>Ga0105049_10010151_pt1 | contig 10808 bp, 9 predicted proteins | sample MAT06_FD_78087 | JGI IMG/M metagenome (GOLD analysis project Ga0105049, IMG submission 78087) | Freshwater microbial communities from Lake Fryxell liftoff mats and glacier meltwater in Antarctica - MAT-06 | ecosystem: Environmental > Aquatic > Freshwater > Ice > Liftoff microbial mat | place... | reverse complement strand
GCGGTCGGGTTGATCACCGTCGGACCCGTGTACGTCTTGACGATGCCCTTGGTGACGTCCTGCATGTACGCGTACTCGCTCGGTGCGAGCACGAGATCGCGCTTGTTGTTGCGTTCATCCATGATGTGTCCCCTCCGCGTTGCACGAACGCGTCCACATCGAGATGTCGCTGGTTGGCGCGGCGTTGCATCGCATCGGTGCTCCGGCGTGAAGCACCTGCTCCAGCGCGAAGCTAGTGCGGCGTGACCTGCATGATCGTCGACGTGTCGTCGTTCTCGGTGACGCTGACGTCGTAGCGCTTGCCGTCCTTGCGCGTGATCTCCATCCGGTAGCCACCCATGAACAGCTGGTCCTTGGTGATCGCGTAGCCGTTCGCCTCGATGTGCTTCGCCAGCTCCACGTGTACCGCGTCGCGCGGGCGCGGGATCTGGTAGACGAGGTTGTTCGCCATCTGCGTGCCGGCGTCGGCATCGCCGGGGATCGGGAACTCACCGGGCCCGACCTTCCACGTGCCAGGACCCGCGACGATCGGTGCGGTCGTCGTCGGCTTCGTCGCGGGCTTTGCTGGTTCGGTACCCGTGTCCTGCAGGTTGGTAGGTACCGTGACCTTCTCCGTGACGGGAATCGTGGTCGGTCCACACGCGATCAACAACGACAAGACGAAGCCACGCATGGCGGCATCGTAGCGTAGGCTCGGCCCGTGAGGATCGCGCTCGTCACCCTGGTCCTGGGCCAGGATCGTCGCCGCGTGCGATGGGTTCGCCGCGGCGATCGGGAAGCTCGCAGCGAGCACCGCGAGGATCGCGGCGAGGAAGCTGATCGCATTGACCTTGAAGGTCGTCCACGACGCGAGCAGCCACGTGCCCTGGAACATCGCCCACGCGAGCCCGAGCAATCCGAGCACACCACGCCCACCCAGGCGACCACGCTCGGCGCGAGCCATGCCAGGGCGCCGACAAGCTTCCCCTTGATCGTCACGTGCCCGTCGATCGTACGCCATTGTTCAAGTGGTCGTCCCGGCTCGGCATTCCGCGAACACAATCGGAGACAACTTCGTACGACGAAACGTCGTGGGAACGCCGTTGCACCTCCATGACCGGCCCCGAGACCACCGTCATCCGCCACCGCACTGCGGCCTCGATCGCGTGGTGCGTGATCGCAACGTGCGTGCTGCTGTCGGGGCTGTCGAGCATTCCACAGCTCGCGATGGCGACCTGGTTCGGCACGCTCGTCGTGTTGCTGGTCACCGGGCGGCTCGACAAGACCATGAAGGAGGAGCAGCTCGTCCGCTCGCGCGCGTACCACGCGGTGGCGGGTGGCGTGTTCGGTATCGCGATCGTCGGGTGCGTGCTGGGGATGTTGCCGATGTCCTCGGAGCGTAGCCAGTTGCTCGCGGTGTTCTTCGGCATCGTCGCGCTCCTCGCGTATCGCGTGCTCGTCGCCCGCGGACCGAAGCCCACGATGTTGCTGGTCGCGAGCACCAGCTTCGCGTGGCTGCCGGCGGCGCTGGTGATGATGGTCACCTGCAAGTGCGGCCACCACGAGACGGACTGGACCGAGAGCGCGAGCCGCAGCTTGTTCGTGACCTTGCTGGTCGCGATCTGTGGGCTCGTCGCGGTCACCCTGCTCGCGTTTCGCCGGCGCACGACGGACCTGCCGGATGCCCGCATCCTGTGATGGATGCCGTGACGTGAGGGAGTGAACGACGAGCCCGCTCGAATCCTCGCTCGCATCCGCGAAGTCGCGGATCCGCGGGCGCTCGGCGATCGACCCGACGTCGTTCGGCATGGGCGGTGTCACCGACGACTACTAACGAGGACGATCTCCACATCGCGGCGATTTGAAGCCGCCACGCAAGACTGCGGGACTGGCGTCAGCTTCAGCGGTGTCACCACGCTCGAGAACACCTACGCCGGTGGGTGACGGACGACGAGCCCGAACTGAGTGATTGCGTGATCCCAACAGGAATCGAACCTGTGACCTACGCTTTAGGAAAGCGCCGCTCTATCCATCTGAGCTATGGGATCGGAGCCCGGCAACGTGCCCGACGGTGTCCTCAACGTCAAGTGACGCCGTGGATCCCGAGCAAGTGCAGCCACATCAGTTGCGCCACTTCGCGAGCCAGCCGTCGAGATCGGTGAGCGACCAACTCGAGTAGACCGAGTCCGTCGACCACGCGTGGCCGGCCTCGTCGACCAGCGCCGAGACCGAGCTCGGGCAAGCGGGGGCCACAGCCATGACCGTGGTCTCGCCAACCAGCGTGCTGGTCTTGGCCTCACACAGCTTGGCTGTGCCCGTCGTGCGGGATCGGTTGACCGACACCCGCGCTCCGCCCACGGCACTGGCGTACGGGTCACACTTTCCCACCGCGATCGAGTGTGTTGCGACCAGCGCGACGTAGACTACGGAGCTCTCGAGGTGGTCGGCGATCACGCGGTAGCACGCGGTGGTTACCGGGCGTCGCAGACGATAGCTGCCGGCAGCCGCGCCGTCGCGCAGCTCGTATACGTGATGCGTCGTGCGATCGGGACACCGCTGCGGCTCGTGCGCGCGCGATGCCAGCAGCGTCAGGGAAGCGGACGTTCGTCACCGCTACGCCGGTGGGGCGGCAGGCGCGCGCGAGTCCCTCGAGGTATGTTGTCAGGCCAGCCTTCGAGGCGGCGTAGCTCGGCGCGCTGCCGCCGGTCATCAGGTCGGCCTGGCTCGAGAGTCCGACGAAGTGGCCGCGGCGCGCCTCGAGCATGCGCGGGATCACGACTTCGGCGGCGATCACTGCCCCCGTGAGGTTCGAGGTGAAGACGTCGGCCTCGGTAGACAGGTCGCGAAGATCGAGCTCCTTGCCGATGCCGACGCAGCAGACGTCGGGGACGGCGGTGCCGAGGGAGTCCGCGAGGAGCACACGTAGTCGGGTGCGCGCACGTCGCCGATGACGTGGGTGTAGCGACCGTCGGTGAGCTCGGAGGTGCGGCGCGCGATGCCGATCACCGTCCAGTCGCGGCCGACGAGGCGGCGAGCCAGCGCGAGCCCGACGAGGCGCCGACGACGAGGGCGGTGGGCACCCCTCGATACTACGTCACTGCGTGGTGTGTCGATCGCCACGATCCCGATCGTCGCGGGGCCGAACCACACGACAAGCCGAAGATCCTGAGCTGCGAGCACCTCCGCCCAGCTTCACCAGCCGCCGCGTGCATACTAGGCGGATGCACGTTCATGCGTCTCGCGATCGCATCCTGATCGGCCGCGCCGCGGAGCTCGAAACGTCGCCGCGAACCGTCGTCCAGCTCGGTGCCGCGCCCGACGGGCTGCCGTGGCTGCTGCGCGTCGATCGCTCGCACGAGCTGTCGACGTTGTTCTCGGTCGTGCCCCAGGTGTTCGGCGTCGCGGAGGCCAAGGATCTCCCGCCGCGCGTCCTGCACGCGCTCGAGCACGATGTCGCTGCCGGGCTGATGGGCGTCCACGACGTCACGATCGACGCCGGGGCGCGTCGCGGCTTCGTCTCGCGAAAGAAGCTCAAGCATCTGCTCGGGCCGACGCTGTTCGCCCAGCTCCTCGACGCACCGGCTGCCCCGACGGCTGCCGAGTCCTACGACAGCCCGATCACGAACGTCGGGGCGATGGCTTCGCGTGATCAGAACGAGGCACTGCTCGACGCAGTCGATCACTCGATCGAGGCGCTGCGCGCCAAGCGCCACTTGCTCGTCGACCTCGCCACAGGCCAGCCGTATTCGTGCAGCGTGCGAGACACCGACCGCGCACTACGCACGCCGACCGCGCCGCTCACACCGCTCGCGCTCGAATCGCTTGCCGCGTTCGGTGACGTCGAGGTCCTGTTGCTGTCGGGGGTCGGCAGCTGGCACGCCGCGTTGGCCGACGCGACCGGCGTCCACAACGCGCTCCTCCGTCTCCATCAGAACCCGAGCGGTGGCTCGCTGCGCTACAGCATCTCGCGACAGCACGTGCTCGCCCAGCTTGTCGGCGTCGCGCGCGCGGTCGATCAGTTGCACCGCCGCGAGCGTGTCCACGGCGACCTCGCGCCGGGCAACGTGCTCGTCTGCGCCGATGGTGCGCGCGCGTTCGACGGTCTCGACATCGAAGCCGGCACGCCGGCGACCGCCGCGACGTTCGAGTGGGCGGCGCCCGAACAGATCGTCGGTCACCCGGTCGATCCGCGCACCGACGTCTACGCGCTCGGACGCATGGCCACCGCGATCCTCGGCGGCGTCATCTTCGGCGAGCAGACCGACTATGTCGTGCCGATCGGCGGCGACCGCTCGCGCCACGTCAAGCTGCTCAAGGCCGAGGGCGTGTTCCTCGACATCACCGACAAGTCGCTCGATCGCGCCTGGCAGCGTGCGTGGCAGGAGCTCGTCGGCAGAGCGGTCAGCTACGACCGTACCCGACGCCACCCCACCGCTGGCCAGTTCGCAGACGACCTCGCCGGCGTCCTCGAGAAGTACGCCGTGCCGTCGCGTGTCGAGCTCGAACCGGCCTTTGGCGACGTCGTGCCCATCACGAGCGGAGCCACGATCACGTTCGCGCACCTCGCGGTGGACTAGGGACGTGGACAGCGGGCGATCGTTCGCTTTCGAGCGTCGAGCGCGCGCTATAAGGAAACGTGCGTCACTTTGAACGGCATCGCGCCGAGCGCATCGGCTGGCTACGCGCAGCCGTGCTCGGTGCGAATGACGGCATCGTGTCGACCGCGAGCCTCGTCGTCGGAGTCGCCGCCGCCACGAGCACGCACGATGCGGTCATCACCGCGGGTGTCGCGGGGATCGTCGCGGGCGCGATGTCGATGGCTGCCGGTGAATACGTCTCGGTGCAATCGCAGGCCGACACGGAGAATGCCGACCTCGCCCGCGAGCGGCGCGAGCTCGCCTCCGACGACGACGCCGAGCACCTCGAGCTCGAGAAGATCTACATCGGGCGCGGACTCGACGAGAACCTCGCACGGCAGGTTGCGGCTCAACTCATGGCACACGACGCGCTCGGCGCACATGCCCGCGACGAGCTCGGCATCGTCGAGTCGCAACGCGCGCGTCCCGTCGTCGCCGCCCTGACCTCCGCCGGCACGTTCGCGGTGGGCGCGGCCCTGCCCCTCTTCGTCGCGTGGATCGTCCCGATGCGCCTGCTTCCCGTCTTCGTCGTCGCGACCTCGCTCGTCTTCCTTGGTGGTCTCGGTGGCACGGCCGCCGCCGTCGGCGGCGCGAACCCGCTCCGCGGCGCCGCGCGTGTCGGGATCTGGGGCGCGATCGCGATGGGGCTGACGTACGGCGTCGGTCGGTTGTTCGGCGCCGTCGTCTAGATCGATGGATCTGCTCGATCCACTTCGACGCCCCCGGCCACGTTGGCAGTGCGGGTTCAGGACCGTTGGGGCCCAGCGAGCTTCTCGAGCTCCTGCCAGCGCGCGTAGAGCCGACCGACGTCCTCGCGGGCGAGCTCGAGCTCCTCGGTCAGCTTCGGGATTTCGGTCCCCCTCGTGTGCACGATCTTCGGGTCGAACAACGTCGACTCGAGACCCGCGACCTTGACCTCGGCGCGCTCGATCTGCGCCCCCATGCTGGCGAGCTCCTCGGTCTCCTTGAAGCTCAGCTTGCGCGCCCCCTTGCTCACTGGTGGGCGCGTCGGCGAGGCCGCGCGGGGGATGGCGGCAGCGCGAGGCTTCGGCGCCAGATCTCGCTGGCGCCGCTTGGCCTGGTAGCTCGAGTAGCTGCCCTCGTAAAATGTCACGTTGCTCTCGCCATTGGGCAGATCGTCGAACGCGAGGATGCCGGTCGCGACGCGGTCGAGGAACCACCGATCGTGCGAGACGATCAGCGCGCAGCCCTGGAACGCGGTCAACGCATGCTCGAGAGCGCCGAGCGTGACGAGATCGAGATCGTTGGTTGGCTCGTCGAGCACGAGCACGTTGCCGCCGCGGCGCAGCAGCTTCGCAAGCTGGACCCGATTGCGCTCACCGCCTGACAGCTGGCCGACCTTGGAGTCGACGACGGTCGCCGGGAACCCCATCGTCTTGAGGAACGACTTGACGTGGATCCGACCGTCCTCGAGCTCGACGTGATCGTAGCCGTCGGCAACCTCCTCGACGACCGTGTTCTCGGCCACCAGATCGCGGCGGCTCTGCTCGAGGTAAGCGGGGCGCGTGTTCTGGCCGACTACGACCGAGCCCTCGTCGGGCGCGAGCTCGCCGAGGATCGTCCGGATCAGCGTGGTCTTGCCCGCCCCGTTGCGCCCGACGATGCCGATCCGATCGCCCTTCTTCATCACCAGGGTGAGGCCGGAGAACAGCGTGCGCGCCGCGTCCCCGTCTCCGACACGCTTGGCGACCTTGTCGAGCTCGATGATCGTGCTGCCGAGGCGCGGGCCGCTCGGGAGCCGCAGCTCGAGCTCGCGTGGCAACAGCTGATCGCCGACCGGCCGTGCGGCGACCGCCGCATCGAAACGATCGACGCGCGATTTCGCCTTGACCCCACGCGCCTGGGGCGCCCTCCGGATCCAATCGATCTCGCGACTGACGAACGCGGCGCGCACCCGCTCGTGCTCGGTCTCGACCGAGAGGCGTTCGGCCTGCTTGAGCAAGAACTCGGTGTAGTCGCCGTCGTAGCCGTGGAGCTTGCCGCGATCCATCTCGCAGATCCGGGTCGCGACCTTGTCGAGGAACGAGCGATCGTGAGTCACGACGATCAGCGCACCGGGCCACTGTGCGAGCTGGTCCTCGATCCACTCGACGGTCCGGACGTCGAGGTGGTTGGTCGGCTCGTCGAGTGCGAGGATGTCCGGCTTGCCGAGCAACGCCCGCGCGAGTGCGACACGTCGGCGCTCGCCGATCGACAGGTTGCCGATCGTGGACGCGAGCGGCGGCAGCTGCAGCGCATCCGCGACCGTTTCGATCTCGTAGTCGTAGATCTCCTCCGAGCGTGCCAGGGTCGTGCGAATCGTTATTGCCTCGTCGAGGCGTGGCTCCTGCGCAACGTACTCGAGCACCAGGTCCCGGCGCCAAGTGACCTGCCCCGCATCGGGCTCGAGCAGCGCGGCTTCGGTCTCCGAGACTCCCGCACCTCGCACGATCATCTTGAGGAGCGTCGACTTGCCGGATCCGTTCGCGCCGATCAGACCGATCCGATCGCGATCGCCGACCGCGAACGAGACGCCGTTTAGCACGACCCGGTTGCCGAATCGCTTGTGCAAATCCTGGACGGTGAGGATGGTGGTCATACTTCTCTCGGGGCGCGGCGGAGTTCTACACTCTCCGGCCGCGTTGCGAGCGGATTCGTGTCCGTCGTTCGCCTGCCATGCTTCGATCCACAATTCGTCGCCGTGCGTCGATATTCGGGGGGCGAAGAACTTCAACGCGGACCGCGAGCGAACGGGACAGGTGCCGTCTAATGCGGCGTGACAAGTAGTCGGTTACCTCAGAGCGTGCGGCCTCGCGATTCCCTATCGCCACCACCTGGACGAACGTGACCGACCCAAGCCAGGAATCACCGATCCTCCTCTGGTCGACCGCGCATCCCCGGCAAGCTCAAAGGTTGGGGTTCGGAGGCGGGCTTACTGAAGGAGCCGTCTCCGCCGGATGCCGCATTCCGGTCGACACTGGCCGGACAGCTGTGTAGCGTGCGCCATGCTGCTCGCCCGGGCTTCGGTGGTTCTGCTCTTCGTCGGGGCTGGCTGTACTCGCCCCGAACAGGCCGCGGTTACGCCAGACAGCAGCACGGATGTGCCGGATGCGCCCGACGATCCTCCCGCTTGTACGGGAACGTCTCTGGAGTGCGCCACGATCTGGGAACAGGCGGCGTCGGCTCGATTCGATGCGCTGCTGACGGATCCCGCCGAGCTCGCTACGTTTCTCAAGCAGGTGCCGAAGGGCGGCGACCTTCACAACCACCTGACCGGCGCGGTGTACGCCGAGACCTATCTCGACTGGGCGGGCGAGGACGGCAATTGCATCAACTCGAGCTCGTTCAGCGTGGTGGGCTCAGGCTCGTGCTCGTCGACCAACGTGGCGGTGCCGACCACGGGTGCGTTCTTCGATTCGACCGTGCGTGCGTGGTCGATGGAGGGGTTCGTCGCCGGCGGCGAGACGGGTCGCGATCATTTCTTCGCGACGTTTGGCAAGTTCGGGCTCGTCGCGGGCGCTCATCGCAACGAGTCGATTGCCGATCTCGCAAAGCGCGCAGCCGACGAGAACGAGCTCTACGTCGAGACGATGTTCAACATGGCCAAGAACGTCGGCGAGCTGTCGGCGTCGTTGTTCTCGGGAACGCTCACGGCGTCGGGCCTACCGACGCTGTACGACCAGCTGATCAACAACGCCGGATTCGCGAACGCAGTGACCAACGACGTCAATGTTGTCAACAACGCGGCCGCTGGCTATCGCAACGTGCTCGGCTGCGATGACCTCGGTGCGTCGGAGGCATGTGATGTCGGCGTGCGGTTCATCGCGCAGGTGTCACGCACCGGGTCGTCGGATCAGGTGTTCGGTCAGCTGGTTGGCGCGTTCGAAATGGCGGCGCGCACGAACCAGATCGTCGGTGTGAATCTGTCGTCGCCCGAAGACGCGAGCAGCTCGATCGCGAACTACAACTTGCACATGGCGATGCTCGACTTCTTGCACGCGCAGTATGCGGGCAAGAGTCCGCTCCACATCACGCTTCACGCAGGCGAGCTGACGCCCGAGTATTTGCCGCCGAACAGCACGGCGAACACGTTCCACATTCGCGCCGCGGTCCAGACCGGCCATGCAGAGCGCATCGGCCACGGCCTCGACGTCATGTCGGAGCTCGATCCCGCGGCACTCATGGCGGAGATGGCGAACAAGCGGGTCCTCGTCGAGGTGTGCCTGTCGAGCAACGTCCAGATCCTCGAGGTCAGCGGCTCCGCTCATCCGCTCGCGGAGTATCTCGCCCAAGGAGTGCCGGTCGCGCTCGCGACCGACGATCAAGGCGTGTCGCGATCGAGCATGGCGGGTGAGTACCTGCTCGCCGCGCTCGATCAGCACCTGACGTATCGCCAACTCAAGACGCTCGCTCGCAACAGTCTCGAGCACGCGTTCCTGCCGGGCCCGAGCCTGTGGTCGACGGGCGCCGTGCCGGTCGAGGCATGCGCCACAACGGACACGATGGGGATTGGCGACGCGCCGAACGCCAGTTGCGCGACGTTCCTCGAGACGAGTGAACGCGCGCAGATGCAATGGAAGCTCGAAGGCAACTTCCTCGCGTTCGAGAGCCAGCAGTAGCTCTCGCTCCTTTGCGCATGGCGCTCGGCCCGCTCGACAAGTTCCCGTCCGCGCTGTTCGGAACACCACGACCAACGGTGCCGCGAATGCGCGGCGCTCGAAGCGCGGCACGAAGCAGTTCGAGGGCACGCGGCGGCGCGCACACGACGGCGATCGCGAGCGAGAGGAATGCTCCCAGGTGGCGAGCTGATGGCGGGTGTCGTTGGTCGAGCAGGATCGCGACGAGCACAGCCGCGATCCTGCCGCGCACCGTTGCACTCTTTCACGTGATTCGAAATGCGGGCTCGACGGCTTCGAGCGAGCCGACGAACACGATGTTCTCGGCCTTGGGAACGAACTCGAGCTCGGCGAAGGTGCGGATCTGGCGCGCGTTGACGCCGGGCTGGCGCTTGAACGGGAACGTCTTGAGGGTCCACTGCTCGGGGATCCCGGCGCGCTTGATGCGCCAGGCGAGTGCGGCTTCCTGATTCGCTTGCCACTGCGCGCGGAGCAGGCGCGCGACGAACTCCTGGTAGGAGAGGTCGGCCTTCTCGGCGCGTTTGGCTTCCTCGTCGAACAGCTCGGCGATCTTGCGTAGGTGCAGGCTCTTGAGCAGCTGCTCGAGGTCATCCTTCATCGGACGGCTCCTGGTCGGGATCCTCGCGCTCGGCGGGCAGAACGAAGTACGCGGTCGCGACGTTTTTCAAGATCATCCGCTCGACGCGATCGAGGTCGTAGAGCCCGTAGTGCGCGGCGGTCTCGATCGCGGCGGCGAGCGGCGCGATCGGATAGTCGCGGCGCATCTGCGCGAGCCTGCGGAAGGCGATCGGCCAGCGGGGTCCGCTGCGCTGCTTGAGCGTCACCGCATAGCTGGTGAAGGGTGCACCGGCGCCCGCGAGCTCGCGCTCTCCAGGTAGCGGCGCGACATGCGCGGAGCCCTGGCCACGCGGTGGGCGGTGCTCGACGAGCGTCTTGCGCTGCTTGGTCGTGGAGATCGCTTTGTCGTGGACGGCGACCTCGCGCGGCCCGAGGAACACACGCACCTTGTCCTTGGTCTCGCGGACTTCGACGGACTTGCCGATCAGCTGATACGGCACCGAGTAGATGTGACCGTCGACGTGGATGTAGCCCTCGAGATCGACGATGCGCTGATGGAGCACGTAGATCTCCGGGCGCCACAGGGGGAGCCGGCGCATCGCGGCGCGCTCGATGACGAACAGCTCGTCGGAGCTGGCCGAGAAGCTGCGTCGGAACTTCGCATTGACCTTCTCGCACCACTCACGCGCCTGGCGATTGGCGTCGGCGAAGTCGGTGAACTTGCGGCCTGCGAGAAAATTCCGCTCGATGAACCAGAACGGTCCCTCGACCCGCGCCGAGCGGTTGGCGTCGCCCTTCTCGTGCGCGATGAACTCGAAATTGAGCCGGCTGGCGAACGCCTGCATCTCCGGCACCGGCACCATCTCCTTGCCGGTGCCGCGCAGCACGATGACGTGACTGTTATCGACCATGCAGTGCCCGCACGTGCCGTCGTGGTAGGTGGCGGCATCGTCGAGGAACACCTTGCACTCGAAGCGCGTGAACCGCGGATAGAACT
>Ga0105049_10010145_pt1 | contig 10811 bp, 8 predicted proteins | sample MAT06_FD_78087 | JGI IMG/M metagenome (GOLD analysis project Ga0105049, IMG submission 78087) | Freshwater microbial communities from Lake Fryxell liftoff mats and glacier meltwater in Antarctica - MAT-06 | ecosystem: Environmental > Aquatic > Freshwater > Ice > Liftoff microbial mat | place... | reverse complement strand
TGCACTGCCTCAATCGCTTTTTGACGTAGGTCATCACTGTAGGGGGCTGGCATAGGCTTCCATAGATATTCTTTACAATCTTAACTATACGTCCTGATACAACCTCGTAGTGCTATAGCAAGATCCTATGGAGCAGGTAGAACAAGATCCCGACGATACCTCTGTTGAAGATATTAAAGCAAGTTTACGCAGAGCTTTGCAAGAGGCAACGTCAGGGCAAAGGATTTCGCTTTCTCAAATGTGGGAAGGCATTGACACTGAAACTCCATAGACTTAGCGATCACACTACCAATTCTTCAGCGTAATCGTGAAGTTGTGCTGTGTGTCAGTGGTAATGAAACAAGCGATCGCATGTGGAGAGTTGAGGATGGTACGACGAGGTGCAACGGGTTGAGGTGAAGGCGGATCGGCAATCTAAATCAGTAACCGGAATTAATCTGAAAACTGTTGATGATTTAGGTAGAGCCAGTTCAGGTTGGGAACACTAACAGCAATCTTGACGCTCCAAGTTCACCTTAACCTTCAAACAGAACAGATTATGGGATTCCTCATTTTTCTTGTCATGCTCGTGCTGATTGCTGGCGTTATTATCATGAACGCCTACAACAGCTTGATAACACTGCGAAATCGCTTCAAAAATGCCTATAGCCAGATTGATGTTCAGCTTCAACGTCGTTACGATTTAATTCCCAACTTGGTAGAAACGGCTAAAGGGTACATGAAGCACGAACGAGAAACCCTAGAAGCGGTCATCACTGCCAGAAATGCCGCCATGAGTGCCAACAGTCGCGCTGCCCGCAATCCCGGCGATCCACAAGCGATGCAGCAACTAGAATCGGCTGAAGCGGTACTTACGGGAAGTTTGGATCGGTTGCTCGTTTTATCAGAAGCCTACCCAGATTTAAAAGCCGACCAAAATATGGCGCGGGTCATGGAAGAGCTAACCTCCACCGAGAACCGAGTCGCCTTTGCTCGCCAAGCCTTCAATGATGCAGTCACCGTTTATAACACCAAGCGTGAAGTGTTTCCGAGTAACTTGATCGCGGGTTCGTTCAACTTTCAAACGGCAAACTTGCTAGAAGAAGCCACGCCAGAAATGAAAGTCGCTCCACGAGTCTCGTTCTAAGAATGGCACTTGCCACTCGCCCTTCGTCATTCGCCCTTTCCTAATACCTGACACCTAGTACTGACTCATGAACTTCTTTGAGCATCAAGACCGTGCCCACCAAAATACACGTCGGCTGGGGTGGCTATATCTGCTGTCTTTGGTTTGTATTGTTAGTGCTATTTATCTCGCCCTATGGCTCATCTGTCGGCTTATCTTGAAGGCAAATGTGGGCTTGCTGAGTTTAAACATGTTTCTAAGCGTGGCGGTGCCAACATTGCTGGCGATTGGGAGTGGAACCTTGTTTAAGCTAATCAAGTTGAGGCGGGGCGGGGCGGCGGTGGCAGAGGAGCTTGGTGGGCGCTTGGTTGAGCCAGAACAGGCGACAGTTCAAGAAAAGCAGTTGCTAAATATTGTGGCGGAAATGGCGATCGCGTCTGGTATTCCGGCTCCTCAAGTGTTTGTGCTTGATCGAGAAACTAGTATCAATGCGTTTGCGGCTGGCAATTCACCCCAAAAAGCGGCGATCGGCGTGACTCGTGGCTGTTTAGAGGCACTCAACCGAGATGAATTACAGGGCGTAATTGGGCATGAGTTTAGCCACATTTTGAATGGTGATATGCGGCTAAACATGAAGCTGATTGGCTTGCTGCATGGCATTTTGCTGATTCATATTTTGGGTCGTTTTGTCGTTCGGTATTCTCCTGAAATCTCAATCAGTTCTGAATCTAAATCTGAAAAAGAGTCTGATTCAGGATCGTCTTTTTTTGCGATTATTGCGTTCGGCATTGCTTTGATGGCGATTGGTGGAGTGGGATATTTCTTTGGGCGGATTTTGCAAAGTGCCGTGTCGCGGCAGCGCGAGTTTTTGGCGGATGCTTCCGCCGTGCAGTTTACCCGCAACCCCGATGGGCTGGCTAGCGCTTTACAAAAAATTGAATCTCACGCAAATCACGCGAGGGTATCAGCGCCTCAGGCAGCGGCAATGAGCCATCTCTTTTTTGGTGAGTCGAATACAAACTGGCTGAGTGCCGATTGGTTTTCGACCCATCCCCCCACCCGGCAACGCTTGCAGCGATTAAGTATTGGTGCACGACAGGTGCCTGCTGAGGCAGTGGTGGGCAATGCGATCGCCACTGTTCCCGCGTCACCCACACAATCGCCACAGGTAGCCGTGATGGGTTTCGCCTCCAACAACTCTACTTCGTCGATCGCTTCAAATTTAGCCGCTGCTTTAAAGTCTTCCAGTTTGCCGCCCTTAACATCTCTCTCCTCCACTACAGTAGCGAATACGCACGTTGCCCAATTGCCAGAAAGCTTGCAACAGGCAACTGAAACCTTGGAAGGCGCGATCGCGATCGCCCAGAGCCTCATGCTTGATTGCCAAAATCCTTCCGTTCGCGTTCAGCAAGAAGCATGGCTACAGCAAACTGTGCCGATTTCCCTCGCAAATCTCACTCTAGAGAGCGGTAAAATCTTGGATACATCCAATCCTCGCTTGCGCTTACCTCTGCTAAATTCGGTAATTCCTGTTTTGCAGCAAGCTCCTGCTAGCCAATTGCAGCAGTTGTTCAAAGTGCTTCAGGGATTGGCAACGGCTGACAAACGCTGGTCACTCACCGAATTTGTGATTTATACCGTGCTACGGCATCGATTGCAGCCTCGTGTAGCGCAACCTGCGATCGCCGCAGTCGATACTTTAGATCCCGTTTGGCAAGACTGTCTAATGGTTTTGGCAGCGATGGCACGAGTTGGGCATACTGAGCCGGATACAGTTGCCTTTGCCTTTCGATCGGGGGTCTATCAGCTACCCGGAGCCAGCACGCGGGAACTGCCCACTGCTGCGCCTAACGGTAATTTTAGCCACCTGAAAAGCAGCCTAGAACGGATGAGTATGCTGTCTCCCAAACTGAAACAAGCGATAGTGAGTGCGTGTAGCACGATCGCGCTGCAAGATAAAACTGTCACTCTGCCAGAATCAGAATTGCTGTGGGCGATCGCAACCTGTTTGGACAGTCCCTTGCCATCTTGCCTGCATTCAAACGAGCAAAAGTCCCAACTGGCAGTTTCTTAGCGAAAGGAAAAATTCAAGAATTTAAAGATTCTTCAATCATATCCTCAGCCAATACTGGCTCATTAAAATCATCATCGCTATCTAGGTCAGGCGCAAGTATGGAAGGACTGTTGGGATCGAGCGCCAAATTGCGACGACGCAAAGCCGGGGGGAAATTGGGTCGAATTTCTAGGGCGCGATCGTAGCTAGTAATAGCAGTTTGATAATCTCCGATGTGGCTGAGGGCAACCCCACGACTATACCAGGCAGGATAAAAAGCAGGATTAATCGCTAGGGCGCGATCGTAGCTAGAAACAGCGGCTTCATTCCGTCCTAAGTGCCCCAAGGTAACGCCCCGTCCATACCAAGATTCATATAAGTTTGGATTATGCTGTACGGCTTTGTCGTAGCTCGTAATCGCTTCGGCATATCTACCCAACTTGCGAAAGGCAACCCCACGACTGTGCCACACCCTCGCAAATTTAGCATCTAGGGCGATCGCTTTGTCATAGCTGTCGATCGCCGCTTCATATCGTCCGGCTTTGTGGAGGGTGCTGCCCCAGTTATACCAGCCTTCGCGCAAGTCGGGTTTGAGAGTTACGGCTTTATGATAGCTGGCGATCGCGTCATCATAGCGTCCCAGAGCATCTAGCGCATTGCCCCGGTTATACCAGGCTTCATAGAAATTGGGCTTGATTTCTAGGGCACTATCATAGCTAGTAACGGCTTCCTCATGTCGTTTCAGCTTATGTAATACATTGCCGTGGTTATAGTAGGCGGCATACCAGTCTGATTTGATCGTCAGCACTCGGTCATAGCTCTGCAAAGCTTCGGCATAGCGCTTCAGCCGATTGAGAATGTTTGCGCGGTTATACCAGGCATTGGAATAGTGGGGGCGAAACTCGATCGCTTTATCGTAGCTGGCGATCGCTGCTTCATATTTTCCCTGTTTGTAAAGCATAATCGCTCGATTATACCAAGACCGAGAATATTCTGGCTCTAACTTCAGCGCCTGATCAAAGCTATTGAGCGCGGCTTCATAGGAGTTCGATTTATCCAGCGCATTACCTCGGTTATACCAAGCCTGATGGAAATCTGGGCTTAGTTGAATGGCTTTGTCATAACTGGCGATCGCGGCTTCGTAGCTACCCAAACTAAACAACGTCATGCCGTAGCTGTTTAAAGCTTCTGGATAGTTTGGCTTCAAATCAAGTGCCTGCTGAAAGCAATCCGCTGCATCCGTATATCGCTGCAATTCATACAGGGCAATGCCTTTGAAATAGCAGGTTTCATGCCAGCTCGGATAAAGCTGTAAGGCTCGATCAAAGCTAATCGTTGCCTCTTCATAGGCACCCGCTTGGCTGAGTTGCAACCCCTGGTGAAGAAAAAATTCGGCTTCCGATTTTAAACTACGAGCCATGGCGTTAGTTGAAAATTCCCACTAGCTTTACACCAGCCTACTACTTGAGGATTGATACAGTGGAGCGATCGCTGACTTTTTGATGAACTATATTTTTGACGAACCATAGCAGGTAAAAATGCGGTATTGCTGAATTCGGGGATGAAATTCGTAGGGGCAATCCCTTGTGGTTGCCCTCGATCTCTGTCAGGGTAGGCACAAGACCTATCCCTACAGTCAAAAATCATCCTTGCATTCAGCAACGCCAAAAATACCACTTTCGGATCGGTTTTCGCTTTAAAGCCGTTTCAATAGCTCCCTGACACTGCCTGTCCAATATCGCCTGTCCAATTAAGTATTTATTTTTGTCATGTCGGCAGTGCAGGAATGAACTATAAAGAAAGATGAAATTCTTTAGTTTTTATTGAAGGAAGCTAGCCACTATTCAAATCTTTCTATCACAACCATAAATTAACTGATCCAATGATGCGTAATAACCGCTTAAACTGCGCTGTGAAGGCTTTTGCCCACATAACAGCAGAAAAGAGACAGCATATAGATGATTAATCAACGGATCGATCGATCGCAGCATCTCGCCTGGTTAGAGGGAGTTCGCATCCTAGCGGTGGTGATGCTACTGCTTTACTACGCCCAAATGGGGTTTACGGGATCTGCCTATACCCCTCAGCCAACCGGATTAGATAGTAATTTGCGCCATTTGGCAACGGCAATGAGTACCTTTCCTAAACAAGGAGCATTGCCTTATTTTTTGAGCTTACCGTCGTGGTTTGGGTTTCAGTTTATTGATGTGTTTGTGCTGATCAGCGGCTTTAGTTTGATGCTATCGCTCAAGGGCAAGCCTTTAAACGTCGGAATTTTCTTAAAGCGACGACTGATCCAAATTTTATTTCCTTTTTGGGCAGTGGCGTGGCTATCCTTTCCGGTGATGTGGGCGATCGCGATCGCGACTAAGACTGCTTTTCCCAACCCTTGGGATGTTTTTGCGGGCATTAGTTTTCCCTTACTGTATGACTACAACGGGGAAATGCTGATGGCAACTAGCAGGTCTTGGGGGTTTGTTTGGCTGATTTTAAGTTTTTCTGTACTATTTCCATTTTTGTGGCAGTTACTCCAGCGATGGGGAGCCGCAAATCTAGCTGTGGTCTGTGTTTTACTGACGATAGCCTATCGAGCGATCGCAATTTACATCTTAGGAGGGCACCCCACTTATGTGATTTGGGATACTCAAGTCGGCGGGCAACCCTTTGCCCTATTTTTATCCAAGCTTGGCACCTTTGCGATCGGCATGGCAGTCGGTGATCTCTCTATAAAGGATGAGGGACCTGTTTATTGGAGTTCTCCCCGCGCCTTAACGATTGGTGCGCTGGTTTATGTCGTCGGTTTCATCTGCCAGTTCTATACTTGGGGATGGATTTTTGCAGATTTACTGCTGTCTGTTGGATTGGGTTTAGGCTGCATGGTTATGTGCCGGATTTTGGCAGGACAGCGCCAAATAGCCGCCTTTTTTGTTGCACTGGGAGGCTATACCTATACATTCTTTTTATTGCATGGCTTGGTGGTCGATCGCAGCTTGCAATTGGTCGTCCAAGGAGATGCAACGCGGTATGCTGTGATGCTGCCAATTATGATTGGCATTACGCTTGTTTTAGCAATTTTGATAGTTTATATCAGTCCTTTAATTCAACGAATTGTATTAGGTTTGCTGCGAGATCTAGACTACGTGTTGACAAAATCACCTGCGTTGCAGCGCCGTTTTAAGGAGCCGCAAGTGGGAGATGAGGTGTGCTATCGGAGTGAGGCAGGGTGGATTGTGCTGAAGGTAGAAAAGCTATTGGATGAGCAGGAGTTTTTTCTTTGCCAGGTGAGCGATGGTCAGCGATCGCTGTGGGTAAACGAAACCGACCTGGAACCTGCCGGAAAATACCTCCGATGATGAGAAGCCATAAATACTCAGTTAGTCCAGCAATGGCACTGATTTTGGACTCTCTAGCAATAGGTCTAGCAATAGGTCTAGCAATAGGTTTACCAATGCGCCCACAGATGGCTCAACAATTCACTCTAATAATTGGAGGATGGTGTACGTGAAGAAGTGGTCAGTCGATCTGCATAAGCTGATCTATACCCATGTCCTGATGATCGGAATTCCCACCCTCTTTTACCTTTGTCTGCGGATAGGAGGGCTGCCACTGGTGAATATACACATGGCGATCGCCACCTTTTTTCTGTTTAGCTCCTTGATGATTCTTTTAGAGGCTTCTACTTCTCTATTTCGGAGATTTGCCGTTCAAACTGACAAACCTGCCAGCGATCGCTGGGATGCTCTCGTCCGTCCCATCAAAACAGCCTTCGGTATTAGAGGCTCTCAACGCCCTACCCCAACCACTCCTTTACCGCGCTGCTCCATCATCGTAGTTGCCTACTTGCCCAACGAGCAAGACATTATTCTAGAAACGTTGCGCCAAATTCTCAGCACGGTTTATCGCCCAGCGGCGGGGCTAGAAATCATCCTGGCATACAACACTCCCACAGACTTGACAATTGAAGACGACTTAAGCGTGTTTGCCCAAGTTCATACGGAACTGCGTTTATTACGGGTAGATGGCAGCAACTCTAAAGCCGAAAACTTGAATGCTGCTCTAAAAATTGTGACGGGTGAGGTGACCTGTATTTTGGATGCAGATCATCATCCTTCCCCAGACTGCTTTTTGCGAGCATGGCGTTGGTTAGAGCGAGACTACGACGTAGTGCAGGGGCGCAACATCATTCGCAATCATGGGCATAACCTGTTAACTCAAAACATTGCTGTTGAGTTTGAATCGCTCTATGGGGTAAGCCATCCTGCCAAATCATTTCTCACCGACTCCACTATTTTTGGGGGTTCCAATGGCTACTGGCGAACCTCCGTACTCAAACGGATTCGCTTTAACCCGACGATGATGACGGAGGATATTGATGCGACACTGCGGACTTTGCTGAACGGATATCGTATTCTCCACGATCGCAGCATTATTGCCACCGAACTTGCCCCAATTGATTTCAACTCATTTTGGTTTCAGCGCAAACGGTGGGCACAGGGATGGTTAGAAGTCAGCTTTAAGTATCAGCGGCGCGTTTGGAAATCTAAACACCTAAACCTAAAGCAAAAATTCTACTGGACTTATTTGCTCTATTACTGCGTCGTTTATTCCCTGCTGGCGCTACAAATTCTGCCACTGATTTTGAGCTTGTTCTTGTTCCACGGTTATCTGCCCCCGTCTGATAATGCCTATCTTTGGTTCTGCACCATGATTACCTTCTTTAGCGGCATTTATCAAACGGTCGTGACGATGCGAGTTTCGTATATCCGCTACCCGATTTATTATTTCGCCCAGCACGCCGTTTTAATCTTTTTGTATACCACCTTAAAGAATATGATTTCTGTGGTGGGGCTGTACGACCACTTGCATGGGCATAGCCACTGGGTTGTAACGCCACGCGGCAAGCAGCCTACTCGGAGCGTGTCGGCAGAAGTGCCGCCTGTGTTGGCTCCAGTAGGGGGGATGGGGAGTAGAGAGTAGAGAGTAGAATTAAGTTTCTTCCTCGTCCTGATTTTCATCGCGGGAGGACTGAGAAATTAGGTGAAAGCTATTCATGGTGCTAGCAGCGGTTTTGCTGGTTGTGGTTGAAATTGCGGCACTCGATCCACTGGTTTGAGCCGTTTGGAGTGCTTCTGCCACTGGATGATACAAAATTGTCATCAAACAAGAGCATCCTGCTAGCAGCAGCAGATCGAGTTCTTTGCTGCTAGGCTTACGAAACCGATTGCGACTGCGAATTGGAGAAATGACTGAACCGCGCTGACTACTTACCATGCTTTCCTTTATATTCACTGAACCCATTACGGTAGATGATTGGAGCGATCGCCCTGTGCCTCCGAAAGCACATACAAATTGAACGATTCTTAACTAATCTTCTATGCTGATCTAGACTGCTCAGAAAAAAATCAGTTCCGAACAGAAAACACTATAACGCAGCAAGTGTCCTGCGAAAATTAGAAAAGCTCACTGCCGATCAAAATGTGGAAGAACAAGATGACTGAAAATTGGAGAAGTAAGGTTGTGACTGAGGGTGTGCAGCGATCGCCCAACCGCGCTATGCTGCGAGCCGTGGGATTTGGCGATGGCGACTTCACCAAGCCCATTGTGGGCGTTGCCAGTGCCCACAGCACCATCACCCCCTGCAATATGGGAATCGCGCCTCTGGCAGCGCAGGCAGAAGCAGGCATTCGGTTGGCAGGCGGAATGCCCCAAATTTTCGGCACGATTACCGTCAGCGATGGCATTTCGATGGGCACTGAAGGAATGAAGTATTCTCTCGTGTCGCGGGATGTAATTGCCGACTCGATTGAAACTGCCTGTAATGCTCAAAGTATGGATGGCATATTGGCGATCGGTGGCTGCGACAAAAATATGCCCGGTGCCATGATTGCCATGGCGCGAATGAATATTCCGGCGCTGTTTGTTTACGGCGGCACCATCAAGCCAGGGCATTTGGAAGGAGAAGACCTAACCGTGGTCAGTTCTTTTGAGGCAGTCGGTCAATATAGCGCGGGCAGAATTGACGAAGTGCGGCTCATGGCAGTAGAGCGGAATGCCTGCCCTGGTGCGGGTTCCTGTGGCGGAATGTATACCGCAAACACGATGTCTTCAGCCTTTGAAGCGATGGGCATGAGCCTAATGTATTCTTCCACTATGTCAGCAGAAGACGCTGAAAAGGCTGAGAATACGGCGCTGGCGGGAAAAGTCTTGGTGGAAGCGATTCGTCATAACCTGCGTCCCCGCGATATCATTACTCGCCACTCGATCGAGAACGCGATCGCGGTGGTCATGGCGGTGGGCGGCTCTACGAATTCGGTGCTGCACTTTTTGGCGATCGCTCACTCTGCCGGAGTCGATCTCAAACTGGATGATTTTGAAACCATCCGCGCTCGTGTGCCGGTGTTGTGCGATCTGAAACCCTCTGGTCGGTACGTCGCCACTGATTTGCACAAGGTAGGCGGCATTCCGCAAGTAATGAAAATGCTGCTGAATCACGGCGTGCTGCATGGCAATTGCCTGACGATTACGGGAGAAACGATCGCGGAGCGGCTGAAGCAGGTGCCCGATGAACCTAGCCTTGACCAAGATGTGATCCGTCCCTGGAGCAACCCCATGTATGCCACCGGACATTTGGCTATCCTCAGGGGCAATCTGGCAACCGAAGGCGCAGTCGCCAAAATCACAGGCATCAAAAAAGCTCAACTGACTGGACCTGCACGGGTATTTGACTCGGAAGAGGCATGTTTGGATGCAATTTTGGCAGGTAAAATCGTCGCGGGCGATGTAATTGTGATTCGCTATGAAGGTCCTAAAGGTGGACCTGGAATGCGGGAAATGCTAGCTCCCACCTCCGCAATTATTGGAGCGGGTTTGGGCGATTCTGTTGGCTTGATTACCGATGGACGCTTTTCAGGCGGCACCTATGGCATGGTCGTAGGTCATGTGGCACCGGAGGCGTATGTAGGAGGCGCGATCGCTTTGGTGCAAGAAAACGACTCCATCACCATCGATGCCCCTGCTCGACTGTTACAGGTGAATGTGTCGGATGAAGAGTTGGAACTGCGCCGCACTGCATGGCAAAAACCACAACCCCGCTATACCTCTGGCGTGTTGGCAAAATATGCCACGCTCGTTTCTTCTAGCAGCCTAGGTGCCGTCACCGATTTGCACGTCAATCCATAAGCTCTACCTAACCTGATGGGCAACTAAAGTTAGCCCATCCTGCTGGAAGTAAGCTTGTATCTTGAAGCTAATCAGATGAAATGGGTTCTTGACTCATTTCATCTGAGAGAGAACGGTAGAAGAGAGATTAAAAGCAAACTTATTGCGGCATGACAGAACGATTAGCCTGATCACAGTGCGATCGCTCTAATTGTGGTCTCCATACTTACAGCGATATAGTTCAGCAAAATATCGCCAGTCTGCACTAGCCACTCCATAGGGCAACGGCTGGCAATTCGCTGGATAAGACTCACTGGCTGGCGTGCGCTCAGGCTGCCCTGGAACCCAAATAGTGTAAGGTGTTTCGCTAGAGGAATTAGCTTGAGCCGCAGGTGGTTTGCAGTTAGCCTCAGCCGTCGTATCCAAGCCACCGCTTCTAGATGTGCCAGGGGCGCAATCTTTGACTATTGGAGCGTTAGCACTGGTAGGCGCGAT
>Ga0105049_10010142_pt1 | contig 10812 bp, 7 predicted proteins | sample MAT06_FD_78087 | JGI IMG/M metagenome (GOLD analysis project Ga0105049, IMG submission 78087) | Freshwater microbial communities from Lake Fryxell liftoff mats and glacier meltwater in Antarctica - MAT-06 | ecosystem: Environmental > Aquatic > Freshwater > Ice > Liftoff microbial mat | place... | reverse complement strand
TCAGCGAAGTCGCACAACTCGTCTCGGCGGCCATCTGGTCGTTCCTCTGGGGGCCGATCGGCTTGATCCTCTCCAGCCCGATCACCACATGCCTGCTCGTGCTCGGCCGACATGCCCCGCCATTCCACTTCCTCGAAGTCCTTCTGGGCAATACTCCGCCACTCACGCCCACGCAATCGCTGTTCCAGCGCCTCGCTACGAAAGACCAGGACGAAGCGATGCAGACGATGAAGCTCGCACTTGCGGATCGCGATCCCGAAACCGTGTTCGATGAAGTTTTCCTCCCCGCGCTCACGCAACTCAAGGCTTCGCGTATGACGGGACAAATCGACAACGAGGAAGACGCACGCATTATGGCACTCACGCGGGAAGTGCTCGATGAAGTGCTGGACGAGATTCGCGAGAAACCGACCGGCGAGGAAGAATTCGTCGAACGCATTCGCGTGGTGGCGTGCCCCGCACAAGACGAATTCGATCAGCTATCGCTCGTCGTCATGACATCGTGCTTGAAACCGACGTACTGGGATGTTCGCATCCATTCCGTTAAGAAGCTCGTGTCGGAAATGCTTTCGGACATCGCCGAGTTCGACCCGCAAGTGATCCTCATCGGTTCGCTGCCACCGGGCGGAGTAGCGCACGGGCGGTACCTGTTAAAGCGGTTGCGGCAGAAGTTCCCCGACGCGCAGATCGTGATGGGCCGCTGGAACGATCCGGATTTTAATGCCGAAGAATGGAAAGCGGCCGGCTGCGACGCCATCACGTCATCGCTGCGTGAGGCGCTCAAGCATATGAATTCGTGGAAGCCCGTGTTGCAAGCCGAAGAAGCGGTGAAGGCGTAACGACATCGCACCCAGGGGCACGACTTCTCCGATCGCATTTCCGCAAAATCTCCACCGAGTCCGAACTCCAACGGTTCGGCTAGTTTCCCTTCTATAATCACAGTACCCTGCGATGTAGAAGTGGAACGGGTCATGGAGTACCGACCGATGTCGAATGAATCGCCGTTTTTGAAGCTGACCGAAGAGCGTGTCTTGATCTTAGATGGCGGCATGGGTACGAGCCTGCATAAATATAAACCGACCGATAAAGACTGGGGCTATTCGCCGAACGGCAAATCGCTGATGAACCTTTCGGATGCGCTCATCTACACGCACCCGGAGTGGATCCGCGAGATTCACGCCGAGTTCTTTACGGCCGGTTGCGATGCCGTCGAGACGAACACGTTCAATGCGAACGCGATCGGCCTCGGCGAGTTCGACCTCAACCCGCAACTCGATGAAATCAACCGGCTGAACATTCGCCTCGCGAAAGAAGTCGCCGCGAAGTTCACCACGAAGGAACGCCCGCGGTTCGTCGTCGGCAGTATCGGGCCAGGTACGAAGATGCCGTCGCTGACCGACCCCGCGATTTACGTCGACTTCGACACGATGGCCGACGCCTACCGCCCGCAAATTCGTGCGATGATCGACGAACGAGTCGATGCCATCCTCATCGAGACGTGCTTCGACATATTGCAAGCGAAGATCGTGGCAATTACGGCGATCGAAGAGATGAAGAAAGCGGGTGTCAAGATCCCGCTGATGGTGCAACTCACGATCATCGATGCCCGCCAGAAGATGCTGCCCGGCACCGACATCGCCACGGCACTCGTCGCGCTCGAACCGCTCGACGAGATCGATGTCATCGGCATGAATTGCGGCGTCGGCCCGGATCTGATGCTCGACAGCATCAAGGGGCTGAGCCGCCACTGCAAGAAGAAACTGAGCGTGTTGCCGAACGCCGGGCTGCCCGAAAACCGCAACGGCGAAACGTACTTCCCGCTCGACCCGGATGGCCTGGCGACGTGGCTCGAACGCTTCGTCGTCGATTTCGGCGTCAACATTATCGGCGGCTGTTGCGGCACGACGAGCGAGCACCTCGCCGCCGTGGCGAAGCGGCTCTACGGCAAGAAACCCGCAACGCGCAACCCCGTCTATCTGCCGATGGTCACGAGTTTGCAAGCCTCGCAGGAACTCATCGTCGATCAACGCCCGTTGCTCGTCGGCGAGCGCACGAACACCAACGGCTCCAAGAAGTTCAAGCAGCTTCTGGAGAAAGAAGACTGGAACGGCTTGACCGCGATGGCGCAGGAACAGGAGCGAGAAGGCGTTCACTTGCTCGATGTCTGCGTCGATTACGTCGGGCGCGATGGCGTTCGCGATATGAAGGAAGTGATCAAGCGATACAACGCCGTGCTGACGAAGCCAATGATGCTCGACAGCACCGAAAATCTCGTCATCGAAGCCGCGCTCAAGTTGTGTTCGGGCAAGACGATCATCAACAGCATCAACCTCGAAGATGGCCGTAAAACGCTCGACCCGAAGACGAAGCTCGCGAAGAAGTACGGGGCCGGGCTGGTCGCACTGACGATCGACGAGAAGGGCCAGGCCGACACCGCCGAGTGGAAGTTCGAAGTCGCACAGCGGATCTACGACATCGTCGTTCACGAGTACAAGATTCCGCCATCAGACCTGATGTTCGATCCGCTCGTTTTCCCTGTGAGTACGGGGCAGGAGCAAACCCGCAAGAGCGCCATCGCGACCTTCGAGGCGATCCGGCTCATCAAGCAACGCCTACCGGGCTGCCTCACGCACGTCGGCCTCAGTAACTGCTCGTTCGGCCTCGCGCCGTACACGCGCCAGGTGCTGAACTCGGTCTACTTGCACTACGCGATGGAGTACGGCCTCGACTCCGCGATTTTGCACGCGGCGAAGATTATGCCGCTGAACAACATCGACGCCGAGGGCAAAGAACTCGCACGCCGGTTGTTCTTCGACGAACGCGTCTTCAACGCCGCCGGCGAATGCATCGAAGACCCGTTGCAGATGATTATCGAGCACTATGCCGATAAAAAAGGCGAAAAGCGTGCCGCACGGCCACTCGGCGACACCATCGAAGAGCGCCTCGAACAGGCGATCATTCAAGGTCGCCGCGAAACGCTCATCGCCGACCTCGACGACGCGCGGACGCGCTACACGCCATTGCAGATCATCAACGATGTGCTGCTCGGCGGCATGAAAGTCGTCGGCGAACTGTTCGGCAGCGGGCAGATGCAACTGCCGTTCGTGCTGCAATCCGCCGAGGTGATGAAAGCGTCGGTGGCGTACCTCGAGCAGTTCATGGAGAAGACCGACGGCCAGGAAAAGGGCAAGATCGTTCTCGCCACGGTGAAGGGCGACGTTCACGATATCGGCAAAAACCTCGTCGATATCATCCTCACAAACAACGGCTACAAGGTCTACAACCTCGGCATCAAGCAGCCCGTCGATGCGATGATTTCCGAGTTCGTGAAGACCGGCGCGGACGCGATCGGCATGAGCGGCTTGCTCGTGAAATCGACCGTCATCATGAAGGAAGACCTGATCACGTTGAACGATCGCGGCTTGAACCCGCCCGTGATCCTCGGCGGGGCCGCGCTGAACCGCCGTTACGTCGAGGAAGACCTGACGCGCGTCTATCACGGCAACGTCTATTACGGCGAAGACGCCTTCGCAGGCTTGCGAATTATGGACGAACTCGTGGCACGCAAGAAGATCGCCAGCGTCGGTAGCGCGGCACTTCAAGGCGCGATCAAAGGAGCCGAAAAGAACCAGCGTGGCATCGCGGTGAAATCGATCTGCGAGGGCGACGACGCGGACGATTACTACCCCAAGGCCATTACGGTCGAAGTGCGGCCCGACTTGCCACACCGTTCCCCGAACCTGCCGAAATCGCCCGATATTCCGACGCCGCCGTTCCTTGGCACTCGTACATTCTCCGCGAAAATCGAGGACGTGTTCCCGTACATCAACGAGCGGACGCTGTTTAGTTCGCAGTGGGGTTTCGTGAAGGGCGGCGTCGACCCGAAGACGTACGCGGCCCAGATCGACGCGACCGCTCGCCCCGCACTCGCACGCCTGAAAGCGATGTGCATCGAGCGAAATGTGCTTCAGCCACAGGCGAGTTACGGCTTCTTCCCCGCGAGCGCCGATGGCCAAACGATGACGGTGTACGGCCCAGACCGCGCCACCGTGTTGCAGAAGTTCACCTTCCCGCGGCAAGATTTCGGCGACTTTCTCTGCCTGAGCGATTACGTCGAAGCCGCCGTCGATGGCAAGCCGATCGATTACATCGGCATGATGGCGGTGACCGTCGGCCACGAAGTGACAGTCGTTTGCAACGAACTGCGGGCCGAGAACAAGTACCAGGATTATCTGTTCTTGCACGGCCTCGGGGTCGAATCCGCCGAGGCGTTCGCGGAGTATTTCCACAAGCATCTGCGGGCCGAGTGGGGCATCGGTGGTAAAGACAGCCCGAAGATCGAGAAGCTGTTCAAGGGGCATTATCGCGGCCGCCGCTTCGCCTTCGGTTACCCCGCCTGCCCTCGCCTCGAAGACCAAACCGGCCTGTTCGAGTTGATCGACCCGACGCAAGTCGGCATCACGCTCACCGAGCAATACCTGCTCGAACCCGAACAGTCGACGACTGCGATTATTTTCCACCACCCGAACGCGAAGTACTTCAACGTGAAGCGCGGTGGCGAGGTGGAATTCGAGTAACAGCGATGCGAAGCAGAATCCCAGTGGTACGACGTTTCGTCGTACCACTGGGATTCCTTACGGCTTCGCCAGAAACATTGCGAATCCCTTCGACTCCACGATCCGTTCCTCGGCGTCTTCGGTGTCTTTACACACGAGATACATTGCACTGCCTTCGAACGCCTCCACAACGGACTGCGCTTTCTCGGTTGGCAACACGCTCGCGGCTTTCGTGAGGCTGTCGGCGAGGTAACCTTTCTTGGCGATGACCGTGGCACTGCGGCGACCCGTCAGGCCGAGGCCGGTTTTGAGATCGAGGACGTGCGAATAGCGAACGCCCGCGATTTCCACAAACTGGAACAAATCGCCCGAAGTGGACACCGAGGCGTTCGCCAGCTTCACGGTGCGGGTCGGTCGGCCTTTGCCAATCGGGGCGATATCGACTGACCACCCATCGCGGCCGGGCGGGGCGTCGCCTACGGTAATGTCGCCACTCGCGACGACCATCGCCGACGGGCAGCCGTGCGATTTCAGCACCGCGAGTGCCTCGTCGGCGGCGAACCCTTTGCCGATGCCACCAAAGTCGAGCCGCATTCCGGCGACACTTAACCGTAAGAGCTTCTTGTCGCGATCGAGTGCGATTTTCGCATAGCCGACTTTTCCTTTTGCCGCTTCCAGAACTGTAACATCGGGCAGCGACTTGGTTTTACGGCTTTCCCGCCAGAGTAAACTGAGCGGCCCGACGCTGACATCGAACGCGCCATCGCTCGCTTTCGAGACATCGAGCGCATGTCCCAGCACGGTACACAAGTCGCCGCTGACCGCGAATTCCTTGCCGGGGGTGGCATCGTTGGCGGTGCAAATCGTCATCACTTCGCTACTGGCGCGATAGTCGCTCATGACCAGTTCGAGATCGCGAACGCGCTGGTAAGCGGCCCGTACCGCCTTCACGGCGATGGCTTTGTCCGTGGCATAAAGCACGACGCGGAACGTCGTGCCCATGTGATTTTCTTCGTACTCGTAGCGGGTCGGATTTTCCGCTCCGCGACAATGACCGAACGGAACGCCAACTGGTATAAAGGTCATTACAGTCAGCATCAGTGTCCGATAAATGGTCACGGTGACTTCCTTCTGCCGTTCGCTTTTTCCGGTCCGTTGTTGACAGCATCCCCACAATCAGAGACGCTATCAGTATGAGACACGCTTTTTTAGCCGCAATCCTGGCCTGCGCCGTTGCACTTGCAACGGTGTCCGCCGACAACACCAAGCCGATATTGGTGCCGAAGAAGGTCGAGCTTCCCGCGAAGAATTTTACGCAAGATCTCGTCGAAGGCATCAAGTTCGAGATGGTTTACGTGCCGGGCGGCGAGTATGTGATGGGCAGTCCGGATAGCGAAGCGGGTCGCGGGAATGATGAAGGCCCGCAACACAAAGTGGCACTGAAACCGTTCTGGATCGCGAAATGGGAAGTGTCATGGGATGAATACGATTCGTTTTGGAAGAACGAATCGCTCGCACAGCCTTCGAAAGACCCGCCGTTTAACACCGTCGCCGACGCGCTCACCCGCCCGACGAACCCGTACGTGCCCGAAGACTACAAGCACGGACGAGAGGGTTTTCCCGCGATCTGCATGAGCCATCACGCGGCGATGATGTACTGCCATTGGCTGCGAGTCGTGACGAAGCGCGGCTACCGTTTGCCGACCGAAGCCGAGTGGGAATACGCCTGCCGCGCCGGTTCGCCCGACGCGTTCAGCTTCGGGAACGATGCGAGCAGGATCGGCGACTTCGCGCAGTTCAAAGACAACTCGCCCGACGAAGATCATGCCAAAGGCACGACGGCGAAGTGCGGCAGCAAGAAACCGAACGCCTACGGCATCCACGACATGCACGGCAACGTCTCCGAATGGGTAATTGACCATTACGATGCAGGGTTTTACAGCAAGTGCGCGACGAAGCCACTGAGCCTGCAACCGGTGGTGAAGCTCACCGACAAGAAGTGGTCGCACGTCGTCCGCGGTGGTTCGTTCAAAGACCCCGCGACGTTGTGCCGATCCGCCGCGCGGCGTTCGTCCGATGCGAAATGGATGTACAAAGACCCGCAATCGCCGCGTAGCATCTGGTGGTTGACGAACATGGATCAAATCGGCTTCCGGATCGTGTTGCCCGTCGAGGAACAATTCGATCTGCTCGATCTGAAGCCGATGGTCGTGAAGAAAGCTGAGCACGACCCGATCGTGGATGAAGACAAATAGCGAACTGCCTCGAAACCGTTTCTCCCTTTACTCTCTGGAGCCTCTCTCATGACCGATTCGAAAACGCGCCGCGATTTCATGAAAGCCGCCGGCGCAGTCGCCGTTGCCGCTTCGGTTGTCCCGACCGTTCACGCGGCCGGTACGGATGTCATCAAGGTCGGCCTCATCGGCTGCGGCGGTCGCGGTCGCGGGGCGGCACAGGACTGCCTGAAAGCCGATAAGTCGATTCAGGTTACCGCCGTCGCCGACGTGTTCCTCGACCGCGCCCAGGGCTTCGCGAAGAGCCTGAAGGAAGGCGGCTTCAAGGACCGCGTCGATATCGGAGACCGCGTTTTCGGTGGCCTCGATGCCTATCAGAAGCTGATCGCATCGGGCGTCGATTTCGTCATCCTCGCTACGCCTCCCGGTTTCCGCCCGACGCACCTCGAAGCCGCGATCACGGCCGGCAAACACGTCTTCACCGAGAAGCCCGTCGCCGTCGATGCCCCCGGCATCCGCAAGGTGCTCGCACTCGTCGAAGTCGCAAAGAGCAAGAACATCGCCGTCGTCGCCGGTACGCAACGTCGCCACCAGAAGTCTTACCAGGAAGTTTACAAGCGAATCCAGAACGGCGACATCGGCGATATCGTCGGCGGTCGCTGCGCGTGGAACAATGCGGGGATCTGGTTCAACAAACGCGAAGCGAACGTCACCGACGTCGTGTACCAACTGAAGAACTGGTACCACTTCGTGTGGCTGTGCGGCGACCACATCGTCGAACAGCACGTTCACAACCTCGACGTCATCAACTGGTTCATCGGCCAGCACCCCGTTCGCGCAACGGGTATGGGCGGTCGCATCGGTGGGCACGCCGCCCGGCCGAACGGCGAATCGAAGGAAGTCGGCAACATCTTCGACCACTTCGCCGTCGAATACGAATACGGCAACAAGGTCGGGATCGCCAGTTATTGCCGCCACTACCCCGGCCCCGGCGATGTGTCCGAAATGGTCGTCGGCACGAAGGGCACGATCCGCACCGCGAGCGGCGGCTTCTTCACGATCAACGGCAAGGAAATCTACTCGGCCGAGCAGGATAACAAGGATACGTCGCCGTACGTCCTCGAACACGTGGACATGATCAACAGCATCAAGGCCGGCAAGCCGCTGAACGAACTGCAAGCGGTCGCCGAGAGCACCATGACCGCGATCATGGGCCGCATGTCGACCTACACCGGCGAATCGCTGACGTGGGATAAAGCCTTGGCCAGCAAGCTCGACACGATGCCCGCCAACCTCTCGCTCGACATGGAACTGCCCGTGCCACCCGTATCGATGCCCGGCAAAACGAAGTTCGTGTAAGCCTCAACAATCGCCTATCCGCATCGCAGCGTTTATGACGTTGCGATGCGGTCACAGCCAATCGGGCACATCCCACGCGAAGTTTGCAGATACGCTCAAGAACTCTTCTAGCAACGCAACGAACAAGCACGCGGTAACGATGTCCGCCGTCGTACCAGGGTTCAGCGCGTTGCCATCCGAACGCAGATAGCGATCGAGTTCGACCCCCGCACGGCGGCCACCTTGCGTGTGCAACCCGCCGAGTTTCAACACATCTACGACGCGTTGACGCACATCCTCGGCTGCGGGTATGCCCTTCTTGCGCGCGATCAACGAATCGGGAAACTCGGCGAGCCACTTGAGTTGACACTCGATGACTGCAGGTTCGATCTGCCCGAATTTCTCGAACGCCTCCACGAGTGCGGGCACGCCGAAATCGAAGAGATCCGCGTAGCCGTTGTCGTACTGCTGCGCGATCAAGTCGCGATCTGCTGCGAGAGTCATCGCCTCCAAAAGCGTCACCGTGGGTGCGTCGCGCACGTCTTGTTCCGGGGCATCGCCGAGGCCACCCGGTGCGGCCAACCGGATCGCCCGGTAGACGAGTTCGGCATCGCTTACAGTCAGTTCGTTTAATACGATTTGCACACCCGTGCGCAGCGGTTCGCCATCGGGCACGGCGGCGAGCGGCGCGAGGGCGAGGCAGATACCGAGGTTGGTATTTTGGCCGACGAAAGTCTGCGTGGCTTCGACCGCCGACAACACCGTTCGACCGACACTCACACTGTGCGCGCGTCGAAACGCGGGGCCAATCGCGATAGCACTGAGCAGGAAATCGGCGAGTGTTGTATGCGTGAAATCGGCGTGCGGATGGACGTTGCCGACCTTCCGCGAAAGTGCTTCCCACGTACACGCGGTCTGGACAAGTTGCGAAATATCGTTCATGAATCGCCTGCCTCAAGCATAAATTGCACGAGCGTTTTGGCCACGTCGATGCCGCAAGTCGGCGCGAGTGCCTTCCAGCCGGGCACGGCATTCACTTCGAGAATGAACCACTCGCCGCGGTCGTTTTGTATTAAATCGACCCCCGCAACGATCGCGCCCGTTGCGGTGGCGGCCCGTACTGCGAGTGAGGTTTCTTGCGTCGAAAGTTCGTACCGTTCGGCGGTTCCACCCTGCGCGACATTCGTCCGCCAGTCGCCGGAGTTCGTACGCTTCATTGCCGCAATGACCTGGTTATTTAGCACGAATGCACGCACATCCCAACCGGGGTGCGAGATGAATTGTTGCAAATACAGTATGCCGCGGGTCTGCTCGATCGCGTGGAAGGTCCGCCACGCCAACTCGCGGTCGGTCACGCGAACCATACCCCGCCCCTCGGAACCGAAAAGCGGTTTCACGACGACATCGCCACCGAGCGCATCGAACGCTATTAGGGCATCGTCTGCCAACTGACACACGACTGTCGCAGGCGCGGGCAGCCCCGCATTCATCAGACGAACGTTCGTGAGATATTTATCGACGCAGGTTTCGATCGCACGCGGCGGATTCAGGATTGGCCGCCCGCTGAGTTCGAAGGCGTGCATGACATCCATGCGGAACACGACTTGTTCCAGCGATCCCGCTGGCATCGTGCGAATGATCGCGGCATCGTACTGCGACAGGGGGGTGTCATTCGCGGCTGACAGTCGGCGAAAGTCTACGGCAGTCGCGTGGTGGCTGAGTTCGCGCGATGCCCGGATGAGATCTTGCACGTGCCAGCCATCGCCGCGAGAAAGGATCGCAATGTGCATCACGCCAACTCGACGGGTGGGGTGGGCAATGGCGCGGGGAACAAGTCCGCCACACGCACGCGGAAGCCGGGAAACAGCGGCTCGCCGGGGAGTTCTTCCTCGGCCGTGTAACGGCGAATCGTGCCATCGGCGAGGTATGTATGAACCGAGCGGCAATCGGGGTTCACGACCCAGATCAACGGTACTTTGACGAGCAGATAATCGTTGAGTTTATCTTCGACATCGTAATACGTGTCGTTCGGCGAAATCACTTCCACGACGAGATCCGGAACGAGGCGAGCGTAACCGCGTGGCCCGCGATTGTTCGGGAAACGACCCGAACGCACGAATGAAATATCCGGTTTGCGAACGAGCCGAGGGCGATGGGGGAAGCAGATGAACCCCGCATCGCTGACCGACAACAACCCGAGGGGATGGTTTTGCAAGTAGTTCGTGAGATATTGCACGATGATCGCGCCGACGATACCGCACTCGTAGCCCGTATTCATCTCCTTCAGGTCGCCGTCGACGAGTTCGACGCCGCGGGTGCCCGACATCATTTCGAACTGTTCGGGCGTCAGATTCGTTCGCAGCGAGACGATCATGGGTAACCTCCGGTGAATGCAGTAAGGGAATTATCCCAGAAACGACTTGCGTAACAATGCGGGTTCGTCGCACCGCGTAAAAGTCTTCCGCAATCAACACGGTTTATATCGCGGCGATTTTGGGTAGCTGGTGATTGATTCTGCCACTTTCCACCCACCCATCCCTGGAATCATTCCCGAATTTCGGAACCAACCTATACCCTACGCGGCCAAGAGTGATATGTCTTCGAAGGTTTGGAATTTCAACGTCATCAGCGACTTGAGATCCTCGGCGTGTGTCGTCGCGACACCCGCGAGTGTGTTTTCGATG
>Ga0105049_10010136_pt1 | contig 10814 bp, 11 predicted proteins | sample MAT06_FD_78087 | JGI IMG/M metagenome (GOLD analysis project Ga0105049, IMG submission 78087) | Freshwater microbial communities from Lake Fryxell liftoff mats and glacier meltwater in Antarctica - MAT-06 | ecosystem: Environmental > Aquatic > Freshwater > Ice > Liftoff microbial mat | place... | reverse complement strand
TGCGTAGCGAAGCGCGTTAACCCGTTGGTGATGTCATCCGATACGCCGAGCCCGCGCTTCGCTCCGAAGACTGCGCGGCGCGGCTAAACGCCAAAAGAAGATCGAACGACGCAAAATGAAATTTACCACTTTCGCGAACGGCGTCTTCCGGTCATAGTAATACTACCTGCCACGATGTCACTTTGCTGCGGAGTCTGATGTGTTTGCAACCGACTGGTTGACTCGCCGATACGAGCGTCCCGTTTCGCGCCGCGCTGCGATCCAGTTCGGTGCGGCGGGCGTGTTGGGGTTGTCGCTTCCGCAATTGCTCGCTGCTGCGGGTGTCTCCAATAACAAGCGTGCAGCGGCGAAAAGCGTGCTCGTCATTTACGAGCAAGGTGGCCTCTCTCACATGGACACGTGGGACCCGAAGCCCGAAGTCGTCAGCGATAACCGCAGCCCGTACAAGCCCGTATCGACGAATGTTCCCGGCATGCAATTCACCGAGTTACTGAAACTCACGGGGACAGTCGCAGACAAACTCGCCGTCGTGCGCTCGATGCATCATGCGAAGGGCGGGGCCGATGCCCACCCGAACGGCACGCAGTATGCGCTTTCCGGTTCGCACCCCACGAACGCGGCGATTACGATGCCGGACATCGGCTCGATCGTTTCGCACTCGCTCGGTAGTTCGTGCAAATATCTGCCGCCGTACATCATGGTGCCGGGCAATCACGAACAAGCCGCCGAGACGCGCTCCGGGTTCCTGCCTGCCGGGTTGCGTGTGTTCAAAACGGGTGGCCGCGATCTCGCCGATCCGAACTGGAAAATTGATGGCCTGAACGCGCGAAGCGAGAATCAGGGCGACCGCTTTTCGGAGCGTCATGCACTGCGCGATTCGCTCGATCAACGGCAGACAGCGTCCGCACATTCGAGCGCCGATGCCGTCGGCATGGATCGCTTTTACGATCAGGCGTTCGACATGCTGACCAGCCCGAAAGTGGCGGAAGCGTTCGATTTGAAGCGGGAAACGCCTGCCGTGCGCGATGCGTATGGTGCGGGGCATCGCGGGGCGTGTTACCTCGTCGGTCGTAAACTGATCGAAGCCGGCGTGCGATTCGTCACCGTGGATACGCGCTGGCCGATGTTGAAAGACACGCCGAAAGGCGGCAATCTGAACTGGGATCACCACGACCACATTTACGCCAGTACCACGTGCGAACTATCGGGGGCAACCGGGGCCGGGGCGGGCCGATACGGCATCGGCCATTGGGTGATGATGGGCAGCGTCGACCGTGCGTTTTCGGCACTGATTACGGACCTCGATCAGCGCGGGTTACTCGCCGAGACACTCGTCTGCTTCGTCAGTGAATTCGGGCGCACGCCGAAGATCAACAAGGCGAGTGGGCGCGACCACTGGACGCACGCTTACTCGATTGTGTTTGCAGGGGCCGGTGTGCGGGGCGGGCAGATTATCGGCAAAACCGACCGCGAAGGTGGCTACGTTTTGGATCACCCCTATACACCGGAAGATTACGCCACGACGATTTACGAGAAACTCGGCATCGACCGCAGTCAGCCAATTTATACGCCGAGCAATCGCCCCGTGTACTTCGGCCACGCCGGCGAACCGATTGCCGGCGTGATGTCGACTTGAACGGATTTTCGTCCCGCAGAAAATTCTCTCATGTTGTCGGCGGTGCGCGACGATACAATCCGGAGATACGAGTCGGCACGTTCGCGGTTTCCATGGGGCACGATTATGACATTCCTCACGCGTTGCTTACTAACGTCGGCGGTCACTGCGATTCTCGCCTCGGAAAGCTACGCGCAAACCACGACCGCAAACACGGGCACCACGACTGGCACAACGGGTACCGGTACCGGGACTACCAGTAACATGAGCACCTCGGCGGGTGGCACTCCGACGATTCAACAAGATGCCATTCCCACGATCTCGCTTGACGGGGCGACGGGTTCCTCGCTCAGTCGGTCGAACATTCTCGGCATTTACTACGCGAACCCGCTCTATCAGGGAAACTCTCCGACCACTACAGTGGGGCCAGGCGGGTTCGGTACGCCGACATTCGGCGCGAGCGGCTCGGGCAGCACCACTGGCGGAAGTACTCGCACCTCGGGGATCAACACCGGGACCGCTTCCAACACGGGGCGAACGACTACCACGGGGATGACGGGAACCAACGCAGCCGCAGGCCGCACGGGAACGACCGCAACCGCAGGTACCGCGAACCGTACGGGCACCACCGGAACGAACCGAAACACCAGCTTCAATTCCAACAGTAACTTCACCGGTGGCGAAGTGATTCCGCTCCAGCGTGCAATCAGCTACACCGCCACGCTCCGCTTCATCAGCCCCGCGATCGTTCCCGCCCAGATGCAAGCGGACCTTCAAACGGTCATTGGTCGATCGAGCATGATTGCGAACCCCGGTGCGATCACCATTAGCATGGAAGGCCCCATCGTCATCCTTCGAGGCAACGTGAAAGACGAAGACGAAGCCCGCACCGCTGAAGGAATGATTCGTCTCTCGCCCGGTGTGAAACAAGTCCGGAACGAACTGAAATTCCAGTAGAAGTGCCAGTGGAAACGAACGCGAGAGCGGAGAAGTCGTCGGGCTTCCCCGCTCTCGCGTTTTCTGGCGCGTACAATGATACTTACTGAAACTAACCGATTCACTCGATTAGGATGCATCCGCAATGGGCGGCGTTAACCCTTATATTCGTCCCGTCGATATCGAGAAGCCGACCCGCGTCTTCAAGATCACGTTCCGCAACGAGGAAACCGGCGTCGATACCGACATCCGCGTCGATCCGGCGGACATCCCCTTCGGCGATCACGGCCTCGAAGGAAGCATCTTGGACATTGCCGAAGGCGCGGGCATCTCGATCAACCACAGTTGCGGCGGCGTTTGCGCCTGCTCGACCTGCCACGTCTACGTGTCGAAGGGACTCGATACCTGTTCGAAATCCACCGAAGACGAAGAGGATATGATCGACGAAGCCCCAGGCGTCACGACGGAATCCCGGCTCAGTTGCCAGTGCGTGCCCAACGGCACAAAAGACCTGCTCGTTCTTATTCCACGGTGGAACCGCAACGAAGTGAAGGAAGGCCACGGTTAAGTGATTGCTGTGGTAAGGGTCCGTGACCCTGATTAAGCGGGTTGCTCTTCGGAGAGGATACTCGGTTCCGCGGGATTCTCGACTTTCGGCCGCGGGAGGAGTTTCGCGAAACGATTTCGTATGAGTTGGAGTTCGGTCCCACCGAACCAGCCCAACGCAAGCAGAATGACGACGACGCCGAGCGACGTAACGATGGCGATGCTGTCGTATCGGAAGTAAACGGCGAGCGTCGCTCCGATGGCGGCAATTCCACCGAGACTCGCCACGACGAACAGCGCGAATCGTACCGTCCAGCCGGAACGGCGTAGTAGCACGTGGTGTAAGTGTTCGCGATCCGCGTGTGACATTCCCCGGCCACTGAGTTTGCGGCGGACGATGGCAGCGAAAGTATCGAGAAACGGCAAAACCAACAGGGCCGATGGCGCGAGAAGAGCCACCGCATGGCTTTTCATGGAAGCTTGTATCGCGATTCCGCCGATAATTAGACCGATCAACATGCTCCCGCTATCACCGAGGTAAATCGTGGCGGGCGGAAAATTGAACCGCAGGAATCCCGCGAGCGCACCGGCGAGTGCCACGGCCACGATCACCGCCGCCGGTTGGCCAGTCAGCATGCCAATACATGCGAGTGCCGCACAGATTATTCCACCGACTGTGCCGAGCAAACCATCCATGCCATCGAGCAGATTCAATGAATTGACGGCCGCGAGAAACCAGAAATAAGTAATGGGTATTGCAGCCCAGCCTAGATGCAGATGCGTACCAAAAACAGAAATATCCACGATTTGTATTCCACCGAAAACAACAAGAACGGTAATTGCAAGAATCTGACCGCCTAACTTGTGTAGAGGCCGCAATGCCACGCAGTCGTCTATGAGTCCGATAATAACGATAATTGCCCCTGCGATACAGAGTGCAATCCATTGAGGGAAGCGTTCTACGAATGCCAGGGCCACGCGGGTATCGATAGACAGAGCGAACAAAAACGAAGCCATCATCGCGAAGTACACAGCTAAACCGCCACCGACAGGAATGGGCACACGCTGTAATTTTCGCACGCCATCGGGTGGATCGACCAGCCCGATACGAGGTGCGAGTTGGCGGACGAGCCAAGTCCCCAACAGAGAAAGTATAAGTGCCATCGCAAATGTAATGAATATCGTCATGGTGCGCTTCCCAGTGGAGAGGGAAACGAGCGAATTATAATTAGGTAGTAACTTTACCAATTATGGTAAAGTTCGGTTCTCATTTCAATGCGCGTATGATGAAGATTCCAGGAGTTTCGTAAAGTACGACGTGAACTTACGGAAGTAGTTGTATTCGCTTTGATCGATTCCGCATCTTTCGCGAGAACTTCATCTTCACATCAACATTCACCACATACACTACCGGCATTCCTTATGGGAGTAATTGAATGTCCGAATCGGCGACCGATGCATCGCAGTTGCGTATGTGGCAGGGTATCACTGTCACCACGCTATTCGTCGGCTACGCGGGGTACTACGTCTGTCGCTCGGTATTGCCCGTCGCGTCCAACGCGATGCTCAACGACCCGGAACTGCAATTCGATGAGGTCTCATACGGTCGCCTCGTTGCCGTCGGTATTTACCTGTACGCGATCGGAAAACTCGTCAACGGTATCGTGACCGAGTACGTCGGCGGACGGCTAATGTTCCTGCTCGGCATGGTTCTATCGGCTCTCTGCGTCGCGGCGTTCGGCGTTGTGGGGAGTGCCAGCTTGTTCCTGTTATTGTGGGGGGCGAATCGATTCGTCCAATCGATGGGCTGGGGCGGATTGGTGCAGATCACCGGACGTTGGTTCCACCCTGCGAAGCTTGCGACTGTCATGGGTATCTTGTCACTCAGCTACCTCTTTGGGGATGCCCTCGGCCGCTTGTATCTCGGTGCGTTCGCAAAAGCCGGAGCGACCTGGCAACAACTCTTCGGCATCGCATCAAGCACGTTGCTCGCTGTCGCGGTCGTCGCATTTTTCACTTTGAAGAACAGTCCAAAAACGATCGGTGCCGCCGAGGCTCCCCCGCCTCCGCTCAATGTCCACGGTGCCGACGATGGTCGCGGGGTCGTCTCGCTATTCGCGTTACTCGGCCCGCTCGTCCGCAGCCCGATGTTCTTGTTCGTGTGCTTGATGAATGCCGGTCTCACGTCGATACGCGAAACCTTCAATGCCTGGACACCGCGCTACTTGGAGATCGGCGTCGGCCTCGACCCGAACATCTGCTGGTTGCTCAGCTTTCTGTTCCCGTTCGTCGGTGCAATCGCATCATTGTTGGCCGGTTGGGGGGCGGATCGGCTCCGCGGGCATTACGGACGGCTAATCGTCATCTCGATGATCCCCACGATCGTCGCACTCTTCACCTTCGCGAACGTCGATTTGCACGATCGCGGCGTGCTCGCGTTGACGCTCATTAGCAGCGTCGCACTATTCGTAATGGGGCCGTACACGTATTGCTCCGGCGTGTTAGCAATGAACCTCGGTGGGCGACGCGCGGCGGCGGCTTCGGCAGGAATCATCGACGCGGTGGGCTACCTGTGCGGCGCGGTCATCTCCGGTGAAATTGCCGGGCCGCTCGTCAAGCAACACGGCTTCGCGCCGCTGTTACAACTACTCGCCTGGCTCGCCGTGGCGACTTTCGTCGTTGCGGTCGTATACTGGCGGCTCGAAGAACGTCGGTTTCGCCAGAACGAGGCTATGCCATGACGTCTTTTGCGGCGATATTCGACGGTCCCGGCCTCCCGTTTCGTTTGAACGCCACAGAGTTGCCCGCACTCGAACGGGGTGAACTGCTCGTCCGCGTGACGCTTTGCACTGTTTGCGGCAGTGATTTGCACACCGTAGCCGGGTCGCGAACCGAGCCTACGCCGTGCGTGTTGGGGCACGAAGCGGTCGGTATTGTAGAAGCAATGAATGGCCGCATCGATGACACCGAAGGCGAAGCGCTCCACGTCGGCGATCGCGTCGTTTGGACCGTCGCGGCGTCGTGTGGCCATTGTTTCTACTGCATGAAACAACTACCGCAGAAGTGCGAAACGCTAAAGAAATACGGGCACGTTCGCCACGTATCGGGTGAAGGGCCGCGTGGCGGTTTCGCAACGCACGTACAGTTATGGCCCGGTACCGGCATTGTGAAGTTGCCGACGAACTTGCCCGACACCGCGGCCGCGCCCGCTGCGTGTGCCGCCGCAACCGTCGCAGCGGCAATTCGCGTGTCGGGTTCGGAAGACGCACGCGGTGCGATCGTCGTGGTACTCGGGGCCGGTATGCTCGGGTTAACCGCCTGCGCTATGGCCCACACGATGGGCGCAACCGTGATGGTGTTCGACACCGATGACGCACGGCTGACACTCGCGAAACGCTTCGGCGCGACGCACGCACTGGCATCGGACAAATCGTCGCTCGGTCGTGGGGCGGATCTCGTACTCGAATTCACCGGTTCGACGGCGGTGACGGAAATGGGCTTCGGTCTCCTCCGCATCGGCGGAACGATGATCCTCGCGGGGGCCGTTTTCCCGACCGAACCGCTCGCGCTGGTCCCTGAGCAATTGATTCGCAAGCTCATCACGATTCGAGGAATTCACAACTACCGACCCGACGACCTTCGCTTCGCGGTGCGATTTTTGGAAGCCAATCACGCACAGTTTCCCTTCGCCGAACTGGTCGAAACGCAGTTCCCGCTCGTGGCGATCAATGAAGCGATGGCGTACGCAAGTGCGAATCGCCCCGTACGCATCGGGTTACTGCCGTAAAACTGCTGAGACAAACGGAATCGAGCGTACAACGGCACACTCCGCGTACCGTTGTACGCTCGAAAAATGTAAGATGACCACCCGACTGTTGCTCCCACCACGGATACTCGAATTATGAGCCGCGAAAGCGACCTGTCTCGCGTTCTCGAATGTGGCATCGTTGCCGTCGTTCGCTTTTCGGACCCTGGCCCGCTCGTCGATGTCATGCGGGCGCTCGCCGATGGTGGCGTCACCGTGGCGGAAGTCACGTTCACGGTGCCGAATGCGATCGACGTAATTCGCGAGGCGAAACGTCAGTTGGGGGATCGCGTGTTGCTGGGTGCGGGCACGGTACTGGACACCGAGACGGCCCGTGCGGCAATCCTAGCGGGTGCGGAGTTCATCGTGTCGCCGGCGGTGAATCTCGAAGTGATTCGCATGTGTCGCCGTTACGACAAGCTCGTGATGCCTGGCGCGTTCACGCCAACGGAAGTGCTGAGCGCGTGGGAAGCCGGCGCGGACATCGTGAAGGTCTTCCCCGCCGATGTGCTGGGGCCTGCGTTCTTCAAGGCATTACGCGGGCCGTTGCCGCAAGTGAAACTGATGCCCACCGGCGGCGTCGACCTCAACACTGCGAGCGAGTTCCTGGCCGCCGGTGCGTGTTGCCTCGGCATCGGCGGGCAACTCGTCGATCCGAAAGCGATCGCTGCGAAGGACTTCGCCGCGATCCGCACGATGGCCGAGCGCTACACCGCCATCGTGAAAGCATTTCGCGCTTCGCTTTAGTAGCGAGTGGCGATGAAATTACCGCTTCGCCACAGCCGATGGTTGCCGGCGGCCGAGGTGGCACTCGTACTGTTTGCGGCCCACCCAATAGGGCACTGCGAAACGATGCTCCTCGGACCAACCGGCTACGCCGGTAGGGGTGCCGCAGAATCGATAGTCGGCTTCGCCCGTGAAGGGCGTGATTTCGACGCGGTCCAGCGGGTGGCCTTCGAGGTCGAACAGGCCGATGGAGGCATCGGAGCGACCGCGATGTAGCAGGTGCCAGCGGAAGTGGATCCCTTCCTCGACGTTCAAATCTCGCGTTGGCACCGTGCCGGAGTACCACGCGATCTTCGTACCGGGCGGGGCGGTGGCTTCGACGTATTCGATGGCGTCCCAGAGCATCCGGGCGCGGGCAGCAAATTTCTCCTGGCGTCCGACGTTCGCAATTGTCAGCAGCATGACACCCACCCACACGGCAGCCCACGCGACTTTCTTAGGAACGCTCGCGGGCACGGCGATCAGCGACGTCAGTAGCAAACCGATCAGTATATCCAGCCCCCAGACGCCGGGCATCGCGTAGCGGCCGGACATCATCGACATCGGCAAATAGACCACGACCCCCGCGAGAAGCAACAGCGCCGCGGTTACGATCGCGGCGCGATGCGTGGCCCAGATGTTGCTGGCGGCGATCATTTTCCTTCGCGAATATACGACGACGCCGAGCGCGAGCGCGAAGCCGATGCCGAGGAAGTCGAGGCCGATCGCGCCTTTCCACGTGTTGACGATTCGCCCGAACTGCGCGACAGTGGGAGCGTGCGTTTCGTACTGCCCCGCGTGCCAGTGGAGTTTGAAATAGATGTAATGCGTCACCGGGATTGCGATCGTCAAAGCCATCAACAGCGAACGGATGCGGTTGCGATGCCACGCTTCGCGCAACGTCAGGCCGTCGGTCCAGAGCCGGAGTGCCATCTGTGCGGGGATGAGTGCGGTGTACGTATTTTTGCAACCGAGCGCGGCCATCACGCACAGTACCGAAACGAGATCCCACCAGACTGGCCGCGTCGAATGCGCGGCCTTTCGCGCCGCAATTAATCCGAGCAATGCATACGGCATCGCCACGCCTTCCGCGAGTGTCAGGCTCGTCCAGATTTCGTTGCGGTACGGGTTCCACATCGCGCACGCCCCGGCGATGAGTGCGGCCACGGGGTGAATCCGCAGTTCGCGGAACAGCCAAAGCAACATCCCCGCGGACAGCCCGCACCACACGAAACGGATGATCCGCCACGGCAACGCTTCACCCCCGCAGACATTCGCGAACAGTTCCCAGTGTGCCCACAACACGGGGCGGAACGGCCCGAGATGCTCATAGTTCGCGACGACTTTTTCCCACCACAGCGCGACGTGCCCACGGAACGACGTGACAGTTTGTGCGGGGTAAACGAGGTTGCCATCGTCGATGAAATCGAACGGCGTCCGCAGCGTCGGCAGGTAACCGCACGCCAGCACGACTGCGCCGAGAAGAATCCAGGTCGGGAAACGGGGGGTCATGATGGCGTCCGAGTGCGTGCGGTTCGAAGTTCCGAACGCAATTTACCGCAAGGTGGCCGAAGTTGGGTAGCCGAACTGGTTTGCGCGCTGCACGATACTACAATCGAAGAGACACACCCCGTTTGAAGGATGCCCCATGCAGCAGACACTCATCTTGTTGAAGCCCGATGCCGTCCAGCGCCGGTTGGTCGGCGAAATCGTCTCGCGATTCGAGCGAAAGGGAATGCGGCTGGTGGGTCTGAAGTTCGTGCAATGCACGAAGGAACTCGCCGAGAAGCATTACGCCGTCCACAAGGGCAAGCCGTTCTACGATTCACTTCTATCGTTTTTGACGAGCGGGCCAACGGTGGCGATGGTGTGGGAAGGCCGCGAAGCGGTGGCCGCGAGCCGCAGCATGATGGGCCTGACCGACGGCGCAAAAGCCCCGCCAGGAACGATCCGCGGCGACCTCGCACTCAGCGTGCAAAACAACCTCGTCCACGGCAGCGACAGCGTGGAGAACGCCACGCTCGAAATCGCACTCTGGTTCCAGCCGAACGAACTCGTCAAGTTCGACAACGTCGACGGCAAATGGGTCGGGTGAAAAGCCGGATCGTCGATCCCAAGGTCATCCTACGCGCAGCACCCGCTACCGAAGGCAATCAGACCGACCAATCTTCGATTGGCACGCCCGGCACGCGGAGGAAGTCGCGCCGGTTACGGGTGACCACCGTCGCGCCGAGTTCGAGCGCGATGGCAGCGATTCGCAGGTCGTTTCCTGTTACGTTCAGTCGGGATTTCAGCAATTGCTCGAATCGCTGGATCGCTGGTATCGTGAAAGGTACGAGACCGAAGGGGCTCAAGGAACTGACGATGTTCAATAACACTAGCGAAGCATATTCGTGTCGCGTCTGGGTTTTAGCATTTCGTGCGATGGCTGACCAACCGCTAATCTGTTCTTCTATCGATACCGTCGAAACGCAGAGCGTGTCCTGCGCGTGCGATGCAATCGATGCCACGACTTGCCGGTGGTTTCGCTGGTAAAGGCTGAGGATATCGGTATCCAAAAGGTACGTCATCGGTCAATTTCTTCCGCGAACGCCGCCTGGTCTTCGGCATCTCGCTGATTTCGAAACTCTTCCACCGCAGCTAACCACTCATCGACGAGCGGGTTCTCCGCTAACGGCAAAATCGCTATCGGCGACGGCGGCGGCACGGGAAGTTGCACGATGATCGCGCCGTTCTGCACGCGATATGCAATCTGCGACTGCAAGGCCGCAATCGCATCGCTCGACGTACTCGCCTCCGCCGACAAATGCAGCGAGCCCAAAGTTTCAGCACGAAAGCCCGACGATGTCGGTTCGACGAGAATCGAAATAGTCATTGCAGTTCCTCCTGTTGTCATCCTACGCGAAGCGCGAACCGCCCGCTACTTCGTCGCCTTCGGCAGGAACTCGCGGCTGATGGGGCGGGCGTCCCACACCTTCGCCGTATTGTCCCCACTCCCAGTGAGAATCCGCGTGCCGTCCGAGCTGAAGGCGACCGAAGACACCCAGTACGTGTGCCCTTTGAGCGTGAGCGTTTCGGTGCCGGTTTTTGCATCCCATACCCTCGCCGTACTATCCCAACTCCCGGTGAGAATCCGCGTGCCGTCCG
>Ga0105049_10010135_pt1 | contig 10815 bp, 9 predicted proteins | sample MAT06_FD_78087 | JGI IMG/M metagenome (GOLD analysis project Ga0105049, IMG submission 78087) | Freshwater microbial communities from Lake Fryxell liftoff mats and glacier meltwater in Antarctica - MAT-06 | ecosystem: Environmental > Aquatic > Freshwater > Ice > Liftoff microbial mat | place... | reverse complement strand
CAAACCGACCAAGTTCGCCAGCAGCTGGGAGTCGTTTTTCAGTCGCCATCGCTCGATCGCAAACTCACCGTACTAGAGAACATTCGGTGCCAGGCGGCCCTGTATGGTCTCTCGGGAAGCGATCGAGATAAGCGTATCGATGCTTGCGTCCAACGGCTTGGGTTGTCTGACAAACTTGGGGTGCGTTGCGAGAAACTCTCGGGTGGTCAAAAGAGACGGGTCGAGTTGGCCAAAGGATTGATTCATTCTCCGTCTGTGCTGCTGATGGATGAGCCCAGTACGGGGCTGGATCCGGCTGCTCGATTGGATTTGTGGCAGTCTCTTACCGAGCTGAGGGAAGAGCACGGCACGACCGTGATCTTGACCACCCATTTGCTCGAAGAGGCCGACAAGTGCGATGCGATCGCTATCCTAAACACGGGAAGCATGGTAGCCTGCGACCGCCCCGAAAATCTTCGGGCAGAGACAGGCGAAGTGGTGGTTTGCATTGCAACGAACGATCCAGCCGCGGTCTCAAGAGCCCTGCTTGAGCGATTGCAGATGAACTCCACACTCCTAGACCAGCAGGTGCGAATAGCAACTCCAGACGCGATGAATTCGCTCGCAGCGATCATTGATGTTACCAAAAGTCTCTCAACGAGCGTGACGATTGGTCGGCCCAGTTTGGAAGATGTCTTTATCTCCAAGACCGGGCATCAGTTTCTTCGCTCATGAGTTCTCCTCTTCGTAAAGACTTAGCCGAGGTACTATCGACCGCTTGGCCTCTCATGCTCTCCACGGGGCTCTTTTCGTTGACCTTGTTTATCGACCGAATGCTGCTGTACCGGTATTCGGCTTCGAGTGCGGCGGGGGCGATGGGGGCAGGCACAATACTTTGGACGCTGACCTGTTTGCCGGTAGGAATTTGCGGTTACACCAATACCTTCGTAGCTCAGTACCTTTCCGCACGAAGACCAACTCGGGCGTTGCAAGTGGTTTGGCAAGGTATTTTGCTGGGGATGTTGTTTGGCCCGTTGTTGATTTTGGTCGGTTACTATGCCGAATCCCTTTTTTCGCTGGTCGGACACTCGCAACGCCTAGCGAAACAAGAAGCAGAATATCTCATTTGGCTCGTTCCAGGAACATGGGCGACAATCGTCGCATCAGCGTTAGTCGGCCTCTACTCGGGCAGCGGTCGTTCGATGATTCTGTTGTACACCGATATGGTGGTAACCCTGGTCAATGGTGCTCTGGATTGCGTTCTGATTTTTGGAATGTTCGGGTTGCCGGCCTTGGGAGTTCGAGGTGCGGCGATCGCCAGCAGTGTGGCATTGATTCTCAAATTAGTGATTTTAGTTTACACGGCCCGCAAAGATTTCCAGCTAAAGAGTCCGGTTATTGGTGCATGGATCGATCCAGAGTTGCTCAGCTCGAATCGAGCTGGACTGAAAGAGCTGTTGCAATGGGATTTTCCGCTGATGCGAAGGTTGGTGCATTTCGGATGGCCGGCGGGCGTCTCGGTCGTTGCAGAAGCCGTCTGTTTCACGACGATAATGATGATTGTAGGCCGACTGGGCGAGCAGGAGGCCGACGCTACCACGCTGGCCTTGGGTGTGAATCTGCTTGCTTTTATTCCGCTGGTGGGTTTGGGGACCGCGGTCGGCGTCTTGGTAGCCAAGTACCTCGTCCGCGAACAGATAGCCGTTGCCAAACGGATGGTCTTTAGCGGTCTATTGATAGGTATTGCGTACAGTTCGATCTTTGTGATCTTGTACGGCGGCTTCCCCGATTGGATCATGATGGTTTATGCGCTCGATAGCGACCCGGTACGGTTTGAAGAGATGCGACCGATCCTGCGTCCCCTGCTACTGTTCATTGCGGGTTATTGTGTGTTCGATGCCTTCCAAACGGTTTTCGTAGGAGCACTCAAAGGGGCTGGCGACACACGTTTCGTCCTCGGTGGCCATTTCTTTGCAGGCTGCGCTACCATTTTCGGCGGACTGTTGGTCAATCATTACACGGGGTGGGGTGGGCTTTATTACTGGTGGTCGGTAATATTTTTCTGGGTCGTACTGTTAGCGGTGATATTTACGTTGAGATATTTGCACGGCGGCTGGCAAACCAAACGCGTGATCGAACCGCTTGTTGCAGACTAGTCTTTTTCCGAGGCGCTTCGAAGTTCGCGTCCGGCGAAGAAAACCTTAAGATTTCCGAGGCGAATGAACGGGGCATGCCAAGAAAATTCGTTTTTGAACGAAGCCAGCTTGCCATCCTCTCTAAGCGTTCAACGCATTCGACCCATTGCACCACACTACCTTTTTAATGAGAAGCCTATGGAACTTGTTATCCAAAATCTGTCCAAGACCTATGCCGGCGGTGTAAAAGCCCTGGACGATGTCTCCATGAACATACCGACCGGGATGTATGGGTTGCTGGGACCCAACGGGGCAGGTAAGTCGACCTTGATGCGGACCTTAGCAACCCTACAAAACGCCGACTCAGGAAGTGCTAGGTTGGGCGAACTGGATCTTTTGCACGACAAGAAGCGTGTGAGAGAGATTCTGGGGTATCTGCCCCAGGAATTTGGCGTCTATCCCCGAACCAGTGCGACATCGCTTCTAACGCACTTGGCCGTTCTGAAAGGAGTCGGGGCAACGGGCACACAACGCCGCGACATCGTGACGGGTTTGCTTCAACGCGTCAATCTTTTTGAAGTAAGAAATAAGTCCGTAGCCAACTATTCCGGAGGGATGCGGCAGCGGTTCGGCATCGCGCAAGCGCTCTTGGGTGATCCGAAGCTTTTGATCGTCGACGAACCTACCGCCGGACTCGACCCAGGGGAACGCAACCGGTTCTACAACCTGCTCTCCGAAGTCGGCGAAAGCGTCATTGTTATTCTGTCGACACACATCGTCGAAGACGTCAAGGAGCTTTGCACGAACATGTCGATCATCCACCGCGGACGACTCCTTTTCGCCGGCTCGCCGAGCCAAGCTGAAAAGTCGCTGGACGGAAAGATATGGGCCAAATCGATGTCGAAGGATGAGCTGCGTACCTGCCAGGCTGAGATGGACGTCATCTCGACGAAACTGATTGAGGGGCGGCCGATGGTGCATGTCTTTAGTCTCGCGAGTCCTGGAACCGGTTTTTCGCCCGTTGCGCCCAATCTCGAAGACGTTTTCTTTTCGCAAATCAAACACAACTCGCAAGCAGCGTAAACCACATGGAATTCTTTCGTTTTGAAATGCGTTTTTGGTTGCGCGGCTGGATGATCTACATTTTCCTAGGGATCGTCGCTCTGCTTTTCGGGTTCGCCACTGGGTCGGACAACGTGCAAGTGGGGGCTGCGATCGGAAACACCTTCCGCAACGCCCCCTTTGTAATCATGCAATACTACATTGCAGCCGGTCTGTTGGTAGCCTTGATGGTGGTCGCCGTTTACGATTCGGCTGCTTCTCGAGACTTTGCAACTAAATTCTCGGACGTCCTGTTCAGTAAACCGATCAATAAATGGAACTACTTGATCGGCCGCTTTTGCGCGGCAACTCTCATATCGCTCATTCCGACAATGGGTATCTCAATCGGCATGATCGTGGCAGGCTGGATGCCAGGTATCGACACGGAACGATGGGGGCCCATCCGATGGGATGCGCATGCCCTGGGAATGCTCACGTTCGCGATCCCCAACACTTTGCTCGTCGGCGCAATCGTGTTCGCGATCGCTGCTTGGACTCGAAATACCTTGTACTCCTTTTTGGGAGTATTGTTGCTGATGGTGGCCTACGGAGTTTCGCAATCCCTGGTGTCCGACATTAGCAATGAATTTTTGGCCATGATGATCGATCCGCTGGGAGGCACCGCCTATTCGATTCCAACCAAATACTGGACGGTGGACCAACGCAATTCTTGGTGCTTGCCGCTATCGGTCCCTTTGATCATAAACCGAGTGATTTGGTTGGCAGTGGGAATCCTGACCTTTATCTTGGCCGGGCTGAGTTTCTCCTTCAATACAGGAAACATCCGTCGCCGCAGTCCGAAGAAGCGGGTGGTGCCCGCGTTTGTCGAACCACACGCCCCGATCACCGAGTGGCCAAAAATAAAGCCGCAGCCCAATTGGCTATCGCAGTTTCGCTCCTGTGTCTGGCTCGATGTCGTCGCTGTTATGCGAACGCCAGCATTCATCGTGGTTCTATTGGCCGCCATGCTCAATACGACAATATCGCTATTTACCGGTGCGACCGAGGGATACGGACTCAGTTCGTTTCCGGTTACGTACAAAATGATCGACTTGGTTCGAGGCTCCCTTTTTGGTTTTCTGGTTCCCGTTCTTATTTACTTCACCGGCGTCGTCATGTGGAGAGACCGCGATTGCAAGATCCAAGAGATTGTTGGTGCGACTCCCGTGGGCAATAGCGTGATGATCGTTTCTCGGCTGGTTTCTTTGCTGACAGTCGTTTTGTCGATTTTGGTCGTAACGATACTGCTGAGCTGCTCGGTGCAATTGTTTTATGAGTACTCAAGACTGCAGCCCAAGCTATATGTCTTAGAGCTCATCGTGATCGAGTCGCTGCGTTTTGGCTTCCTGATCGTGCTGGCGATGTTGGCGCACACATTCTCGCCGAATAAGTACGTCGGCTATTTCGCTTTCGTGGTCATTCTGATTTTGAATGCTTTCATATGGCAGTGGTTCAGAATCGATACGCTCCTGGTCCGCTTCGGGCGGATTCCGGGATACACCTACTCGGACATGTTCGGTTTCGCTCCTTATACAACCGGGCTCATCGCGTACTCACTTTATTGGATTGCTGGCGCAGCGGTCGTACTATGGATTTGCTCGATCGCGTTGCATCGTGGAGTTCCTAAATCGATCAGGTCTCGCGTTGCTGAGGGATGGCAGACAGCGTCGAGGGGTTCAAAGATCTTCGCGATGATCGCCCTTTCTGCCATGCTGCTCCAAGGTGGTTGGTTGGTATACAACACACAATTCCTAAACACCTTCGTCGGAAGCGTTGAGCAAGAAAAGCGACAGGTCCGGTACGAAAACCAATACGCTCAGTACGAGAATGCTCCGCAACCCCGTGTGACCGCGATTCGTTACGCAATCGATATCTACCCAGACACTCGCAATATGCGAATGCAAGCGACTCAGAAGATTGTCAATAAATCGGAAGCCCCGATCGATAAACTCATCGTCAACCTAGCACCAACCTACAAGACAACACTGGATATCCCAGGTGCCTCGCTCGAGCTCGATGACGAGCAGCTCGCATGCCAAACTTACCGCCTCGAGCCAGCCTTGGCACCCGGTGAGTCGCTCGACATGAGCTTTGTCGTCGTCAGCGAGACCCGTGGGATTGAGAATCAAGTCAGCAATAGCGAATTGCTTCAAAACGGCACTTTCTTCAATAATTCGATCGCGCCTCACTTCGGTTACGACGCGAATCGTAGGATCATGGATCCCAATAGGCGCAAGAAAAATAAACTGGAGCCAGCGGAAAGTGTCCCGAAGCTCGACCGCGATTGCGGTGTCGCTTGCCAAAACCATTATGTCGCGTTGGATGCTGACTGGGTCGATGTCGAAACCGTCATCAGCACCTCCGCCGACCAGATTGCGGTTGCCCCCGGCTCTTTATTGGAGAAATGGACCAAGGACGGACGCAATTTTTTTCGTTACAAACTAGACCATCCTTCACTTAATTTCTATTCCTTTATTTCCGCTAGATACGATGTCGAGCGATCGAAGATGGGGGATGTTGACGTCGAAGTCTACTACCATCCGGAGCACGCTTGGAATGTCCCTCGCATGTCCGCTTCGATCAAAGCTGCGTTAGAGTATTGCGGCAATCAGTTTGGTCCGTACAAACACAAGCAAGCTAGGATTATCGAGTTCCCCCGCATAGCGTCGTTCGCTCAGGCTTTTCCAGGTACCATGCCCTATTCCGAAAGCATCGGCTTTATCGCCAAACTGGACCGGCCGGACGATATCGATATGGTCTACTACGTCGTTGCCCATGAGATGGCCCATCAATGGTGGGCACATCAAGTCATCGGGGCTCGCATGCAAGGAGCGACGCTGCTTTCGGAGACTCTCGCACAATACACCGCGCTGATGATTATGCGTAGGGAGTACGGTCCGGACATGATGCATAAATTCCTCAAGTACGAAATGGACTCCTATTTGAGAGCTCGAGGGACCGAACGTCTTAAGGAACGACCCCTTATTTCAGTCGACCCTTCGCAGGGATACATACACTATCGCAAAGGAAGTGTCGCGCTCTATTACCTAGCTGAAATGATAGGAGAACAACGAATCAACTCGGCCTTGAAAGAGATTGTAGAGGCCTACGCGTACCAAGGGCCTCCCTATCCGACATCTCACGTCTTGGTCGATCGACTCCGGCAACAAACGCCCGTTGAACTGCAGTATCTGATCAAGGATCTGTTTGAAGATATTACGATTTTCGCCAATCGCACGATCGAAGCCAAAGCTACCGAACAGCCCGACGGCAAGTACTTGGTCAACATTGAAGTAGAATGCAGCAAGTTCAAATCCGACGAAAAAGGGCTTGAAACCGAGTGCGACATGGACGATTGGCTAGAGATCGGCGCATACGCAAAACCCGAGGGAAAGAACCGGTACGGAACACTTTTGCATAAAGAGCGCGTGCAACTCAAGTCCGGTAAGCATAAACTGGAATTCACGGTGGACAGTCTGCCTTATCAAGCTGGAATTGACCCCAGGAACTTTTTGATCGATCGAATTCCAGATGACAATCTCAAACGGATATCTGTCGGAACTACCATCAAGAATGGCTCGTAACCAAACGCCTTACTGGGCAAGTGCGGTTAAAAGGCCATGACATCCCTCTCCTCCCCATCCTTACTCGAGAAGCTAGTTTGGGTAGTCCTTTCGTTGATGATTGCGTTCGCCATTTTTCGACTAGCGAAAGTCGTCCATCGTAAGGTGCAGCAACCGAATGCAAACGACGCCAGCACCGGCGATAGAACTCCCATGCCGGAAAGGGATTGGAACCCGTACGCCCCCCCAGTCGCTGAAGCGGTTGAGTCGCATGCGGAAGGTCAATTCACTGCAGTTCGAGTTCTGGCAGCTCTTATTATGACGCTAGCTGGAGCTGGATTTTCTGGTTTGGCGGTGGGATCACTCATTTTTGGTATCGCCCGAGGAGGTGCGACCGTTAAGGTTGCGATCGCTTCCACATTTTGTTTGCTGGTCAGCGTTGCTGCCTATGTGTGCTTCGGCTTTGCGTTCCGAGTATTGGCGAGAAGAAAGTTCAGCAATGGAATGTACTTCCAAACTTGGCCGCTGGTGTTTCTTGGGACTTCGCTCCTGTGCGCAGTGATTGCTATTGCAATATCTAACTCAAACACGCGAACCTTCAGCGTAGCCATTGCTATCACTGGCGTATTTTGTGTTTTGGGATTGATAAGGCTGATCCGACGCAGGTTTGCATAGGAAACAAAAACAAAAAAGCCGGAGCGTCGCATTGTTGGTTGCTTGACCCCGGCTTTTGTAGTTTGTGATGTCTGGATTCGAGTTCCACCAGCACACGTTAGGGCTCTTCAATCATGCGGCGCGACGTATAGGAGATTGTTCTTGAACCGGCGTCAATTCGGGTGAATCAACTTCTAGTTCCGTGCGCAGAATTCGGATGTGTGAAGGAGCCTCGACTCCAATTCGCACTTTGTCTCCATTCAGGCGAACAATCGTTACCACAATGTCGTCGCCCAGATGGATTCGCTCGGATTCTCGTCTGGACAAAATCAACATAACTTAGGATTCCATTCCTTTTAGTGTTGTTATGGGTTGCGTAATTCATTTCATAGAGCAACCCATTTAGCTGCATGAAATGCCACATATCTATGTCGAGTTAAGCTGCAGAGAGGATAAAGTCCTTTACACAACGTACTCCCGCCCTTTGACCGGTGGAATCGTAAAACAGAACCCTGGCAGTCTCGATATCAAAGACCGCAGTCAATCGAATACTGCGAGGGCCGTGCAAACAGTAAAATATTCCGCAGGGATTACCCTGCTTTCGAAGTAGTTTTTCAGTGAGCGGGAACGCTTTCGGAAGAAGTTGGTTTTTATGGCAAATCTCTTCCTCAACCATGTCCCTGATATTTATAAACTTTGGCAATTAGGAGCACCCATGCTGCTGGAGTATCATTTCCAATTCCATGTGCGATTCAAAACCCTGACTTGCCATCCCCTTTTCCTGGCTGAGAAAAGCATTGTCAAGTTGGGTTAGGTAAGGTGTTCTATCGGCTGACCGCGAAGTGGACTCAACCGGCGAATGAACTTCTTGACCCACAAAAGGACAATGCGATGTTAGCGTGAGCAAACAAGTGCCAAGCGAAACGACAGGCACTATCGCGCGGTCAACTGTGCATTCGGTAGATGTTGACGCTTTTGGCTAACGTTGATAAGTTCCTGCCAATGGCATGACTGTCCGGAGGGCCGTCAAGAAAAAAACGGCCGCGAGAAAACTCGCAGCCGTTTTAGGATTCACGCACCAAGCGTCGAATCGAATATCTTGTTTCATCGCTTGCAGTCGGGCAATGCAAACAGTGAACTTCCCAGGATAGTTTTAGTTGCATCCGCAGCTTGGAGCTGGTGCTTCGCAACCGCAGCTTGGAGCAGCTTCGCAACCGCAGCTAGGAGCAGCTTCGCAGCAGCTATTTCGAGCAAACATGCCCTTGAGCGACGACATCTTGCACTTGACATGGGATAGCATGCCCTTGAGCATGTGTTTGCGAGCTGGCTTGCAGCAGCTTGGAGCAACTTCGCATCCGCAGCTTGGAGCAGCTTCGCAACCGCAGCTTGGAGCTGGAGCTGCACAAGGAGCTGGAGCTGCACAAGGTGCAGGAGCATCGCAGCAGATTGGAGCTGGAGCTGCACAAGGTGCAGGAGCATCGCAGCAGATTGGTGCTGGCTCACAGCAGTTTTTAGCTGCATGCAGTTTGCCAATCATGCCCTTGAGTTTGTGGCCAAGCTGGAGTTTTGGACGGCAAACAGGAGCAGCTTCGCAGCAGCTTGGCGCTGGTGCTTCGCAGCATACAGGTGCTGGCTCACAACAGCTGTTCTTCTTACAGAACAAACCAGCCGATGCACCCGACGAGGAAATGGCGGCAAAAGCAACTGCTGACAAAGTGATAATTAATCGACGCATGGAACAATCTCCGAAACAAAAAGTGTTTTCTAAACCGCGCCGTGAACACTCTGGCTGCAGAACCCGTCCAGGGCTCAATCCAGTTGCCACCCTTCCTGAGTGACTTGTGACGCGAAATCTGATAGAGAACATTTTGCTCGTAGTTCGGAAGTGTCAACCTAGACGAAACAAATTACGTAAAAGTTTGAGTTTGCCACCGCGGTCGAAATCAGTTGTAACGGTTATGATATCCGAAGCCTCGTTCAAACCCCCGAGACCGTTTCACCCTTTCCCTCGTGCTTTCCACTACCCCATTTTCGAACAGAGTACCAAAACCATGTTTACGCGCCGAGGATTTATCGCTTCAACAGCATCCATTGCTGCGGCCGTAGCGGGGGGAATTGATATGAAAGCAGTGATCGCGGTTGCCAAAAAAACGGGCGTGGTTCAATGCCATGTCGAACAAGACCAATCCCCCAATCCGTTGGCCAGTATTGCGTTAAGCATGACTAACCTTCCTAAAATGTGATCTCGCTTCGCCAACCGCTACATTTGTCCCTTGGCATTCCAAGTTTCGTTCGTAACTCTAGGACTCATCCCTTGCCCAAAATGACTGTCGCCAACCGAGAGAAAATTGAATCTTTGATCCCTCACCGCAAGCCGATGTTGCTGGTCGACCAAGTGCTCGAACAGACGGAGAAACGGATTGTGTGTACCAAGACGTTTTCGCACGATGATTTTTTTGTACAGGGTCATTTTCCGGACTTTCCGTTGGTTCCAGGTGTGATTCTCTGCGAATGCTGCTTGCAAAGTGGAGCCATCTTGCTCAGCCAGTTTACCCCGGACGATGGTTCGGTACCTGTGGCAACTCGTATTGACGGCGCCAAGTTCAAGCGGATGGTTAGGCCTGGAGAAACGATTCAGATGGAGGTAACTTTAAACGAAGTGGTCTCAACCGCTTATTTCATGACCGGCAAAGTAACGGTCGACGGGAAACTCGCTGCGCGATTAGACTTCGCGTGCAGCGTTGCCAAACCAGCGCAACCCGAGTCGTAAGCGAGATTATCATGCATAACATCAATGCTAATAAGCTCCGCTGGGCATTGCGATCACCGCTTTTCAGGGATCCAGGGCAGGGGCTATACCACACGCTGGCGGGCGCGGAACTTCCCAAGACCGTTTCTGTCGGGACACAAAGATTCGGACTGCAGTTTCAAGAAATCGAAGGTGGTCGAGCCGGGGGCATGCGATGCTTGTCGATAGACACAGGGGCGATGGTTGTAACGATTTTGCCAGATCGAGGGATGGGGATTTGGAAATGCTGGCGTGGGGACTTGGAATTTGGCTGGCAGAGCCCAGTCGTTGGCCCAGTCCATCCAAGCCTGGTACCCGTGAACGATGCATCGGGCATCGGCTGGTTGGAGGGCTTCGACGAATTGTTAGTACGTTGTGGATTGCATAGCAACGGGGCGCCGGAGTTTGCGGAGAACGGTACGGTTCGCTTTCCGCTGCACGGTCGCATTGCCAACTTGCCAGCGCATCAGCTGACGATCGAGGTAGACATAGACGAGGGGACGCTGGATGTGATTGGGCTTACCAGCGAAACTCGATTCCTCGTGTACTCGCTAGAGCTAGAGACACGCTATCGATTTCGAGTCGGCAGTCCGGT
>Ga0105049_10010134_pt1 | contig 10815 bp, 9 predicted proteins | sample MAT06_FD_78087 | JGI IMG/M metagenome (GOLD analysis project Ga0105049, IMG submission 78087) | Freshwater microbial communities from Lake Fryxell liftoff mats and glacier meltwater in Antarctica - MAT-06 | ecosystem: Environmental > Aquatic > Freshwater > Ice > Liftoff microbial mat | place... | reverse complement strand
CAACTTCACGGCGTCGGACTTCTGTTCGGGCGTGAATCTTCGACGGGCTCGCTTCGACATCGGGACATCCTCGCGCATCTCGCGCTAGCGGGGGTGTCCACTTTCTCGGGGCAAGGTCACTTGAAGTTCTCAAGGCCGTAACGGAGGGGCATCTGTAGCGTCGCTCGTCGGCGGGCTCGTGCCCGTCCTCGGATGCTAGGGGGCATGGAAGTCACCGGCAAGGATGCTCATCCGTAGGGATCAGGTGCTCATTCTCGAGTACGGGGGTGAGCACGCAGAGCGCCCGAAAAGTCGATCGGGGATCGAACCCCTCAAGGTGAACGGACGTGCCCGGTCTTCGCGTCCGCGAGCATGGCTGTTACTTGGAGTGCACGCCGGAACGCGACGTCGGGCGGATCGGGTCGGGTCACCAAGCCCACATCCCGACTCCGATTGCGGCCTCACGCAGGTGGATCTCGGGATCGAACGTCCAGTCCGTGTGAGCGACGAACACGGAGCGCATCCACCGCGCGAGGATGGGCGCAGCCTTCGCGGTCTCCGCGGCGCTCCACGGTCGGACGAGCGGTCGGCTATCCGGCCAGGACGGCGGCCCCAGCAGCGACTCGACCGCACGCACCTGCTGGGGAATCCCTACGCGGACCTCGTAGGACGATCGCGCGGGACACGCCTTGTGTCCGTACCAGCGTCCAGCGGGGTAAGCGAAGTGGGGCAGTTGGAGGAAGAACACGACCTGCAGCAACTCCAGTCGCCCATCCTGGCCACGCGCGAGAAGAAGCTTCTCGCGGTCTTCGGCGACCATGGGGAAGTACTTGGTCATCGTCAGGTCGTAGATCTGCTTGACCTCGAGGAACGTCAGTGATTCCGCACAAGCGCGGGCACGCACGCAGTGGTCCGGTACCCGCGACTGGTTCCGTGCGACGTACTCGATCGATGCGTCGCGGCGCAGGTGTGTTTCCAGCAGGCCGTTCAGCCCAGCCGCCATCCGCTGGAGATCGGATTCCGCGACCCCGACGACACGGAAGCTCTCCACCGACTCGCGGAAGTCGCGCGCGCGCACGCCCTCTTCGAAGCTCCTGTCCGTCAGCGCAGCAAAGAGGAGCACGTCCGAGTCTTCCTCCAACATGCGCATGCAGGCGTCCTGAACGGCGCCGCGTGCGCCGCTCTGCGGGCGGTGGTCTTGAGGCGTGGTCATCGGGCTCGCTCCGGGGTTCATGCTCCCGCCGATGCGAACGGGGTGCCAGCGCCCGGGCGCGACACGATTGAGCCCTGCGGTCACCGGGCCGGTCTCATCCGCAGCCCGGCGGCTTTCGACTCCAAGAAGCTTGGGGTTCATCAAGGAAGCTTGGGATCCCGTCGGGATCGTAGAGGAGCGGGCCGATCGCGGAGTCCGGGATGGAAGCCTCCGAGGGCGTCGAAGCGAGGTCACCGTCGATTCGAGCGCGCGGCACATGGCTTGCGAAAGGGGTCACTCATGAGCGAGACCTTCTTCACCAGCGACCGTCGCCCCGTGTTCAGCAGGATTCTGAACCGCGACGCCGTCGGCCTCGTGCGGGAGCGTCTCGCGCAGACCACGATCGTGGATGCGCTCGCCTGGTTCAACAGCCCTCGTGGCTGTGACCAAGGCGCGGCGCTCCTGCGGATCGCCCCACTGCTCGACACCGTCGTCGATCGTTTCGCTCGCGTTCCGAACGCCGAGGGCGAGGTGGATCTCCGCTGGGCGGCCTACGTCAACTTCGGGGTCGGGCTCACGCTCGGCGCCGAGATCCTCGCGCACAGGGAAGGGGACAACCCGTTCGGTCCGGAACTCACTCTCCAGGAGTCTCTCGGTGTGCTCGCCACCCCGTGCCTCTTGGAGCAGATCATCCCGGTCCCGGACGGGAGTCCTCTTCCCAACATCATCACGCTGCATGCTGTCGGCCTCGACCCGGGCCTCGACGTCGCGATTGAGGCCGGCACGCGGATCGCCCTGCTGCGGGTCGATGCGGAGCATCGTCTCGCGGCGCTGCGCTTCCTGCTCGTCCTCGGATTGTGCGGAGCCGGGGTCTTGCCGCGATCGCCGCGCACTGCTCGCCCGACGCGTGGCACGCGGCGCGAGCGACCGGCCCCGACCACGGAGAAGGGGTTGTTCGAGTGAACTTGCGAACGCATATCCAGTCCCGCCTTCTCGGCCTCCAGGCGCAGGGGATCCAGCACCAGGTCGATCGCACCTACCGCGAGGGCGGCGCGTTCCAATGGGTCCGCGAGACACTCGTCAACGCGCAGGAGGCGGGTGCGAAGCGCATCCACTTCGGCATCGAGTGGCAGGCCGTCGAGTCGATGGGCGTCTACCGCCGCCTCATCGCCGACGACGGCCGCGGCATGCGGGCCGACGAGCTCGTCGGGTTCTTCCGCACCTTCGGCGGCGGCGGGAAGCCCATCGGCGGCGTCCACGAGAACTACGGCGTCGGCAGCAAGACGAGCCTCCTGCCTTGGAACAAGCACGGTATCGTCGTCGTGTCCTGGGTGAACGGGGAGGCCGCGATGATCTGGCTGGCGCGAGACCCGGAGAGCGGCGAGTACGGTCTGCGCGTCTTCGCGGCCAAAGACCCGGCCACCGGCGAGACCACCCAGGAGCCCGTCGTGGCCCCCTTCAAGGACCGGGAGTCCGGCTGCGACTGGAGCCTCGTGAAGCCCGACTGGATCACCGAGCACGGCACGGTCGTCGTGTTGCTGGGCGATACGCCGTCGTGTTCGACGATCGAGGGAGACCCGGGCCGCGCCGAGGACGACATCAAGGGCCTGTGCGCCTACTTGAACCGCCGGATCTGGCAGTTCCCCGCCGATGTCGAGGTGACCGTCCAGGAGATGATGCACTCGGACCGCAGGCGCTGGCCTTCCAGCGTCGCAGGCGTCGGGCAACGCCGCGAAGCCCTGGGCTGCGTCAACCGCGTCGTGCGCGGCGCGCGCGCATTCATCGAGTACTCCGGCGCGAACGACGGCCGCGTGGCTTCCTCCGGAACGGTCGAACTCCGTGACGGCACTGCGGTGGACTGGTACCTGTGGGAAGGCGAGCGTCCCTCCATCCAGTCGTATGCCGCGCAGAGCGGCTACGTCGCGACGCTCTACCGCAACGAGCTCTACGACGTCGGGCAGCACCACGCCACCTATCGCAGCTTCGGCATCACCGAAGCGAAACTGCGGGCCCGCCTGTGGTTCGTGCTCCGCCCGATGGAATTCGATCCCGCATCGGGTCGGCGCGGCATCTACTCGCGCACGGACCGCAAGGCCCTCCTCATCAGCGGCGGCCGTGATGCCGGGGCGCCTCTGCCGATCGGCGACTGGGCCGCCGACTTCGCGGACCGGATGCCAGCGGAGATCCTGGCCGCCATCCGTGCCGAGCGCGCGACCGGGAGCGGCACGATCGACGACGAACGCTGGCGCGAGCGGCTCGCGGAACGCTTTGGCGACCGCTGGCGCATCACGAAGCTGCGCGCGCGCGACGGTGGTACGGAGACCGTGGAGCCGGGCCAAGCCGGCGCCGGTTCGCCGCCTGCGCCGATCCTCCGCGCGCCTGGCGCCGGGGCAAGCTCCGGCAGACGCGAGGGTGGCCGGAAGAGTCGCAACGACATGGGCTCCGTCGCGGGCGCGATCGCCGCGGCCCGCTCTCAGGTCGCAGGCGGCATCCCCACCTTCCGCCGTGTCCCGGCCTGCGACGTTGACCCGGGGATGCTGGCCGCGTGGCAGCCGCACGATCCCGAGCACGCCGAGGGAGTCGTCCTCCTCAATGTCGAGCACCCGGTGCTCGAGACCGAGATCCGCCGATGGCAGGCGGAGTATCCGCCGCACCAAGCCGACCTAGTAAAGGACGAGGTCATTCAAGTTTTCGGCGAACTCGCCGTCGCCAAGATCGCTCACTCCGAGCGACTCAAGTCGATCCTGCCCGGACCGACCGTCGATCAGGAACTGCGCTCGCCTGCCGCGCTGACGATGGCCCTGTTGGGCCTCATGGGGTCGGACGCGGTGCTCGCGGATCGGCTGGCGGGCAAGTGTCGGAGGCGGGTGTCGTGACCCTCTCTTGGAGCCACCTCGGCAAGATGACCGCGATTCGCCGGAACTTCATCGTCACGGCCCACATGATTCGCACGCTCCCTTGGAGCCACCTCCGCAGGATGACTGCGAACCTCAGCAAGGAACTCAACATGAACCCCAAGGATCTGTTCGAACGCACCAAGAATAGGATCGCCGCAGGTCTCGGCATGGCCAAGGAGTTCGGCAAGACCCTCGGTGGAACGGCTGGCGTGGAGGAGATCCGTGGCCTGCGGGCCGATCAGGAGCAGCTCAACTTGGCGTTGGCTGTCCGGCTCAAGGACCTGCAGACCTCGACCGTCCAAGCGCGCGACGAATCCGCGAAGTCGCTCCGGATCGCTGAAGGTGCGGCAGCTGAAGTGCGAGACGCCGTGGCGGACCTCGCCCGGCGCAAGGGCGAACTCGACGCCACGCTCGCCTCCGCCCACCGGCTCGAGCTCGACGTGCGCCAAGCTGACGCGCAGCGTGCTGTTGCGTTGCAGGCTCTCGAACGCTGGCTCGTCGTGCTGGCCCTCGCCTGCGCCGTCCTGGTGATCCTGGTCGCGTGGATCTTGGCCCGGGGACCGGCGTGAGCTGGGAGAGCGAGGAACTGCGGGACTTTGTCGCCGATGCCCGCACGCGGCCCGGCTTCGGGCAGAGATTGCGCGACGTGCTCGGCGAGAAGCTCCCGGCGCGCATCTGGGTGGACGCCTGCGCCTTGACGGGCGACGTCACGCTCTCGGCGCTGCTCATCGGCGGCACGTCCGACTCCGAGTTGCCCGCCGAACTGAAGGATGCCTACCGGCTAGCCTTCCCGGGCGAGCACGCGGAGCGGTCACTGGCGGAGTTCCTTCAATCCAAGTCTAGAGATCTTGAGGCGCTGCGGGGAGTCGCGAGCGTGCTCAAGGGCAAGTTGTACGAGATGGCCTATGTCGAGCACCTGAACGCCGGCCATCTGGCCGAGGGCCATTTCGCCCGCCTCGCGGAGTCAGCGACACAGCCCGGCTTCGACATCGAAATTGTCGGGTCGGGCGGCGAGGTCCTCGACCGCATCAACGCGAAGGCGACGTCGTCGGGCGATTACGTGCGCGAGCACCTGGAACGCTACCCGGCCATCGACGCGGTCACGACGGTCGAGGCCGCAGCGGAACTCCCAGACGTGACCGTAATCCGTTTCGGCTCGATCGAGGATCTCGACGGGTCAGTGACACAGGTAGCTGAAGCTCAGTCCGGCCACCTGGACAGCCTCGGAAGCCTGCCCTGGGTTTCGATGTGCCTATTGGGCCACGAAGCGTGGCGACAAGCGTACGTGCAGCGCGAGCCGGCACGGGTCGTGATCGAGAACGCCGCCCGCCACGGCCTGTGGCTGGGTCTGGGCACTGTGGCATCCAAGACGGGGGCAGTCATCGCGGGCCCTGCAGGCGCCGTCGCGGGGATCGTCCTCTACTCCGGGCTGCGGCAGCGCTGGTCGAGCCAGGAGTTGCAACACGACGCGCTCGAGGGCTACCGCGAGCACGCGCGGAGCGTCCGCGCGGTCCTGGTCGGGGAGGAGCCGACGATCGGCACGGGGGCTGCATGACGGTCTGCGCAATCACCAGGCAGAACAGCCGGCGCAGCACGCACCGGGCGACGCGCGCCATCGGGGCGCGCGGCCTGCACGACGCGTGGATGGATCGAGGTGGGGAGGAGGGACGATGAAGCCGCTGCGAGCTGAGGACATCATCGAGGGAGTCGTGGCCTACTTCGACCATGAGGTCCTGAACGTGCGCAAGGGCGTCGTGCGGCCGCCGAGCCTCGTGACGCGCACGGGCCCGTTCCTGTGCATCGAGGCGGACCAGGAGCGCTCGTGCTGGACCGAGCTCACCTCTCGGCGCGGTCCGGACCGGCTCGAGATCCCGATCGAGTGCTGCAAGGGCGGCAGCTGCCGGTTCCGCGAGGGACCGCAGTTCGTGAACGACCCGCGGAGCACGTACGTCGCGCCGCACCACGTGTTCGTGGCCGCGGCCGCCAAGGAGCACCGGGACACGGGCTACGAGCGGCCCTCGATCAGCCTGGAAACGGTCGCGGCGATCCTGCGCGAGGTCGACGACGCGAACGGGCAGCGCCTGGACGCCATGATCGTGTCGGGCCGAACCGGGCTACCTGTTTCGACGTTCCGCGGCTCGAACCCGTTCCGCGCGCTGGCCCTAGACGCGGACAGGCAGTACGGCCGCCGAAGGCCGGGAGAAGACGCGTCGGGGAGCAGACCAAGCGGATGGAGGGGCGAGTTCGACGAGCGGGAGGCGGCCGGGTGATGTACCCGGTCACGGGATCGACGCTCTAACCACCTCGGGTAGTGCTCCCGCCCCGATCGCGCGACCGAGCGACGTGCCGAACACGCTTGGTCGACCGCCGACCTTGTGCGCCCTACTCGGGTCGCGAAGTTCGGACGAGCGCCAGCACCGCGATCCGGATCGGTCTCGGCAACAACTCCCAAGCATCGACGACCTCGTGAAGCTCCTCCGAAAGGCGGAGTGGGTGGCGGAGCGCATGGGCAGGTGTATCGGCTTCGCAGGCAGAAATGTCGCGTTCCGAGTCGGTTGCGGCAGATGGAGGAAGCTCGCACCTTCGGTCTTCGGAATTGACGGTTGCAGGTTCGAACCCTGCTGGGCGTACCACTGAGCGGCGCTAACGAATCTCGCGCTGCGGATCTCCGCACTGCATCCCGTCACACGCGCTGCCGTCAGCGCGTCCGATCGCCGCCCAATCTCTCCCGAATCAAGTTGGGCGTGTCGGTGTCCGGATCACGAGCAGGCGCGGTTCCGTCATCGACTCGATCGCGTAGCGCACGCCCTCGCGCCCGAAACCGGACTCCTTGACGCCGCCGTAGGGCATCGAGTCGACGCGCCAGCTCGGAACGTCGCCGACGATCACGCCGCCGACTTCGAGGACGTCCCAGGCGCGCAGCGCGTGCTCGAGCGTGTTCGTGAACACGCCGGCTTGCAGGCCGAAACGGCTGCGATTGGCGTGCGCGAGCGCAGCGTCGAAGTCGGAGTACGTCGAGAGCACGGCCACGGGGCCGAATGCTTCTTCGCACGCGAGCGACGCGTCCTCGGGCACGTTCTCGACGACCGTCGCGTCGAGCACGGCGCCGCGGCGCGTCCCGCCGCACAGAACGCGTGCTCCGCGCGACACGGCCTCGGCGATCCACGTTTCGAGACGCACGGCCTCCGCTTCCGCGATCAAGGGGCCGATCGAAGTCCGCTCGTCGTGTGGATCCCCGGAGACCAGCGCGCGCGTCGCGGCGACGAACTTCGCGCGGAACGCGTCGGCGACTTTGGCGTGCACGAGGATGCGCTGCGCCTTCACGCACGACTGTCCCGATTGGTAGAACGCGCCGAACACGATGCGCGCGACCGCGTCGTCGAGGTCCCAGTCGCGATCCACGATGCAGGCCGCGTTGCCGCCGAGCTCGAGCACGACCTTCTTCTTCCCGGCGCGGCGCTTCATGTCCCAGCCGACGGCGCCGGATCCCGTGAACGAGAGCAGCTTCAGACGCTCGTCCTCTACGAGCGGTGCCGCGTCGCGGCTCGCGAGCGGCAGGATCGAGAAGAAATCGTGCGGGAAACTCGTCTCGTGCGCGGCTTCGGCCAGCACGTCGCCGATCGCCAGCGCGCCGAGCGGCGTCGAGCTGGCTGGTTTGAGCACGAATGGGCATCCGGCCGCGATCGCCGGCGCCACTTTGTGGGCCACGAGGTTCAGGGGGAAGTTGAACGGGCTGATCAGCGCGCACGGACCGATCGGCACGCGGCGCGTCATGCCGCGGTAGCCGCGGGCGCGCGCGGTCACTTCGAGCTCGAGCACGGATCCTTCGATGCGCGTCGCTTCCTCGCTCGCGATGCGGAATGTGTCCACGAGGCGCGTGACTTCGCCGCGGGCATCACGGATCGGCTTGCCGGCCTCGGTGGTCAGCGTCTGCGCCAGATCCTCGGCGCGCTCGGTGAACTTGCGCGCGCAGGCGGTGAGCAGTGCGGCGCGCTCGTACGGCTTCGTGTTTCTCAGGGCGGGTGCGGACGCCACGGCCGAGGTGATGGCGCGCTCGAGCTCCGCCGCTCCGGCCAGCGCCACGCGCGCGGCGATGTCGCCGGTGTACGCGTCGCGCACGTCGAGCACGCGGCCGTTCGTCGCGTTCAGCCCCGCGAGGCGGAGGGGGATCACGGTGTCCATGCGCGCACGATGCACGGACGCGTTCAGGCGCGCAACACGCCCTGGTCGCGGAGCTGGCGCGCTCGTAGGATTCCATGCCATGCGAACTCGTTGACGCCCGATCTCGCGTACCCGGGAGGCGCGCTGCGGCGGAGGTTCAGGGAAGCTGTGTCCGAGCGCGACATGTTCGAGCGCGATGTTTCCGCGCGCTCGTTTCCCGAGCGCGATGTTTCCGCGCGCTCGTTTCCCGAGCGCGATGTTTCCGCGCGCTCGTTTCCCGAGCGCGATGTGCAAGCGCGTGCGGTTCCCGAGCGCGATGTTTCCGAGCGCGCAGTTTCCGAGCGCGCAGTTTCCGAGCGCGATGCTTCCACGCGCCCGTTTTAGCGCGATGCTTCCGCGCGCGTCGTGCCCGATCGCAGTGAGCTCGACCGACACCGCTCGGATCGGATGCGGGCCGGGATGAGGATCGCCATCGCTACGCCCGCTCCGGCGGGGACCACGCGTGGCAATCGCCTCACGGCGCTGCGCTACGCCGACCTGCTGCGCGACTTGGGACACTCCGTCCGCATCGTCGAGCGCTGGACGCGCGGCGATCACGACATCCTGATCGCGCTGCACGCCGCGAAGAGCCACGCCTCGATCACGACGTTCGCGCGTGTGCACCCGGATCGTCCCATCGTGCTCGTCCTGACCGGCACGGATGTCTACGGCGCGGCGCTGGGCCAGCGGAAAGCGCGCGAATCCCTGCGCATCGCGGCGCACATCGTCACGCTTCAGCCGCAGGCGCTGGACGAGCTCGATGCGCGCTCGCGTGCTAAGGCCACCTCGATCCTGCAGGCGGCCGAAGCGGCGCCACGCAAGGCGCGCGGCCGGCGGACATCGTTCCGCGTCGTGACGCTCGGGCACCTGCGCGCCGTGAAGGACCCATTCGTCTTCGCCGATGCCGTCGACCTGCTGCCGCCGAGCTCGCGCGTGGCCGCGATCCACGCCGGTGAGGCCTTGGACGCGGCGCATCGACGCACGGCGCGTGCGCGCTCACGGCGGCCCTCGCGTTGGCGCTGGACCGGCCCATGCACGCACGCGTGCGCCATGAAGCTGCTCGGATCCGCTGATCTTTTCGTGCAGACGTCGATCTCCGAGGGCGGTTCGCTGGCGCTGGCCGAGGCCGTCGTCACGGGCCTCCCGGTTCTCGTCACGCGCATCCCGGCCGCGGTCGGCATGCTCGGCGCGCGACATCCGGGGTTCTTCCCGGTGGGGGATGCGGCGGCGCTCGCTGGTCTCCTCGCGCGGGTCGAGTCGGACGTCGCATTCCGTGAGCGGCTCGAGCGCGAGAGCCGTCGCATCGCACCGCGCTTCAGGGCGACGACGGAGCGCGAGGCATGGCGCGCACTGATCGCACGCCTTTAGACTGCCTCGATGTCGCCCGAGTTCACGCTGCGCGTCCTGCCCTCCGGCGATGGTCAGATCGACTTGGCGCTCGAAGTCCGAGTGGGGCTCGGCGCCGCGCGCAAGGAGCTGCCCTGCCGCTTCTTCTACGACGCGGAGGGCTCGCGCATCTTCGAGGAGATCTGCGCGCTCGACGAGTACTACCTCACGCGCGCGGAGGACGAGATCCTCGCGCGGCACGCGGCCGGGATCGTGGCCTCGGTCGCGCGCGACGCCGTCGTGGTCGAGCTCGGCAGCGGTGCCGCCACGAAGACGCGGCGTGTGCTCGAAGCGCATCTCGAGCGCGGTGGAACGCCGTCGTTCGCGATGATCGACATCTCCTCGAGCGCGCTGCGCGACAGCGCGCGTGAACTCCATGCCGTTTTCCCCGGGCTCGCCGTGCACGGGGTCGCCGCGGAATACCAGGACGGCATCGAGTTGCTGGCCGCCGAGAAGCGCGCACCGTGGCTCGTCTTGTGGCTCGGGTCGAACGTCGGCAACTTCGATCGCGAATCCGCAGCCCGGTTCTTGGCCCGCGTGCGCTCTCGACTCGGCCCGAAGGACCGCTTCCTGCTCGGCGTCGACCGGCGTAAATCGCGCGACGTGCTCGAGCGCGCCTACGACGATGCGTCCGGCGTCACGGCGCGTTTCAACCTGAACCTGTTCGCGCGCATCGACCGCGAACTCGGCGGGCATTTCGCCGGCGCCGCCTTCCAACATGTCGCCCTGTACGACGAGGAGAGCGGGCGCATCGAGATGTACCTCGAGAGCCTGGCGGATCAAGTCGTCCGCATCGATGCGCTCGAACTCGACGTCGCGTTCACGCGCGGCGAGCGCATCCACACCGAGGATTCCTACAAGTACTCCGACGCGGAGGTTCTGGAGCTGGGCCGCGCGTCGGGCTTCCGCGTCGAGCGCACGTACACCGACGCGAACGAGCGCTTCCTGTCCGTGCTGTTCGCGCCCGCGTGAACAGAGCGCGCACGCGCGGCTCGGGGCGTGCTCCAGCGAACGCGCGCGCGGCAACAGGCGCACTCTGCAAGCGGGTTTCCGCTGCACTCGGCTCGCTGTGCAAGCGGGTTTCCGCTGCACGGGCTCGCTGCGCAAGCGGGTTTCCGCTGCACCCGGCTCGCTGTACGAGCTCGCCCCCGCTGCAGCGGT
>Ga0105049_10010132_pt1 | contig 10816 bp, 6 predicted proteins | sample MAT06_FD_78087 | JGI IMG/M metagenome (GOLD analysis project Ga0105049, IMG submission 78087) | Freshwater microbial communities from Lake Fryxell liftoff mats and glacier meltwater in Antarctica - MAT-06 | ecosystem: Environmental > Aquatic > Freshwater > Ice > Liftoff microbial mat | place... | reverse complement strand
GACTGGGACTGTGGATCGTTTCGGCCGACGGCGGCGTACCGCGCCGCTTAGGATCGGACAAACCCGACGGGAACAGCGAGTTGCTTCAACCGCACATTCTTCCCGGCGGGACACATGCGCTCGTGTCCATTGTCAAAGGCAACCCGTCATCGTCTGACTCCAGCTCCCTGGGGCTCATTTCATTGACTGACGGTCGGGTGACCGACTTCGGCGTACTCGGCGCGGGGGCCCATTTCGTGAATCCCGGCCACGTGGTGTTCAATCGCGGTCCAACGCTCTTCGCGGCGCCATTCTCGCCACGATCGCTCACGTTCACGGGACCCGCTGTCCAGTTGTTTGGCGGCGTGTCCGGGAACGGGTCGCGGATCGTCTACGTTTTCACGGTTGCGCGAGATGGTGGGTGGCTTGCGTACCAGACCGGTTCCTCTGAGATACCGACCACGATGTGGGCCGTTGACCGGCGCGGTCGCGAGCGCCAACTCGCGACTCCTGAACCGAAAGCGTATGCCAACGGGCGCGTGTCGCCGGACGGTCGTCGTGTTGCCGTTGCCGTTCGAGTAATGGGGGATGGGTTCGACCGAGGTGATCTCTGGATCTACGAGATGCAGAGCGGCGCGATGTCGAAGCTGACCACCGACGGGGAGAGCTACCGGCCCGCGTGGTCGCGCGATGGATCCACGCTGTTCTACGTCAGCGGCCGCGCGGACTCCACGCGTGTCGCGTCCCGCCCGTGGGATGGAAGCGGCGTGGAGACCATCCATCTCCGCCGGCCGTCACTCGCCGAAGTCGAGCCGGGGCCAGCGCACACGTTCTTTGCCGTTCGTACACTGCCGCCGAGAGACATCTACATCGCGCCCGCAGATTCCCTGCTGTCGCTGCGGCCGTTTGTCGAGTCGGCGGCGGATGAACATTCACCGGCGATTTCGCCCAACGGACAATGGTTGGCGTACATCTCCAATGAGTCGGGAACGCCGGGGGCCTACATTCGGCCATTGCCCGGCCCCGGCGCGCGGGTTCCGTTATCCATCGGCGGCGCAATCGAGGCGCGCTGGGCTTCTAGTGGCAAGGCGATCTTCTATCGTGGCCCAACGCACCTGATGATGGCGTCGATCGTGGAGACACCGCAGTTCGCGGTGACGCGCCGTGACACCCTCTTCGCCGATTCGTACGGTAAAGGCGACGAAATGAAGTTCGACGTGTTCCCGAACGGCACCGAGTTCCTCTTCCTCAAGGCTGGCGCGAGCGTCAGCAAGCTGTACATGGTCGTGAACTGGCAGTCGATGCTGGGTAGGGCCGCCGCGTCGGCGCGTGAGCCGTGAGACCTGAGCGAAGGCAGGCAGTCCCCTGAGAATGTGGGATACGCGTGCGAGATGACACCACTATGGGTACGTTAGTAACCATAATGGGTACAACAACCGCTGTTGATTCCGTCGCCCGCCTCCTGTTCGGCTCCGTACGCCGAGACGTTCTCGCACTGCTGCTCGGGCGGCCGGAGGATCGGTTCTATGTCCGTGAGATCGTGCGGGCGGTCGGAGGCGGATCCGGCGCGGTGCAGCGCGAACTGAAGCAGCTCGGTGACGCGGGACTGCTTGAACGCACCGTCAGCGGGCGACAGGTCTACTTCGCCGCGAACCGCGCCGCGCCGATCTTTGCCGAGCTCAAGGCCATCATCGAGAAGACGACCGGGACCGCCGAGGTGCTCCGCGAATCCCTCGCGCCGCTCACGAGCGCGGGGCGCATCGACGTTGCCTTCGTGTACGGTTCCGTGGCCGGCGGCACCCAGGCCAGTGACAGTGACGTCGACCTGCTCGTGATTGGGGATGCCACGCTAGGGGATCTCGTTCCGCTGCTGCGCGCCGCGGAGAAGCGGCTGGGGCGCGAGGTCAATCCTTCCGTCTATCCGTTGCCGGAGTTCCGTGCGAAGATGCAGCACGGCGCGCCCTTTTTGGGGCGTGCCTTGGCGGGTAAACGGATCTTTGTGACGGGAGGAGAGCATGACCTTGAGCGACTGGTTCGCTAACCGCTGGATCGTTGCCCATCAGACGTCGGCCGAAGAGATCGCGGATCTCTTCGCATGAGTAAGCGATGAGCGATCCCGCCCGCCTCTCCGCCGCCCTCGCCGACCGCTATCGCATCGAGCGCGAGCTCGGCGCCGGTGGCATGGCCACGGTGTATCTCGCGCATGATCTCAAACACGAGCGCAAAGTCGCGATCAAGGTGCTCAAGCCCGAACTCGCCGCCGTGCTCGGCGCCGAGCGGTTTATAGTGGAGATCAAGACCACCGCCGCCATGAGTCATCCGCACATTCTGCCGCTGTTCGATAGCGGCACGGCAGACGGATTCCTGTTCTACGTCATGCCCTACATTCAGGGTGAAACGATTCGCGAGAAGCTGAACCGCGAAACGCAGTTCGGGGTGGAGGAAGCGGTCCACCTGGCGCGCGAAGTCGCGGATGCGCTCGACTACGCGCACCGACACGGCGTGATCCATCGCGACATCAAGCCCGAAAACATCCTGCTGCACGACGGGCGCGCAATGGTGATGGACTTTGGCATTGCGCTCGCTGTTTCCGCCGCGGCTGGCGGTCGCATGACGGAAACGGGATTGAGTCTCGGTACGCCGCACTACATGTCGCCGGAACAGGCGACGGCGGAAAAAGAGATCAGCGGCCGCTCCGACGTGTACTCGCTCGCAAGCGTGTTGTACGAGATGCTGACCGGCGCGCCACCGCACCTCGGCGGCTCGGCGCAGCAGATCATCATGAAGATCATCACCGAGCCCGCCGAGCCGGTCACGAAGCGGCGAAAAACGGTGCCGGAGAATGTGGCGGCGGCGCTGGCGAAGGCGTTGGAGAAGCTGCCGGCCGACCGCTTCGAGAGTGCGGTGGCGTTCGGGGCCGCGCTCGACAACGCATCGTTCAGATCCGCGGCGAGTCACAGCATGCACGCCGGCGTCGCGCTGTCTGCCAGGTGGCGGCAGCGTGTCGCGGTGCCTGCCTTGATCGCCGCCGGCCTGCTGGCACTCACGACCGCTGCGATGATGTGGCGCCCGGCGCCGCCGGCGGCGGTGTCGCGGTACCATGTGGAACTGCCCACTGGCAAGCGCCTGGGCAGCACGCAGTGGTCGCCGTTCTCGGTGTCGCCGGATGGATCGCAGCTCGTGTACTCGGGAGAGTCGGGTCGCTTGCTCATCAAATCGCGCGACCAACTGGAGCCGGTGGAACTGGCGGGAACGGAGGGGGCCTTCAATCCAGTCTTTTCGCCCGACGGATCACAGATCGGCTTCATGAGCGGCGCGCCGGGCAGCGCCGAAATCAACGTGATGCCGGTGGCCGGCGGACCAGCAACGACGGTGATGTCCACCGGTGTCGGCGGGCCGGGCGTGGCATTCGGGTACGACGGCTACATCTACTTCGACGCCAGTGGCGTGGGCCCGTTGGTGCGTGTACGTGCGACGGGCGGCGCGCCTGAGGCCGTGTCTGTTCGCGATACCGCGAACGGCGAGCTACAGCACAACTGGCCGGATCCGCTGCCCAACGGGCGCGGCGTGCTGATGGTGATCGATCGCGGCGGTCCGGGAACGAACGTGGCGACGACGAACGACATCGCCGTGCTGGACCTCAAAACGCGCAAGCATCACGCCATCGCGCGCGGCATATTTGCGCGATACGTATCATCGGGCCATGTGCTGTTTGTCACGCCGACCGGCGTGCTCATGGCGGCGCCGTTCGATCAGGATCGCCTCGAGACGACCGGGCCGGCGGTGGCGCTGCTTGAAGGCGTGAGCATACGTCGCGGCGGCGGCGCGGTGGATCTGGCGATTTCACGATCGGGCACGTTGTGGTACAGCGCCGGGTCAGGGTTGGCGGAAATGGAGGTGCTGTGGGTCACGCGAGCTGGCGCATTTTCGCCGATCGATGACAGCTGGACGGGCACCTTCAGCTCGTTGGCGATTTCGCCGGATGGCTCGCGGCTCGCCATTTCAATCCACGAGATCAGTGGCGAGCAGATCTGGATCAAGCGACTCACGCCCAAAGGGGCCCTGTCGAAGGTGACATTCGACGGCGTGAACGGCGCGCCGGCGTGGAAGCCGGACGGCACCGAACTGCTCTACGTGGCGCTCTTCAAACAGGACCACAACCTGTTTTCGGTACGCGCTGACGGCGGCAGCCAGAAGCCGACGAGCGTGATGCGCGGCAACAGCCGGGCGTACACCGCGTCGTGGAGCAGGGATGGCCGCTGGATTGTGTTCGACACGTTCGGCCAGCTGGACATGATGGGTTCGGGGCGGGATATTTCGGCGCTTCGCATGGAGTCGGACTCGGCGCCCGTGGTGCTGGTGAACTCGCGGTTCGCGGAACGCAAACCATCACTGTCACCCGACGGACGCTGGCTGTTGTACCAAGGGAGTCAGACGGGTACGCTGGAGGTGTACGTCCGACCGTTCCCGAATACCACACAGGCGCTGTACCAGGTGTCGACCGGAGGCGGAACGAGCCCGAAGTGGTCGCGCGATGGGCGCGAAATATTCTACGAGAACGCGAGCACCGAATTGATGCGCGTGGCGGTCACGCCGGGCAGCACGTTCGCGTTCACGGATCCACGCGTGCTCTTCTCGCTGCGTGGTGTGGCCGATTGGGACGTAATGCCCGACGGACAACGGTTTGTAGTAATCCGCCAACGCGCGACACAGCAGCGTAGCAAGCTGGTGGTCGTGGAGAACTTCGCCGACGAATTGCGCCGCAAGGTCGCGAAATGAGCACCGAGCTACTCATCGCGGCGCTCAGCCGTAGTTACCGCATCGAGCGTGAACTCGGCCAAGGCGGCATGGCCACGGTGTACCTTGCGCACGATCTCAAGCACAACCGCGACGTTGCGATCAAGGTGCTCAAGCCCGAACTCGCGCAATCGCTCACGGGCGACCGCTTTCTCCGCGAGATCGCCATCACGGCGCGGCTCAAATATCCGCACATCCTGCCACTGCTCGACTCGGGTGTCGCCGGCAACGGCGCGTTCCTGTTTTACGTGATGCCGGTGGCGTCGGGCGAATCGCTGCGTGACCGTCTGGCCGCGTCGGGGGCCATGCCAGTGGCCGACGCCGTGCGTTTCGCCACCGAGATCACGGAGGCGCTCATCGCCGCGCACGCGATGGGTGTGGTGCACCGTGACATCAAGCCCGACAATGTGCTCATCTCCGGTGGGCATTGTGCTCATCTCCGGTGGGCATGCAGTGGTGGCGGACTTCGGCATTGCCAAGGCCGTCGGCGATGCGCGCGACGCGAGTGTCGCGACCACGCTGACCATGGCGGGCACCTCGATCGGTACGCCCGTGTACATGGCGCCCGAACAGGCCGCCGGCGAGGGCAACGTAGACCACCGTGCCGACATCTACGCCTTGGGCGCGATGCTCTTCGAGATGTGCGCCGGCGTTCCGCCGTTCACGGGCACCATGCATCAGGTGATCACGCAGAAACTTTCGAAGACGGCACCATCACTCGCGGCGTCGTGCCCGGCCGCATCCACGGCGCTGGTGCAACTCGTAGCGCGCTGCCTCGAGATCGATCCGGCCGCGAGACCGCAGAGCGCGACCGCATTGCTGACGGCGCTGCGCGCGATCGCCGCACCACGCAGCGAGCGCTCCGGCGCGAGTCGTCGCACGGTAGTGATGGCGACGAGTGCGGCGCTTGCCATCGTAGCCATCGCCGCCGCGTTCGTCGTGCGTGACCAGCGCGCCCGATGGGTGCACGACACGGCTATCCCGTCCATCCAACGACTGATCGAAGCCGACGAGCTCGACTCCGCGTTCGCCATTGCCTCGGAGGCCGCCGAGCGCGCACCGGGCGGTTCGTCGATCAACAAGTACTGGTCGTCCATTTCACAGACGCAAAAGTTCCTGAGCGAGCCTTCGGGGGCAATGGTCACACGCGCCGCGCTCAACGACACCTCGCGGTGGATTCCAATCGGCACGACGCCCACGGCAGAACTGCGCATCCCGAACAACGCGTGGCTCTATCGCTACGCCAAGCCCGGCTATCGCACGGTGACGGTCATGGGCGCGCGATTGGGTGGATCCTACGTGCCGATCCCAGCTCCGGTACCGCTCCGTCGCGTTACCGATCCGGACACCGACATGGTGGCCATGGCCGGGGACGGTCTACAGGGCACGCTCTTCGGTCTTACGGAGTCGGAAACGTTCAACCTCGCGAACTTTCTCATGGACCGCCTCGAGGTCACGAACCGCCAGTACAAGGCCTTCGTGGACGCGGGCGGCTACGCCAAGCGCGAGTACTGGGATTCCACCATCGTGAGCGATGGCCAGCCGGTCGCATGGGAACAGGCGATGGCGCGTTTCGTCGACAAGTCCGGGCGTCCCGGGCCGTCCGCGTGGGAAGGCGGTGCGCCATTCGCTGACCAGATGGAGTTTCCCGTGGGCGGCGTGAGCTGGTACGAGGCGCGTGCGTATGCCCGCTTTGCCGGCAAGGAGCTGCCGACGTTGATCGAACGGAACGCCGCCGCCATTCCTGCGGCGGGGCGATGGGTGGTGCCATATGGACGCTACGAGGCGGCGGGGCCGGTGCGCGGTGGCGACCCACGCACGGTGGGTCCGCGTGGGGTGTACGACCTGGCTGGCAACGTGCGCGAATGGACCGCCAACGCACGCGAACCCGGCAGCCGCTACATCCTGGGCGGCGGGTGGTCCGATCCGACCTACCTGTACTCCGAGCTGTACACGCAGCCCGAACTCGATCGCGCACCGATCAACGGCATCCGGCTCGTCCGCCGGCTTGGGCCTGGTCGCGACCTCGCGCGTGCGCAAGCGCCTATCCCCGGTCTCACGCGCGACTACGCCACCGTGAAACCGGTGGACGACGCCACGTTCAAGGGCTACCTCGCACTTTACGACTACGACCACTCGCCGCTCAACGCGAAGATGGCGTCGCGTGACTCGAGTGACGCCGACTGGATCCGCGAAGACGTGACAGTCGACGCACCCGGCGGCGGCAGTCGCCTGCCCGTGGTGGTGTTCCTACCGCGACGCGCCAGGCCGCCGTACCAGACGGCGGTGATCTGGCCCGCGTCGGACGCGCTCATCATGTCCGACCCCAAGCAGCTGCCAACGTGGATCCTCGACTTCATCGTGCGCAGCGGCCGTGCGGTAGTCTATCCGGTGTACGCCGGTACTCTGGGTCGGAGCACTGGCGCCGCCAACGGCACCACGAACGGCACCGGCGCGATCGCCGAGCGAGAGCTGCTGATCCGGCGCACGATCGAGATGCGGCGCGCGATCGACTACGCGATGTCACGTGGAGATCTGGACAGCACGCGCCTCGCGTTCGTGGGCACCAGCTGGGGTGGACGGATTGGTGGGATCGCCGTGGCAGTCGAACCACGCTTTCGTACGGCGGTGCTCTCAAGAAGCTCATCGTCTTCGAAGGCGGGCACTTCCTGCCGCGTCCGAACATGGTGTCGGAGACGCTGTCGTGGCTGGACCACTACTTGGGACCGGTGGTGCTGCGATAAACGACACGGGGCAGCGACTGACGGCGGCGCCGGCGGCGGATCGCGAACGTCGACGGAATACCGCGCTACTCTACAGGTGGTTGTCGTTAATCCGCGGCAGGTCAGCGGGCATGTTCGGTGAGGTAACGCAGCGGGCCGTTGGGCCGGGAGTCACCCACACGAAAGAACGAAGAGCCTTATTTTGGACTATTCCTCTGCGTTCTCTGCGCCTCCGCGTCCTCTGCGTGAGCAGTTCAGCAGACTGTGCGTCGACGTGTGATCCGTTCAGCGGCAGATCACTGGCGGCGATGCTCGGGGAGATCGAGAACTGATCGCGCAGAGCGACGGAGAACGCAGAGGCGCAGAGGTCTCGTACCGATACCTCGCTACACCATGGCCACCACTTCACCGAGATTGGCGCGCAGCTCGTCCATGCTAGCACCCTGTGAATGAGCACCCGCCCATCCAGTCTGGCCGACTGATCTGCCGCCGAGACCGACGTTTCTGCTTGCGCCCTCCCTGTGGAGTTATAGATTTATAGAAACTCGTCAATACGAGGAATCCATGGCGATCAGCATCAAGGATCCGGAAACCGATCGACTGGCACGCGCGCTGGCGGCGGCCACGGGCGAAACTATCACCGACGCCATCCGAAACGCGCTGCGTGACCGGTTGGAGCGCGAGCAGCATCGCACCGCGCCGAGCGTGGCCATTCAGGTACGGCGCATTCAGGAGCGCGTCGCCAAGCTTCCGGTGCTCGACCCGCGCATCCCCGATGAGATCGTCGGCTATGGCGACGATGGCGCGCCCACCTGACCGATGGTCATTGATACGTCTGCACTGATCGCGATTCTGACGCGGGAGCCATCGGCGGAGCGACTCGCTGCGGCCATCGACCAGGATACCCGGCGCCTGGTCTCGGCCGTCACGGTGGTCGAACTATCGCTGGTGATGATGGGACGATACGGCGAGGCGGGCGATGTGCAGATCGATCGGCTGCTCACGGGCATCGTTGCGACCGTGGTACCGGTTGGCGAGGGTCAGGTGAGTCTCGCGCGCGACGCCGCGCTGCGTTTCGGACGTGGCCGGCACCTGGCGGCGCTCAATTTCGGAGACTGTTTCAGCTATGCACTTTCCGTGGAGAGCGGCGAACCACTGCTGTTCGTCGGCAACGACTTCACGCACACCGACGTCTCGGTGTGCCCGTGGTGACTGACGACGGCACGGGAGGTGAAACAAGCCGAGTTGCCTCTCGCCTCGCGGCCGCACTGAGCCGCAGCTACCGCGTCGAGCGCGAACTCGGACAGGGCGGTATGGCCACGGTGTACCTCGCGCACGATCTCAAACACGAGCGCGACGTCGCCATCAAGGTGCTGCACCCCGACTTGGGCGCGGCACTTGGTGGCGAACGCTTCCTCACCGAGATCCGCACCACGGCGCGGCTGCAGCACCCGCACATTCTCCCGCTGCTGGACAGCGGCGACGCCGACGGCCTGTTGTACTACGTGATGCCGTTGGTGACCGGCGAGACGCTGCGCGCGCGTCTCGAGCGGGAGAAGCAGTTGCCGATCGATGACGCCCTGCTCATAGCGCGCGAGGTCGCCGATGCGCTCGGCCATGCGCACTCACTCGGCGTGATCCATCGCGACATCAAGCCCGAGAACATCCTGCTGCAGAACGGGCACGCGTTGGTGGCCGACTTCGGCATCGCACTCGCCGTGCAGAGTGCGGGCGGCCAACGCATGACGCAGACGGGATTGAGCCTCGGCACGCCGCAGTACATGAGCCCCGAACAGGCGATGGGCGAGCGCACCATCGACGCGCGCAGTGACATCTACGCGTTGGGCGCGGTGACGTACGAGATGCTGACCGGCGACCCACCATTCTCTGGCAACACCGTGCAGTCCATCGTCGCCAAGGTGCTCACTGAAAAGCCCACGGCGCCGAGTGCGGTGCGGGACACCGTCTCGCTGAGCGTGGAGCAGGCGGTGTTGCGTGCACTGGCCAAGTTGCCGGCGGATCGATTCGCGACGGCAGCGGCGTTCGTGGCGGCACTCGCGCAGCCCGCCAGCGCCACCACGGCGATTGTGCTTCCCGCACCTTCCCGCGGGCTCGCCCCACGGCTTGCACCCGTGCTGGGGGTGATGACCGTTGCCGCCATCGCGCTGGCAACGTGGGCGCTTGCCACTCGCGGCGAGGGTGCGACGGCGCTGGTGAGCTACGATGCCGTGTTGCCCGACAGCGCCGCCATGTCGGTGGTGAGCGACGTGACCTCCGCCGGTTTCGGTACGGTGGGGCGGTTTGTCTCCGTCGCACCGAGTGGGACGTTCGTCGTCTATCCCGCGGCGCAGGGCGACTCGACCATCCTCTGGCGGCGCAGTCTGCTCGATGCGACGGCAGGGATCATCCCCGGCACCGTTGGCGGCACCCTGCCGCGCATCTCGCCGGATGGTACGCGGCTCGCCTTCTATGCCGGCGGCCGCATCAAGGTGGTGGCGATCAGCGGCGGCGATGCCCGCACGCTGCTGGAGATGGGCTCGTCGCCATCCACGCTCGAGTGGATCTCGCCGACGCGCCTCATGACCACCGCGGAAGACGGCTTCCGACTGCTATGGCTCGACGCGGAACTCGGTGCGGTCGAGAACGCGGAGTTTGCCTCGGGCAGCATCAAACGGTGCGTCTTCGGCTTCTGGATCGCCGACGACAAGACGCTGCTCTGCAGCTTCAACGAGTTCGCGCAGGTGCTCGATCCGAAGTCCGGGGAGGTGTTCCCGGTGACCGGGCGGACGGCCGACGGTACGTCCGGCGTCCAGCTCTCGGGGTCGGCCTTCCGGCTGGTGGACGGTGCCTGGATGGTCTACGTCTCGCTGATCGGCGAACTGCGCGCCGCACCGTACGACCGAGCCACCCATTCCATCGGCCGGCCCGTGACTTTGCTCACCGGCGTCCGGCGCGACGTACTCGGCAGCGCCCAGCTGGACGTCGCCGCATCCGGGGCACTGGTCTACGCGCCCAGCAGCACCGCCATTCAGGCACAGATGGTCGAGCGGCGCCCCGGCACGCCACCCGTGGCGCTCCCGATCGAGCGCGCCACGTTCCTGCGCTTCGACCTGTCGCGCAATCGGCGCTGGCTCGCGGCGGTGGTCGGCGTCACCGACGGGCAGGAGCTCCGCATCTACGACCTGCAGACCGGCCAGCGGCAGGTCTGGCTGCGGGCCCCGAACATCCGCGAGCCGCTCTGGTCACCCAGCGGCGACCGCATCCTCCTGCGCGTAGAGTCCGGCCCGCGCTCCGCCCTCATCCTCGGCTCGCCGTTC
>Ga0105049_10010131_pt1 | contig 10816 bp, 6 predicted proteins | sample MAT06_FD_78087 | JGI IMG/M metagenome (GOLD analysis project Ga0105049, IMG submission 78087) | Freshwater microbial communities from Lake Fryxell liftoff mats and glacier meltwater in Antarctica - MAT-06 | ecosystem: Environmental > Aquatic > Freshwater > Ice > Liftoff microbial mat | place... | reverse complement strand
TTGCCCGGGTGTTGAGCTTGGGATGTACTCCGTCATTGCAGCGGGAGCGGTAGTCACAAAGAACGTGCCGCCCTTCGCTTTGGTCATCGGAAATCCTGCTCGCAGGGTTCGTGATGTGTGCACGTGTGGTGAACCGTTGAACGAGGATTGGCAATCCGGTACCTGCGTAAGATGCGGAGAGATCGGCACAGAGAGAATGGATCGCTGGAATAGTTGAACAGGTGAACTGTAGAGAAAACGAAACATGTGCGGCAAACGGGCATCCTAGATCGTAAGTCTTTCTGGCGATATGGCTTACAGTATGATTGCAAGTCGAACGATGTTGCAAAAAAACACCGGCTTTTTCGACTAGGAAATTCGCAACGAAGACGTGAACTTGTCTAAGTCCTTGACTACCATTGGCTTACCTTAGAAGCCGCCGGTCTCAAAAGGGGATGTCGGCACGATAGCTGCTTTTCTTTACGTTTACAATGGCTCACAAACCTAGCGGCGAACGATTCTCCCTGGAATTTAGCTCCTAACACTATCGACTTATGAACGTACAACAGAATTCAATCCCACTTGTCGATCTCGCAACGCAATCGCAAAGCATTCGCGATGAAGTGCTTCAGCGCATGGCAATTGTTATTGACGCTGGCCGCTACATCCTCGGTGAAGAGGTAGAGCATTTTGAGAACGAGTTCGCACAATATTGTCAAGTCAAGCACTGCGTTGGGGTCGCGAATGGAACTGACGCGATTCACTTGGCGCTTCGAGCGTTAAATATTGGAGAAGGTGATGAAGTTATCACCGTCGGAAACTCGTACGTTGCGACTGCATTCGCCATTGCTTACACGGGTGCCACTCCCGTTTTCGTTGACATCGATCCTGTCGATTTCAATATCGATGTGAATCGGATCGAAGATGCGATCACTTCACGAACTCGAGCGATTATTCCTGTCCATTTATTTGGTCAACCAGCGAGGATGATTGAGATCTGTGAAATAGCGAGGAAGCACAATCTCAAGGTCGTCGAGGATTGCGCGCAGTCGCACGGCGCTGAAATCGATGGCGTTCGTTGCGGTTCATTTGGTGATATCGGCTGCTATAGCTTCTACCCTGGCAAGAATCTGGGTGCGTTTGGTGACGGTGGAGGGGTAACAACCAACGATCCCGAGCTGTTTGAGAAAATTCAGTTGCTTCGCAACTACGGCCAGAAGATCAAGAACCGTCACGATATGCTGGGATACAACTGTCGTCTCGACACACTCCAGGCATGCGTATTGTTGACCAAGATGCAATACATAGAATCCTGGACGAACCAACGCCGCCAGGTCGCAAAATGGTACGGCGAGGAACTTGCAGATAGTGGGTTGCTACTCCCCAAGGAACGTGACGATGTTCGCCATGTCTATCATCTCTATGTTGCGAGAACCAAGCACCGAAGTGCTTTCATCAAGTGTCTGGCTGAGAACGATATTCACTGTGGTATTCACTATCCAAACACACTCAACAAAGCCCAACCGATCCTTGGGGCAAAGACATTTCCGGAAAGATTGCCAGTTTGCAGTCAGGTGGCTGATGAAATCGTATCGCTACCAATGTATCCCGAGATGACAAGAGAACAGGTATCGCGGGTGGGTGAAGCCGTGAATTCATTCTTTTGCGGTTGCGTATCCTAATCTGGCCGCAGAGACTCAATAATACCAATACAAGCGAGGATCTAAGACGTGAAAAAAAAATCGACATCAAGTGAACTTATGGACGTGGAAGGATCTGAAAGATTCCTGGACGATCGTGATTATTCGGAATTCGGGACGTCTAAGGGATTAGGCTTGGATTTTGCGGAGTATCTTGAGACCCTCTTTTATTACAAGAAATTGATCATCGGATGTTTCTTGGGCAGCTTGATTCTAGGCTGGTTTGCGTTGTTGATTTGGCCGCGAACCTATGCTTCAGAAGCAAAGCTGAACATGCGAGTTGGTCGTGAGTCGGTTGGGCTCGATCCGTCCGCAACGACCAGTCCAACATTGACAATGCAGAAAACACAAGAGGAGGAGGTGAACTCCGCACTCGAGTTGCTCAACAGCCGTACGTTATGCGAATTGATCGTCGACGAAATCGGTGTCGATGCGATACTCAATGGCAGCTTGCCCAACCCAGACGGAAAGTTGGAAGGGCCTAGTATTTCTGATCGAATCAAGGGTATGGTAGCTTACGCGATGGAAGGATTGCTCTCTCTTTCGGGGGTGCGCGACCCGATCGGCAACCGCGAGCGCGCCATCTCCAAACTCGGTGTTTCGATCCGGACGCACGCACCCAAGAAATCAACCGCCTTGACATTGTCCGCTGAAGCAAAGACCCCCGCCATGGCTCAAGCCATTGTGCAATCGCTTTCGAAGCACTTTATTGACAGACATGTTCAGTCATCGATAACGGATGGTTCACTTGAGTTCTTTACCGCAGAGTCGCTTCAAGCGGAAACTAAGTTGAACAAACTGTTGGAAACTCGCGCCACTTTAATGCAACAGAACCAACTTGCATCGATCGATTCTAGGCGACAGATGCTAACCAAACAGCAATCTGAGGTTGAAACACATTTGCTTGAGGCGCTCGCCAACAGAAAAGAAGCGGAAGCGAGAATTGCGGATTTGAAAGAGTTGGTACCAAAAACGCCCGCCGAAGTTGTGGCCGCGAAACAAACGCAGTCTGATCCTACGTTTACTAGCATGCGTTCCACTCTGTACAACGCTGAGATTGAAGAGATAAGGCTGCGATCGATCTATTCCGCGGAACACCCCAAGCTACAGCAGGCTGTAAAGCAAGTTGTATCTGCCAAGCAAGTCATGGATGGAGTTGAGGGTACGCGAGAATTCAACAGTACAACGCCGAATCCTGTTCGAATCAAGCTTGATGAAGATTTGCAGAGGTCCCAAACTTCTCTGTTGGGCCTCGACGCTTTGATTAACGAGACAGAAAAGCAATTGGTAGGCAAGCAGGAAGAAATCAAACGACTTCTGACTTTGGAAGTCGAGTTAGGACAACTTGATCGCGAGATCGGTGCTGCGCAATCTAGCTTTGGCTTGCTTCGCGACAAACACGAAGAAGCTCGGGTTTTGAATGACATCCAATTGAAGCGTATCTCCAACATTGGCGAAATACAAAAAGCAAACTTCATCGAAAAACCGGTAAGTCCCAATAAGATGCTGATTTGCGCCGTCACGATGCTGCTGGCGTGTTCCTCGGGTATTGGATTAGTGCTCTTTCGCGAAATGGGTCGTAAGACTTTGCGAACGCCCTCGCAAGCGGAAAGATCTCTCGACTATCCGGTCGTGGCAACGGTCGACAAGAACTCGCACCTATCAAGCATTCGTAGGATTGCATCGTCGGATCGACTGCAAAGTGTTTGTTCCAACTTCCATACCGCCGCGACAGAACTGCTACTTTGCAACGGTTCCGCCTCGGCCAAGCGAGGAAACATCGTGGGGATTATTGGACCGCATGATGGTTGCGGTGCAAGCAGTTTGGCGATCTGTCTTGCCAGAATGTGCAGTGAAGAAGCGGGATTAGTGACAACCCTGATGGACTTTGACTTAGCCAAAAGGTCGATCTCAAAGGCTTTTCATTTGTCAGATACCCCAGGCTTTGCCGATATACGGACTGGCGAAATATCCATTGAGGATTTTACAAAGTCCGTTGACAAACAATCGCTGAACTTGATACCTAGCTCCTCAAAAAAGACATCTCGGAACTTGAAGCCGGATCTGTCAGTACTAGGCCAATTGGTAAAGGAGCTTCGCGAGGAGAACGATGTCGTCATAGTCGATCTTCCGCCTGCAAACCGACCGAATCGAACCTTGGCAATCGCCCATTATGTTGATCAAGTCGTGATCGTCATTGAGTCCGACAAATCCACCTATGCCGAAGTAAAGAGACTTTGCCGACAGCTTGAAAAAGGTGGAGTTGAAGTCTTAGGTTTTGTGGTCAACAAATACCAAGATTGTCTTCCGAAATTTGTTCGAAGCCTCATAAGTTAGGGGGTCCCGGCAATCTTCGAAAATGCGTACGGTGGTGTGGTGGGGTCGATATCTCGAAATCAGGTATAAATATGTCCGCAACCATCACCACCCCCATTCGCTCAATGGGGATTGTCCGTCGCCCAACAACGCATGGCCTTTCTTGGCATGAGCGGGTTGCCTTAGGACTTGGGGTTGTTGAGATCCCGCTTCAGATCGATAAGTACTTTATGTTTCAAGAGCTCGACGCGGAGCTTGGTGCCGTTGGAGGTTTCAATGTATCGGTGACGACTGCTTGTTGTATCTATTTGTATGCGGCTTGGATCATGGACCCGAAAGCCAATCGTCGAGACAAGTCAACTAAGTTGATCTGGGGAGTTCCTATGGCTGTCTACATTTTGACGGTTGCGTTCAGCGTTTTGGTTTCCGCGGTACCGATGTTAGCGCTGTTTGATTTGTTCTTACTCATGCAGGCCTATGCCCTCTTTTTCTACTTTGCCAATCGCATTACGACCTATAGCGATTTGTTATTCTGCTTCTTGGCGATTGCCGCAACGATGTTGTTTCAGAGTTTGATTATTCTTGGACTTGCTTCACTTGGAGGTAGCGCTGCAGGCAAAGAATTTAGTTTTGGACCAGTTCTTCTGTCGGTATGGCCGGATGGTCGTATCGCAGGATCGATGGGCTCCGCAGTTGTTGCAGGTAGCCTTTTAGCCATGCTATGGTTGCCCGTTCTATCGCTGAATCTGACGGTAAGATCGTGGCGGATGTGGTCCGTTAGTGCTCTTGCTCTGGGGCTTGGCTTTCTGGCACTATTGCTGACTCAAACGCGCGGTGCGGTATTGTCTGTCGGCATCGGTACAATTCTCATCGGTGCGTCGATGATCTCCCGAAACTGGCTTCCTAAGTGGGCTATCGGACTGGCATTTGGGATGGCACTAATCGGGGCTTTCCCGTTAGCCATGATCTTTCAAAAACGCGTAATTGGCGACGATGATGGTTCCGCTGAATCTCGAAAACATCTATCGGTGAGCGCAATGGAAACCATTTCGCATCGACCAATTTTTGGGTACGGTGCCGGGAATTGCCATCTTGCGTGTAGGCCGGTCGCAAACTCCGGGAAATTTAGGTCTGAGTGGTACTACACAATTCATTGCAAGTACCTGTTGGTTTGGATCGAGACCGGCATTGTCGGGCTCATTGCGTTTCTGATAATGTTGCTAAATGGTATTCGTTACGGACTGACCGCTTGGTTGAGCTACGATCGATTGGTTTCTCCACTTGGATTTGCCTGTGCAGCCGCTATCTTTGGGCACATGGTGCACATGATGGTAGATATTTTCAATTCCCGCTCTCAAGTGCAAGCGCTTTGGGTGATCTTTGGACTTTCGGCGGCAGTATATCAGCAATCCAAGCGGTCAAATTCCAGAAAAAACACCTCGCGAAGAGGAGCTATGCATGTCGCGTAACAAAGCATTGCGAACCTCGAAAAATGCAACGATGCTCTTGCTGGGTACGATGACACGCATGGTTGCGAGTTTTGCGTTTGTGCTCTATTCCGCATCTCTGTTGGGTGTTGAGGGTTTAGGTAAGCTTTCAATTTCAATACATTTCTTTGAGTTGTTTCTAAGTCTTACCGCGACGGCAGTTGGTATTATTTTGACGCGTGACGTGGCGCGTTGGCCACGCAATCTCAACAGTCTGTTGACTTCCGCGGTCATCGTCGTTCTCGCACTAAGTTGTTTGGCTCCTCTTGCGATGCTACCGCTCGGAATTGCTTTTGGCTATTCGAACGACACGTTGCATGCAATCGGCGTCGCGTGTGTCGCGATGTTTCCCTCCGCGATCTGTGTTTTAATCGAAGCTACGTTTGTAGCCCGCGAGCGCGCAGAATTCATCACGTTTGGCACGGTCCTTGAAAGCCTGCTTCGAGTCCTGCTGAGCTTTCTGGTACTTTGGTACGGCTACGGAATAGTGGAGCTCATGTGGGTCGTCGTCCTCTCCAGGTCAGCGTTGTCGCTCGCGTATTGGTTTTGCTTGTATCGAAGCGAACGTTTGGAATGGCGTTTTTCTTTTGCTGCCACAAGACGGTTCTTTTTGCGGTGGCGAGTGTTCGCTGCTGAAAATTGGATGGCAACCATCTACTCCAACCTAGACGTGCTGGTGCTTTCGTCGGTGGCTGGTGAGATCTCTGTTGGTCTTTATAGTGCCGCGTGGAAATTTGTTCGGCTTGGATCGGTTTTCGCCAAGAGTTTTACAACCGCAGTTTTCCCGGTGATGTCGCGCATGTACGTTGATTCGAGAGACTCTTTTCACCGGCTCTTCCAACACACAATTCGGATCATGTGCGTCATTGCTATGCCTGCCATCACGATTGTTTCAGTCCTTCCGGATCGCATCGTCGATTTGCTCTATAAGGATGAATTCGCGGAGGCTGCACCGATCTTAAGAATTTTGATCTGGGTGTTGTTAATTGAGTTCTTGAATCCATTTTTAAGCTATGTCTTGTTCGCTCAGGGTAAGCAAAGGCGATCTATGTATGTTGCTGCGATCAGCCTTGGCGTGAATTCTGTGGCAACCTATTTTCTTGTCCAAGAGTACGGAGCGAGGGGAGCTGCGGGAGGCTGTATCGTCGGAGGGTTTGTCGCGACGCTTTGTTACCTTTGGTTTACCGCGAAAATCAATGAAATCCAAACCCTTGTTTTGGAAATGGGACGCGTGTTTCTTGCTGCGTGTGGATTAGGGGTTACGGTCTATTTGGTGCGCGACACATCGTGGCCCATAGTCTTCGTTGTTGCGGCCGTTACCTATCCAATACTTCTTTTCACGGTTAAAGCGATTCGAATAAACGATCTCCGCTTTCTCCAAAATACTTTTCTGCGTCGAGTAACTGCATGAATAATGGACCTAACACGCCTATACGAATCGGAGTCATCGGTTGCGGTGCAATTGCCGAGCTGTACCACTTACCAGCGCTCGCGGCTCACGCTCAGACGAACAGTTCGATTGTGTTAGCGGATCTCAATAAAACGCGTTTGGCCGCGATGAAGCAAAAGTTTAAAGCTCGTGAAGCAGTTACGGACTATCACGAATTGCTAGGTAAAGTTGATGGGGTAATCGTCGCGACGCCACCCCAACTTCATTATTCGGCGACCAAATGGTTTCTTGAAAAAGGCATCCACGTCCTGTGTGAGAAGCCATTGACCGAATCGATCGAAGAAGCTCGTGAGCTTGTTGAAACCGCTGAAAAGTCGGGCGCGAAACTTGCCGTCAATCAAACGCGGCGCTTCTTTCCGACATACCAAAAGATTCGCGAGCTTATAGGAAGCGGGATGCTCGGGAAAATCCAGTCGATCGTCTATCACGATGGAGTCGAATTTGATTGGCCAGCGGCCTCACCGCATCATTTTAAACCTGGTGCTAAAGGAGCTTGGTCCGACACGGGAGTCCACCTTCTCGACACGGTCTGCTATTGGCTCGATGCAAAGCCTGTGTTGGTTCGTTCGCAAAACGATTCTTTTGGTGGCCCAGAAGCTATGGCGACGGTCAATCTCGAACATGAAGGTTGCCAGATTGAGATCAAAGTTAGTCGATTGGGCAGGTTATCGAACGGCTTCCTAATTGTCGGGAGTCTGGCTTCCATCAAGGCGGAAGCCGAAGACTGGGATGAATTCACGGTTGACTTCCATAATGGTAAAAAACAAAGATTCAAATGCGCAAGTAATCGTTTGACCTATTGCGATTTTAGCAAGCCGACAATTGAGAACTTTGTTCAAGTCATTGCCGGAAAAGCCGATCCTTTTGTCTCGGGACGAAGTACTTTGGCGACGATCGAGTTGCTTGAGAACGCCTGGAGTTCTGCTCGGCGATATTCGATGAACTGGAATGATCACCTTAAGGATTCTGTTTGGCCGACGTTGAATACAGAGAGTATCGTCAATCGACCGATGCGAGTACTCGTCACCGGAGCAGCTGGTTTTGTCGGGGCACGCGTCGTGGAAGCAATGTCGATCTCAGGTTTCGCCTTGCCGGTTGCGGCGATTCGGCAATGGTCCCGCGCTTCTCAACTTGCATGCCGACCCGTCGAAATTGTAATCTGTGACATTTTGAAGCCAGAACAAATAGAGTCCGCCATGAGCGGAGTCGATGCGATCGTTCACTGCGCTTATTCCAATGATTTTGATTCGATTGTTCAAGGCACTCGGAATTTGCTCGAAGCGGCGGTTCGCCATCAAGTTCAGCGTTTCGTCTATCTAAGCTCCGCCGAGACTTATGGGTCGAAAATGCAAGGAATAGTTACTGAAACGGTTGAGGCGAGGCCGAAGCAAGGCTCATATGGTGATTGGAAATTGTCTGCGGAAAGAGTATGCATGGAATATCACGCGAGAGGCCTGAAACCTACGATACTTCGACCATCCCTCATCTATGGCCCATTTAGCACCTCTTGGTCAGTCGACGTCTCCAATCGCTTGCAATCGGGCAAGTGGGGGCTCTTTGACGATCTTGGTGATGGTATCGCGAACTTGGTCTATGTCGACGATTTGGTTCAGGCAATCTTTTTGTCATTGGTGAACGATCAGGCGGTTGGGGAAACATTCAATGTCAATGGTCCAGACCGACCAAGCTGGAACCAGTATTTCCAAATGATGAATGATGCCTTGTGCTTGCCGCCATTGCAACGAATCCCTGCCTCGAGATCGAAGCTTAGAACACGCGTCATGGAGTCGGTGCGCTCCGTTACCTCGATCGTGAAATCAAAGTTTGAGGACAGACTGATGGAAATCTACCTGCGAGGAGGTTGGGCAAGTCGAATGATGAAGCGGCTCAAAGGAGAATTGGACTCGACGCCTAGCTCGCAAGAGTTGAACGAATTGTTTTCGCGAAAGACAAGCTATGACGACCAGAAGATTCGAGAGCGACTTGGATACGTCCCTCGATTTAACATTGCTGAAGGAATTTCACGAACAGTGAATTGGCTCTCACTGCATGAACTTGTCAGACAATCAGCCAATCCAAGTGCAACAGCGAACGCGTTACCTCCAGTCGAAAGTGCCCAGACCGAGTGGATGGCAACACAATGAAGATAGCCTTTATCTCTTACGACTTTCCTGAATACTGCATTCGGCATGTCAATGAAATGGCGGAGTCGTCGCAGGTACTTCTTATGCTGCCAAAATCCACCGCCGCAAACTACCTTAATCTGCTTGACTCGCGAATCCGATTCGATTCGTTCCACCGTCCCCGATATCGACAGCCGATGCGGCAGCTTCGAACGATGGCTCAAATTGTCTATACGATACGAAAATTTAAGCCCGATGTTGTCCACTTTCAAAATGGCCACTTTTTTTTTAACCTGGCGCTTCCATTAGTCAAGAAATTCCCATTGGTGATTTCCATCCACGACGCACGACAGCACCTGGGGGACAAAGAAGCACGGCTAACCCCTCAAGCGATCATGGACTTTGGATTCAAACAAGCCGATCGAGTCATAGTGCATGGTCGCAGTTTGATTCCGACCGTTGTACAAGAGCTGGGGTTTGCACCGGAAAAAGTTCACCTTATCCCTCACATCGCCATTGGCCAAACGGATCTGCCCCATACGTCCAGCGACGATGGTCTAACGGTTTTGTTTTTTGGACGAATTTGGGAATACAAGGGCCTAGAGTACTTGATTCGCGCCGAGCCAAGAGTCTCTAAAGCATTTCCGGATGTCAAATTTGTGATCGCTGGTCGAGGAGATGCTTTTGATCGCTATCGCCGCATGATGGTGCACCCTGAACGATTCGTTGTGCACAATGACTGGATTAGCGACGATTTGAGTAGCGAGATGTTTGCGTCTGCGAGTGTTGTGGTTTTACCTTATATCGAGGCTTCGCAAAGCGGCGTCATTCCGATCGCGTACAATCACGAAAAACCAGTCATCGCAACGACAGTTGGTGGATTACCCGACATCGTCGACGATGGCGTAACCGGGCTTCTTGTGCCACCTCGCGATGAAATAGCGCTGGCAGAAGCGATTGTCAAATTATTGCAAGATAAGGACGCGAGAATACGAATGGGAAAAGCTGGCCGAGAAAAACTGGAACGCGAGAATGCTCCGCCAGTAGTTGTCCAATCGACGATGGATGTGTATCGCAATGCAATCCGAGACCGTGGGTATGACGTTCCTGATTCAAGGCACACTCCAATTCAACGCGATCTGCGATGTCAGGAGATGCCAAAGTGTTAATGTCTACGACGAGTCGACTACATAGTTACTTGCTCAATACAAATGTTCAAGACGGTAAATTGGTTGGGCCTGATCCGGGTGTTCGCTTTAATTATCGTATCTGGAGGTTTCTCAAGAACTGCCGACCAAGGTATGACTGGGGTGACAACCTTTACTATCTGCAGGCCCAAGGCTACTGGATTCTTGCGAATTGGTTGCTCAGTGATCAATGCGATGATTCGTTTGCAAGACTTGCAATTGAGGCGAGCAACCAGGTAGTTCAGAATCAAAGGGACGATGGTGGCTGGGATTATCCCAACCGGGAATGGAAGGGACGAGTGGCAACTGTAGAGGGAATTTGGGCATCGCTCGGACTGTTTGAGTCCTATCGCCAAACAAAACAGGATCGGTACTTGCAGTCGTCGCTAAAATGGCACCAGTTCTTTGAACAGAAGATAGGCTTTCAGTTTTTGGGGGACAAGACCGCCGTCAACTATTTCGCAGAAACGATATCGGATCCGGTTCCGAACAATTCTGCGTTAACACTCCGTTACTTAGCCAATTTGGCCAGTGTCACCGGCAATAATGCTTATCTAGAACCCTGTGCAGGATT
>Ga0105049_10010128_pt1 | contig 10820 bp, 6 predicted proteins | sample MAT06_FD_78087 | JGI IMG/M metagenome (GOLD analysis project Ga0105049, IMG submission 78087) | Freshwater microbial communities from Lake Fryxell liftoff mats and glacier meltwater in Antarctica - MAT-06 | ecosystem: Environmental > Aquatic > Freshwater > Ice > Liftoff microbial mat | place... | reverse complement strand
TTATGCTTCGATTTGTCTCAATTCCTGCGGTATCACTCATTCTGACCTCAGCAGTGTTCGCACACGAAGGCCATGGCGATGCAGCGCACCAGCACGGAGCGACGCATTACGTTGTCAACCCGTCTCACGCAGTTCCGATCGTGCTGACCGTCGCCGCTGTGATTGGTCTCGGACTTCTGATCCGCCGCACCGTGAGAAGTTGGCGCCAGTAAGCACCCACGCGCAAGTTTTCGCATACAACTTGTTTAACCGCGTGCCCATCGGGCCGCGTTTTACTCGCGAAAGCGCGGGGCGATGCCCACGCGGTTAAACGAAGAATCTTATGCATGGGTGCTTACGCTCCGGCGTATTTCCAGTCATTCGGTAATTCTGAACACATGAATCAGTGGCACTGCACTCCACGGATGATCGGGTGTCGCGCCTGCGTTTGGCTGACTGACGTACAGAAGTGAGTGTTCCCGATCGTATGTCACTCCGCCGACATCTCGATAGCATCTGGGAAACAGATACTGGCCAAAGCCTCCGCCTTCCGATTGGTCCGTCCAACGCATCCATGGTTGGACATCGTTGGGGCTCAAGGCTCCATGAGCCACATGAATCAGGCTGGCTCGCGAGTAGAAATAGACCTGTGATTCGTACGGTGTCCCGTGATAGCCTTTGTTTTCATCGCAGTCTTCCGTGCGCGCAAGGCCATAATGGACCGGCCCCAGAGACATTTGTCCGATGATGATGACGGCGTGTCGATTGCCAACGGTAATCCAGGCGCCGCCGCCCCAGCGATTTGCCGGGTGGTGCTGATCGAGTGGGCGCGCCATGGGATACCACGCCAGGGGCAAAGACTCAATGGAACTGCCGGCTGGTAGAGCGTCGGGCAGGCGGTAGGCAAACATTGGAGGACCATGACTGGAATTCTGCTGTCCAGTCGCAGTCCAGAGTCCGGAAATCAGATTCCTGCCGCCGAACCATTTTTCCGATTCGGCTTTCGGGATCTCAAAAACATAACCTGCGTGTTTGTCAGAGTGGCATTCCGGTGCTGTGGACGCGCCGTCGCCGAGATGCCATGGACCCTGTGCATCCCGTTTGCTCAGATCCAGTGAGCAACACCCGTGGGTTGCAGTGTCGTATTGAGCAGCATTGTAGTAGACATGGGTCGTCCAGTGCAGTCGGTCGCCGACGACCTGCAGACCGCCAAGCCGAAAATCTGCTCCGTCAAGAGCGGCAGACAGATCCTGCATGATTCCGTGGGTGACATCGGCAAATGGCTGCAGTATTTCGGCTCGTGGCAGATCCTCCGCGCGCTTCAATGTGGACAGCACCGGTTTTGGAATCGAGATTTCCGCAACACATTGCTGCTGCGCATGGCCTGCAAGGAAAAGCGAACCCGGCAGTGTCGTTTCTGTTTCCGGACGTTCACGATTCCCACGAAATGCCAGCATCCCGAGAGAATGCGCAAAGGAATTCTCATTGTCCTCGAAGTGCGGAGGAATAAATGCGCCAAGGTATTCAAAGTTTCCGGGGGTGATCATTTCAGGATGAAGACTGGCGGCGTGTCGCTGTGATTTTGGCCACGATCTCATTTTTTCTGAGATAACATCGGGAATCGGACGCAGCATCGGTGCTGGCTGTTCCGTCTTCTCCGGGATCGACGTAACGGGAGCAACATGCTTCGTCGATATCGGGCTCGCGCTTGCTCCACGGTTTGTGAGCCATTGCTGGCCGTTGCTCCGGAAGAACCGAACTCCAAAAATCATCAGGCCAGCCATCAGCACCGGGGTGAGAATCAGATTCAGGTTGCGCATGGTAAAGGTGCGTGTTCATGTCTGATGGCAGGAATCAGTGTCCTGACGGGCTGCTCCCGTCCGGTAACGAGCGCGCAGGATCTCACGGCTTGAACTTTAAGCGTAAGTCTCAGACGACACGAGCGAGTCCGGCCTGAATCGCACGAACCGCAAAAGCCACACGGATCTGGCCTGGAGGTTCGATTGCAACAGATGTGCTCAGAATTCCGGGAGCGGCGCATTCATCCGGTGGGTCGTGGATTCACGACATCACAAGCCCGCCAGGCCGTGACTTGAGTCGTTCGGAGAGCCGAGGCATCAGGCCATACGACAGAGCCAGCAGTTTGATGGGATGAATCGTCGGTATCGTGGCAGCCTGTTCCATCTGCATCCGGCAGGAACTGCAATCTGTGACGCCGATGTTGGCATCAACCGTCTGCATTTCACGGATGAGTCCGGCACCGATTTCGATAGACTTCTGGAAATTCGCCGCCGCGATTCCGAATGTGCCGGCCATTCCTGTGCAGCCTTTTTCAATTGTCAATACTTTGAGTTCCGGAATCAGCGCCAGCAGTTCCAGCATTGGCGTGCCGTTTCGCAGCGCTTTCACATGGCACGGCGTGTGAAACGCAACCCGCATGGGCAGCGGTGAAAAGTCTCGTTTGAGTAAACCACGCCGATGCAGATCTGCGAGGAACGATCCCGCATCCGTCGTCTGCTGTGCGATGATTCCGGCATCGTCGTTCCGCACGAGCATCGGGTATTCCTGAGTCAGGCACAGCGCGGCAGTTGGTTCGGTGCAGACGATGGCGTAACCTTCTCTTGCCGGTTCGATCAATTCGCGGATATTCTGTTCCGCGAGAGTTCGTGCACCGGCAAGGTCTCCGTTGCTGAACATGGCCATTCCGGATACTGTCTGACCCGGCGGAATGAACACGCGATAGCCGTTATGTTCGAGGACTCGGACAAATGCTTCGCCCAGTTCAGGATCGTGATGATTGGCAAAGTAATCGACAAAATACACAACCGTCGGTTTGTTGCTGCCCGGCGCGCCGGAATTCTGATTCCTCAGCACACGCTGTGATTCCAGGAACAGCGTCCGCGTAAATCGAGGAAGGCGGCGCTTTGCCGAGATGCCCAGAATTCGTTGCAGGATTCTGCGGAATATCGAATTGTTGAGCAGACGGTTTGTGACAAATGAGACACGCGATGCCATCTTCGCGTAGGTGTGGACCCGAGACAATAACCATGCCGTGTTGCTGAGCCCATGTGCCTGAACATGCTGAGCGCGGGCTTCAATCAACAAATGTGGAATGTTGACTTCAGACGGGCAGTCCAGTTGGCATTGTTTGCAGTTAAAGCAGCTGGCAAGAAGTCGGGACGTGTCATCCTGTGCCAGTAATTCCTGCACACTGTTTGTACACAAACTGTTGCGAACGACATTGGCCTTGGCACGCGGAGAAACTTCTTCGTCGCCATTTTCTTCCACAAACGGACACATCCGCTGCGGGCTGACCTGTGTGCGACAGGTACCGCAACCATTGCATCGCACAGCGGCATCGGTCGCTTCTTCAACCGTCCACGCAAGCTGCATGACCGGTAACAGCGGCGTTGACTGTACTCCCGTAACTTCATCAGCCATGGGTCGTGTGCGCCGCAGATATCTGACAGTCAAAGAAGGGTCATTGCTGATGGTCTTGTCCGGATTCATCAGTTTCTGAGGATCGAACACTTCCTTGATCTGCTGAAAGACCCGATACAGGGCACCGTATTGCGTTCGAATGAAGGCCGTGCGGGAAAGGCCGTCGCCATGTTCCCCGGAGATAGTTCCTCCGAAATCACGAACCTTGCGATACAGGTCGCGCGCGATGGCTTCCATCACAGTGGCGTCGCCTCGACTCGGAATCGGCATGATCGGTCGAAAGTGGAGCTGCCCGGATGCGGCGTGGGCATACAAAGTCGCCGTGACTTCATGGCGTTGAAAAACTCTTTGTGCGACGGGTAAAAACTCCGCAAGTCGCTCCGGCGGCACTGCCACATCCTCGACAAACGGTAATGGTCTTGAATTGCCTTTGAGGCTGGCGAGCAGCGAAACGACTTTTCCCGGCAGCGCCCACAGCAATTCGACGTCGTCGTAGCTTGATGCCTGGCGAGTCAATTGAAAATCGATCCGGCGATCATTCAGTAATCGCTGCATATCGTCCAGCCGTTGCAGGACTTCACGTTCATTTAAGCCGGAAAACTCAATGATGAGGCCGGCTTCCGCATCGGGGAGAATGATGTCATGAAATCGCCGGTCAGCCCCGCGTCCCAGACTCAACAGTCTGCGATCCAGCAGGTCGCACGCGCTGGGTTCAAGCGGCAGGATCAGCTGCATGGCCTGAATCGCACCCTCAAGCGAACCAAACATCAGGATTGCGGCAGAACGATTCCTGGGGAGCGGCGTCGTAAACAACGTCGCTTCTGTAAATAGCCCCAGCGTGCCTTCGGATCCGACGAGCATTCGCCCGACATCGATCTTATTGTCCTGCAATATGCCACGCAGCCGATAACCGCAGCTGTTCCGCAGCAAGGGAGGCTGAAGCTCCCGGATCAGTTGATCGTTTTCGCGGAGGATCTGTTCAAGCTGTTGCAGGAGCAGAGTTCGTCGCGTGGTTGCTGTCATCGTTGAAAGTCGGAGCGAATCCGACTGAGGTGATTCTGACAGGATTACCGCACTGTCACGATTCAGGGATACTGCATCCGAATTCGTATCCCGCCCCGCCAGAAGTTCACGGCCAAGTTCCAGTCGCTGACCGCCGGAAAGCACGCATTCAATCGTCTCCACATGATCCCGCGCTGAACCAACTCGCACCGCGTGAGATCCCGCGCCATCGACTCCCAGCATTCCGCCCACTGTTGTAATGCGACCGTTTGACGGATCAGGAGCGAAGTACCGACCATGTTCGCGTAACTGTTCGTTGAGTCTCTCACGCACAACGCCTGGCTGAACGCGAACCCGGTCTTCGGAAATTGACACAATCTGGTTCATGTGGCGGGAAAAATCGATCACGATACCGCTGCCGATCGCGCCTCCGGCAATTCCGGAGCCCGCACCGCGGGCGATCAGCGGAATGTTGTTGTCGGCGGAGTACGCTGCCAGAACTTCCACGTCCCGAGTCCGACGAGGAAAGGCAACTGCCAATGGTTCGATTTCATACAGACTTGCGTCGGTTGAGTACGCAGCGACAGCCGCGCGATCGACCCGGAGTTCCCCCTCGATCGAGTCTTTGAGGTCCTCAACAAGTCTTCGACGCCGTTCTTCCACGAATTTCCGTTCTCAGTTTCAATGTGTCGCTTCGCGCTGCCGCAGCTCCTGTTGTCGATATCGCTCGGCAGTTTCGAGCTCAAAGCGAGGATGCTCGTCGTTGATGGTCGTTCTTCGGTGTCGTGCCCCGCAGCGATAACAAACCAGCATATCGCCCATCATCGTATAGAGTACCATGTCAATCAAACCAGCGAGCATCAGAATCCCAATGGCAATCGCCGGTTGATAAAATGCCCATGCCACGCAACTGAGAATGGCCGCAGTCGCCACAAGCGCCAGCCCCAACGCAGGCGGAAAATCCTTCTGACGCCACAGATCGTGGCACCCGCAGACGCGACAACGGCAAAGATTTCCGTCCGCAAAATCATCACGGCCCTCGTCGCGACTCCATTGACATTCGCTGCAGCGCAGAGCGCCATCAATCGGTTCAGGAGCAGCCAGACGTCGCTTTTGACACGCCGGGCATTGAAAAATGATGTGAGATGCGATGGGAATGACCCCCGAAGTTGCCGGAAAACTCAAATGGAACACGCGCGTGCCTCAGATCTGACTCGCAGAGTGCGACACGCAGCCGTCAACCCCGACGGGCCAACCATGCGTGTGATGTTCCTTCAGTACGGTATCCGCAGATCACGTTCCAGCAAAGCGGCCGTCATTTCTCCCATGAAAACGAGAATGAGAGAGGCGAAGAGTACGCCCGTGGCTGACTGCGTGTTGCGGTACTTCAGGATTCTGGCGACAACGACCGCAGTCGCAAAAGGCACCAGGATTGCGCCGACAATTCGTACGATCAGCCATAGAAGATGAACCAGGTCATGCGAGATGAATCCGAATCGGAAAAGAGAAAGCGACGTCATGAGCAACCGCGCGACCGCAGCAACAGCGAGCGCCTTCGTAAACCATGAAAGCGGACCAATCGACATCGTCGGAGTCGTGAGATACCAATGTCCCAGCAGCATACCAGTCAGTGTGGCTCCCAGAACTGCCGCTGACGCGAGGTCGGACAGCAGCAGATTCAGCGAGTCAAAATCGACTCCACCCGCCAACGATGCGGTCACCAGTGACAGGAGGCACAGAACGGCAACTGCATAGATTGCCACGGCTCCCGGCCGTCGCCGTCCCAACTTCCACACAATGTGTCCGGCAAAAGCGATCACGGCGGCGATGACTTGCGCACAGCGAATGAACTGGTTCCCCGTCTGTGTGCGCAGGCCGGTTGTCAGCGCATTGGTAACCGAATCTGTCGCCTGCGGAGCATTGCCTGATTGCATGACGAGCACCAGCAGCACACACAGCGCCAGTGCGACCAGCATCTGAATTCTGAAGAAGCCATCGGTCACTTCCTTGCGGGGCATCAGCAGCCACATCAGCGTGATCCCAGTGACCAGTTTGAGTAGAAATGATTCAATCATGACCACCCATCACTTGCCATTGATGAGGGCCATTGCTTCTGCGCGGCTGGCGAGGTTGTTGCGGAACATCCCGCGGACGGCACTGGTGACGGTCAACGCCCCCGGCTTCTTGACGCCGCGAATTGTCATGCAGGTATGTTCGGCTTCGATGACTACAATGACACCGTGAGCTGAGAGTTCGTGTTCAATCAGGTCGGCGATCATGTGAGTCATGCGTTCCTGAACCTGCGGGCGGCGTGCAATCTCATCGACGACCCGTGCCAGCTTACTAAGACCCGTGACTTTCCCGCGTGGAATGTAGCCAACATGCGCTTTCCCCATAAAGGGCAGCAGGTGATGCTCGCACATGCTGTTAAACGAAATGTCCCGAACCAGTACCATTTCGTCATACTGTTCTTCGAAGACCTTCTGCAGATGGCGTCCGGGCTCCACGTGCAGCCCGCCGAAAATCTCTGCATACATGCGAGCCACGCGGGCGGGCGTTTCCTTCAGGCCGTCACGGTCCGGATTTTCTCCGACTGAAAGCAGAATTTCCCGAACCGCTGCTTCAATTCGCGGCTGATCCACAACGCGAGCTTCCGGAGGAATCGCTCCGCCAGCGAGGAGTTTGTTGATGTCAGTCATTGAGATTCCATAACGTCGAACTCTGTTACCCGGAGCCGCAAACTGCGGGGCGTCGATTCTATGGTTCTCATCCGTTCCTGACACCATAAGAACGCATGAATCGCCGGAACGGGGAAATTTCGCAGGAACGGAACGATTTACCTGCGTTACAGTCTCAGTCGCGACATGGCCACCGTGGACGCCGAACTGGCGGGCACTCCGCTGGGAACTGCCGTCGCCTGCCGTTCGATCATTTCTGGCGGCACAAATCGATCCAGACGCGGTCGAAAGACAACAAGCAGGAACAGCGGCATATACCATTGCACGTAGGTCCCAATGTCGTCTGGATACCACATCTGAGCGGCGACAACCAATGCCGTTGAATTGGCCAGCAGGTTTTCCAGATTTCTCGGTCGAGGCAATACGGTCATCGCCGTCAACATCACAAAGAAAATCGCCGCCATCGGGATGCGGATAAAGAGCTGACCGACGGACGTCTGAGAAACGGTCAATGTGTCGTCGAGTAGTCGATACACAGTCCAGTTCGTACTGGTCACGACACGATTGAAGAACGAATCGGCATCTCCGGAAATCATCATCAGACAAGTAGCCAACACAACCACAACCCCCAGCACGGACACTCCAAATCGAATGGCACCTTTGCGTCCGTAAAATACGGCCCACAACGGCAACAGGAAGACGGCAAAGAACAGGGTGCCACACGCCAATCCCAGCAACACACCGGCGACTGTTGGTTTCCGGTAACTGGCGATCGCCCAAATGAGGCATGCCGCCGGCAAGACATGGCTGAGCTTATGCACATTCGCTGCAGTACAAGGCAAAAGCAGATAAAGACAACTCATCGCGATACCCAGCTGGAAACTCGCGAAGTGCTGATGTCCGATGTACAACAATCCAAGGATGACCACCAGATGCGCGACGACCACAAGAATTCTCGCGACGAGTAGTTCCGTGTCGCGCGTTTCACCGGTGTTGACCGACACAGAATTTGGCAACGTTCCAGACAACTGAGCCATCGCCGCGCCCCCCGCCGCGATCAGTGTTTCCGTCGGTGCCGGTACGTCACTGCGCACGTCCGCCCGGTTGACTTCTACTTCGCGCCGTTGCAATAGCGCTCGACCATGTTCAATGGCTTTGACAGTTGTCACGGGGGCAGGCTTCAGAAACACACCGAAGGCCAGAATTGCGAACGCCGGAATGCAAAGACATGAAAGTCCTGCCGAATTCAGGTTCTGATCCAGTCGTGGACGACGCGTGAGCGACTCATCAAAGAGCAATCGCACCAGCAGCAGCACAGCCAGAGTCACGAGTGCCAGCGTACTCCATGCATGGAGCGGATGATCCACCTGGACCATGGGACGCACATCGAACTGTGGCAACGCTACCGCAACTGGCTCGGTGACCATAAATTCAGAGGCACTGACCTCCGCAGCCGTAGACTCAATTGGAATTGCAGCAGTTGTTTCATGCACGTTTGTTTCGGAAACGACTGTCAATTCTGCAATCACAGTTGTTGGGGGTTCTTCAACACCATGGTTTGGTACAGCGTCGCTTGTCAGATTCTGCGGCGAACTTGCAGTAGCAGGCGGATCCTGTCCATTCACTGCTGCCGACACAGACTCATCCACGTCCACGAAATAAGGTACTTCGCTGACATCGCTGTATACAACCACCGCAGCAGCAATCAGCAAAATAAGGATCAGATCGAGATTTCTGATCGTCAGCGCGCGGGAGAAACGAAAGTACACTGCGATAACAAGCAGTGATGCGTATGCCAACCACGGAAGGTCCGCGACGGGAGCTAAAGGAAATAATTGTGTGTCCATCGCTTTAAAACGTTCGAACGAACGTCACCATGACTTCGCCAGGACGACTCATTGCCTGATGATAGTGACAGCCGACCAAACAAGACGCGCAACAGCCCTGTTACGCGGACCCGGAAACCTCCGTCCCCACGGAAGCCATGGCATCCGGAATTGCAGACACCGCAGTAACAGGCCCCCACAGGCTGAGTCAACTACAACATCCCCCGCATCCGATCGCCATGATTCACTATTTGACGCGTTTCCTCCGGATTTGGCAACCGGTTGTTCGCGATTTTCGCGAATCTCGCGATGATTTCTAAAAGTCGCCGGATAACTCTTGACAAGCTATGCCGATTGTGTCGATGCGGCAAACATTGCGTCCTGCATTATCGCATTCCTCCGGCACCACCGCCGGGACCATTGCCACCACGACCTTTGCCTTTCCCTTTGGAACCGCGTCCGCCGCCGCTCAGAGCGTTGCCGCCACCCATGCCTCCACCGTAACCACCGCCACCGAAACCGCCCCCGCCAGGGCCGCCCATCATTCCAGAACCAGGCATGCTTCCGGATTCACCGCCGTCACCATAAGGTCCTGTCGCGGCAGCGTTCGCGTCTTTCTTCAGGTGTTCATAGAGTTTCAGGATGTCCTGATAAAATTTGGTGTCAAGTTGCTGGTTGCGTAGATGGCCCCCGTTGCCGACCGAATCACCTACGTAGCGGGTTACGATGGCACCATTACTATCCACAACCGTAATTCTGTCAGAAAGAGGCTTATGGCCGCGCATCGCGTCAATATAGGATTTTAACTCAGGGCTCTCGCCGCTGTTGAGTCGAATCGAGGGTGTAATTGCTGCGAGTAAGTCCGGCGATTTGAAGTCGACACTTTGAGACTCCAGTACTGATTTGGAGAGATCCACGACTTCAACGTCCGACTTACCGCCGATGCGAGAACCGACACGCACTTCGAGATTCGCCATTGCAGGTGTTCCTGCTTTTTCATTTTCAAAATACATGCCAACCTTTACCGATTGCGGATTGTCGGCACGCTGCGTGTAGTATCGATACGATTGAGGCACAAACACTGGAGCCGTTGGCGCGCTCCAGTCGGAGAAAATTGTCGCCTGCGTATTCAAGTCCGGCTGTTCAAGTTGATCCACAGGATATCTGAAATTCGGGTTTTTCATTTCCAGACGGACACGATAAATGTAGGTGTTGCCACGATCACAGGTAAAGTCCATAAACCGCACCAGAAGGACCCGACCGGTCGACATGGCTTTATTAATGAGTTTCTTCAATTCCTCTTTGTTGTCGTACTTTGATTTCTTTCCAGGATCCTTGCCGTCTTTCATTTCGTCGAACAGATCATCTGTCAGACCGGAAGTGTCATTGACGGCATTATTCAGGTCCCGCCCGTTCAGCATGAAGCGGGTAAAGCCGCTCTTTTTTGTCTGATCCGGCAGCATTTTTCTGCGTTTGTCTGCTTCTTCAATCAGTTTCGCGTTATACCGATCGAGCAGTTTTTGTTCTTCTTCATCCAGTTTGAAATCGTCCAGCTTGCTGTGGGACGCATCCGCAGCTGTCCACTTTCCAGCGGCCAGTCTCAACAATGGCATCGTCAATTCGCTGCGTGTCACGCTCGGATTCACGACATCAAGGTCGAATGCCAGTGACCTTTCGAGGATTTCTCCGATTTCGTCAGTTGAAATACTTTCCCATTCGCCGGACCAGGGTTCAGTTCCTGGAACTTCTTTCTTTCGTTCAATCTGGAAGCCCACAAAGTCGATTGCACGAAGCACTTGCGGATCCTTCTCAGGCAGATGCAGAGATTCAGAGACTGAGCGGATCTGCTCCAGAAGCGGGAAAATCATCCGGACAGAAACGCCACTGTGGTAAC
>Ga0105049_10010127_pt1 | contig 10820 bp, 11 predicted proteins | sample MAT06_FD_78087 | JGI IMG/M metagenome (GOLD analysis project Ga0105049, IMG submission 78087) | Freshwater microbial communities from Lake Fryxell liftoff mats and glacier meltwater in Antarctica - MAT-06 | ecosystem: Environmental > Aquatic > Freshwater > Ice > Liftoff microbial mat | place... | reverse complement strand
AGGCCCCTAGTACATTGTCACAGCTTAGTTTTAGGGGTCAGCGGTGGTATTCCGGCTTTAACTGACGGAGCCGTGAAAGCAACGGCTAAAGCCTGATCACCAACGAACCGGGCTTCGATGATCCTGGAGGTACAGTGGAACACACGTAGCATTTCGATGTCCTGCCTGCTACCAAGTCTCGCACACGTATACTCGCATTCCCAACGATTCAGTGCACTGCATGCACTGCATGAACTGCGATGATATGAAAAGAAATCAGTTTGAAAGGATGAAATTCGATGCGTTCTGTCGCATGCCTCACCAGTGCGGAATTTGATTCGTTGGTCGAACAGGGCGCGTTTGATCGCATGGGCCCGAAGAAGGTCGAACTGATCCATGGAGAATTACGTTTCATGAACCCCGCCGGCCACACCCACGATGACCATATTCAATTTCTTACGGACTGTCGGCTCTGTCCGCATAGCTAATGGTTCGAGTTGCGATCACCAAAACGATAAAATAATGCCAGCCTATCAAGCTGATCGAGCAATGTCGATGTGTCAACATACCGCCGAAAACAACTAAGGAACGATCGATGAATAAGTGTCTGATTTCGAGGGTGGCGTAAGCTTCCTCCCGGCACGTCCTTGGCGACTTGCATTCAGATCAATCAGAATGTCGAAGAATCATTGGTTCCCAACAACGACATCGTCAACTTCGTTCGAAGAAACGGGGCGCGCTGAACTGGATGAACACGCAGAACCTGAAATTGCGAGCGAGTACAATATCGACTTGGATCCGAAGTCCCCGTCGTCGCGTGAACAACAGTTGGATTCCCTTCGAAAGGACCTCGAAGAAATCTCAGGCATTGTGTTTTCCGTTGAGCAACCGATCTCGCATTTGATCTCTCACATGCTTTCGGGTATCAAGGCCAGCGCACTTTTAATCTGGTGGTCCGACTCAAAGAGGATGCTCTTGAAAATCTGGATGTCCTTCGAAGGCTTCCGGTCGATTTGCCAGGTGGTGGGAAGGGGCCGCTATAGGCGCTGGCCAACACTACTTACACTTGGTAAAGCATGAAGGAGAGAGTTGGAGTAAGGAAATGATCGTGCGTGCGGGACTAGAGTGGCTCGCTCCGGTTTCGATGACGGCTCTGACTGCGGGAATAGGCTTGGTCCCTTTGGTCGTGGCCGCGGCACAACCTGGCAAGGAAATTCTCTATCCCATAGCGACGGTTATCCTGGGCGGGGTGATCAGCTCGACACTGCTGGACATTTTTGTTCATCCGGGATTATTTTGGATGTTCGGTCGACGATCGGCTCAGCGGGCCATTGAAGAAAAATCCAGCCAAAGCTTCGAGGAATCTGATGAAAATGGAATCTGAGGCGATAGCCCAAAAAGCGCTAGCCCAGAAAGCTAGAATCGCTGTAAATCACACAGGGAATCGGCTAGCGACTCAGGCTCACGTTGTAGTACATTTTCATCAGGCCTGGCTGATGTCGCAACGCCTGGAGATTGAGCTACTGCAGTGCGGCTGCTATCGCGGTTGCGATAGTCCAGTCGCCTTGGTCGACGCGATGGATTCGAATCGTACTGTGAAAGCGGTCGAAGTCCGGGGTGGTTACCTCCGATCGCCTCGTGTCGGCGAGGTTACATACCGCTTCGCATAGCGTAAACCACTGCGCACGGCTGCAGTTTCCTTTGACCTCGATGTACTGAATTTTGCCTTCTCGATCGTAGACCATTCCGTCCATTTGGTTCCGAAGTTCAGGCTGAAATGCCTTCGAAGGGGTATGATCGACCCAAACGAAAGAACCGTCCATCTCAAAAACCATGCCGGGCAGCGGAATTAGCAGCTCCGCCAATGTCTCAAAGGACTGGGGTAAAGTGCATCCGGGGTGCGGATGGATTTGGACGAAGAGATGCATACCCACAATCATAGCCGATCGTTTACAATCGCGTACGGCTGATGGCCTGTTCGTAAGCCGGCCGTACTTCCTTAGGTTTTGATACCCTCTGTATACCGAACGCGTTTCCTAATGAGCACTGTTGCCCTCCAAGTCCCGACCGGGGATCTGCCCACGACTTCGTATCCGTTCTTTGGAAACCTGGCTCGAATTATCAACTCGGGCCAAGCTCGCTCGATCGTAATTTCGGGAAACATTTACGACCTTTACTTCGATGGCAAGCAGTACGTGCCTTTGCTTGCTTTCATTCAAACCAAGACGCAAATCCCTGGCTTGATCCAAGTCGTGTACGAGCTCAACGGCCCGGTCCGCGTTTCAGACGAGGATAAATCCAAATTGCGCGAAGCCTGGGCTGCTTGGAAAAATGGGATCTCCGTCGATGCTGTGCCAATGCGGGAGGTGCTGAACGATGGCAGCAAATTTGATTTGCGAAGACGTGAGTTTGACCAGTATTTGCGAGATGCGATTGGAAATGCTACCCAAGCCCTCGAATTCCTCCGGCAATTGTCGATCTGTTCGAGGACCTGTCTCAGAGAAAACTTGCTCATCCTGATCGAAGGAGCGGACATGCTCTTGCCGGCAGGGGACGGCGACGTAGCCCGCATGAACGATGCACAGGTCCGGCGGATAGCCATTGTGACCGATTGGTTTGGGGATCCGAATTTCTTCGGTGGCAAAGACACGGTGCTGCTTTTTGCAGAATCGCGCAGCTTGATCCATCCTAGAATCTCGCGAATGCCACAAGTCGTTTCGATCGACGTGGCAGCACCGGATCTAGCGTCGCGAAAGCACTTCATCCAGTGGCATTCGTCGGTCTCAAGCAATCGTTCGGTGCAGCATGCGACCGATACGGTCGCCGAAGCCACGGCCGGCTTGAGCCTGCACGCGATGCGGCAATTGTTGTTGGCTTCCGACTATGCTCAAAAGCCGATCGAGCGACAGGACACGACCCTGCAAGTCGAGCAGTTCATTCAATCCCAGCTGGGTGAAGATGTGATCGAGTTCAAAAAGCCGTCGCAATCGTTGCGAGACGTTATCGGCTTTTCGAAGCTGAAGGAGTTTCTCAATGTCTACTTGATTCCCAGAATGAAACTGCCGGACGACCGGGCATTGCCCGGGGCAGCTATCGCTGGCCCGATTGGGGGCGGCAAGACTTTTATTTTTGAAGCGGTCGCGGCCGAATTGGACATGCCTGTTCTCGTGTTAAAGAACATTCGCAGCCAGTGGTTTGGTCAAACCGACGTCATTTTCGAGCGGCTCAAGCGGGTGCTCGAAGCGCTGGAAAAGGTGGTCATCTTTGTGGATGAAGCGGACACGCAATTCGGTGGCGTAGGCGAGGGGGCTCACGAAACGGAACGTCGGCTGACCGGGAAAATACAAGGGATGATGAGCGATCCCAAGTTGCGAGGTAAAGTGATTTGGCTCTTGATGACGGCTCGGATTCATTTGCTGTCGCCAGATATCCGTCGACCGGGCCGTGTGGGGGACTTGATCATTCCGATTTTGGACCCGATCGGTGAAGACCGAAAGGATTTTATTCGCTGGATGCTCAAACCTACGAACTTCGTCAACGATGAATTGGTAAACTGGTTGGACTTAGAAGGGCTAGAGCAAGACTTTTCCTCCGCAGGGTTTGCGGCGCTGCGAAGCCAGTTTAAGGCGATTCCGCCCAAGGACCAAGACGACTTGAAGAGTACGGTCCGCGACTTCATGCAGCCGGCCATCAAGCGGACACGTCGCTACCAGACGCTGCAAGCGTTGATCAATTGCACGCGCCGATCCCTTTTGCCGGACCCGAATATATCCGAACAGGACCGCGCCTTGATGGAGGACGAAATCCGCCTGTTAGAGCTACAAGGCATTCGCTAGCCGTCGATCCGCTAAAACAATAAACTTCATTTCTCGACCACCTTTACAATCAGACACTACTGCCATGAAACCGTTCCACTTCCTGAAGACGTTTTTTTTCGGCTCGATGGCGATCGCCCTGCTCTCGCTGTCTGCTTCGGCCCAAGAGCGTTTCACGGACCTTTTGGGTAGCGTCCAAACGGGAACTGTAGCCAAAACGGGCGCAGTCCAAGTCCCCTATATACTCTGGGGGGGGGACGTAGCAACGTTCTTGGCCAATGGCGACCTCAAAACCAAACCATCGTCGATTTTCCAGGAATCCAACTTGGACATTCAGCTGGTCAACGGCGACGATTTCGTCGGTCAAGTAAGAAACTACATGGAAGGCAAGACACCTTTTTTGAGAGGAACGATGCACATGATCGCTTTAGCGGGTGAAGTCCTCGGCTCGGATCCAAAAACCAAACCGGTCGTAATCATGCAACTCTCATGGAGTGCCGGGGATCATATCGTGGGCCGCAAGACGGTTCGGAGCTTGAACGATCTCAAAGGGAAAAAGATCGCTTGCCAACAAGGTGGTCCCCACGTCGGATTGCTTTACGATTCCCTGGCTGCCGCGAAGCTTGGAAAGAACGACGTGACGATTGTTTGGACCAAAGATATCACTGGCCCCAATGGACCCGCGGAGGCGTTTCGCAAAGACGCGACCATCGATGCCTGTTGCGTGATCACTCCCGATATGGTTGGGCTGAGCACTGGTCTAACTCAGGAAGGAACAGGGGCCGAGGGGACAGTCGCGGGCGCTCATGTCGTGAACAGTACCGCCCAAATGAGCCGTTCCATTGCGGACGTCTATGCAGTTCGTCGCGATTGGTACGACGCCAATAAAGAATGGGTGAAGAAGTTCGTAGCCGGACAGCTTAAGGCCACCGAGTCGCTGGTCGCAATGCGTCGATCTTTTACGGAGTCCAGCAAGCTCTCGAAAGAGTACGAACAGATCCTGAGCCTTTCGCAACGCATCTTTGGCAAAGAAACGATTCCAACCTTGGAGGAAGACGCGCACGGATTGTTGCTGGATTGCTCGTTTGTCGGACTAACCGGCCAGATGGCCTTCTTCCGTGACAAGGGCAATTTGAGCGGCTTTACAGGCAAAATGGGTGAGGCGATCGATTTGGCCACGAGTTGGGGGTATGCCAAAGGCCGAAACGGCTTCGAACCGAACGACCTCGATTACAAGGATATCGCTAATCGGGCCGGGATTGAGTACGTCGAACCCAAGGCCGGCGAGAAATTTGACAAGAGCAAACCGGAATCCACGGATCAGTTTTTTGGCGAGAACTTAGATTCTAGTACGATCGTTAGTTTTACTATCGGGTTCGAGCCGAATGAAACCGAGTTTTCGGCGGATAGATATGGCTCGGACTTCGCGCGAGCCTTAAAGGAAGCGAGCAAGTTTGGTAACGCGCGCGTCATCATTCGAGGGCATGCGGATCCGACCAATACCCTGAGGGACTTTATCAAGAGCGGGTTAGCCAAAGGAGTCATACAACAAAATGGGACTGCGGGGAACTATCGGTACTTCATGAACGGCAAAGCGTTGGACCTCAATCGGACCAAAGAGATTGCCGACTTGATCAAGGGAGGAGCTTTTGGCGGGGGCAATCCAGACCCAGCGTTGACCATGCAATCTGCATTAACTCTGTCCAAATCCCGGGCGGACGCAGTTTTCAAAGAGTTGCAAGCCTACGCCAAACGGGAGGAGATCAATATCGATCTTTCGCAAATCGTACCCGTGGGAGCTGGAGTGACTGAGCCCGTCATTCCGAAGCCGAAGAGCATGGAAGAAGCTAAAGAAAACATGCGGGTTGAGTTCCGAATCGTCAAGGTGAATCCAGAGTCGCTCACTCCGTCTGACTTTAACTTTTGAGTTGTTGAGCTTGTTGATGGGCTTTAGTTCAATGCGTTAGTCAATGTAATGTCACTCTCGGCAAGAGTGACCCACGGTGAAAACAGTGCTAAGTCACACCCGGCAGGTGTGACTCACGGTGAAAACAATGCTAAGTCTCACCCGGCAGGTGTGACTCACGGTGGGTCACACCTGCCGGGTGTGATCTTGGAGTGAAAGCAACTCTTCGTCCCTGCCCCAGAGCCTGCTGGTTTGCGGTATCAGGACGTCGAAGCAGAGCTTCGAAGACAGCGTTCCCAAGCTGGAGCTTGGGAACGAGATTGAAACAATGCTAAGTCACACCCGGCAGGTGTGACTCACGGTGGGTCACACCTGCCGGGTGTGATCTTGGAGTGAAAGTAACTCTTCGTCCCTGCCCCAGAGCCTGCTGGTTTGCGGTATCAGGACGTCGAAGCAGAGCTTCGAAGACGGCGTTCCCAAGCTGGAGCTTGGGAACGAGATTGAAAACGCGAGTTGTTGGGGAAGTTGGGCTAGAGTTGGCCTATTTCGGCGAAGCTGTTTTTGAGCGATGCGTACAGTCGCTGATACACCGGGAAGGCCGTATCGTATTTCTTCTGAGCGGCCTTGTGCGGTGATACCTTTTCCACGACTTGGATCGTGGACTTGCACGCTTCTTCGATGTTCTTGTAGGCACCGTCACCTACCGCAGCTAGGAGTGCAACACCGTACGCTGGGCCTTGCTCGGCATTGATCGTGCAGATCTTTTGTCCGAAAGTGTCGGCTAGGATTTGTTTCCAAAGCGGGCTTTTTGCACCACCACCACTCACTCGAATTTCCTTGACCGGCACGTTGAGTTCATTCAGGATATGCAGGCTCTCGCGCAACGAAAAACCGACACCTTCCATGACAGCCCTCGCCATATGGCCTCGCGTGTGTTTGTTCGTCAATCCGATGAAACAGCCTCGGGCGTTGGGGTCTGCATGCGGGGTCCTTTCTCCGGCGAGGTAGGGCAAGAAGAACAGCGCCTCGCTCCCGGCCGATACCAATGCCGCCTCCTCATTGATTGTCTTGAAGGGATCAGTCCCTTTCTTTTTGGTTAGTTCAATGCAAAGTTGTTGGACGAACCATTGCAGGGAGCCGGCGGCCGAGAGCGTGACACCCATCATGTGCCATTTCCCGTGCACGGCGTGACAGAACGTGTGCAATCGTCCCAGTGCATCGTATTGGGGTTCGTCGCTATGGCAAAACATGACGCCCGATGTACCGAGCGATGCTGTCAGAATGCCTTGCCTGACAATCCCGTTTCCAACTGCGCCGGCAGCGCAATCGCCAGCTCCGCCTACGACCTTGCAATCGGCGGAGAGTCCGAGCTCGGCAGCGACCTCTGGGAGCAGTGTTCCGGTCACCTGTTCCGATTCGAACACAGGCGCGAGGATGGACGGGTCGATATCGAGTTTGCTGAGAAGCTCCTTGGACCAAGTTCGATTCTTTACGTCTAGGAGCAACATACCGCTGGCATCGCTGGCATCGGTTGCCAAAACACCGGTCAATCGGCGTCGGACGTCATCTTTGGGCAAGAGCAGGTGCGTCAATGCATCATAGTTTTTTGGCTCGTTATTTCGCAACCAAAGGAGCTTGGGGGCCGTAAAGCCGGTGAGAGCCGGGTTGGCAACCATCCGGATCAAGGCTTCGCGTCCGCCAGCTTTGGTGGTGATTTCGTCGCATTCGGCAGCCGTGCGTTGATCGTTCCAAAGTAGAGCTGGTCGAATTACCTTTCCCTTTCGATTGAGAAAAACCGATCCATGCATTTGTCCCGAAAGGCCGATGGCTTTGATATCCGATTTTTTTAACTTGCTGGCTTTGACAACCTTTTGGATTGTTTTTTTGACCGCTTGCCACCAGACTTCCGGATCCTGCTCGGTCCAGAGTGGTTTGGGCATGCTAACGGGGTACTCGGCAGAGGACTCGGCCAGGATGCTGCCATGTTCATCCATGATGAGGCTCTTTGTGCCCGATGTACCAATGTCGACGCCGATATAGAATGCCATTTTCGCCTCGGGAGGAAATCTAGATTGAGAAAAAGTGAAAAGCCTGTCTCGCTTTGGAATTCGGCTTCCTTGCGAGCAGATACTATACTACCGCCGACGTCGAAACAGAATCGCCCACTTGCCCGAAGAACGACCTTTGCCACACTACCCAAGCGGGCAGCCGGTCGTTGCACTGGTCTGCGATTTTTGGTGGTGTTGTCCGTTCTCTTCGCATTGGGTTGTGGAGGCTCGGAACTGGATATCGAGAAACCTGCAGTTGTTGCCGATTCGGAGCGTCCTCCGCTAAAGATTTGGCTTGTAGATGTTCCTGAGTTGGAGCAGGAGCTGTCGGTCCGGTGGCAAGCGGCCTCGGATCAACCGATCAAGATCCAAAACCTATCGATGAAGGAACTATCTACTTCAACATCGGTCAATCCCGATGTGCTCATTTACGCCGGTAGTCTCATGGGCGATCTTGTACTCAAAGAGACTATTGCGAAACTACCTCTCGAAGCGACATCGAAAAAGAATGCGAGGCCCAAGCGGGAGGTCCAGGACCCATCCGTGAGTGAGAAGCAGAACGAGGATCCCGCGGACGCATGGCCAGTCCGCTGGCGGAATGCCGCGACCTTGGGTGGCCAACGTTATGCGGTCCCTTTGGGCTCAACGGGACTTAGCATTATCCACTTCGGGCTCGATCCAAGTCCACTTGCCGCCATTGATGCCGCATTGGGGGATTCGAAGGACCTGGATAACACATCCACAATAGAATGGGATCGGTTTTTGAAGTCTGCGGAAGCGGTGTTGGCGGTGTCTTTGCCGGAGCGGCAGAAAGCGTTGAGCGCGAAACTGACCAAATGCAGCGACACGGAGATGGGCTATCTAGTGGACCAATTCCTTTGGGTCGCATCGACGACAACAGCGAGACGAAAAGGTCTGTTTGATTTGGTTTCGATGGAAGCTCGACTTGGGCAGCCAGAATTTGTCATGAGCGCGCGGGTGTTGGCTCGATTGGCTATTTTGTTTCCAAATATGATTGCTACCGAGCCTACGAAAGGATGGTCCAGCGTTCTAGCAGAATCGCAAAGTCCAGCGGGTTTTGCGATCGGCCGGCCTAGTCCGATGGCTGGAGAGGACGAACTTGGAGCAGACAACGCGAAACGGGTAAGCGTGGGTCCCATTCTTTGGCATCCAGGCAATGGGCTACTGGCTTCGTTGGGGAAAAAGACTCGTCAGACAAATGCGTCGTGCCAATTGCTTTTTTGGCTTGCGGAACCAGATCAGCGAGCCTCTTTTCGAACGATTTGCCCAGCGATGGAGCTGGAGGAGAGCCAACAGGATCGAAGCCGGATCGGCGAAGACTATCGCAAGTTTCAACAGTTGAATATGCGAGATATCAGGGTCGAAGGGATGGAGCTCTCTTTACGGCTGGCAAATGCAGATCAATATAGAGCCATCCTTGCGGAGCATTTAATCTCGGTGATTCGGGATTCGCAGCAGACAGATCGCGCAATGGCTGAGTGCGCGAATCGCTGGAATGAACTCACGAAAAAGCTCGGTAAAGAAACACAGCGCAAGTCGGAAGAGCACTCACTCGGCTTTCGCAACTGATCTACCACCCAACAGAAACATTAGCTCGTGACGCCACTCAGGCAAATCATTCTCAATACGGAGAGCAAACGCGCGTTCTCAGGCCGTCACCCGTGGATTCTGGTCAGCTCGATAACCGAGCCCGCTTCGACACCCGCCGTAGGTGAACAAGTGGACTTGGTCAATTCAGAGAACAAGTGGGTCGGGCGTGGGCTATACAATCCACATAGCCGGATCCGAGTCAGGTTGTACACTTGGGATGCGAACGAATTCATTACCAAGGAATTGATCTCCCATAGACTGGATCGGGCCATTCAGCTGCGCGCCAGATTGTCCAACGGATCGCATCGTCAAGCTTTGCGGATCGTGTTCAGCGAAGCCGACCAACTCAGCGGTTTGGTCGTCGACAAATACTCGGAGCACCTGGTGGTTCAGTTGACCGCCGCAGTGTTGTATCCCTTCCTCGATACCATCGTGGAGCGGCTTTTTCACCATTACCGTCCCTTGAGCATTTCATTGCAAGTGGATGAACGAACGGGAAAAAGTGAAGGGATGAATACCGAACAGAGGTTCCTCATCGGTAGCCCACCCGAGGAGCCAGTTGCGATCGAAGAGAACGGCTTGGTCTGGAACGTGGACATCGTCGGAGGTCAAAAAACCGGTTACTATCTCGATCAACGTGAAAACCGTCTGGCAGCGGCGCGTTGGACAGAGCCTCATGCGCGGGTACTAGACATCTGTTGTTACGTAGGTGGTTTTTCTTTGACCATTGCCAAACACTGCCAAACGGAACAGATCATCGCGGTCGACAGCAGTGACAAGGCGCTTCAGAGCGGACGCGAGCATGCCCTCATCAATGATCTAGAAGGTCGTGTGGTGTGGGAGCAATCCGATTTTTTCCATGCGCTTTCAAGCAAACTGGATGCCGGTGAAAAGTTCGATACGATCGTATTGGATCCACCTCGATTGGCCGGCTCACGCGATCATCTGCAACGAGCGCTGAGCGCCTATCATCGATTGAATTTTTTGGCTGTTCGAATGTTGAATCCAGGTGGTACGCTCGTGACCTGCAGTTGCTCAGGGAGAGTCTCCCGTGAGGATTTTCGCGATATGCTTCGAGGTGTTGGGACGCGAACGCGGCGCGAGATTCAAGTATTAGAGGAGCGAGGTGCATCGCCAGATCACCCCAGTTGCATGAGTTGTCCTGAAACGGATTATCTGAAATGTATCATCGCAAGAGTGCTCTAGCGTACTCTTCCATGTAGAACACCATTCTGTGCCGTTTTCAACCCTTACTTTTTGGGTTGTAGACGTGGCGTAAGCTTCCAGCTTGCGACGAATCTCCAACGACATTCTGGAAGCTTACCCCAATTTTCAGTCCTGACAAAGCACTAGGTGTGTTTTGCAAATATCGCGTCGAGCGCTGACCGCTCGATGTCGGGATCTGCCCACGTTAGATCCAAGTCGGCTAGCCCCTGGCCCGACTTTTCATAGGTCGAGGCT
>Ga0105049_10010126_pt1 | contig 10822 bp, 5 predicted proteins | sample MAT06_FD_78087 | JGI IMG/M metagenome (GOLD analysis project Ga0105049, IMG submission 78087) | Freshwater microbial communities from Lake Fryxell liftoff mats and glacier meltwater in Antarctica - MAT-06 | ecosystem: Environmental > Aquatic > Freshwater > Ice > Liftoff microbial mat | place... | reverse complement strand
TCCCGCTCCTAGAAAAGCTCCAGCTGTCGGACCCGAGCTATTTGCTGCATGAATATTTATCCGAATGGAACGAATCTTTTTGGATAGACAATCTTATTCGGGAATTCAGTGCGAACGGACTCTTCTACCTTGGGGAAACCGATCCGTCGATGAACGCCGCGTATGATATTTCGGAGGCGGGGCTGGCGGCTATAACTTCGCTGGCTCAAGAGACTTCTCAGCGGGAGCAGGCACTGGACTTCGCGCGCTGCCCGGCGTTTAGGCGTTCCCTCTTTTGCCGCGCTGCGAATCAATCTCCTGATCTCTGCGAGCCCTCCCGCATCAAAGGACTTTCCTTAGGATTTTCTCCAAGCATCTCGCTTGCTAGTTCTAAAGACGGCGGCTTTGAACTAGGGAAGCAAAACTGCGCGTCCCTTAATCTCAATGACGCACCAGCCGCCTGCGTCGGGGCTCTTGTCCGGGCGCACCCCGGCTATGCCACCGCCTCACAGATTGCTGCCGAGCTCCATCGTCCCGAGAATGAAATTCACATCATCGTGCATCAGCTTATACGAGCTGGATACGTAACTCCCCTGCTTCGCCCTCTCCCCATTACCGCTTCTTTAAATTCTTCTTGCCGCATCCCTTTCGTAACTAAGCTTCTCGCTCGCACCTCAAACACCACAGTAACTGCGCGCGGAGAGAGAATTCAACTTACCGACGCGCAGCGAGCTGCTGTCATTTCGGACGATTTTGGTCAGCTTACCGAGGCACTAAAAGAGTCGCTGCGGAGCGAGGGGCTGCTGGTCTCTGAAGCTCGAGAAAAATCGTTTAAGTCGATGCCCTAAGCAAGTCCTGTTGCGCCATCTCTCTGATTCCAGAAATCACTCATCAGAATCCTCTCTGGAAACAGGTCTGTAAAGAGTGGTCCCATCTGGAGTCCCTCGCCGCCCGAGCCACCTCAGCTTCTACACACGAGGAGCTCCACCCGCCTCTATGACGCCAACTCGGCGCGAACGGCGAGGCCCCGAAGTTCGAGGTCTTGAATCGAATCGATTAACCGCAAATCGGCCAGCGCCTTGACGAGCTGCCCGTACCCGGTAGGATCTAGCTGTTGTTTCTTCGCTAACTCACCGACCAGAGCCAGCTCCGGTTCTATGGGTGCGACCTGCCCAAGATCTCCTCCGGTCAGAACGCGAGCGATTAAGCGCGCTGCGAGCTCGTCTCCACCTCCGCCCAATTCACAGGTCGCTTTTCGAAGTTCAGGCGACAATCCTCTGAGAACGTCTTCGCTCAACTCGAACCCACTAACCCCTAAGAAAAACTTCTCTGGTCCAACCACGAGGCCACCGCTGCCTTGGTAAACAGATATCCCGACGGAGGACAGTTGCGCTCTAAGAAATTCTTGATTGTCAGCAGATCCGATGCGCGCTTGACGACCACAGCCAACCAACACAGCGGCCGAAACTGCCTTCCTTAGAGCGAACGGAGCTAAGTCTCCATACGTTCCATACAACACCGTCTCCACCCCAGAGCTATCTTTCCGGCTCTCGAACACAGCCACTGGCTCCAACCCGCCACTCAGCATCACTACACTGCCCGTTCCTCGAAAGAGCGGTAGTCCCTCGGCCGTGCGAGCGTTTAGTGCCGTTTGCACTGCGTCTTGAAATTGCTTTGCCAAGGCTGCCTGCTCGGGTGTTGCTCCTCGAGCAGTCACCATCGCCGACAGATTAGCCATGGTTGGCTTTGAGTCCCGAATGCTCTTACAAACAAACGGAAAACTGCCCTAAGGCCTCATCCGGGGACTTTTCGGACAGACTCCGGAGAGTGAAAAGGAGATGGTGGCTTTGCGGGCGTGGGTCGGGCACAGAATTTGTGCAACCCAGACTGACCCCAAATTCTTGGGTGTCCTGGTCCGGATGCAGATTTCAGCTTGCCCCTTTGGTCAGACGAACGAGGTTATTGCGCCCTAGCGACTACTAATAGTGGATTCTTTTTAGGGGAGGGCCGCGCTTCCGATAGCGGTAACTTCTCCCCGCCCCCGTATTTCCTCTGCCGGTATTCCTTCTTCCCCTATTAGTTGCTACTGGTGTCGCCGACCAAACCATCTATGGGTGCCGCAATGTCGACGACTCCAAGCACAGCTACTCCGAGAACTGTATTGCGCTATGCACTCTCATTCGCGCTTCTCGTCACGCTTACTGAACTTGATCTCAGTGCCCAGGCTCCCTCATCGACGACCCAGTCTCCTGGCAGCTCCCCGCTCCAAAGTGCCGGCCCAATCGCGGAGTCTCAATCAGGGATGGCATCTGGTGAGGCTGCACCACTCTCAGAGAGAGCGGCCGTTGAGGTCGTCGTCTTTGGACGCGCTGACTCCCTTATTGGAGAAGCGCTCAGCGCCTCTCAGGGGAAGGTCGGGACAGAGGAGATCTCTCGTCGTCCTATTCTTAGAACCGGAGAGATTTTAGAGACCATTCCTGGCGTCATCATTTCTCAGCACAGCGGCTCTGGAAAAGCCAATCAGTACTACCTTCGAGGATTCAATCTTGATCATGGAACCGACTTTTCAACGAGCCTTGACGGGATGCCCATTAACTTCCCAACCCACGCTCATGGGCAGGGATACACCGACCTCAATTTCATTATTCCTGAGCTTCTCGATGAGGTTGAGTATCTCAAGGGGCCTTATTATGCCGAGGTAGGCGACTTCTCTGCTGCCGGTGCTGCTAAACTCAAGCTGATTGATGCCCTTCCGAAAGGCATAGCGAAGGTTACTCTAGGAGAGAACGAGTATGTTCGGGGGTTAGTTGCCGACTCGGCGGCACTCGGCACAAGCGACCTGCTCTACGCGGTTGAAGGCAATTACTATAATGGACCCTGGGATCTCCATGAAAACATGCGGAAGTATAATGCCCTTTTGCGCTTTACCTCGGCCGACGGGATCTCAATCACGGCAACTGCCTACCATAACGAGTGGCAATCCACCGACCAGATACCACGGCGTGCGGTCGAGCAGAGCCTCATCTCAGATCTTGGAACCATAGACCCATCAGACGCAGGTCGGTCGGCGAGATATAATCTTCTGGGAAATTGGGGTGAAAAGGATAAAGAATCATCAAGCTCTCTAGGGGCTTTCCTCTATTACTACCGACTCGATCTCTACTCTAACTTTACCTATTTCCTGGATGATCCAGTCAATGGAGACCAATTTGAACAGGTGGATCGCCGCGTAGGAATGGGTGGACAAGGGTCTCACGAGTGGCAAGGTGATTTTCTCTCCACTCCTTCAACCACAACTCTTGGATTTCAAGTTCGAAACGACATAATTCCGCGCGTCGAATTGAATAAGACGAAGAACCGCGAAGTTCTTCGGACGGTGCGCAGCGACGACGTCATTCAAACCAACGCTGCCCTTTACGCCCAGAACGAAATGCGTTGGGCTCCAAAGGTTCGCACCACCCTGGGCCTACGCGGGGACGCCTATCACTTTGATGTTTCAAGTAGCGTTGACGAAAATTCCGGAAATGAAACCGACGGAATCGTAAGCCCCAAGTTTGGCATTGTGATTGGTCCCTGGTCGGACACGGAATTCTATGGCAACGCAGGTTATGGATTCCACAGTAACGATGCACGCGGCTCAACTATTACAGTGGACCCCAATGACCCGGCTAGCCCTGCAGAGCAGGTCGATCCGCTGGTGAGAGCAAAGGGGGCTGAGATTGGTGTACGAACGGCGGCGCTTGAGAACCTTACGAGCACTCTCTCTCTCTGGCTGCTCACGGTTGACTCGGAACTTCTGTTTGTGGGGGACGCCGGATCTACCGAGGCCAGCCGGCCCAGTCGTCGGGCCGGAGTAGAGTGGGCAAACTTCTACACTCCCACAACCTGGCTTACCATTGATGCAGATCTATCGGTCTCTCGCTCCCGTTTTTCTGGAGATGTTTCGGAAGGCACGCATATCCCGGGTGCCATCGCATCTGTCGTGGCAACTGGCGTAACGATTGATCTCGGCGAGGGATTCTATGGGAGTCTTCGTTACCGCTATTTTGGACCACGCCCCCTAATCGAGGACAATTCAGCGAAATCGAGCTCGACGTCTCTCTTTAACGGAAGATTTGGCTACAAGGTTTATAACTTTGATGTTTCACTGGAGGGGTTCAATCTCTTCGACCGCGGGGATAGCGACATTGACTACTTCTATGCTTCCCGCCTGCCTGGCGAGCCCGCTGGCGGAGTCGAGGATTACCACTTCCACCCAGTGGAACCGCGGACCTTTAGACTTACCGTGAGCTGGAACTTTTAGAGCTTGCCCCGCCTTTCCCGATCGTAGAAGCCTCGTATTAGTGCAGCACCGCCAGAACCGTCAACGCACCCAAGAAATCAAGGAGCAGTCCCGCCTTACGCATATCACGGGCTGAGACGAGGCCGGTTCCATAGACAATCGCATTGGGAGGCGTTGAAACAGGCAACATGAATCCAAGACTCGCGGCTGTCGCCGCCGCGTATACAAGGTAACGGGTGAGGTCTTCCCCAAGTCCTTGCGCTTGAGAAGCGCCAATCACCAGCGGTAAAAGTAAAGCGGAAGCTGCCGTGTTGGACGCAAATTCCGAGAGCACGATGCTCGTCACTACCAGGATTGCGGCGAGCCAGAATGGACTGGGAAGTTGCGCAGCGACAAGGGTCTCTCCGAGAGCCTGTGCCGCCCCGCTTTCATCAAGTATTCTGGCTAAGGTAAGTCCGCCACCAAACATCATCAGCGTCCCCCAGTCTACTCCCTGGGCTTCGGCCCAACTAAGGTGCGGAACTGGCTTATCCGGCGTCGTTACCGAAAGAAAGAACGCGCTCACTCCGCCTAAAAGTCCAACGACACTCATGGAGAGCCGATTCTGGACAAGAACGAGTGCGGGCACTCCCGGAAAAGCCGCGATGAGGATCCCAGGAAGAATCCATCCTAGCACCGTACATGAGAATATAACTGCTACCTGCTTCTCCCCACCATTCATGGGGCCGAGTTCTGAGAGGAGCACTCTAAATTTCTCTTTTACTCCGGGAAAGGAAAGCCTTGGTAACGGGAAGGACCAACCCACTATAAGCAGCATTATCAAAAAGAGTGCCCCCGCCATGGGAAGGCCAAAGCTCACCCATTCAAGAAAGGACACTTGAATCCCATGCTGAGCGAGCAACTTAATGGCAATGAGGTTTGGGGGCGAGCCGATGGGAGTAGCGAGACCTCCGATACTTGCCCCGAAGGCGCACGAGAGTAGCAGCCTTGTCGACGCCTTTTTTCGAACCGCCTCTGAAGCGAATTCGCTCTTCAGTGTGGCGAGCACACCAACTGCGATGGTGGTAAAAATGGCCGTCGCCGAAGTATTTGAAATCCACATGCTAAGAAAGAAACTTCCGAAGGCAACCGTCGCATTGAGGCACATGAATGATTCGCCCGGAAGGCAGCGCGCGAGAAGCAGGTATGCGAGTCGCCGGTCGAAGCCGTACTTCTCCATGCTTCTTGCCAAGAGAAAGCACCCGAGGAAGAGAAACAAAATTTCATCGCCAAAGGCCTGAAAGGCTTCTCGTGCAGGAAGGAGCCCGTAGAGAACGGCAAGGAGTGGGACAAGCAGGCCTGTAACGGGAAGCGGGAGAATCTCCGTAACCCAGAGACCCACCACCGTGAGGAACAAGGAAATAACGGCCGCGTAGGGAATCCCGAGTGAAAATGCCGCAAGCGGAAGAGCTACGAGAGTCGCGACCAGGCACAGACTTTTGGCGTGCGAGTTAATTGCTGGGCGGGGGGAGCTGAGAGAGGAGTCAAAAGGGATAGTCATGATCGCGCAGCTTTCCCGTGGTGGTGCCCACCCCAAAAGGCTCAGAAGACGGTCATAGTAGCCGGGAACGCTTGCATCCAGCTAGCCACAACCCACCTGGAATTAGCTGGAATTAGGACATCCAAACTTCTCAAAGTCCTAACATGTCAATATTATTGGTATTCAATGAGTTGAAGCGCCACCTAGTTTCAGCACCCCGGGAGATAGCCCCTCCCCAATTCTTGGGTGTTCTGAATCAATCGCCCCTCTGAATCAATCGGTGCTGGACCGGGCGCTTCAGGACGGGGCCAGGAAAAGGCTTGGTCACCTTCATGGGTGTCCTATTTAATAGAAGGCAAACTTGGGAAAATGACTACTGTCTCTAAAGGCCTAAGGGCCTAGCTTTACTCGAGATATGAAGCAGGTTACTATGCTCGGCCAAGCATTTTAACTCCGAAAGTGGCCCCTCTTATGACTGAAGCCCCTTCATCCCCTAGCTCTAGTTCTTCCACTGCTTCTTCTCCCGTGTCTTCTTCTGCGGCGTCCCCCACTGGGAATCAGCCCAACTTCATTGCGATTGAGCACGAGATCCAGACCCACTGGGAAAAAGAGGGAACTTTCAAGCAGCTCCAAAAGAACCTGGAGGGGAAACCCCTCTTCCGATTCCTAGATGGTCCAATCACGGCCAACAATCCGATGGGCGTGCACCATGCGTGGGGCAGAACGCTTAAGGACATTTTCATTCGCTACAAAACCCTGCAGGGACACGCGTGCCAGTTCCAGAACGGCTTTGACTGTCAGGGTCTGTGGGTCGAGGTCGAGGTTGAAAAGGAACTCGGCTTTAAGGGCAAACCTGACATCGAAGCTTTTGGGCTCGATAAGTTCAGCCAGGCCTGCAAAGCCCGCATCGATAAGTTCTCACAGATCCAAACCAAGCAGTCTGAACGACTCGGTCAGTGGATGGAGTGGGACGATTCCTATTACACCCACACCGACCACAACATTCAGGGCATCTGGAAATTCCTTAAGACCTGTAAGGACAACGACTGGCTTTATCGCTCGTATCTTCCCATGCCGTGGTGTACGCGCTGCGGCACGAGCCTCTCGGAGCACGAAATGTCCGGCTCCTACAAGGACATGGAGCATTTAGCAGTCTACATCAAGCCGCTGCTCCCGAAGCTCGGCGCTCGGATTTTAGTATGGACCACGACCCCGTGGACGCTGCCTGCAAACGCTGCGCTCGCGGTTAATCCAGAACTTGAATATTCGATGGTGAAGGTTGACGGGGAGGATCTTCCCCTCATTCTCTCAAGCGAAGTGCTGCGCGTATGGAGTCAGGGCGGGTGGAAGACAAGAAATCCTACCGTGCTCAAGACCATGAAAGGCTCAGAGCTTGAAGGGACCGAGTACGAAGCAATCTTCGCTGATCTACCAGTGCAAAAGACCTTCGCCCACCGCATTGTTCTTTGGAAGGAAGTCGATCCTAAGGAAGGTACCGGAGTCGTGCATATCGCACCTGGCTGCGGACGAGAGGATTTCGAGCTCTCCACCCAAGTCGCTATCGAACGCATTATCCCGGTCGATGAGAAAGGCGAGTACGTCAAAGGCTACGGAGCGCTTGAGGGCAAAAGTGCCAAAGCCGTGGCGAACGAAGTTGCTGAGTACCTTAGCAAGTCAGGTCAGCTCTATAGCAAGTATCAACACAAACACAGCTATCCGGTTTGCTGGCGCTGTAAGGACGAACTTATCTTCCGCTTGGTCGGTGAGTGGTACATTTCCTCCAAGGACGTCCGGCCAAAGCTCATTGAAGCGGCACGCACGGTTAAATGGCAGCCCGAACATGTCGGTAAACGCATGGAGGACTGGCTCAACAACATGGGAGATTGGTGCATCTCCCGCAAAAGGTTCTGGGGTCTTCCCTTGCCCTTTTACTGCTGCCCGTCATGCGAAACCCTTACGGTTATCGGATCGAAGGAAGAGCTCCAGGCGCTCAGCCCGGACGATCTTTCTAAGGTTCCCGAGCTCCACCGGCCGTGGATCGATAGCATTCGTGTGAAATGTCCAAAATGCGCCACTCTTGTGCAGCGCATCCCGGAAGTCGGCGATTGTTGGCTTGATGCGGGAATTGTTCCTTATTCAACGCGCGGCTGTTACGAGCGCGGCCAGGAAGGAAAGGCAGAGGCCTGGGCTCCTGCAGACTGGATCTGCGAAATGAGCGAGCAGGTTCGGCTCTGGTTTTACTCCATGCTGTTTATGGGAGTGACCCTTGGCAAGCAGGCGCCTTACAAACACGTCCTCACCTACGAGCGTGTTCTCGCCGAAGACGGCACCAAGTTCTCTAAAACCGGCTACATGATTAAGTTCGATGAAGCCGCCGAGAAAATGGGCGTCGACACGATGCGCTATTATTTTGCGAGCCAAGCGCCAACTAACGATTTGCGCTTTGGGTACGCGCAAGGAGACGACGCCCGCCGTCAACTCATTTCCCTCTGGAACATCTACTCCTTCTTCATGACTTATGCCGAGCTAGATAAGCCAGTCATAGACCCAAAGACGCTCGCCTCCCCTGCCACGCTTTCCTCGACGGATCGCTGGCTGCTTGCGAGTGTCATTGAGTTTGAGCGCGAGGCGAAAAAGTCCTTTGAGGAATACAATACGGCAGCTGTTGTGCGTGCCTTCGAGGAATTTATTGAAGGGGTATCGAACTGGTACATCCGCTCAAATCGGCGGCGGTTCTGGAAATCAGAATCAAGCAACGATAAGGCCGCCGGTTACGCGGCGCTCTTCCAGGCGCTTCGCACGGCGTCCGTAGTGATGGCTCCCATTATGCCTTTTCTCACGGAAAAAATCTGGCAGTCGTGCATCAGGAAGTTTGCCCATCCTTCGGCAGCGGAACCGGCTTCAGTGCATTTGGCACAGTGGCCAGAGCTGCCTGAATCATGGGCAGCTCCGGGAACGGTGAAAAGCGTCGCGCATGTGCGCCAGGCGCTCAACATCGCACTTCGGCTGCGCTCCGAGTCTAAGATCAAGGTACGCCAGCCACTTCCACGCCTTTCCTTCATCGCCTCCCCCGAGCAGGAAAAATCACTGCGCGAGATGGAGTCGGTAATCTTAGGTGAGCTAAACGTCAAGGCTCTCGACTTCCTTAAGAGTAAGGAAGAGGTCTTTGCAGAGTTCCTAGAACTCGACCTTAAAAAGTCGGGGCCAGTTCTTCGAGGAGACGTCGGAAAAGTCGTTGCCGTGGTTAACGCTCTTTCACCGGAAGTTTCTGCAACGCTCCTTGCGCTTATTAAGAGTGGGAAGCCCGTTACGTTGCCAGGTTATGAGAAGGAGCTCCCCGCTGAGATCTTTGTCATCAAATTGAAACCGCGCCCCAATACTATCTCCGCCGAAGAATCCGGAATCTTCGTGGTGCTCGACACCACGGTTACCAAGGAGCTGGAAGAGGAAGGCTGGGTACGAGACGTCCTTCGGCAAATTCAGGTTCTTCGCAAAGAATCAGGACTCGAAGTTCAGGATAGAATCGAACTCGCCGTAGCGACGGGCTATGCCCCTGCCGCTGCTGTGCTGAAACGGGAGCGAAGCGCGATTGAAGCAGAAACCCTTGGGAGCATTCTCGAAACACTTGCGACTGAAGGCCCGGGCGTGAAGCCGCTCGGCGCAACAGAAGTGGAACTCTCAACCCTCCAGGGAGAGGAGTTCAAAGTGTCTATCGCGCTTCGAAAGCGCGCTTCGCGTTAGGTAAGGCGCTATGTCCTCATAGCGCCGGATCCATTTCCGCGCTCAAGAATTCGGCCCCCAGGAGTTAGGTCCTCATGCGTGTAATGTACCTCACCGAGGAAAGCGATCGCGCCGAAGCTGCGCTCATGCTGGGCACCATGCAGCGCGGCTATGAAGTCCTTGTCTTTGGGAATTCCGCGTCTCCCGCTCTGCAGGGGATCGCTGCTCGAGGAGTAACGGTAAGATCCTTCCCTGTGAGCGGTCGCTTCGATTTAGGCAGCGCTGCTCGCCTACGCAGAATCTTGGTCGAATGGCGGCCCGCAGTAGTTCATGCATTCACCAGCCGCGGGCTTTCAATAGCTACCTTCGCGAGCATGGGACTCTCAATTCCCCGGATTGGTTACCGCGGAACTGCCGGCAATCTAAGTTGGCTAAATCCAGCGGATTGGCTCACCTACCTGCACCCGAGACTGAGCCGCATTATGTGCGTCTCAGAAGCAGTTCGAGTCTCGCTACTTGCTATGAAACTTCCTGAGCGGCGCCTCGCCACGATCTATAAAGGACATGACATCGCCTGGTATGCAGGAGACACTTCGCGAGCGGCTCTCTGTGAAATTGGAATTCCTGACAAGGCCCTCATAGTCGGCTGCAACGCGAACATGCGGCCCGTAAAAGGAGTTGATGTACTGCTCGAAGCGGCCAGGCTTCTCCCTACTGATGGCTCGCTTCATTATCTGCTGGTAGGTGAGGTACGGGATCCCGCAGTTCAAAAACTTGCCCAGCTTCCGCACCTTCGGTCGATAGTGCACCTTCCCGGGTATCGATCAGATGGCACTGCTCTCATGCGTGCCTGTGATATTTTTGTGATGCCCTCCCGCGCAAGGGAAGGGCTGCCCAAAGCGCTGATTGAAGCCATGGCCGGGGCCCGGCCTGTTATTGCCTCGAATGTCGGAGGAATTCCGGAAGTGGTTCGATCGGGAACCGATGGATTATTAGTCCCGCCGGAGGAGCCAAGCGCCTTGGCCGCTGCAATTGAGCGCCTCGCCAAAGAACCCGCACTAAGGCAGAGCTTGGGCGAGAATGCTCGCAAGCGCATTGAAAATGCGTTTTCAGTAGGGGCAAGTGTGGACCGGTTAATCGCACTCTATTCAGAGATCGCTGCCGACTAGCCGTCATGTCTCACGGGATCCCTACCCCTAGTCCGTGAGACTGAGCTCAAAATCCGCCTTCCTGGCGGATTTTGAGCCTCGCGCACCTGCGAGCGCCGCGCACACGGCGTCGCCCTCCGGTGCGCTCCAAATCGCTCCCGTTGGTCGCGATTT
>Ga0105049_10010124_pt1 | contig 10825 bp, 6 predicted proteins | sample MAT06_FD_78087 | JGI IMG/M metagenome (GOLD analysis project Ga0105049, IMG submission 78087) | Freshwater microbial communities from Lake Fryxell liftoff mats and glacier meltwater in Antarctica - MAT-06 | ecosystem: Environmental > Aquatic > Freshwater > Ice > Liftoff microbial mat | place... | reverse complement strand
CGTCTTGGTCCACAACTGGTCCATCTGCTTGCGAATCGCGTCCTGCGCCATGTTCGTTCTCCTAACGCGGGCTCCGCCCGCTCAGGGATTCATCGGCTCGCGCAAACAAAGATGGTCACACCCGTGCTGCGTCATGCGCACCGTTGCCGGTGGTCCCGTCAGCCTCCCTCGCCCATGTACGCCTGAGCGCGGAGGTGAGGTCGAAGGTGAGCGACAGAACGAGTGGTACGAGCAGCAGCGTGAAAATCGTGGAAACGACGAGCCCGCCCACCACGACCGCTCCGAGGCCCCGGTACATCTCGGATCCCGCGCCCGGAGCGAGCACCAACGGCAGGCCGCCCCCCACTGTGGTGAGGGTGGTCATCATGATCGGTCGGATCCGTGTCCGCACGCTCTCGGTGATGGCCTCGTGCATCGGCATGGGTTTGGCATCGGAGCCGAACTTGGCGGGGTTCATGAAGTTGATGGCCTGCTCGACCAGCAGGATCGCGTTGTTCACGACCGTGCCGATGAGGATGACGAACCCGAGCATGGTGAGAACGTCCAGTTGCTGGGGGGCGATGGTCGGGTCCTTCATGGTCGAGTGATGGACGAGGCTCAGCGCAGCGAACCCGCCCACCATCGCGAGAGGCACGCTGAACATGATGACGAGCGGCAGAAGGAAACTCTCGAACAAAGCGGACATCAATAGGTACGTCACTGCGACTGCCCACACGAACCGGGCCGAGAGCAGGGCGGGGTGGCCGAGGAAGGCCCAGACCAATACTCCGATGGTGGCCGCCGCCAGCAAGACGGCGATCGATGCCGGGATGCCAGCGGCGAGGCGTTTCTTGGCGAACGCCCGAATGACGGTGGCCGCGGCCGCCGCGGCACCCATCCCCGCGACCGCGAGCGTCCCGAACAGCCCCCACTGCGCGAACATGGCGCGCCGCTGCGGGTTGGGCAGTGCGGCGCCGAACATCGCGGCCTTCACCTCGTCCAGTTTCGCCGCCGTGCCCTCCATACGCACCCGCATGGTGGGGTCGATGACGCCGGCGGCCCGTGCGACGCCGATCATTTTCTCATCGAGTTCGAGCATGACCTCTTCGATGGTCATGTCGTCGGGGGGTGTCACTTGGATGGTAACACTGGGGAGTTCCTCGATGCGCTGGATCGATTGCGGTGCGTTCGCCGACACGACATCGGCCACTTGGCTCATCGGCACTCGCTTGCCCGCGGGGGTCATGACCGGGACGTTGGACAATTGTTCCTTGTAGTCGAGGCGGCCTCCGATGGGCTTGACCATCAGGTCGACGTTGCGACCATCGAGCAGGAAGTCGCCCGCGAGGGCGCCATCAAACAGCGATCGCACGGCGGTTCCCAAGTCGGCGGTCGTCAGGCCTAACTCTCGGCCTGTGGTCGAGAGCCTGAGTCGCCACTCGGGCTGGACCAAGTTAAAATTGGAGGGGTTGGGCTGCACGTTGCGACCGAAACCGAACCGTTGACCCGCCAGGCCGAAGACCATACCCGCGGCGGCTTTGACACGTTCCAAGTCCGGGCCGGAGATCTCGACATCGATCGAGTTCCCGCCTTCGATGCCACCGAAGATCGACGACTGGCCCGCCCCGCCATAAGCATCGGGGAGGCCCGACATGGAGTTGGTCAATAACTGTCCGACGGGGATCACGACCTGTTCATCGGCGCTCACGCCGCCCGCGAACATAGAACCACCGAAGGCACCGATGAAGAAGTTGCTCACGGCGACGGGCTCGAAAGGTTCGCCGTGCACGTTCGCAATCTGCGGCAGGCCCCGCACGGATTCGGAGGGCGGAACGTCCGCGGGCAGGTTGTCGGTGAGGTATGGGCCGACTTGGGCCTCCATGCGTTGGGCGTATCCCTCCATTTCCTCGACGGAGAGACCGGGTGGGATGAGCACGCCGCCGAAGACGAGGTTTCGGTTTCCTTTGGGAAGATAATCGAGCGGGGGCATCAGCCAGTAGGACCCAACGATGCTCAGTGCCGTCATCGCCACGATCAGCGCGGGCCGCAACGTCCAGCCTCGCCACGACGTCATGAGCCAGCGAACAAATCGCGAGACCGAGGTGTTGACCCACGCCCCAAAGGGCACCAGACCGAACAGGTTGAAGACGGCCCGGCGGAGGGGTCCGCCCGACTCGACTGCGCCGGGCTTGCGGCCTTTATAGAGCAGGTTGGCGGCCGCGGGCACCACGAGTATGGCGACGAGCAGCGAAAGCAGTGTGGCGACGCCGAGCGCGAACGATATGTCAAAGAACAACTGTCCGACTTCCTCTCGGATGGTGAGGACGGGCACGAACACCGCAGCGCTTGTGAGGCCACCGGCCAGCACGGCCGCCCACACCTCACGCGTTCCCAAGTAGACAGCCGTCCCGACCGGCTCTCCCATCGCAAGCCGCCGCTCGATGTTATCGATCACAACGTTCGAGGCATCCACCACGACGCCCGTGGCGAAGGCGAGCGCCGCGAGGGAGATGACATTAAGCGTCCGTCCGGCTGCCACCATGACCAGGAAAGTTCCGGTCATGCACACCGGGATGGCCAGGGCAATGATTAACGTCGGTCGGATGGCCCGAAGGAAGATCAGAAGCATCATCACCGTAATGGCCGCTGCGCTCCAGAGGTTGCCCGTGACCAAGTCGATGGCGGAATCGATGTACGTGGTTTCGTCGTAGACCTGACGGATCCGCAGGCTGCTGCCCAGTTTCGGCTCCAGCCGGGGCAGGATCTCCGTTTGCACCTCCACCAGCCGCTCGCGCACATCGGACATGATCGTCATGACGTTGGAGCCGCTCTGCCGGATGATGTTCATCGCGAGACACGGGTGCCCCATGGCCCGCACAAAGCCCCGCCGCTTCTGGTGGCCCAGGTTCACCGTCGCGACATCGCGCACCAGCACCGGGCGCCCATCGCGATAGGTGATGGTGGTCGCCATGACGTCTTCGGCGGTTGCGTATTGCCCTACGAGCCGCACCCGATAGTCGCGTTTGCCCTCGGAGATTGTGCCCCCGGAGATATTGCGGTTCTCGCTGCGGAGGGCCGAGACCACGTCTTGGTGAGAAAGTCCGCGCTGGGCCAACGCGACGGGGTCGACAAATACTTCGACCTCGCGCTCGCGGCCGCCATAGATGTTCACCTCGGCCACCCCGTCGATGCGTTCAAGGTACGGCTTGACCTCGCGGTCCATGGCATCAAAGAGCGTCGAGATGTCGTAGTCGGCGTGTTCGGCCAGTTTGGTGGGTTCGATGTCAACGATGATCCACGCGATAGCGTTCGACGGTCCGCCGTCGGCCGCCTTGATCGTGGGCTCGTCTACCTCGTCCGGGTAAGCGGGCACCTGACGGAGGGAATCGCTGACCTCCTGCAAGGCCCGCGTGAGATCGGCACCAAGATAGAACTCGAGCGTCACCTCGGCGGTGCCCTCGGAAGTGACCGACCTCATGTTCTTGAGGTTCGGCACGTTTTTGAGGTACTTTTCCTGCTCCCGCGTGATCTCGTTGACGACTTCCTCGGGGCTGCGCCCGGGCCAGACGGTCGTGACCGTGATCACCGGCTTATCGACCGTCGGGGTGAGTTGAACAGGAATCGTGAAGAGGCCCAGAAGCCCGAACATCACCACCAGCAGCACGCCGACCGCGATGGTCACGGGGCGGTTCATCGACACACGAATCAGATCCATCGATCACTCCGCCTCAAGGTGTTTACGTGTTGCTCTGGTAGTGAAACGCCCTTCACTCGGCCGTGTCACTCTGGCTTTAAGGGCTGACCGGGGAACAACCGCTCATTGCCCTTGACCACCAGCATCGCGCCCGGCGGCAGGTTGCCGTCGATCACCATGCGATCGCCGGTGGCGAAGCGCGACCGGACCCGCGCGACCGCCGCGGTGCCACCGGCATCGAAGTACACGAACTCGCCGGCGTCGTCGCGCTGGATGGCGTCCTTGCTCACCGTGAGCCTGGGCTCGGTGGATCCGGCTGCCTTCACCAACCCCAAGATGCTCATGCCGGGACGCAGCACGCCGTCGGCGTTGCTCACGCTGACCCGGATGGGTACGAGCCTGGACAATGGGTCTGCCTCGGCGAACACCGCGTCTAGCACACCATCGATCTCGGTGCCAAGGCCCAGCACCCGAACCTTCACGGATGCTCCGACGGCATCCGGGCCGTCCGCGCCCGCCTTCTCCGCGAGCGACGCCACTAACCCCGGAACCAGTGATTCAGGAACGTCAAGGCGGGCCTCGAGTTGGTCGAGCGACACGACTTCGAGCACCGGACCACCCCGGACGACCCACTCGCCGACCTCCGACCGCTTGCGGACGACGAACCCGGAAAAGGGGGCTGCGAGAATCATTTCGCGGACCGTCTGATCGGCGACTGCGACGGCCGCCATGGCGGATGCCACATCGCCCTTGGCTTCCTCCACGCGCGACGCCGCCAGCAACGGACCCGTGCGGGCGACGTCAATCTCCGCGGGAGAAACCGAATCTTTGCCCACGAGGTTTTCGTAACGGGCCCAGTCGCGCTGGGCCTTTTCGAGCTCGGCTTCGCGGACGCGCAGGACACCGTTCTGGGCGTCGGCGGCCGCCCGCTTCTCATCGGCCTCCAGCCGCGCGAGCACGTCGTCGAGTCTGGCCAGCACTTGCCCGGCCTCGATGCGCTGACCCTCTTCCACGTTCAGGTCGATCACCAGTCCGGCCTGCCTGGAAGCAATCGCGGCCCGCTTCACGGCGCGCAACTCACCGGTCACCTCGCGCCACACCTCGACGGGCTCCGTGCGTGCGGCGTCCAAGACCACCGTCGCGGCTGGTGGACCACCTTGGGCAAAACCCACCGACACGCTTGCCGCCAAGACGGCCAGCACCACCCATACAAAACATTGAACTCGCGTCATACGAGATTCTAGGAGAAACACCGTGGCGAATCTCGAATTCGCCCGCCGGCTTTCGCTCACCAGGTGTAACGCACGCTGTAGTTGAGGACCTTTTCCTCCCCGGGCTCAAGCGTCACCTCCCACTGCACGGTCCGCGAGTCGATTTTCTTGCTCTCGGCGCTCTGCTTCACAATCTCCCACGAGGACCAGCGGTTCATGTGCTCCTCGACGATCACCGTCACAGATTCATCCTTGCGGTTCCGCACCTTGATCTCATAGGTTTCGTCGATCATTTTGCGTGAACTGTCGAGCCGGAAGTCTTTCTGCGTCCGCTCGCCGACCACATCGAAGGCCTTGCCCAACTTCACCAATACCTTCTCGTCCTTGGGGGTGTGGCCGATCACATCCTCGCCGATGAACTCGAGGCTGCCGTCGGCACCGTCCAATTTGTTCACGCGGATGCGCCCGGCTGGCAAAGGCATCCCCAGCCCGGCCTCCTGGGAGTTCACGAAGCGCAGGTACACATCGACATCGCCACTTGACTGGCTCCCCAGCGATTCGTCCATCTGCACCGAGTTGTACCCCCACCAGGCATCGCCCGCCGCGTCGTAAACGAGCACCTTTTCGCACGGCACGCCCCTGGCCGCAGGAAACAACTCGACCTGCTTGGTCGAGTTGTCCGGGATCGTCGCAGGACGCCCCAAGGTGTAGAGGTGGTACTCAAAGAAGGATTTCTCTTGGAAGCCCATGCTCGCATCGCCGCTGGCGGCCGCCATCTCGTTCATGCGGTACATGGGTTGGGCCTGGGCCACCGGTGCCCGGTTCACATCGCCGGCGACCAGTTTCAGCGTCGCATCGGAATAGGTCCCGCCACTCTGGTTGAGAATGCTCACCCACGCTCCCACGTCGAGCACGCCGTGGTTGGCATCCTTGCCGTCGGCGTAGACGAGGTTGTAATCCGTCCACCAGGTGATGCCTCGCGTCTGATACCCGACACGCACCTCCTGCTGACCGCCCACCTCGCTTTCCACGTCCCACAGCAATGTCGGCCGCGTGATCAGCCCTTCGGGCAAACTGGGCAGCGAAACGTCGTTCGATCCGCTCAGCATCCGGATGAGTCCGTTCGTGCCGCGGAGCACCAGCATGCCGCCGGTGCTCGAGAGGAGTGTGCCCTCGATCCGCTCGATGGTGTCACCACGGTTGAGGTTCACGACGATGTTGGAATCAATGAACCGGTTGAGCAACTTGTCCGGGCTCACGAGGTCAAACTGATAATTCTGCTCCAAAACGCTCGCCGCCGGATCCGTCAGCGATGAAAAACTGACGGTTGTCGGATCGATCTGTGCCGCCACATCCGTGAACTTCACCTCACCCCGGCCCTTCGCGATGTTCATGGTCCGGACCTCGCGCACGACCGCGTAGCCGGGCACGGGTTGCCCATTCCAGCCGTACTCGTTCCTCTGCCCCATCGGCCCCACATCGACACCTCCGGGCCGGGCCGACGAATAGATCGTGATGCTCGTTCCCGTCTTCAGTGCGGCGTTTCCGCCCTTCGTGGTGGCCTGCGAAGCGGCCTCCGGGGCGGCCCAAGCGGCTCCCGCCGCCGCCATGATCGCCAGCACCCCAAGACGCCCCGAAAACCTGCAAACGCTGCGCCGAACAAGAGATCCGTCCATGAAATCACTCCTTGAATACCGTTCACCCAGCCACGCGGCACGCCGCTACACCATACGGAGCCCGATGTCCGAATCCCGCAACCACCTTTTTCCGCACCCAGGTCTTAACTCTCGATCCCGTTAGACACCGAACCCCGCCATCGGTGCCCGCGTACCAGCCCTTAGTGACATACCCGTGACACGCAGCCCCATGCCCCCGATCCACACCGATCCGTCGCATCGTCCCGCCGCGTCAGCACCGACGCCTCTGCCTCCGTTGCCAACCGCCGTACAGGAGCCAGCGCAGCCCAAGGTGATCTCGACGGCGGCCATGGCCATGGCCCGCTCCGGCTTCCGCCGATACCCGCGCGAGATCATGGGTTCCATCCGCCGCGCGATCGCCGCGCACGCCGTTGAACCGATGCTCGTCGCGCATGAACCTCTTGTGGCATCACCCTTAGCCGCCTCGTGGCTTGGTCACGCCAGCATCCTCATCCGCCACGCGGGCAAGACCATCCTCACGGACCCTGTCTTCTCGCAACGGATCGGCGTCAACGTCGGTATCTACACCTTCGGGGTGCAGCGTCGCCTTCCCACCATCAACCCTGCAGCCCTCCCGCCCATCGACCTCATCCTGCTCTCCCACGCCCATTTTGATCACCTCGACCGCCCCACGCTGCGTGCGCTCGCCAACCCCAACACGACCATTGTCACGGCCCGCAACACCACACCGCTGATACCAAAGGGTTTCGGGCCCATCATTGAACTCGATTGGGGTAAGTCCGTTCGACTGGAGACCCTCACCATCCACGCGGTGCCGACGCGGCACTGGGGTGCCCGCACCATCTGGGACCGTCATCGAGGCCACAACGCCTACCTGCTCGAAGACGCCAACCACAAAGTCCTTTTCGCGGGCGACACGGCCCTTTCCGACACGTTCCGCGGCATCGGCGGCACCGACCTCTCCATCTTCGGCATTGGCGCCTACGACCCGTGGATCGCCAAGCACGCTTCGCCCGAGCAAGTGTGGGAAATGAACGACGATGCCGGTGGCAAATTCCTGATGCCCATGCACCACTCAACCTTTGAACTCAGCGATGAACCCTTCGGCGAACCGTTAGAGCGACTGCTCAGGATCGCCGGGGACGACCAGGACCGCGTCATCGGCCGAGACTTCGCCAGCATCTGGACGAAGCCCTGAACCGGTGGTCTGGTGCTTGTCCCTCTCGCACGCCCGCATCACTCGAAGGAAACCGCATCTGTCGGGACGGCGGTGCCCTTGGGTGCTCTTTCTCGCAGCCATCTGAACTCTGGCGAGCGCAGGGCCAAGGCCAGCCCGCTGTAGACGACACCGCCCACCACGACGCTTGCTGCCAACCGCAGCGCCGTTCCCCACCAAGTGGAGGGGGTGGGGAACCACGTCACGACGGCCCACACCGCCGCTCCCATGAGCAGCGACAACAAGATTGTTCGGAGGGCTGCGGTGGCCGTCTCCCTGTCGATAAGACCCGGGGCGATGCTTCGTCGGCAGATCGTGAACAGCACTCCGCACTGGACGGTCGCGGATATTGCGGTGGCCCACGCCAGACCGGCCTCCTTGAGCGGCCAGATGAGCACGAAGTTGAGGGTGAGGTTCAAGAGCACCATCGCGATCGCGACCCGCATCGGCGTCGTGGTATCGCCCTTGGCGTAAAACGCCCGCGAGAACACATGGTTGAGGGAGTAGGCCCACACGGCCGGCGCAAAGCCCGCCAACACCGCGGCCATCCGCAAGAGTTCCGCGTTGCTGAACCCGTCCCACAACGCCGTCGCGGTGGCGATTGCGCTAGCACCCTCGACGGCTGGACTCGCGGCATCACCGGTTGCGCCGCCACCAAAGATGGTGTGAACGAGATCGGAACGCACGATGAAGAGCCCGATGCTGGCGGGAAGCCCGATGAAGAGCGAAAGCCGCAGCCCGCGCCGAAGATTGGCGAGGAAGGCCTCGGGATCGGAGGCGGATCGGGAGAGGAGGGGGAACACGGCTGTGGCGACGGCGATGCCGAACACACCGAGTGGGAACTGATAGATCGTCTGGGCGTAGGAGAGGAGTGCGTTCGACGACTCATCGAGCGTCACCGGATGACCGAGCATCGTGTGGCCGACCCATGTCGGCCACATGGCGATAAGTGTGTCGAGCATGGTGTTGAGTTGCAGGGTGCCCAAGCCGATGACCACCGGCAAGAACCGCCGAAACACCGTGCGGCCGCTGCCTCGAGCGGCTGAGATTGCCCGCGCCCACACCACCCGGCCCCGGAGCGCGGCGAGGCACCACACGATCTGAAGCAGACTGGCGGCGACGGCCGCTGCACCCACGGCAAACGTGCTTCGTTCGGCGGAGACGTGCAGGACGACGCACAGCACCGCCGCCGCGATCTGGGAGACGTTCAACAGGATGGGCGCTGCGGCGGGCACACCGAACTTTCCGTGCACCTGCAACACCCCGCCCAGGATCGCGGTGAGGCAGACCGCGGGCATCATGGGCAGCATGACCATCATGAGTTTGAGCGAGAGGTCTCGCTCTGGGTTATCGCTGAAGGTGATGACGGCGAAGAGGAGGAGTTCGAGCACCAGGACAATTACAGCGGTGGTTGCGCAGAGGCCGTATACCACGAGGGACGCGAGCGCATCGGCGGCGGATTTGTCGGCCTTCAACACCCGTGTGTACTCGGGCATGAACGCCGCGGTGAGCGCACCCTCGCCGAAGAGCCGTCGGAAGAGGTTCGGTGCCGCGTATGCCGCGCGGAACGCCGACCCCAGCAAGCCGCCACCAAAGAGCCGGGCGGTGATGATGTCACGGGCCAGACCGGAAAATCTTGAGAGCAGCGTGAGGCCAGAGATGATGCGGACGGCGGCCGCGAGCGCGTGCGAGGAGCCGTGCCCGGGGGTCGATGTGGCGGGAACCTTGGCTGGATGGGGAGTGTTGGGGTCGATTGCGTTCACGCATCAGGGAGCGGGAGTGGTAGGCGTTCGGCGGGCCAAGATGGCGCTGCGCAGCACCCAAAGAATCGACACAGCACCCAGGATCCCGAGAAGATTCGCCCCGAGATCATCAACGCCGACCGAGCGGTTGATCCCGGGGAGGCCCTGTGTGAGTTCATCGATCACCGCGTATACGACCGCCACGCCCGAAGACCACCGGATGTTGCGACCCGAAAGCAGCGGGCCCGCAGGCCGGCAGATCGCAAACAGGATCGCCCATAACCCGAACACAAAGCAGTGCACCCACAGGTCCGAGCGGGGCACCAGCATCGGCAACTGCAACCGCGGCCAGTGCGTGAGCGAGAAGATCGCCCCCGCGTAGCCGCCAAACGTAAACCAAGCGAGCGACCGTCCGTGGCCGCGGGTGACATCGATCACGGCGTTACCACCCCCAATGCCGAACCGGACGCTGCCGCGGGCACAACAACGGGCGCGGCCTGCCGAATCTCGATCTCTGGGACGAGGCGTTTCTCGAGCATCGCGTCCCACTCGGCGATCATGGAACCCGCGAGTGCCGCGTAGTCATCGGCGCCCGGGGCGCTGGGGGCGTATTCAAAGATGGTCTGCCCGAAGGAGGGGGCTTCGGCGAGTTTGATGTTGCGACGGATCGCCGGCCGCATGACCCGAGCGAAGCGCCACGGACCGTCGGACGTCCGGGCTTGGTCAAAGAACGCTTCCAGATCGCCCACCACTTCACGGCTGTGAGAAGAAGCGCTGTCGTGCATGCACAGCACCACGCCCGAAACCTTCAACTTCGGGTTCACCGCTTTGCTCACGAGCCGCACAGTTTCGAGCAATTTGCCAACACCCTGCAGCGCAAGGAAGTGGGCCTGCATGGGGATGATGATCTCGCGGGCGGCGGCCAGCCCGTTGAGGGTGAGAAGCCCGAGCGACGGAGGACAGTCCATCAGCACGAACTCGTAGGTTTCGCCCAGCGAAGTGAGGGCCCTATCCAGCCGCTTCTGCCGATCGGGCGCTGCGGCCAGTTCAATCTCCGCGGCGGCGAGGTCGGTCTGCGAGGGCAGCACGTCCAGGTTCTCGCTGCGGTGCTGAATCGACGTGCGCGGGTCGAGAGCGACGTCCAGCAGGACGTCGTACACCGAGCGTTCGACGGTTTGCGGATCGATCCCTAGGGCGAGCGAGGCGTGGGCCTGCGGGTCGAGATCGATGACGAGCGTGCGACGACCGGCGCGGGCGAAAGCGGCGGCGAGGTTGACCGTCGTGGTGGTTTTCCCCACGCCCCCCTTCTGGTTCATGAGGGCGAT
>Ga0105049_10010122_pt1 | contig 10826 bp, 9 predicted proteins | sample MAT06_FD_78087 | JGI IMG/M metagenome (GOLD analysis project Ga0105049, IMG submission 78087) | Freshwater microbial communities from Lake Fryxell liftoff mats and glacier meltwater in Antarctica - MAT-06 | ecosystem: Environmental > Aquatic > Freshwater > Ice > Liftoff microbial mat | place... | reverse complement strand
TCTTCCGGCGCCATCAGATATCGTATCATACTCAAGCATCGGCACCGTTTTGGTAGTCCCCCCTTAACGCCCACGTCGTTCACCTAAGCAACAGAATAAGCGATCAGATCACCACCCAGCCACGAGGATAAAAAGGACCTTCTGGAAACGATTTTTTCTGCTCGGGTGGATTTGCAATCTAGTGGCGCGAATACCAAGTAACGTATAGGTTATCGAGACAGATTTTTTGTTCAATTAGGCGTGAGAAGGGCGAAATACGGGACATTTTAACCGACGAACAACGAAATTGAGCGGAAAATATGGCCGTTAACCTATATGTTACTTGGTATTCGCGCCACTAGCATCATGATAGGGTATCGTTTTGGCGGGAAGAAAAGAGATTGACTGCGGGTTTCTGGGAGGCAAAGTTAATGGAATACATGCGCTTAAATCCATTCCGTCCCCACTTCCACATCCAACGGCTGGTAATTAATATACTGCACAAACCGGGGAAGTTCAGCGGTATTCGGACTGCTGCCGTGCGGCAATGCTTGGTGCCAAATGATAAAATCACCGGCATTGGCAGCGATCGGAAAGCTGCCCAGCGCATGAAGGTTTGCCTCGCGCGGATTGAAGCCCGGCGGCAAACTGTTGATCCACGACTCTATTCGATTTTGAAAGCCAGGAACTACCGTGAAAGCGCCCTGATTGGATTTGGTGTCCGACAAATACATCAAACCCAATACGCTGAAAGGAATGGGTAATTTCAGGCTGATGTCCCAGTGCAAATCCGGCCCCTGAAATTTGTACGAAGGCGTCTCGGGGGGATTGAAACTAACCCTGTCGGTATTGACCCACAAGTCTTTGTGCCCGTAAAGTTGCTCATAAGCTCTCCGGATACGGGGCGCATGGCGGTTTTGGTCCAGCTGTGGGTGCTGAAAAAGTTGCACCATAATTTTCTGCTTGGCGGGGTGACTGTTGTACCAGGTCGCTGGGTTGTCGCGCTCGATCTCCAGGAAATCGCAGATGGCCGCAATGCTTCGATCACAGGCTTCCTCCGTTATGACCTTGCGTACGATGACATAACCGTTGGCATACCAAAACGCCAGATCTTCCGCAGTGAGCACCGGAGGCCCTTCCGGCACTTCGGAAGCGGACGTTCCCTGATGGCTAATTTGGGCGTTAAAAGCCTTGATCTTCGCCTGGTCTGGTTGTCCGTTGTTCTGTTGCAACACCCATTCCTCAAACGCCTCAAAATCCGTCGAAGCCTGATACAGGTGCGTGATGATTTGCTCGATTCCAAGTCCAAGCGCCGCGAATAACAACACATCCAAATTCCATTCTTCATTAAAGGCGCCCTGTTTGACAGCACCTCGCCTTATCAATTGCACACGCTCCCAATAGCGTTTCAGGTGCATCGCACCAAGCGAGCCTGTGGCAGTGGAAGGGCTTAGGGAGCGTTCTTGTGTGGTCATACTGGATTCTTATTTCAAAAAGTCAGCGGTATTGTTTTGGAGCGACCAAGATAATAACATTCTGCCTGCCAGGTGTCCACCTCCCTTTGCTAAATCTCCCTTCTGTGCCAAACGCCCTGCGTTGGTGTTCTTCACGCAGGAAACGTATACCACGATGTACCTTGACCGAACTAAAGCCAAGCGCTCCGAAACAAACAAACAGTAAGGAACAACTAACAACTGGTTTTTTCCGTTTCTTGCACCCAATTAAAAACTAATATTTAATCATGCGTACCGCCTTTTTCGCCTTCCTATCACTCATTCTATCAAGTAGCATTTCAGCGCAATGTGCTGAATTTCAATTACTTGAACTTCAAACCATCAAACGTGCCTCAGATGCCCAAAAAGAACGCCAAATCCTTCATCTCGGCTTTGACCTGAATGCCAAAGAGGGCAATTCCTTCCGATACAATAAATGCTGGAACACCCATCGAAAGGGAAAATCCATCTTTGATCAGGTACTGTACTGGAATACCGCCTCAGGCAATATTACCTACCTGACACCCGATGAAGAAGCTTTTTTAGCGCTCCGCAAATCAATTGAAGGGCGACATGGCCAAACCGGTTCGCTTGGTGCCTCCGACAGCTACATTGGACAAATGTTCCGGTACGAGTTTGGCTCAAGATGGCTGGATGGGATAATGCACTGGTCAGTTGAAATTTCAAATAGGTGAATTTGACAACTGGCATACCTCTAATGGTCATTTGTTACCATATAATTGCGTACTTTTGGCACAATATATGCTATAGCATCATCAATCTTGCGCTCCTTCTGCGATTCCTTCCTCCTATACATTAATCTATGTTGTTTTGGCAATCCACCTTATACAAGGTAAGCCATAGCTATATCTAATCAACACCTACAAAGCACACTTCATTTAAGCGATTTTGACATTTCACCAATTCAAAGCCTTTTAATGAAGCATTACATTTACACCATCGGATTACTCCTCCTGGTTTCACAAGTATTATCAGCGCAAATCTCCGTACAAACCGCAGGCACCAATGTCAGTTGTTTTGGCGGAGACAATGGCAGCGCTATTGCTACAGCCAGCGGCGGGAGCTTGCCCTACAGCTTCCTCTGGAGCAATGGTGGCAACAACAATTCTATTGCCAATCTTTCTATGGGAACTTACAGGGTTACAGTCACTGACAACGCAGGAAGTACTGGCACCAAGTCTGTTGTCATCACGCAACCACCACTTTTAGGGGCCACTTTGAATGGCCAGCCTCAAATTTGTGTGGTAGCACCAGATGGATTTACGTATGCCATTCCTACTGGCGGCACCCCACCCTACAGCTATTCCTGGACCAATGGCGCGCAAACCCAGCTGAACAACCACCTGACCGCCAACAGCTACGCCGTTACAGTAACGGACACGCGGGGCTGCACGACCATTCGCAGCTTTACCGTTGGCTTTCTGGGTGTTGGTCTTTTCTTGATTCCACATGCCGATGCAGCCTCCTGCCCTGAGCCAGACAATGGCGCAGCATCCATTGCCGCCTTATCAGGAAATGGTCCTTATCAATATCAATGGAACACGGGTGCCAGCACGGCGGCCATCAACAACATTCAAGCCGGAAACTATGTGGTGACGGTAAGCGATGTGAACGGATGTTCTGCAACCAACACTGTGACCGTGGAGCAAGAAAATGTGGAGCCTGTCACGATTGACATACCTACCCCTCAATGCACCGCCGAAATTTATGATTATGAATCTACGGCCAATTACCACGTGTACAACTGGGAAGTTAGTGATCCAAGAGATAGTATTATCGGCAGCAATAATACGCCACAGATTCAGGTAAAATGGGGCGCTGAAGGCCAAAAGCTACTCTCTGTTTCCATGATGGATACCTTGACAAATTGTAGCACAGCCATGCATTTCAAGGTTACCGTTTATGTATGTGCTGTTAGCGCGCAAACGATAACCCTTGAAAGTGTAATAGCGACGCCCAATCCCTTTGATCAATACATCAGTATTGTAGGAAACGACCATGATATGACTGGTGTAGTTTTGCAGGTATTTAGCCTGTATGGTGCCCTCGTCGCCAAGAAGGAAATTGCTGGAAATACCGCGGTGCTGGATACAAATGAGCTTCTACCTGGGGTCTATCTTGTAAAACTGGCCGATGGGGACGCAATTAAAACCTGGAAAATGATAAAAGGGTAGCTTTGGTAAACGGCATGCCCGTTACACATAAAAAAGTCGCACACAACGGTGTGAAAATATCCGGCAGCATGCCTTTCAAGGCAGGGTAGGAAAGGCAGAACGCTGTGGCAATTCCAAATACGGATACACCACCTTCGACAAATATAGCCCTTGCGGGTGCGCACCTGTGATGATCTTCGGCGTTTTTTTGTCCCGAAGATGCTGTTCAAAAGTTTCCACCCGCATCCTCCCTTTGCCGATTTCCAGCAAGCGGCCCACCAGGATGCGTATCATACCCCGGAGAAAACGGTTGGACGTGATTTGAAAGTGCAAACGATCGGCATGTTCGTCTGCCCACAAGCTGGCGGCACTTACCCGGCAGACGGTATGTTTGTTGCTGTTAGGCGACTTGCAAAAAGCGTAGTAATCGTCGTATTGTGTCAGCAGCGCAATGGCAGTTCTCATGCTGGCTAAGTCTAGCGATTTCTCGGCGTAATAGGCACTGGCACCGTTTAAAAAAGGATCTTTATTCGTGTGTATAAAATAGTCGTAAGTGCGCGAGATGGCATCAAAACGAGCATGCGCCTTGTCGTGCACCGGTATTATTTCAAAAACAGCAATGTCGGGCGGAAGGGCGTGGTTGAGGCGAAACAGCAGGTCTAATTCCTGGCCTTCTTCAATATCAGCGTGAAAAATATATTGACTGGCATGCACTTGTGCATCGGTACGGCCACAACCATTAACGGTGGTCGACGTTTTCAACACGTTTTTCAGGGCGTTTTCGATCACTTCTTGTACGGCCAAACCAGACACCTGCCGCTGCCAGCCGTGATAAGGGAGTCCGTTGAAGGCGATATGGAAGAAAAAGCGCTTGATAATATCGGCTCAAAGTTAGGTATTTGGAGTAATCTTGTGCTAAACAATAGTACTTGGCACATTATGAAGAATAAAATCATTGACACCCTCAGGCTAAAAAACGAGCAAGAGAGCTTTACAATAGTTCGGAAAAGCATCGAAGACGGCGCTGTTTTTTCTGGCACTAATCTTTGGGTACTGTTTTTTGCCATACTTATCGCCTCCCTGGGCCTGAATGTCAATTCAACCGCAGTCGTCATTGGCGCGATGCTTATTTCCCCGTTGATGGGCCCCATTATTGCTATTGGGGCCAGTGTCGCCATCAAAGACCTTAATTTATTGCGCAAAGCGGTTCGAAATTACCTTTTCGCAGCAGCTGTGGGGCTGACAGCCTCTACCATCTATTTCTTGCTGTCGCCCATAAATGAAGCGTACACTGAAATTCTAGCCCGCACACAACCTACCGTTTACGACGTACTTATTGCATTTTTTGGCGGATTTGCTGGAATCATTGCCTTGTCGAGCAAACAAAAAGGAAACGTTTTGCCTGGCGCTGCCATTGCTACAGCATTGATGCCACCGCTTTGCACCGCCGGCTTTGGACTGGCAACCGGCCAATTCACCTACTTTTTTGGTGCCTTGTATTTATACCTGATCAACACGGTATTTATTGCTGCTGCAACCATTCTAACCGCCTATTTCTTAAAGTTTCCCGTAAAAAAATACGAAGACCCGGATTTTGAACACAAGGCAAAGAACATCGTTTGGGCAGTTATTATCCTGACACTTTTACCCAGCATTTATTTAGGTTATGACCTGGTTCAACAAAATGAATTTAAGGCTAAATCCAAAAAATACATAGAAACCGAGTGTATCCTCCCGAACGACTATTTGCTGAAAAAGGAAATTGATGCGAAAAACAAAACAATCACGCTCACTTATGGCGGTCAGGTCATTGCTGATTCGACGATCAACAGCCTCAAAGACAAACTTAAATATTATGGGCTGGAGGGCGTGACTGTGGTGATAAAACAAGGATTTTCCATACTTGAACAAGACACCAAATTCATCAACAACGCACAAATCAACCAACTTGGCCTCGCCTTAAAGCAAACCGAAGCCCAAAGATTGATTTTGAACGCTAAACTGGATAGCATCAACAACCAACAATTGATCAGTCAACAGTTGTTCAAAGAAATGAGAACCCAATACCCAGGGCTGAAAGAAGCCGTAATTCAGCCCGTTGCACTGGAAACGGATACCACCTCCAGCCAGCAGGCCATATATTTGGTCTTCCTTGACTTCAACCCTTCCCTCCCTATGAGCGAACAAACCAAGCTTGAAAAATGGCTTAAGGTGCGCTTAAACAAACCTGAAATAAAGCTGGTCTTCCAATAGAGCATCAATGTTTTTCCCAGGTTTGGTAGCGCAGCCAACTGTCCGTTTGAAGGCCTATAAAATAAAGGCCGCTGGGCAAATCAGCCGTATTTACTTGCCATTGCTGCTTGTCTTCTATGGAAGGTATTTGTATCGTTGACATCAACTGGCCCGTAGGTGAGCTGATGCGCAATTGTGCCTGGGAAGCGGTTTCACCAAAATAGGTCAGGATGAATTGATCAGAACCTGGGTTTGGCTGCAGCCTGAACTTAGCTGCCGCTGCACCTGATTCAGCAGAAACTTGTCCATTCCGCTCTTGTATCTCCGGATTATTGCTGTTCGATGCTTCCGTGCAGGTGGTCACAACATTGGAACACAGGGAAGTAGCTGTAGTGGTCGAAGCATCCTGGTAGTTTTTTGCCCAGCAATAGTACAATTGTAGCGTTTGGGTAGTCCCGTTGCCGGCATTCAAGAGCCAACGCAGGCTGCTATTGTTGACGTATTGAGTATTGGCTTGAAAAACCGGTGCCGTCAAAGGAACGCCATTCAAGCTTGACTGGCCAATATTTAGCCCGTTATTTGGCAGTCCTGCCAAGGTGATTTGGTCGTTGACAGCAATGTTGCTCACGACCACTTCGTAATATTTGTCATTGCCACTGCAGTTGCTATTCGAATGCGGAATACGCTTGAAGGAAACTACAGTTGGGCAAGTGTTTGCCACTAGCGTTGTCAGGCGAATAAATGCCGGAGCCCTCCGGATTGTATGGAGGGTGGTGGTTCCAGCGAGCATTCCTGTAGCTGCAGCATAGTTTTGCCCCACTGCCAGGCTTTCGGCAAAAGTCTGGGCCATCGACGATTCAATGGCAAAATTCCCAGGTAGCAGGCCACTCCAATTGACCACCTTGCTAATCGGAATATTCTGATTAATAGTAGCGTCCGTCGTTTGTGATGGAGACCAGAATACCAGGTAAGGGTCTGTTCCATCAGGCTTTGCCAGCAAAAAAACAAAGGCATCTGCAGCCTCCACCAGGGCCTTGTAAAACACATGCCCACCAAAGCGTGCTTTCAAGTCCAGCATACCAAACCAGGAGGGCTTGGGGGTGGCACCGTGCGCTACCAATGGCGATGGCCATGCGCTGTTATTCGGATCCGTGCCCAGTTTCCAGAACCCACTGCTGCTGTACAAACCATTGTAATTGGGGTCGGAGCTTCTGGCATGGTCGTAGGCATTGTAAAAATATACTTTTTCATAATGATAGCGGCTGTGCAATAACAAGCCCCGGATCAAATAGGCTGATTGGGTCTTTTCGCCCACACCAGCCGTTGGATGGCTGTCGTAGCCATATTCTGAGGACCATAATCGGGTGTCGCGCAGGATACCAGTCGTTTCGTTTTTGTTGACCATCAGCCAGCCCGCCATATTTCTGATCTGCCATGCTTCAGACATTGGGTTCTCTGGATAAGTCCAGGTAATAGTGCCCGGTAAAAAGCTGTATGGATGGCAATCAATGGCCCCCAAATCCTTGAGGATATTACAATCTGGAACATCCAAATAATCGCCAATGGCATCATGGCGTGCCAAATCCCCGCCGCAATTGGAAACATCACGCAGGAATTCAGTACAAGTATTGTCCCGATATGCCTGGAAAGCACTGACCACCAAATTCATTTTCCAGCCGCCCAGCGATTTCAAGCCATATTTACTGTTGAAGGCATTTCTGGCACCAGCCAGCAAATTGTGGTAGTCTGATTTTATGGGGTAATCCCACCATTCGTTTCCAACCTGGAAACTGGATACCAGCATTTGACTACCAATACCATTGGCTGGCGCCAATTCATCAATGAATTTTTTGGTGTAGTTTTCAAAAGAAGCACCGATACCAGCAGGCCCTAACATCGACCAATCACTTTCTTTGTATACCTTATCTTTCCAGGACATCGGCCCATATTGCAATAGTTCTGTAGCGGCACAAATACTGGTAAAACCATGGGTGTTGCGGTATAGATTGTACAGCGCTTTGTTGCGCCCCATAAAGGCTGGTGTTCCTTCCGGAAAGGTGTTTTTTGGCTTAATATTCTGGTCGTAATTTAGCAGTACGTTATTGAAATCCTCATCCGTGGTGTGAAAATTTCTGAACTGGGTGGTAAGCTGGGTGATTTGGTTGGCAATTGAATTTTGGAAGGATCTAAAAACAAGCCCGCCATCATTGACACCAATCATAGACCCAAAGGTGAATTGGCTTGGTTTGTTGAAATCGCTGTTAAGTTGTACAATTTGTGCCTGACTTAAATTTTTGCCGTAGTTTTTATTGGCCAAACAAGATGTAGCCGCTGATTCGGTAGCGAAAGTAGTTGGCACTGAATATGCGCTTATTCCAGCAGTGCAGGTTGCTTGAATACGCACCTGATACTGCGCAGCAGGTGATAAAGGAGGGTTCAAATATGCCAGTGAAGGCGGAATATCAACACCCGCCGTAATCCAGTTGCCTGCGGTACCAGGCCTGTATTGGAGGTTGTAGGTCAACACGTTGTTACCAGCTGTCAATTGCACCGAAGCACTGGTAACATCTGGAATAACCACAGGTGCCGCTGGGGTCGGGCATCCTGCTGTAACAACCCGTGTAAAACGGGTAAAAAAACTCGATGTAGCGCCACAATTTTTTTTAATTTCTACCTGATAAGCACCGGCAGACAAGCCTGAAATAGTAAATGGTGACAAGGAAACAGACATGGCATCAGAGAGGATCAGCCAATCTCCTGTATAGCCAGCCCGATACCGTATGGTATGGCTTCCTGATGAGTTCCAATTGACTTGGAGCATTCCAGGAGTAGCTACCACTGAAACGCCCGTGGGAGCGCTACAAGTCTCTGTAGCACTTTTTGTCACATAACTTACGGGTGGACCCCATGCTGAAAATGAACTACCACAAACGGATCGAATCTGGATGCGGTAGGTGGTGCTTTTCCTAAGGCCAGTCAATAGGTATGGCGCTACAACAGGTGCTTCGAAAACGGTTTTATCACCGGGGGCACTGCTCTCCCAGTAGCGCAATTCGTAGGCATTGGCGCCATTCACCGCAGACCAATTAAGGCTGAGGCTATTTGAAGTTTGTTGGACCGAAAGCCAGGGAGCCTGTGGAACGGTGCACTGGGCTGAAAGCCCCAGCGGCAATAGAAATAATACGGAACATAATCCCCAATGAAGCAGTGGTTGTATACGGTACATAAAAGGCGGTTTAGATTAAAAGAATTTTTTGGGAATCGACAGCTATTCTTTGATGAAGCTGCTGTATCAAACAAACCAAAAGTAGTCGGATGATATCTATACATAAATTTAAAACCCACATTTGTCAGATTCGCGACATTTTTACGCGCGTACCATTTGCAACCAAATGAAGGTTCTGCTGTGTCGGGGAACCTTTTTTAGATTAGTTTGGTTGGAATCCCCTATACTTGCAGTTGCTATCGAAAAACCATTCATGCATTCTGATAATACACCAACAAGACAACAGGCTCTAGGCATTGGCATGTGATATGCCAGGCTAGAGCCTGTTGTCTTATTTTACATTTTATTCACTGAGAAACAAAAGTGGAGTCCAAAACCATGTCAAAAAGGGGGCGTAGCCGAAAAGCCAAAAGAGTAGGAATTATTCACCAATAAAATGAAAATTTAAAAATGGAACAATCAAAAGTGGACATGTTTATCATGTCAAATGGCAAATTTTTCGAAGGTCACCAATTGCCCGCTATCCGCGATAGCATTGCCAGTCTCGACGATTCAAAATGGAGCGTACTGCAAACCATGCAATTTAAAGACCCAACAACCATGCTTATTGTATCGCTTTTGGGTGGCACTTTGGGTGTCGACCGGTTTATGATTGGCGACACGGGGCTTGGCGTGGGCAAACTCTTGACTTGCGGTGGATTTGGCATTTGGGCTATTATCGATTGGTTCATGATCCAAGACGCAACCAGACAAAAAAACATGGCACTCCTACAACAAGTAATGTATTAATGCCTTCCCACAGGAATAACATATACCTACTTTTATCCGTAGCATGTATGGCAGGGTATATTTGGCTTTATTTTGCATACGCGGCAACACCAGATACATCTGGGCCTTTCGCTGAAGTCTGCATTATAAAGCATGCAACGAATATACCCTGCCCTTCCTGTGGGGCTACCAGATCGGCGCTCGCCTTGCTGCACGGTGATTTCCTGGATTCATTGTATTGGAACCCCATTGGCATATTGTTGCTCATCATCCTGCTTGCAACCCCAGCTTGGGTTTTATATGATTTGTGCGCAAAAAAAACAACCCTCCAAAAATTCTATTTCAAAACAGAATCTTTCCTGCAACAAAAATCTGTTGCAATACCTGCAATTATTTTGCTCGTTGGCAATTGGTTCTGGAACATTTATAAAGGACTATGATCACAGTAGAAAAATTTATGTACCAACCGGGCGACCATGAAGCCGAAAAAGCCTCAAACAGTTACCTGATGTCGCTGATCGCCGTCATGGGTGGACTGCCATTCCCCATCATCAACCTTTTGGCCACCTTGATATTTTACCTCGGCAACAGGAATGCCCCGTTTTTTGTGCGCTGGCATTGTACGCAAGCCCTTTTGTCGCAAGTTTCCCTGCTTTTCATGAACAGCATCGGCTTTTGGTGGACGGTATCCATCATCTTTGGGCCAGAAACGCTCAACAATGCCTATATCGGGTATATAATTACCGCTTTTACGTTTAACTTGATTGAGTTTGTGGCCACCATTTATACCGCCGTTGCCACCCGGAAAGGTAAACATGTAAAATGGTGGTTTTATGGGGACATTACCGATATGATTTGTAAGTGATGAGCGATGAGTTATGAGTTATGAGTTATGAGTGATGAGTTATGAGTTATGAGTTATGAGTTATGAGTTATGAGTGATGAGTTATGAGT
>Ga0105049_10010121_pt1 | contig 10826 bp, 6 predicted proteins | sample MAT06_FD_78087 | JGI IMG/M metagenome (GOLD analysis project Ga0105049, IMG submission 78087) | Freshwater microbial communities from Lake Fryxell liftoff mats and glacier meltwater in Antarctica - MAT-06 | ecosystem: Environmental > Aquatic > Freshwater > Ice > Liftoff microbial mat | place... | reverse complement strand
GAAGTGGGTCGCATGCTGTGGCAGGCGCGGGGGATAGGTCAAGCCGCGGATGGCGGCTAGGTTGGCCCGGGGCGATGCCCATTGCTCCGCCGGGGCTGGGTGGCTTTCCTTGCTATTTGGTATCAACGGGGACCGTAATGCCGCTCTATGTTGTTGTTCCCTTTGCCTGTTTACTGATCCTTATCGCCACGGGGCCGCTGTTCTTCGCCCGTTTCTGGGAACGCCACTATCCCAAGATATCCATCGGGCTGGGCGCCGTTGTGGCCATCTGGCTGCTGGTTGCCTTGCGGGAGGATCACCGCGGCGCGCGGATGCTCACGGCGTCGGCGGTGGAGTATTTCAGCTTCATCGCCTTGATCGGCTCGCTCTTCACGGTGTCCGGCGGAGTGCTGATTCGGATGCATAGGCGGCCATCCGCGCTCGGCAACGTGGCGATTCTGCTCTTCGGGTCGGTGCTGGCGGGCTTCGTCGGGACAACGGGTGCCTCGATGCTGCTGATCCGCCCGTTCCTGCGCTTCAACAAGCATCGGCTGCGGCCATATCTGGTCGTCTTTTTCATTTTCACCGTCAGCAATGTGGGCGGCGCGCTGACGCCGATCGGCGACCCGCCGCTCTTTCTGGGATACCTGCACGGCGTGCCGTTCTTCTGGATGCTGCAGCATGGCTTTGCGCCGTGGCTGTTTACGCTGGCGGCGATCCTGATCGTGTTCTTTTTCGTGGATCGACGCCACCCCCACGCCCCAGACACGGTGTTCGACGAGGGAATCTCGATCCGGGGCATCGAGCAGTTCGTATTTCTGGCCATCATCCTTGGCCTGATGCTTGTCCAGAAGGCCGACGTATTCAGGTCCCTCGACAACCAGGTGGTGATGGTGGCCTCCGCCGCCCTGATGATCGCTGCCGCATGGCTATCGCATCGATTCGCCAACCGCCGAATTCTGGAGGAGAACCAATTCGGCTTTGGCCCGCTGAAGGAAGTCGCGATCCTGTTCGGTGGAATCTTCCTCACGATGGCGCCGGCACTGCACTACCTGGGCGAAAAGGCGCCCGCGCTGGGCATCTCGGAACCCTGGCAGTTCTATCTGGCGAGCGGATCGCTCTCCAGCGTGCTGGACAATGCGCCAACCTACCTGACGTTCCTGAGCGTGGCACTCGGCCTGCAAGGGATCCAACTCGATTCTCCCGACGCCGTCGCCACCTTCCTGGCAGGCACCGGCTCCGCCGCCCAGTTGCTCGCAATATCGCTTGGGTCGGTGTTCTGGGGCGCGATGACCTACATCGGCAACGGGCCCAACTTCATGGTCAAGAACATCGCCGACGGCCTCGGGGTAAAGACGCCGTCCTTCATCGAGTACGTGGTCAAGTACTCGATCCCCGTCTTGCTGCCGATTCTGCTGGCGACGATGGCGCTGATGGAAATGGGGATCCTGTAGCTGCTCCCACGCTAGTTCGCGAAGTACTTGTCCACCAGCGCGTTCGCCGTCCGCGCCGACAGTTCGTCGTTGCAGAGTTCGTGCTGGGTCATGAGCTGGTTGAAAGCGCCCTTGAGTTCGCGCACGTTCCAGTTCACGCGCTCGGCGATGACGGCGACAGCCTCGTTGGGGACGTCGATGCGGCGGCGCTGGGCCTCGGCGCGGAGGATCGCCATGCGCGTCTCCAGGTCGGGGGGCTGGATGTCCACGATCACCCCCTGGCCAAAGCGCGAGCGGATGCGCATGTCCAGGTGGGCGATGTCCTTGGGCGGGCGGTCGCTGGTCACAACGATCTGGTGGCCGTCCTGGTGGAGGATGTTGAAGATGTGGAAGAACTCCTCCTGGCTGCGCTCCTTGCCGGCCAGGAATTGCACGTCGTCCAGCAGCAACACATCCGACTGGCGGTGGCGGTTGCGGAAGGCGGTGATGGTGTTGTTCTGGATCGCGTCGATCAAGGCACTGGTGAAGTATTCCGTGCTGGTGTAGAAGATGCGGATGCTGGGGCGCTTGGCCTTGAGGGCGTTGGCGATGGCGTGGAGCAGGTGGGTCTTGCCGAGGCCGACCTCCGAGTAGAGGAAGAGCGGGTTGTGGGCCTTGCCCGGCTGGTCGGCGACGGCCTTGGCGGTGGCGTAGGCGAAGTTGTTCTTACTGCCGACGATGTAGTTGTCGAAGACGTATTCGGGCATGAGGGATAGCCCGGGAAAGGTGTCCTCTTCCTCCTCCGCCGGGCGCGACGCGGAAGACGGTGGCGGCGCCAGCATCTGGACGCCGCCGCGCGTGCCGGTACCAGTGCCGGAGGAGAGGTATCGATGCATCTCGCGATACTCGGCCAGCGCGCGCTTCTCGTCTCCCATGCCGTCGTAGATGGACGCGCGAAGCCGCCGCGCTGCCAGATTGCCGGGATGTTCCTTCAGGAGTTCCTCGAGCACGGCGTGGGCGCGCTGGGGCTGGCCAACGCGGGATAGAACCTCGGCCACGACCAGGCGCTCCTCGTTGGCTTCGGCATGCATCCCATCGGAGTCGAGTGCCTCGATCAGGACCTGGCGCTGCTCGGGGTCGTCGGGGGTGATGGCGGCGGCCTCGCGAAGCGCGGCAAGGGAGGCGGCGGAGTCGCCGGTCCCGCGCAGCACCTCGGCGATGGCGTTCAGCTCGCGCGCGGCGTCGGCAAAGCGCTGGGCGTGGCGCAGCAAATCCACGGCGGAGCGGCGGACGGCAATGTTGCCGGGGTCCTCCGCGGCGAGGCCGCGGATGAGTTCCAGCGCCTCGTCGCGGCGGCCACGCTCGGCCAGCATCCCGGCCAGGTGGCGGGAGCGGCGGCGCGCGGCCTCCACCTTGCCCGTGGCGCGGAGCATCGTGGAGAATGCGCGGAGAGCCTCCTCGTGGTCGGGCTCCTCCTGCAGAATCTGCTCGTAGACTTCCTCGGCGCGCTCGGGGGCTTTCTCGTCCTCGTGGTGCTTGGCGAGAAGGAGGAGCTGTGTCGCGGCGTCGCGCGTCTTGCCCGCCGCGCGGTACAGCTCCACCAGGCGCCCGCGGGCGATGGTGTTGTCGGGGGTCGCGCCCAGCAGTTCGCGATAGAGATCGACCAGGCGGTCCTTTTCCTGGCGCGCCTCCAGCACCTCGATGGCGGCCTGCAATTCCGCAGCATAGGCGACCGGATCTCCACTGGCCTTGAGGAGTTCTGCCAGGCGGAGGCGGGCTTCCACCTCCTGAGGCCACGCATCGGCCACGCGGCGCATGGCGGCGATGGCGCGCTGGGGGTTCTTGGAGAGGGCCTGGGCAAGGCGCTCGCAGAGCGGATGAAGCTCCCCGGCGTTGCGCTCGAGCGCCGCCATTTCGGCCATGCGCTCCAGAGCGTCGGAATTCGCAGGATCCACCTTCAGGATTTCGGCGAGGACGGCCTTCTCCTCGGCGGGCTTGTTCTCCGCGCGGAGGGCCTGGGCGAGGCGCATGCGGACGGCGCGCTGCTCGGCGGGCTTTGCGAGGCGGCCATAGAGGTCGGAGAGCGTCCTGAGGATCGGCGTGTGGCCGGGGCGCTGCTCCGCCACCATGTTCGCGCGGGAAAGGGCTCCCTTGAAGTTGGCGCTGACAATCAGGAGTTCGATCTGGTGCTCGGCGGCGATCAGGAAGTTGTCCATGTCACCCGACGCGAGGAGCGCGTCGCAGAGCGCCTCCACCACGGGTAAATCGGTGGGGAACTCGTGGGCGACCTCGTCGAGGAGCGCCGCCGCGCGGGCGTGCTCGCGCTGCTTGGCCATCATGGACGCCAGCTCCAGAAAGGCAACGCGGGCATCGTTGCGGCGCCCGAGGCGGAGGAGGAGCCGGGCCTGTTCCTCGCGGACGGCGAGGTCGTTGGAATCGCGGGCGACCAGTGTGCCGAGCCAGTGCTCCAACTCGGCCTGGCGCCCGATCGCGGAGAGCGTCGCCTGGGCCTCCGCGCGGAGCGCGGCGCAGCCAGGGAGGTCGCCGCGCGATGCAAGCAGCGCGTGGAGGGCGGTGATCGAGGGGAGGTGGGAGGGATCGCGCTCCAGATGGGCGCGCAAGAGCGGCTCCTGGCGCGTGGACTCCCCCGCCGCGCGCAGGTCGGCGAGGAGGGTCTCCATGCGCACCTCGGATTCCTCCACGCGCCCGGTGGCCCACAGGAGTTCCACCTCGCGCTCGCGGTCGCCCCACTCGGTGGGCGCCAGCTCGCAGATTTTCTGCACCGCGGCAAGGCCCGCGCCTTCCTCGAATTCTTCCAGATAGAGGTCGATGGCCTCGCGCAGGAGCACCACGGCCTGCGCCGTGTTTCCCGCCGCCGCGCGGACCTGTGCCAGCGAGTCCACGGCGCGGCCGGTGCGCGGTCCCGTGTCGAGCCGCTCGGTCAGGATCGCCGTCGCCGCGGCAAGGTCGCCCTTTTCGCAATACAGGTCGGAGAGCCGATAGCTGAGTTCGGTGGCGACCTCCTCCTGGCCGAGCTTGGTCTGAATGCGGATGAGAAGTCCCAGGATCGCCGTGTCGGACGGGCGTTCCCCCACCAGATAGCTCAGCGCCTCCGCGGCCTTTTCCAAACGCCCGGCGGTGGTCATCTCCTCGACCATGTTGAGGCAGTGCTTGAGGTCCTCGGCGGTGAGGCCGGCGAGGATCGCCAGCTCGATGACCTGAATCCGGGTGTCGTCGTCGCCGCCGTTGATGCGCAGCTTGCGGGCGGCTTCCTTGCTGGCCTCCTGATAGCGGCCCTTGGCCTTGAGCCAATCGACGCGGGTCTGGATTTCCTTGCGAGCCTCGTCGCGCAGGCCGCGCTTGAGCATCAGGTCCACCAGCCGCTTGTGGGCGCCCAGATGATCGCCGCTGACGGAGCGGGCGCGGCGCAGGGCGTCGATGGCCTCGTTTTCCTGGGATGACTCAAGGGCGATATCGGCGGAGCGCAGCCACTCCGCGATGGACTCGTCTGGGCGGCCGCCAAGGCGGAGGATCTCGGCGAGCTCACGGCGGATCGCTGTGTCGTTCGGCGAGGCGCCCAGATACTCGCGCGCAACCTCCGCCGCGGCGGCGTAGTCGCGCTCGCGCTTTTCGATCTCCACGAGCCGCCGGACGGCGAGGGCCAGGGTCAGCGGATTGCGCTCGATCAGGCGGATGCGCAGGATGCCGCGCAGGGCGTCGCGATTTTCGGGCTCGGTGCGCAGAATGCGGAGATAGCGCTTCTCCGCCTCCGACAGCTTCACCTGCCGGGCGGGACCGGGGGCCTCCGCGTCGCGGAGGAACGTCTCCGCCTCCGTCAGCAGCACCACGCCGTCGCTGCTGCCGGTGTCGCCGACGAGGTGGATGCCGAACTCCTCCGCCAGATCGGTCGCCGCCTGGTCAAGACTCGTCGCGCGCGCCCGCGCCACCAGATCCAGCAAGTTCCCCATCTGGGTCGGCATGTGGGGCGGCTCCGACTTGAAGTACTTCGTCTTCAAGTCGATCGTCAGAAAGCGGTCGGTCAGGTCCTGGCAGAGCGGGCAATAGGCGTGCACCGTGTCGCCATCGCGCTGGATGGACTCGGGGTGATAATCGAGGAACTCGAGCACGTCGAGAGCGTCGAGATTCTCGATCAGCCGGTGCAGTTCGTCTTCCGAATACTTGCCCATGGCCTCAATGGCGGGATCCTCACCTCAAGCGGCGAGGCCCCGGGGTCGTTTGGGGGACTTATCCAGATACCTGAAGCCATGAAACTCCGGCGGCAAAGACGGTGTCAAGAACGGCGCGCCCCGGGGGTCGGGGGGAAATGCGTGGCAATCGGTTGAAGGGATGGACGATGGGGGGAAATTGGGTGCTAAATGCGGTTTGGAACGGGGGAGTGGGGCGATCCCGGACAAGAAGCCCACCCCGTCCTCGGCCCTTCCGGATCGCCGCTCGGGCTGTCCACCCACGAAATCGCTTGGATTGCACCAAGCGGCGGGTACCCGGCGCCCCGATTTTCGTTGGCATAGGACCGCCGCCCCTGACACGGTCGGTTTATTGAGCCGAACCGGCCCGCCCGCGGCGCCGGGGAGTCTGCGATCCCGCCCCCCCGGGGGGCCCTTTGGAGAGAATTCCCGTGTCCGTCATGACGAGCCCCATGCCGATCAGCGCGCGTTCGCGCCGCACCACCGATTCGCCGATCTCCTGGCTGATGAAGCTGGCGATCGACGATCCCAAGATCATTTCGCTGGCCGCGGGATTCGTGGATACGCAGGTCCTGCCTGAGGATCTCCTGCGCGAAGCGGTGGCCAAGGTGTTCGCGACGCCGGAGTCGGGGAAGTCGGCGCTCCAGTATGGCGGCACGTCGGGGCTGAAGGAGCTTCGGCGGGAGGTGGCCAAGTTGCTTGAATCACAGGGGCTTTCCAACGTGGATCCCGAGTTGATCTGCATCTCCAACGGTGGCCAGCAGGCCCTCTATACCGTGACCGAGGTGATGACGGACCCCGGTGACATCGTGCTGGTGGAGGACCCGACCTATTTCGTGTACATGGACGTGCTGCGCTCGGCGGGGATTCGCGTGCTGGGCGTGACGACCGACGACGAGGGGATGATCCCCGAGGCGCTGGAGCGCCGGCTGGAGGAACTGCGCGAGTCGGGCCAGCGCGCGCGCCTCAAGATCCTCTACATCATGAGCTATTTTTCCAATCCGAAGGGCTGCAACATGTCGCAGGAGCGGCGCGGGCGGCTGTTCGAGATCTATCGCCGCGAGGTCGAGCGCGAGGGGTCGTTCCTGCTGCTGGAGGACGCCTGTTACCGCGACCTGGCGTTGCAGGGCACACCGGAGCCGTACATGAAGTCGCTGGATCCCGAGAACGAGTTCATCTTTCTTTCAGGCACGTTCAGCAAGGCTTTCGCCCCGGGCCTGCGCCTTGGGTGGAGCTACATGCCCCCGGCGATCCACCGCGAGCTGTGCCGGCTGAAGGGGAACCAGGACTTCGGTTCCTCCAACATGAACCAACGCATCATGGCGGAGTTGCTGAAGTCGGGCGCCTATGACGTGGCGGCGGACCGCTTCCGCGCCCGCTACCTCCAGAAGCGCGACGCACTCGTCCGCGCGATCGAGGAATTCTGGCCTTCGGACATCGATATCCTGCATCCCAAGGGCGGCCTGTATGTGTGGGCGCGGCTTCCCGGCATCAATACCGATCCGGGTTCTCCGTTCTTCGAGGCCGTCACGGCGGAGAAAGTCCTTTATGTTCCCGGCTTCTATTGCTTCTGCGACGAAACACAGGAGCCGAAGCCGACGGACACGATGCGGCTGTGCTACAGCTATGTGGACTTCGAGCCGATGCGCGAGGGCGTCCGCCGCATGGGACGCGTGATCGAGCGGATGCGGGGAAGCTGACGTAACCTCGGGGGCGCATGGATCGCATTTTCAACATCTTCGCCGGAATCGGTGCCGACGACGCCCTCGATATCCTGGCCGTTTCGCTTATTTTCCTGGCGGCCTTCAGCCTCCTGCGGGAGTCGCGATCCTTTACGGCGCTCCGCGGGCTGGTGGCGGTTATCCTCACGGGTGTCCTCCTGTGGATTGTCTCCACGATGGGAAACCTGACGGCGACGCGGGCGCTGCTGGAGAAGTCGCTGACCCTGATCGTCATTACCTTCGTGATCCTTTTCCAGAATGAGTTGAAGAAGGCGCTGACGGACTTCGGCCAGACGTCCTTCTTCCGCCCGTTCCTGCAGGCGACCCAGTTCGAGGCCGACGAGATCGTGAAGGCCGTGATGCGCATGGCGGAGCGCAAGGTGGGCGCGCTGATCGCCATCGAGCGCCGCAACAGCCTGAAGCCCTATATCGAGGTTGGCACAAGCATCGACTCGGAGGTGAGCGCGGAGCTGCTGCGCACGATCTTCCAGCTCGGGACGCCGCTGCACGATGGCGCGGTAATCATCAGGAACAATCGCATCGCGGCGGCGGCGTGCCTGTTCCCGCTGTCGGAAAGCCCGCGCCTTTCCAAGGACCTTGGGACCCGCCACCGCGCGGGGATCGGCCTGACGGAGGAGACCGACGCCGTGACGATCATGTGCTCCGAGGAGACGGGGATCGTCTCCATCGCCTACGAGGGGCGGCTGGAGCGCAACGAGACGGCGGATTCGCTTCGCGCCAAGCTGAAGATGCTCTTCGAATCGCAGGAGGAGTCCGATGTTTAGCGGGCAGTCGGCGCCACGCAGCGGGCTGGAGCGGCTCTTGATGGTCCTTGCCGCGCTGTGCTGTGGCACGGGGGTGTGGCTGGTTGTGCAGATGATCCAGCGCAGCGAGAGCACCCTGGAAGTTCAGGTGGAATCGATGGGGGCCGTCGACACGCGCATCGAAATGGAGCTTGGGCGGCGGGTGGTTCCCGTGCGATTTTCGTTTCCCTCCACCGAGCTAAACAAGATGAGTTCGGAGAATTTTCGGATTCGCTTCCCCTTTAGCCAGATCCGCGACGCCCTAGGCGACAAGCTGGAGGCGAACGGGCTTCTGCCGCTTTCCAAGGACATGGTGGTGCCGCTGAATCAGGCGGCGATGGACCTGAGCCGGAACAACATCAGCGTGGTGGAGATCCTGGTGCCTCAGGTGAGCTGGACGGCGCGGCTGCGCTATATCCCCGCCCAGATTCGCCCCCGCCTGCAAGGGACGGCGAAGGAGGGCTTCACCTATGACCCATCGAGCGCGGAGATCGAGGAGTTTGGCGACACCATCGCCGTTCTGACGGAGGAGCGCGAGCGCGAGTACCGCGAGCAGGGCCTGACGCTGCTGGTCATCCAGACGCTTCCGCTGGACGTGGCGGGGCGTTCGGGTGTGATCCGCGAGGCCGTGGGAGTTGACTTGCCGGAGGGGGTGACCCTGCTCCCCAACGACCCGGCGCGCCGGACCGTCGTGGTCGAGATCGTGGAGCAGTCGATCACCCGCGTCGTCCGCGATGTGCCTGTGGTCTATACGCCGGTGACGGCGACGCTGAGGGCCCAGATCATGCCCGACCGCGTGGACGTGGTTCTTCAGGGCCCCGCAAGCGCGGTGAATGCCATCGGGCCCGGAGACATCGTGTTCAGCTTTCTGGACGTGAGCGAGCGCTCTGGCGAGCGCCGCGAGGTGGCCTTGGTCGCGAGACCCAAGGACGACGCGATCGCGGAGCGCATCCCGAGCATCGAGACCCTCCCGCGCAGCGTGACCATCCTGTTCACCGACCTCGCCACCCCGGCGCCGCCCGAACCCGCGCCATCGCCGGCGCTCAAGGTGGATGACCGGCCGACCAGTTAGCGCCCGCCGACGAATCGCCTTCCGCCCTTTATCCCCCCCGGAGTCATCATGGCAACCCTCTGTGTGAACATCGACCACGTCGCCACCGTCCGCAACGCTCGGGGCGAATCGGAGCCCGACCCCCTTCACGCGGCGGTGATCTGCGAATTGGCGGGGGCCGTGGGGATCACGTTTCACCTCCGCGAGGACCGCCGCCACATCCGCGACGAGGACGCCTTTGCGCTGCGCCGCGTGGTCAAGGGTCTGCTGAACATGGAGATGGCCTGCACCGACGAAATGGTCAAGATCGCCATCGAGTTGCACCCGGACCAAGTGACTTTGGTGCCGGAAAAGCGCGCGGAGCTAACCACCGAGGGCGGCCTTGATGTCGTCGGCAACCGGGTCGCCGTGGCCTCCGCCACGCGCAAACTGCTAGAGGCGGGTGTCAAGGTCAGCCACTTTATCGACCCGGATGCCGCGCAAGTTTCTGCATCGGTGGAAACGGGGGCCACGCATGTGGAGTTCCATACGGGGACGTATGCCCGGCACTTCGACCGGGAACGCGCTCTCGCCATGAGGGAGTGCGACCGCTTGGAGGTGGCGTGCCTTCAGGCCCACGGCAATGGCATCGTGGTGAACGCGGGCCACGGGCTGAACTACCGTAACGCGATTCCGGTGGCGCACCTCCCGTTTATGAACGAACTGAACATCGGCCATGCCATTGTGGGCCGTGCCCTGATGACAGGGCTCGACCGCGCCGTCCGGGATATGGTCGAGTTGATCAGGAACAGCAGGAATGAGACGGCAGGGAAAAGGATGAGGGATGAGGGATGAAAAGGGGAGCGGGGGCGGATGGTATACGCGCGCTGTCCCTCGATTCAATCCATCACCCCTTCTTGTTCATCCCTCATACCTCATCCTTATCCCTGCTTTATCCCTCATCCCTATTCCTCTTAGGAGACCCCCGCGGGCCCCGCGCCCCCGAAATCGCCGATGAGAATTCTGTACCTCTGTGGAGACCAGGGTATCCCGGCCTTTGGCCGGAAGGGCGCCTCGACGCATATGCGCGAGATGATCGGCGCGTTCAGGGGGTTGGGGCACGAGGTGTGTCTTGCCTGTGCCGACATCGCCGGCGACAGGCGGCCGGAAGAGGATTTCCCGCTGGTCAAGCTGCCGCGGCCGGCGTCGCGGTTGCTGGGCACGGATGGGCGCTATCTGCTGGCCAACCATTTGGCGAAGTCGGTCCTCAAGCGCGTGGTCTATGATTTTCAGCCCGATGCGGTCTACGAGCGCTCGGCCCTGTATTTCTCCGCGGGGGAATGGCTCAGCAACCGGTTCAAGCTCCCCCGGGTGCTGGAAGTGAACTCGATCCTTTCACACGAGCAGAATCAGCGCCTGCACCTTTCGAGCTTCGCATGGAAGGCGGAGTTGAGCCTGCTCCGCAACTCGATGGCGACTGCCGCGATTTCGGGCTATATGTCGCGCCAGCTCGATGCGCTTGGCTGTGATCCCCAGCGCATCCGGGCGTTTCCGATGGCGGTCGATCCCAAGCGCTTTCGCCTTCCTGTGGATCCCGAGCACCGGCGGCACGAGCTTCAGTGGCCCGACGGCGATATCGTGCTGGGCTACGTTGGCTCAATGAACTCCTACCACCG
>Ga0105049_10010120_pt1 | contig 10827 bp, 10 predicted proteins | sample MAT06_FD_78087 | JGI IMG/M metagenome (GOLD analysis project Ga0105049, IMG submission 78087) | Freshwater microbial communities from Lake Fryxell liftoff mats and glacier meltwater in Antarctica - MAT-06 | ecosystem: Environmental > Aquatic > Freshwater > Ice > Liftoff microbial mat | place... | reverse complement strand
GGCGGACCGTTGCTGTTGGAGCGTCCTGCGCGGCTTCGAAGCCCAGGACAAGGAAGCCCGCTTCATCGCCCGCAGGCTGACGGTCGAGCAACAAGCCGCCAATCACCGCGACCGCCTGGGCGAGCTCGATTGAGCCGCCTCAATCCGCCAGGGCCCACTCCGGCTCCGCCCCGCGCAGCCCGCCGGCCTGGAACCGCGAGAGGTGCTCGCGCACCTCGTCGGGCGTCTTGCTCTCGCGCACGGCGTTCTTGAGCGGCTTGCAGCCCACCGGCCGACCGCGATGATCCAGTTCCTTCCCCAGGTGCTTGGCAAACCACGAGATTCGCCGACGGATCTGGAACATCGCATAGTGCTCGCCGCGGAAGCGGAGCATCAAGTTGAGGTACCTGTTGATGATGGCGATCTTGTGCTCGTCGGTAGGCTCCGGTAGCCGTTCGCCGGTGCTCGCCAGCCACCACGCGTGGGCGAAGAGCCACGGGGCCGCCAGGGCCCCGCGCCCGATCATCACGCCGTCGCAACCCGTGCGCTGCTGCATCGCCAGGACATCGTCGGCCGTGCGCACGTCGCCGTTGCCGATCACCGGGATGTGCTGCCCCGGCCCCTTGCACGCCGCCCGCACGGCCTCCACGACCCGTGCGATCCCGTCGTGACTGACGACGCCGGAGAACTTCTGCTCCGTCGTCCGCCCGTGAACGGTGATCATGGCCGCTCCCGCGTCGATCAAGCGCGGCGCCAGCCACACCGCCACCGGCTCGGCGTCAAACCACCCCAGCCGCATCTTGCACGTGAGCGGGATGCGGTACGGCTCCAGCGCCCGCACGCACGCGCGGACGATCGACCCCGCCGTGTCCGGGATGCACAACAGCCGCGAGCCGCCGTCCTTCTTGGTCACCTTGTCGACCGGGCAGCCCATGTTGATGTCGACGATCGTGGCCCCGTGCTCGGCCGCCCACACCGCCCCCTCGGCCATCATGGCCGGGTCCGATCCGTAAAGCTGCATCCCCACCGGTTGGTCGTCGGCGTTGGTCGCGGCCAGATCGAGCGACGACGCCGTCCCGCGCAGCAGACCTTGGGGCGAGAGGAGGTCGGTACACGCCAGCCCCAACCCCCGCCCGTCCGGGGCCACCTCGCCGCGGCAGACGAGCCTGAACGCGAGATCGCAATAGCCCGCGATCGGGGCCAGGAGCAGGTTGGTCTTCAGTTGGACGGGGCCGATGCGAAGCACGTGGGAGTTTAGGACCCCCGCCGCATCCTGCCCGCAGTCACAGCCGGGTCAGCGCGAGCCGACCATCTCGTCGGCCCGTTCCTTCTTTGGGACGTTGATGCCCAGCTGCACCATCGGCCCGTGCGGCTTCTTGGCCGCCTCAGCGAGCTGCCTGGCGGCTTCCGGATCGGCGTAGAGGGGGAACGCCATGGCCTTGACGGTCGCCAAGAGCCCACCGAAGCCCGAGAACGTGTGATCCACGGCCGTAGGTTCGTAGCCACAGTGGACCATGCACTGCTGGCAGGCGCGGTTGCCGCTCTTCTGGCCGTACCGCTCCCACTCGGTCGTCTCCATCAGTTCCTTGAACGTGTCGACGTAGCCGTCCTGAAGCAGATAGCACGGCTTTTGCCACCCGAAGATGCAGTAGGTCGGCAGGCCCCAGGGCGTGCACTCGTAGTCGCGCTTGCCCATCAGATATTCCATGAACAGCGGCGAAGCGTTGAACTTCCAGCTCTTCTTGCGGTTGGAAAGCACCATCTTGAAGAAGTCGTTGGTGTTCTTCCGCTCCGTCATGAACGCCTTCTGATCGGGCGCCTTCGGATACGCATAGCCCGGCGAGATCATGCAGCCCTCGACGCGCAGGGCCATCATCTCGTCCATGAACGCCCGCACGCTGTTGGGGTCGGCACCCTGGAACAGCGTCGTGTTCGTGGTGACGCGGAAGCCCTTGTCCACCGCAAACTTGATCGCCTCCACGGCCGTCTTGTACGTCCCCTCGCGGCACACCGCGAAGTCGTGGTGCTCTTCCTGCCCGTCCATGTGCACGCTGAACGTCAGCCGCTTGTTGGGCTTGAACCAGCCCTGTTCCAGACGCTCCTTGAGAAGGAGCGCGTTGGTACAGACATAGACGTACTTCCCGCGGGCGATCAGCCCCTCGACGATCTCCTTGATCTGCGGGTGCAGCATCGGCTCCCCGCCGGGAATCGCGACCACGGGCGTCCCGCACTCCTCGGCCGCCGCCCAGCACTGCTCGGGAGTAAGCTGGCGTTTGAGGATGTGGGGGGGGTACTGGATCTTCCCGCAGCCGGCGCAGGCCAGGTTGCAGCGGAAGAGTGGTTCGAGCTGGAGAACGAGCGGGTAGCGTTTCTTGCCCTGCAGCTTTTGCTTGAGGACATAGGACGCGACAGCCCACATTTGTGAAATTGGTACAGCCATGAAGGACGAATGTTAGCGGGCACAAGCGCCGACGGCGCGGTTTGGCAGCTCCAGCGGCTTCACTTCGACCGACCCCGAGCGGAATCAGGCCACGGCGTCGTCAAGTAAGGATGTTGCCCAGGCCAACACCGGACCTGACCCCGATCCTCGGGATGGACCGAACCATCGGGGCCGTCATCCGTACACTTCCCGCTCCCGCGACTCGGCGTCACGGCCTCCTCATGCACAAAACCCTCGAATCCCGCACAGATGAGGAACTGGTCGAGCTTTATCGGCGTGGCGCTGCCGACGCGCTCGAAATCCTCATCCGTCGCCACCACGACGACCTGATGCGGTTCCTGACCCGACTGGTGGGCGAACGCGCGGGGGCCGAGGACGTTTTCCAGGAAGCCTTTCTCCAGGTTCACACCTCCGTCGAGAGCTTTGACACCTCGCGGCGCTTCAAACCGTGGCTTTTTACGATCGCGGCGAACAAAGCCAGGGACTTGCTCCGTAGGAACACACGCCGACGCACCTTGGATTTGTCCGCCCCGGTCGCCGGGAGGGCAGGGGCCGAGAACGGCGGCCCGACGTTTGTGGACCTCCTCTCGATCGACGCCCCCTCAGTGACCGAAGTCTCGGGGCGGCAGGAGCGGGATCGACAGGTTCAAGAGGTCGTGGGTGACTTGCCCTTCATGCTCCGTGAGGTACTTCTCTTGGCGTATTTTCAACACCTCAGCTACAGCCAGATCGCCGAGGCCCTGGAGATCCCATTGGGAACTGTCAAGAGCCGCTTGCACGCGGCCGTCGGGGCCTTCGCCAAACGTTGGCACGCGCTCAGCAAGGGGGAACAGCCTTCATGACCCCCGGCGAACCGCTTCAACCGTCCTGGCCCGAGGGCTTCGACCCCTCGGCCCTGAGCCCCGCCGACTCGGCGGCCCTCGATGCCCTGGTCGACGCCCAGTTTGACCCGCTCGTAGTCGCGCCGGCCGTCCGCGACCGTGCCGCCCGCATCGCTTCGATCCTCGATCTGCTCGACCCGATCGCGCCGTCGGCTCCGCAGCGCGACGCGCTCATCGCCGCCGTCGTCGCCCGCGTGTCCGAGGCCCGCCACGCCGCCCTCGAACCGGCCCGATCCGACGGCTGGATCACCGAAAGCAACGCCCTCTCCTCCGATGACCGCGACGCCCTCGACGCGCTGGTCGCCAAGGGCTTCGACCCCGCCCGCGTCCCCGTGGCGCTGCGAGCCCGTGCCGAACGGCACGCGGCGATCCTCAGCCTGCTCGATCAGGCCCCCGTTGAGCAAGGCGAACGAGAATCCCTGATCGCCCGGACACTCGTGCACATCCAGGCCGGTATCGAGTCCGAGCGTGGCCGGATGAGCTATTCGGCGGCCGCCGAGCGCCGCGTTGGCTGGAACTTCCGTTGGGCCGATCTTCTGACCGTCGCGTCGATGCTCCTGATCGCGGGGGCGGTGCTGGCCCCCATGATCGAGTCGATGCGCAGCGGCCAACGCCGCCTTGCCTGCACCAGCAACCTCATGTCCGCCGGGACCGGCTTCGCGGCCTACGCCGCCGATTACCGCGACCACCTGCCCATGGCCTCGGCCTCCCTCGCCGGCAACCCCTGGTGGCTCGTCGGCGTCCCCGACCGGTCCAACTCGTCCAATCTCTTTACCTTGCCGCGGGCTGGCTATGTCCCTCTCGCCCGGCTCTCCTGCCCCGGCAACGTTCTCGCCTGCGACGGCACGATGCCCATGGCCCACGGCCAGCCCGCCCAAGACTGGGCCGGCCTGGGCCAGGTCTCCTATTCCATGCAGAACCTCTTCGCCCGCGAACGACGCAACTGGGTCGGCGGCCCGGGCAGCACGCAGCGCGTCGAGATGCTCGTCGATCGCTCGCCCGTCGTGCTGCGGGCCGTCCGTCGCGAAGTCATCTTCCCCATGGAGAACTCGCCTAATCACCGTGGCGAGGGCCAGACGGTCCTGTTCAACGACGGAGCCGCGGAGTGGATCACCTCCCCCGTCTCCGTTCGCGGCGACAACCTCTGGCTCCCGCGCTCGATCGAGCAGATGCTCATCCGCTTCGCCGAGCCTAACCGGGCCCGCCCGCTCGACGGGAACGAGGAACCGGCGTCGCTCGAAGACTCGTTCATGGTTCCCTAGGTTCGGCGAAGCCTCGGCGCTAGCCGATCCGGGACGCCGCGCGGTCATTGGTCCGCCCCAAGGCCGGGCCAAAGCCAAGCCAGTTGGGTCGCGGGCTTCCCCCGAACGTCATACGGGCCTATCATCTCGACCCTCGTCAGTCCGCCCGGAGTCATCGGTCCATGAAAGCCAATAAGCCCCATAAGGGTCTGCTCAAGCGCATGCGGGTCACCAAGACCGGCAAAGTCAAGCACAAGAGCTCCAACAGCAAGCACCTCAAGAGCAATAAGAGTGGCAAGCGTCTGCGCCGGTTGCGCAAGGACCGCTTCGTTTCCAGCTGCGAAGCGTCGGCGCTCGAAATGATGCTTAACCGTCGCATCCGCGGGGCCGACCAGCCCCGCTCGGCCATCAAGCGCAGCCCCTCGCCCGCCGCACGCAAAGTGCTGCAGGCCGAGAAGGCCGCCATGGCCCTGTCTGCCCCCGCTCCCAAGCTGGGCAAGCGGGCCGCCGCCAAGGTCGCCGCCAAGGTCGCCGTGAAGATCAAGTAGTCTGTACGCGCCGGCAACGCCCCGTGCGTTGTTCGGCGTCCCACGGCCCGTCGGGTTCCAAGCCGGTCTGATCCCAGACTGCCCCGCACGCGCCGAAGAGGAGTTTCGTGATGCCTCGTGTACGTAAGGGCGCTGCCCGTAACCAGCAAACCAAGCGTCTCCGCCGCATGACCCGCGGCTACCAGAAGTCCACCACGCACCAGCGTGGCGAGATGAAGACCGCCATCCGCACCGCCGGGTGGTACGCCTACCGCGACCGCCGCGCACGCAAGCGGGATATGCGCGGCCTCTGGATCACCCGTCTCACCGCCGCCTGCAAGCTCCGCGGCACACGCTACAGCGTGTTCATGAACGGGCTCAAGATGTCGGGCATCATCCTCAACCGCAAGATGCTCAGCCAGCTCGCGATCGAGGACCCCAAGACCTTCGACACCATCTGCACCACCGCCGTCAAGAACAGTCGCGCCGGCCTGCCCAGCGCGGTCCCGACCACCACGGTCTCCAAGAACCCCCGCAGCGGCCAGCTCGCCCGGGATATCGAGGCGATCGAGGGCATCGGCCCCGCCCGTGCCAAGAAGCTCCGCGGGATCAACCTCGGCACCGTCCGCGCCTACCTGGCCGCGGCCGAGTCCAAGGCCGGCCGCCTGGAGATCGCCGAGAAGTCCGGGATCGACGAGAAGAACATTCTCGCCTGGGCCAACATGGCCGACCTCATGCGGGTCGACGGCGTAGGCCCCCAGTTTGCCGAGCTTCTCGAGAAGTCCGGCGTCGACAGCGTCAAGGAACTCGCCAACCGCGTCCCGGCCAACCTCGCCAGCAAGATGACCGAGGTCAACCAGGCCGGCGCCAAGCGGATCACAGTCCGCGCACCAACGCCCGCCGAGTGCGAGAAGTGGGTGGCCGAGGCCAAGACGCTGGCGCCCGCCGTTTCGCACTGATTCAAAGCCACCGGTTAAAACCCTCACCCTCGGCGTGCCGCACGCCGAGGGTTTTTCGTTCACCCAAACGAGTGGTTCTGATATCTTTTGCGCTTCTTTGCGTTCTTCGCGTTTATGGAGTACGCTTTGGAGGTGTCCGGGCGTGCTGGAGTCTGCCGCCCGACTCGAACGCTGGTCGAAAAGGGAGACCGATGAGAAACGCCAAAACTGTCTTAATTGCACTGTTGGCCGTGGCCGCCTCGACCACCGGTGCTTTGGCTCAGCTGACGATCCCCTGGTACACCATCGACGGCGGCGGCGGCACCTCGACGGGTGGCAACTTCACCCTCTCGGGCACCATCGGCCAGCCCGACGCCGGCGTCCTCTCCGGCGGCAATTTCATACTCTCGGGCGGGTTCTGGGCCGGTGCAGTCGCCGTGAACAACTGCTTTGTCGACTTCAATGCCGACGGCTTCCTCAATCAGGAAGACCTCGGTGGCTTCCTGACCGCCTTCTTGGCCGAGCCGCCGCTAGCTGGCCCTTCCGGCACTAACTTCGCCCCGTGCCCCGGCGAACCCGCGCCGTATGACACCGCCGGCTATGCCGCCGATTACAACCGCGATTGCTCCTTCAACCAGGAAGACCTCGGCGGCTACATCACCGAATACTTCTTCGAGACCGAGAATCCGACCAACTGCATCCCCGGCTGATCTCTACGCATCGGCCAAACCGACTCCGAGCCCCGGGCCTTCAGCCCGGGGCTTTTTTCGTTGGACCAAGTCGGAGCTGGCCCTGTTCATCATGCGGCCAGCGTCACAAACGACTAGGCTGAGCCCGTGAAGCACGTGATCGTCATTGCCGATGGTGCTGGCGATCGCCCGATCCCAGAGTTGGGCAAGCGGACGCCGCTGGAAGCGGCGCGGACACCCAATCTTGATGCTCTGGCCCGCGAGTCGCGGCTGGGTGTGGCCGTCACCACCCCGCCGGGCTGGCTGGCGGGCTCGGATGTCTGCACGATGGATCTGCTGGGGTACGACCCTGTGAAGTATCACACGGGGCGGGCCCCGCTGGAGGCCGCGGCGCTCGGCGTGGAGTGCGAGCCGAGCGACTGGATCTTCCGGCTCAACCTCGTGACCGTCGGCGAGCCCGGCACGCCCGACGACGGCCTCATGCTCGATCACTCCGCCGGCGCGATCAGCGACGCGGAGGCGCGAGAGTTGATCGCCGACCTGCTGGCGCACTGGCGTGCCGCACGCGGGCCGACCCTGGGCCCGGACCAGCTCACGCTCACCCACGGCGTCTCCTACCGCAGCATCCTTGTTGACCGCAGCGGCCAGATTTATCGTGGCCTCAAAACGGTCCCGCCGCACGAGATCCCGCGTGAGCCGTGGGCCAAGCATGTACCCCAGGGCGAAGGGGCCACCAAGCTCGTCGAACTCACCGACATGGCCCGGCAGTTCCTCGCGCGACACCCGGTGAACCTCGCCCGCAGCCGCGTTGGCAAGCGCGCCGCCAACATGATCTGGATCTGGGGCCAGGGGACCAAGCCGGTGATGCCGTCGTTCCACGAGCGCTTCGGGCGGCACGGCGCGATGATCACGGCCGTCGATCTGCTCGCCGGCATCGCGCGGCTTATCGGGTGGGACCGGCTCCAAGTGCCCGGCGTCACCAGCTATCACGACAACGACTACGCGGCCCAGGGCCGGGCGACCGTTGCGGCGCTGGGGTCGTACGACATCGTCTGTTGCCACGTCGAGGCGCCCGACGAAGCCAGCCATCAGGCCGACTGGAAGACCAAGCTCGCGGCGATCGAGGCGATCGACGAGAAGGTGGTGGGCCCGATCCGCCGAGGGCTGGGGCAATCGGGCCAGCCGTGGCGGATGCTGGTGCTGCCGGATCATTACTCGCTGGTGAGCACGCGTAAGCACGACGCGACGCCGGTGCCGTTCATGATCGCCGGCGGGATGCGCGACGGCAAGCCGGGGGTCCGCTTCACCGAGCAGCACGCCCAGGCCACCGGCTATCGCATCGACCCCGGCCACATCCTGATGGACGCCTTCCTCGGCTCGACCTAAAAACCCCGTATGCCCGACGCCTACAACATCGACCCGACGCCCATAGAGCCCGCGCCGACGCCGCCCCTTCCGGGTGCGGGCAAGATCGACGAGCCCTCGGTCCTGCACGAATCCGATCAGGAGAAGTGCCCGTCCTGCGGCAAGCCGGTGTCGGCGGCGGCGGTGGTCTGCGTCAACTGTGGCTACGACTACCGCGCCAACATGCAGCGGCAAGTCGATCTCGCGGCCGCCAAGGCTGATACCGAAACTGAAGAAGACGATCGCCCCGAGTTCGTCACACCCGGGCTCGGCTCGGCCAAGGTATGGGGCATCATCGGCGGCGTGGTGTTTGTACTGGCGGCGGTGGCGGCAGGCTACTTCGTGCCCGAGGGCGCGAGCGCCGGCGCGGGGGCGGTGGCCGCGCGGGTGGGGCTGGTCGGATTCGAGGCCGCGTTGCACGTGCCGACGGGCCTGCTGGCGGTGATGGCGGTGGCTTGGTATCGCGGCGAGCGGTTCGGCCGGATCGACCTGGCCGCTGCCCGCATGTTCGTGGCGTTTGCGCTCTTCCTGTTGGTCAAACATCTCCAGATCCCGCTGCCCAGCATCATCGGCGTGGGGCTCCAGTGGCTCTTGGGGATGCTGGCGTACTGGGCCGCGGTCATGCTGCTCTTCCGCAAGCCGCCCGAGGTGGCCGGCCAGATCGGGGCGGCACACTTGTCGCTCTTCGCAGGGGTCCACGTGCTCATCGCGATGCAAGCAGCCCTGATCGCCGCGGCGAAGGCTGCGGCGGCCACCGGCCCAGCGGCGGGTGGTTGAGGAAACCGGCCGCCGGGCGAGTTCGTCCCGCTCCTAGAGTCACAACTAACCACCCGGCGGGCCGGGCGGATCGGGCCCTTGATGGAGACCGCATGCTCAAGCCGTTCCAAGTCGTCAGCGATTACGTCCCGGCCGGCCTCGACGCGACCAAGTGGCCGCAGCTCGAACCGCTCTATCGCGGGCTCATCGAGCGCACGCTCAAGTGCAAGAACTGCCTGGAGCGGCTGATCCTCGACCGCAGCGAGCTCGACGCCGCCGCGAGCGAGGCGTCGAGCGTGCTCTACATCAACATGACCTGCCACACCGAAGACGAGGCCGTCAAGAAGGCGTACCTGGACTTCGTCGAGGAGGTGGAGCCGAACCTCAAGCGGCTGGGTTTCACGATCGACCAGAAGATCGTCGCGTCTCCGTTTGTCAAGGATCTCGATCTCCAGCGGTACGAGGTGCTGCTGCGCGACCTGCGGGCGGCGGTCGAGATCTTTCGGCCCGAGAACGTGCCGATCGAGACCGAGCTGACCAAGCTGAGCCAGCGCTACTCGGAGATTTCTGGCGCGATGATGATCCTCTTCCGCGGGGAGGAGCGCACGCTGCCGCAGATGGCCCGCTTCCAGGAAGAGACCGTCCGGGCGACTCGGGAAGAGGCGTGGCGATCTGTGGCCAAGCGCCGCCTGGCGGACAAGGACACCATCGAGGACATCTTCGATCAGATGCTGGCGTTGCGCCATCAAGTCGCGGTGAACGCCGGCTTCAGCAACTACCGCGACTATGCGTTCAAGGCCAAGCGCCGCTTTGACTACACGCCCGAGGACTGCCACAGCTTTGCGCGTGGTTGCGCCGAGCACATCGTGCCAGCGCTGCGCCGCCTCAACGAGCAACGCCGCACGGGCCTGGACCTGCTGACGCTGCGGCCCTGGGATCTGGCGGTGGACGCCAAGAGCCGCGGGCCGCTGCGGCCCTTCGAGAATGCCCAGGACATGGTCGAGAAGACCGCCCGCGTCTTCAATCGCATGGACCCGGCTTCGAACGGCAACGGCGTGCCCAGCCTCTCGCAGATGTTCGCGGTGCTCCAGGGCCAGGGTGCTGCGCCGGGCCAGCCGCCGGTCAACTGTCTGGATCTCGACTCGCGCAAGGGCAAGGCGCCCGGCGGCTATCAGGCCAGCCGCGACCGCATGCGCATGCCGTTCATATTCATGAACGCGGCGGGCGTGCAGCGCGACGTGGAGACCATGGTGCACGAGGCGGGCCATGCGTTCCACTCGATGCTCTCGCGTCAGGACCCGATCCTGGCCTACCGCAGCGAGATCCCGCTGGAGTTCGCCGAGGTCGCGTCGATGAGCATGGAGCTGACGACGCACCCGTACATGGAGGAGTTCTACGGCAGCAAGGAGAACGCCGACCGCGCACGCCGCGTTCACCTGGAGCAGCTGGCGACCATGCTCCCGTGGATCGCAACGATCGACCAGTTCCAGCACTGGCTCTACACCAACGTGGGCCACACACGGGCCCAGCGCCGCGAGCTTTGGGTGGTGCTCATGCAGCGGTTCGGTTCGTCGGTCGAATGGACGGGCCTCGAAGAAGAGCTCGCCTGCATCTGGCACCGGCAGCTGCACCTGTTCGGCGCGCCGTTCTACTACATCGAATACGGCATCGCCCAGCTCGGGGCCCTGCAGCTCTACAACAACTTCCGTCGCGCGCCCGCGCGGGCCATCGCCGATTACAAGAAGAGCCTCTCCCTTGGCGGCTCCCGCCCGCTGAAGGAACTCTTCACCGAGGCGGGCCTCGACTTCGACTTCTCGCCCGAGCGGATCCGCAAGACGTGGGTCGAAGTCGAGAGTGTGCTGGCTTCGCTTCCCGCGTAGCGCCGCGCCCTCGAGCGACGGGTCCCGGCCTCACGCGGCCATGAGCTGCGCCGCGGCGACCACCGCGGACTGTTCGCCGATCTCGTCAAGAT
>Ga0105049_10010115_pt1 | contig 10832 bp, 8 predicted proteins | sample MAT06_FD_78087 | JGI IMG/M metagenome (GOLD analysis project Ga0105049, IMG submission 78087) | Freshwater microbial communities from Lake Fryxell liftoff mats and glacier meltwater in Antarctica - MAT-06 | ecosystem: Environmental > Aquatic > Freshwater > Ice > Liftoff microbial mat | place... | reverse complement strand
GCCGGTTTGTCGAAATTTTTTACACAGGCTTTCGCAAGGCATTGGAGGACTTCTCCAACCTTTTGAATTTAAGGGATTTTATTCGGCTGAATTAAGCTGGTTTGAATATTGCATTTAAATCCATGTGAAGCGCGACGTGGCAGATGCAAAGCGCTTGAATCTCATGTGTTTGGATGCGGTTTTTTTCTTCAGGTGCGTTGCAGGCCTGTTTTTCTTGGAGGTAGCGATTCATGTATTCAGCGACAAACTTTCGACCCAAATTGCTGGCGTTAGCAGTTGCCGCAGCCTTGGGCGGGGCAAGCATGGCGGCCCATGCGGCGCCCTCGATCACGCTCGAGGCATTTGGCGATACCAGCACCAGCGTCGGGCTGGGCGCCGAGCTGATTCCGCCGGAGACCTACCCTGCAACTGGTGGCGATTACCTGCAAACTTATAGTTCGCCCTCGGGCTCCATCGGCAGCCTTTTCTATCACACCTACGGCTTCACCACCGGGCTAAGTTATTTCGGCGCACGGGTTTCGGGTGATGGCACGTTCTACGGCAAAACCTCGGCTAGCTACAACAATACCTACACCAACAACACCACTGCGGCGCAACTGGTCAATTTTTCGTTCAATGTCGACTCGGGCGAAATCGGTCTTGCGGGCGGCGGTTCGGGGTTCGCCGATCTGCTGTTGAGCCTGCGCTTCAACACTATCGAAGTCGCGCGTTCGCGCGGTCGCATCGACGACCCGGCTGTTGGCGCAACCACCTGCAACTCGAATGTCGGCGGCCTGAACACCGGCGTGCTGGCGGGTTACCTAAGTTGCGACCTCGGCGGCACCCAAGCGTCCGGCAGCAATGCCAGCTATTCGCTCAGTCGCCTGATCGGTGTGGGTCAGAGCCTGACGATCGATTACGACATCGTTGCCGAAGTTTCAGGGGCTTATACAAGTGGCGGTGGCACGTTTTGCAGCTTCGGTCCTAACGGCGGTGGTGACGCAGCTGTCGCTATCGAGGACGGTGTCGTGGTACCGCCACCAGCAGCCTACGGCGGCGACGTGCCGCAGTACACCAATTGCGCGTTCTACAACGGCATCGCCCGCTCCGGCGACCCGGCAACCCCCGATCCGTTCAACCCGGCTCAGTTTCAGCTCGCCGTGCCCGAGCCCGGCTCGCTGGCATTGGCTGTGGTTGCCTTGGGTGGGCTCGCCGTTGCGCGCCGCAAGCGGCGCGACAAGCAAACCGCCCCTGCCTGATAAGCCGGCATTCCCGATTAACGGCACCCGTTGGGTGCCGTTTTTTTTGCTCCCCTACAATACCGGCATGGCACGCATCGTATTTGCTTGGGAGCTTGGCGGCGATTATGGCCACATCGCGCGCATGCTTCCGCTGGCGCTGGAATTGCGGCGCCGCGGCCATGATCCTGTATTCGTGATTCGCGAACTGCGCGGCGCCGAGCTGCTGCTGGCGCCGCATGGCATGCAGTGGTTCCAGGCGCCGTTGTGGCTCGGCCACGTCACCAATCTGCCCGATGCTGCCGGTTACGCCGAGATGCTGATGCGCTTCGGCTTTCTCAACGCCCGTTCACTGACCAGCATTGCCAGAGCCTGGCGCAACCTGCTCTTGTTGCTGCGTGCCGACATGATCGTGATGGATCATGCGCCCACGGCGCTCCTGGCCACGCGTGGCCTGGGCTTGCGCCGGGTCAATCTGGGCGATGGCTTTTGCATCCCGCCAGCCGCGCGGCCGCTGCCCCTTTTCATGTGGTGGCAACGCGGCAATACGGTGCGCCAGGCCGATTCGGAGGAGCGGGTGCGGCAGGTCGCCAATGAGACTCTGTTCGCGCTCGACGCGCCGCCGCTGATGACCTTGGCCGAGTTGTTCGACTGCGATTTGCAACTTGTTTCATCGTTTCCGGAGCTCGATCATTATCCCGATCGCCAGGGCGGCGATTTCATCGGGCCGCTTTTCACACTTGGCCAGGGAGCGCCGGTGCTGTGGCCGGAAGGCGATGCGCCGCGCGTATTCGTCTATCTCAAGGCCGAGTATGCCGGGCTCGAGCGCGCCCTGGTCGCGCTGCGCGACGCGCCATTGCGGGTGCTGGCGCATGTGCCTGGCGCGGCGCGCGATACGCTCAAGCGACACACCTCGGCCACCCTGCGGTTTTCCGAGGCGCCGCTCGACATCGAGGCGGCGCGGTCTTCCTGCGATCTGGCCATCTGCCACGGCGGCCACGGCACCGTTTCGGCCATGCTGTTGGCCGGCAAGCCGCTGTTGCTGTTGCCCATGCAGATGGAGCAGGCGATGACCGCGCACAGCCTGGAAAAACGTGGCGTGGCTTTGTCCGCCATGCCCGAGGCGGCCGCGCAATTGCAGCGGCTGGTCAAGCGCGCCCTGGGCGAGCCGCGTCTGGCAGCGGCCGCACGGGCGGTGGCAGCGAACTACCCCGGCTACGATCAGGCGGCCACCGTGACACTGGCGGCGGATCGTTGTTCTGCCCTGCTGGAGTCGCCCGCATGAACGCTTGCGACCGACCGCCCGCAGGGCGCGGGCGCTCTTCCTCGCGGAGGATTCCAAGCATTGACCGCAGGGTAGCCCAATGAGCGCAGCACCGGTGTCGGCTCCCCCCCAAGATACGCCCGACGCGCCGCCGTTTTTCTCGGTACTGATCTGCAATTACAACTACGAGCGCTTCGTCGGCGATGCGATCCGCAGCGCGTTGGCACAGGCCTATCCGCGCGATCGCTTTGAGGTGATTGTGATCGACGACGGCTCGACCGATGGTTCGCGCGATGTGCTTGCGGGCTTCGCAGGTACGCCGGGGTTTCGCGCGATCCTGCAGGAAAACCGCGGTCAGTCGGCGGCGTTCGAGGCAGGTGTGCTGGTGGCGAAGGGCGATTACGTGTGCCTGCTGGATTCGGACGATCTGTATCTGCCGGGCAAGCTTGGCGCGGTCGCCGCACACATTGCCACGCTGGATGCCGTGCCCGACAGGCTGTTTCTATGTCACGACCTGGATATCGACGAGGTGATCGGCAAGGGCATCCTGAGCGAATCGTGGTTCGACCGCGTCGGCGTATCCCGGCTTGGCGCCAGTGCGCGGGTATCCGAAGTCACACGCGGCTTTCCATTCTCGATTCCCGCCGGGCTGGTGTTGTCACGCGCCTTGTTCGCCGACTGCCTGGCGGCCCTGCCGGTGTGGGCGTTCCCGCTCGGCGCGGATGGCATCGTGTGTCCGGCGGCACTGATCGCCTGCGGCACGGTGCACTATCTCAAGCAGCGCCTCGCGGTCTACCGCATTCATGGCGCCAATGAGTTCGCCAGCCTGGTGGACGGCGTATATGTGCCGCGCCGCGATCCGCGCCTGCGCACGCCGCGCAGCCTCAAGTTTCTTGAACAGTGGATCGACCTGGCAGACATCGGCGCACAGGCTCGCGTTGACGCCTTTGCCTACCTGCGCCGCATCGAGAACATGAACCGCATGCCTTCGGGTTCGCGGCTCCTCAACGCGCCGGTAGTGGCGATCGCGGTGCTTACAAACGGCTCGGACGAAGCCGTGCAAATGTCGGTGGATTCGGTCATGCAGCAGTCGCACCCGGCACTGCTGCTTAGCCTGCCTGAAGGTGTAGGGCAGCCGACCCTTCCGGCGAGCGGCGGTCCAGGCCTCGCCCGCTTCGCCGACGATGCCGGTTTGCCGGATTTCATGCGATTGGGTCGGGCCTACGCTTCGGTCGATGCCGACTTCATGGTTTTTCTGCGTGCGGGCGATCGGCTCGACCGTGAGTTTGTCGAACGTCACGTACATCTGCATCAACACGGGCTACTGGCTGGCGTGAGTTGCTGCGATGTACGCCTCGCGGGTCAGGAAAATCGTCTTCTGCATGCCAGCGTTTTCCTCAACAGCGGCGTCTGGAAGCAGCCAGAGCAACGTTTTTTCCCGTTTGACATCGGCCTTGCCGATTGGGTAGGAGCGCCCATCTCGGCCTGCATGTTCCGTCGTGGGGAGCTGCTTGATCGCCTGTTCACGCAGCCGCAGGCAGGTGCAGCCGCAGATGCAGCCGCGCTTGCGGCTGCCGGCTTCTGGCTGGCCTTCCAGTTTCAGTTGCACACCGTCGGCGCCTTGCGCCTGCTGGAAACCCTGGTCACCTGCCATCTGCCTGACGGCGCCGCCGGCAGCTACGGCTATATGTCGGCAGCTACCAGGCTCGACGGTACGCTGGCCATAGTGCCGCTGCGCGATGCAGCGTTGTGGTTGCAGGAGTTCTATCTGGACCAGGAACCAGCCTTCCGGCGCTGGCTGCCGCTGCATTGGCACCAGAACTTCGAGCTGTGGCTCGACCGCCATACCGCGTGATCGTTATGGCTTTGGGGAACACTGAACAAGTCCGCAGGTTGAGAAATCTGCTTTTGCAAGCCTTTGAATTGAACGGAAGTCCCGTTCCATCGCCTGCATTCCAGGGACTTGTTCAGCGTTTTCTCAGCGCTGTGCGGTCAAGAACGCGACGATATCGTCCAGCACCGGCGCAAATCCGCGCAGCGGTGCCGCCAGCGCACCGACTACGCGCGTGTGGTCGAGCCCCGGATAAGCAATCTCCCGCGCGCTGCCGCCGGCCGCACGCAGAGCGCTCGCCAGGCGCGCGCTGTTGCCCGGGTTGACCACGCTGTCTTCGGCAGCAGTCAGCAAAAGCGCCGGTGGCAGGCGCCCGCCGTCGCGCCTGATCCGGTGGATCGGCTGGGTTGCGTCCGGTGTATCCGGATAGCCGAACAGCGCGCGGGTCGCCACCCCGGTCAATGGCCTGAAGTCGTAGGGACCGGCCAGGCCGACAAAGCCGCGCACATTGCCGGGCACCACGCCGGCACGAGCCAGATATTCGGGCGCATAGGCCAGCATGGCGGCGTTGTAGGCGCCGGCCGAGTGCCCGGCCAGGTAGATGCGCGTCGGGTCGCCACCCAGGCGCGGCGCATTGCGCACAGCCCAGGCCACGGCGCGCGCGCAGTCGTCGAGAAAATCCGGGTAGCGCACGTCCGGGTGCAAGCGGTAGTCGGGTATCACGGTGAGATAACCGCGGCTGGCGAAGGCCTCGCCGGCGAACAGGTAGTTGCCGCGGGCGCCGGTGGTCCAGCCGCCGCCATAGAAAAACACCACGATGGGGGCGCCTGGGGTGGCGTTTGGCGGCGCTGCCGGGTTGGCCGGCAGGTAAACATCCAGACGCTGCCGCGCGAGTTCGCCGTAGGCGATGTCGCGTTCGGCGCGATAGGTGCTGCTGGGCACGAGGCTGTTGATCAAGGTCAGCGGCGCGCAGGCGCCGACGGCGAGCAGCGCTGCCAGCACGGTGGCTGCGGCGAGCAGGGCTTGCAGCCAACGGGATACGGGCCAGTGCGGGGTCATGCGGTTTGTACGCTTCTGGCTGCCTGCGCGGATGCGCAAGCCTGCGTCGGCCCGGGCACTTGCCTAATCGGGCGTCGGCGGAGCGTCGCGCAGATAGACCGGCAGGTCGGTGGTCGGCGGGCGCGCCGGCACCTGGAAGAACATGTCGGCGGCGAAGCCGCGGTGGTAGGAGGTGTGGATGATCAGGTGCAGGATGATCTCGCTGCGCGTCATGGCGCCGGCGCCGCCGCCGACGAAGGTGAAGTCGAGGGTTTCATCAAGCGCCTGCGCTGTCAGGCGATCGCTCCAGGTGATGAACCAGGCGTCGAATTCCTGTTGCGCGCGCCACAGTTCGGCCAGCGGCGGATGGTCGGCGGTGTTGCGCGCGCTGTAGCCGTGTTCGCGCCCTTCCACATGGGCGCGGAAAATCGAATCGATCACGTAGTTGTGGTTGAGGGTGTGGACGATGTTCTTGAACAGCGTCGCCCGCGGCTTTTCGGCCTCGCCCGGCGGCAACCCGAAAACCGCATCGTAGAACACCCGGTTGGCCCAGGTGTTGTAGCGGGTCAGCATGCGGGCGGTTTGCAGTGAGCTCATGGGGTTTGTTCCTGGTGGGGCGGTGTGCCACATGGTGGCGCGCTTGCTTGGGTGAGACGCCGCAGGCGGCCGCGTCGTGCCTTGGTGCTGACGGCCAGGCGCACTTGCGGAAACGCGGAACAAATCCGTAGATCGAGAAGGCCGCTCTTGCAATCCGCTTTTGCAACCGTTTGAATTGACAGGAACTTCCGTTCGATAGTCCGCATTTCAGGGACTTGTTCGGCGTTTTCCTAAGCGCTGCCCGCCACTTCGCGGCGCACGATGGCCGCGCCTTCGACCATGGCGCGCAACTTGCCGTCGGCCACCGCGCGCGGCAGGTACTTCATGCCGCAATCGGGCGCCACGATGATGTTCTCGGGCGGCGCATGCGGCAGGGCGCGGCGAATCCGTGCGGCGACCGTTTGCGGGCTTTCGATGGCCATGTCGGCCAGGTCGATCACGCCCAGGATGATCTTCTTGTTGTCGAGCGTCGCAAGCACCGCGGTGTCGAGGTTCGACTGCGCGGTCTCCAGCGACACCTGATTGCATGAGCAGCCGTGCAGTTCGGGCAGGAACGAGTAGCCCGACGGGCGCGCGTGGATCACCGCGGCATAGCCGAAGCAGATGTGCACCGCAGTGGTTCCGGTCACGCCTTCGAGCGCGCGGTTCAAGGCCGCCAGGCCGTATTCGCGGGCTTTCTCCGGGCGCGCCTGCATGTAGGGCTCGTCGATCTGCACCACGTCCGCGCCGGCGGCGAACAGGGCCTTGATCTCGGCATTCACGGCCACCGCGTAATCCATCGCGCACTCGGCATCGGAGGCGTAGAAATCGTTCTGCGCCTGCTGGCTCATGGTGAAGGGGCCGGGCACGGTGATCTTGGCCTGGGCGCCGGGCTTTTTCAGGCTGGCTTTGAGAAACTTGAGGTCGGCCACTTCGACGTCACGCAGGCGGCGAATCCTGCCCACCACCCGCGGCACCGGGTTGGGGTGGCCGCTGCGGTCCAGAGCCGTGCCCGGATTGTCGATGTCCACACCATCGAGTGCAGTGGCGAAGCGGTTGGAATAACTCTCTCGACGGATCTCGCCGTCGGTGATGATGTCGAGTCCGGCGTCTTCCTGGGCCTTGATGGCCAGCAGGGTGGCGTCGTTCATCGCTTCTTCCAGGTAGGGCTCGGCGATACGCCACAACTCTTTCGCGCGGGTGCGCGGTGGAAAGCGGCCGGCCAGTTTCGCGCGATCGATCAGCCATTCGGGTTGCGGGTAACTGCCGACCAAGGTGGTGGGGAAAAGCATGCGGTCTCCGGTGTCTGCCTGTGGCAAGCGTCATGTGCCGATGCGCTTGGCACCGTTCCAGCGCTTGGCCCAGTAGTGCTCATTGAGGCTTTCGGTGCGCACCACGCCGCCTGCGGCGGGGGCGTGAATGAACTTGCTGTCGCCGATGAAAACCCCCACATGGGAATAGGGGCGGCGCATGGTGTTGAAGAACACCAGATCGCCGGGTTCCAGGGTATCGCGGGCGACCTCGTCACCGTGCCGCCAGATCTCCCAGGCGCTGCGCGGCAGGCGCAGGTTGAGGACTTCCCGGTACAGGTAGCCGACAAAGCCGGAACAGTCGAATCCGGTTTCCGGCGAACTGCCGCCACGGTGGTAGCGGGTGCCCAGCAGCGCCATCGCGCGGAACAGGATTTCGCCGGCGCGGCTGGCGAAGCTTGGCGGCGTTTCGCCAGCGGCCGGCGTTGCATCCTGCGCGCGCGCGCCGCCAGTGGCGGCAACAAACAGCACGCTTAGGGCGCCGACCATGCTGCGGCGTCGGTTCGGCGATGGTATGGAGCGGGGCAGGGGGGGCTTTCGCATGTCAGTTACGAAGTTTACGGCATAGCCGGTGCCGGGCGTGTGGCCGGATGGCTCAGGAGAATTGCACCATGCCGCTGTCGATCGGGATTGGTGCAGCACGCGCCAGCCCCGCAGGGTGCAAATGGCCGCCTGGAAGCGGTTTTGACCTGATTTGCAATAGCTGTGCGACACCCGGGGGCAGAAGATACTGCGCGGCGCCTTTCATGGTTTTTCCAGCCAAGCGCGAAACAGAGGGGCAGAGGCTGGCTTACAGAGGCTTTCACGCTTCCCGCTTGGCGCTATGCTTGACGTGTTGCCGGCCCTTATTAAATTGGCCGGCCCTTGATTGTCCGGACAGGTTCTCGCAAGGCCGATGCATGAAGGCGTTGTCAATCGATTTCAAGCCGTCGTGGATGCAAGGGCCGGTGCCGCGATTTGTTGACCGGGTGCCGCGCTGAGCACGATCAAGGCCCAGGCAAGTGTTTTAATGCGTTCGCGCCCTCAACCCGGAGATGCCGCATGCCAGCACCCGATGTCGCACCTGCTGCAAATGTTGCACCTGCCGCACCGCGCATCCTGATCGTCGACGATTCGCGCATCGTGCGGGCGACTATCGCCCGGCACATCAAGTCGAAGTTCGCCCATAGCGAGGCGGTCGACGGCGAGGCAGGCTGGAACCAGTTGTGCGCAGATGTCTCGATCCGCGCGGTGATTTCGGACCTGAGCATGCCGAAACTCGATGGTTTCGGCCTGCTGCAGCGGATTCGTGCTGCAGCGGATGCACGCATTCGCAGCCTGCCGGTCATCATCATTTCGGGCGACGACGAGGCGGCGCAGATGCGCCGTGCCGCCAAGCTGGGCGCCACCGAATTCATTACCAAAGGCATTGGCGCGGTCGAGCTGGTGGCGCGGCTGGAGAACCTGACCGCACTATCCGAGGCCCGTGAGCAGCTGGACAACGTGCGCGTGGCGGCGGCGCAGAACGCCAGCACCGATATCCTGACCGAACTGGGCACGACCGCTCTTCTGATCAAGCAGGGTGCCTCGATGTTCGCCTATGCGCGGCGCCATCGCGTCCCACTCTCCGTGGTGCGCGTGGCGATCGACGATTTCGTGAAATTGCGCGCGCGTGTGGGCGATACCGTGGCTGACCAGATCCTGGTCGCAATAGCGCGCTTGCTGGTGTCGCGTCTGCGCAAGGAAGACGTGGTGGCCCGCACCGATGCCGCCGAGTTCGCCATCGCGGCACCTTCGGCCAGTGCAGTGGCGGCGGCCAAGTTCGCGCGCCGCCTGGTCGAGGACATCTGCGGTGCGCGCATCACCTGGCAAGGCAAAGCCGTCAAGATCAGTGCCGCCATCGGCATCGCGGACAGCACGCTCGAACCGGCCGAGAGCTTTGCCGATGTGTTCGCCGCCGCCGGCCGTCGCCTGGATCGGGCGCGCACGCTGAGCGGCGACCGCGTGGTGTCCGAAGACCTGCTGGCCAGGGTGGTGGCACCGCAGGTGCCTTCGGTGGAGGAGGCGCTGACGCTGCTGGCAGCCGGCCGCGGCGCCGAATTGCTGCCGTTTGCCGCCGAACTGGCGCTGCGAATTTACCCCTTGGTCAAATTCTGCGATGATCAGTTCAGCGTGGCCGAACGCAAACGGATCGAAATGGCGGCCACCCAGAAGCTTGCGACCCTCAAAGCCGATTGAGTTTTCCCGGTGTGGCGGTGGCAGGCACCATCAAAACGGGAGACAAGGCCATGTCCTACGAACAGTTCCACGCCCGCTCGCTCGATGATCGCGCCGGCTTCTGGAGCGAACAGGCGCAATTGATCGACTGGCAGGTGGCGCCTGAGCAGACGCTCGACTACTCGAACCCGCCATTTGCCAAATGGTTCGTCGGCGGGCGCACCAACCTGTGTCACAACGCGGTGGATCGCTGGCTCACCCACGACAACGGCGCCCTGGCCGACAAGCCGGCGCTGATCTACATCTCGACTGAGACCGGGGCCGAGCGCAGCTACAGCTTTCGCCAGCTGCATGCCGAGGTCAACCAGGCTGCGGCGATGCTCATGGCGCTTGGTGTCGGGCGTGGCGATCGCGTGCTGATCTACATGCCGATGATCGCCGAGGCCGCCTTCACCATGCTGGCCTGCGTGCGTATCGGCGCGATTCATTCGGTAGTGTTCGGCGGTTTCGCCGCGCATTCGCTGGCCAACCGCATCGAGGACGCCAACCCCAAACTGATCGTCTCGGCCGATGCCGGCTCGCGCGCCGGCAAGGTGGTGCCCTACAAGGAACTCCTGGACGAGGCTATTCGCCTGTCAACCCACAAGCCGGCGCGGGTATTGCTGGTTGACCGCCAGCTGGCTGCGATGGCACGGGTCGAAGGCCGCGATGCCGACTGGGCCACTCTGGCGGGCGCACATGCCGGCGCACAGGTGCCGTGTGTGTGGCTTGAGTCCAGCGAGCCTTCGTACATTCTCTATACCAGCGGCACCACCGGCCGGCCCAAGGGCGTGCAGCGCGATACCGGCGGCTACGCAGTGGCCCTGGCTGCCTCGATGCGCCACATTTACTGCGGCAAGCCGGGCGAAGTGTATTTCTCGACCTCCGACATCGGCTGGGTGGTGGGCCATTCCTACATCGTCTACGGGCCGCTCCTGGCCGGCATGGCGACCATCATGTACGAAGGCACGCCGCTGCGTCCCGACGCCGGCATCCTGTGGAAGATCGTCCAGGATTACAAGGTCGCGGTGATGTTCTCGGCGCCGACTACGATTCGCGTGCTCAAGAAGCAGGACCCCGCCTATCTGGCGAAGTACGACCTGTCTTCTCTCAAGGCCTTGTGGCTGGCCGGCGAGCCGCTCGATGAGCCGACGTCGCGCTGGATCGCCGACAGTCTCGGGCGGCCGGTGGTCGACAACTACTGGCAGACCGAAACCGGCTGGCCGATTCTCACCTATCCGCTGGGCATCGAGAACCGGCCGCGCAAGTTCGGTAGCCCCGGCTACCCGATGTATGGCTACGAGGTGCGCCTGCTGCACGAGACCACCGGTGCCGAGGTGGCGGTGGGCGAAAAAGGCGTG
>Ga0105049_10010113_pt1 | contig 10833 bp, 11 predicted proteins | sample MAT06_FD_78087 | JGI IMG/M metagenome (GOLD analysis project Ga0105049, IMG submission 78087) | Freshwater microbial communities from Lake Fryxell liftoff mats and glacier meltwater in Antarctica - MAT-06 | ecosystem: Environmental > Aquatic > Freshwater > Ice > Liftoff microbial mat | place... | reverse complement strand
TGGTTTTCGGATAAAGACCGCCCAAAATTTACACCTAATGCCAATTGCATATATTATTTATTCCAAAATTTTATGGAATTATGTCGATGCAATAGCTGTTTAGGTCAAATGAAATTTAACTCAAGTTAGGTTGTGGTTAAAACATATCGTTCACTTTAACTCAAATTACGCATTAGAAATCTATTCCAAACCAAAACTACTTCAAAAATAAGCACTACCCTTTTTTCGATATTGAAATAGTAATAAAGTACTTCGTAAAAAAAAGTCCGCGAGCACTTATATTTTTTGTTTTAATAACGAAGTCTCATGCTTAATTTGGATTTAAACCAAAAAAAAGGGAAATCAATTGACTTCCCTTTTCCATTTTTATAAGTTGATTTTATTCCGCCAAAACCACCACTTTGTTATTCAATACTTCCACTACTCCACCATTAATTTCGAAATTGTGTTTTGCAGAAAGATTATCAGTAACTTGAATGGTACCTTTTTTCAGCGCTGAGATGAGAGGCGCGTGTTTGTCTAAAATCCCGAAACCACCATCAATACCCGGAAGAGAAACGTATTTTACCTCGTCTGAGAACAATTTTTTGTCTGGAGTAATAATTTCTAAATGCATATTGAGCAGTATTAGTTAGACTCGGCTAATAATTTCTTTCCTTTTTCTATTGCTTCTTCAATAGTTCCAACAAGGTTGAAAGCCCCTTCAGGATATTGATCCACTTCTCCGTCCATTATCATGTTAAAACCTTTGATAGTATCTTCAATTTGAACGAAACGACCTTCTAATCCAGTGAACTGCGTTGCAACAAAGAAAGGTTGAGATAAGAAACGTTGTACACGACGTGCACGTGTAACCACCAATTTATCCTCTTCACTTAATTCATCCATTCCCAAAATGGCAATAATATCTTGCAATTCTTTGTAACGCTGAAGTGTTTCTTTTACGCGTTGTGCAGTATCATAATGTAAATCTCCCACCACATCACGAGAAAGAATACGAGAAGTAGAATCTAAAGGATCAACCGCAGGGTAAATACCAAGCTCAGAAATCTTACGACTCAATACTGTTGTAGCATCTAAGTGGGCAAAAGTTGTAGCCGGTGCAGGGTCAGTTAAATCATCTGCGGGCACATAAACAGCTTGCACAGAAGTAATAGAACCTCTTTTAGTTGAAGTGATACGCTCTTGCATTAGCCCCATTTCTGTTGCTAATGTTGGCTGATAACCTACCGCAGAAGGCATACGACCTAAAAGTGCCGATACTTCTGAACCGGCTTGTGTAAATCTAAAGATGTTATCGATAAAGAAAAGGATATCGCGCCCACCAGATTTTTCATCCCCATCGCGGAAATATTCTGCCATAGTTAAACCAGAAAGGGCAACACGTGCGCGTGCTCCTGGAGGCTCGTTCATTTGTCCGAAAACCAAGGTAGCTTTTGATTCTTCTAAAGCTTTTTTATCCACTTTAGATAAATCCCAACCACCTTCTTCCATAGAATGCTTAAATTCTTTACCGTAGTTAATTACGTCTGATTCAATAAACTCGCGCAAAAGGTCATTTCCTTCACGGGTGCGTTCACCAACTCCAGCAAAAACTGATAACCCAGCATAAGCTTTCGCAATGTTGTTTACCAATTCCATAATTAATACCGTTTTACCTACACCAGCACCACCAAACAAACCAATTTTACCACCTTTTGAATAAGGCTCCAATAAGTCGATTACTTTGATACCTGTAAATAATATTTCTTTGGATGTAGATAAGTCTTCGAAACGAGGTGGATCACGGTGAATAGAATATCCACCAACATTGCTCACTGGGCCAATACCATCAATTGCTTCACCTACTACATTAAATAAACGGCCTTTCACTTGGTCGCCTATTGGCATTGTAATAGGTTTTCCTGTTGCAACTACGGGCATTCCACGGCGCAAACCGTCAGAAGAATCCATAGAAATAGCACGAATTGTATCATCTCCAATGTGCTGTTGGCACTCAAGAATTACAATTTGACCATTTTCACGTGTTACCTCAAGGGCATCAAGAATATTTGGAAGTTTGTTGTTTTCGGCGTCGAAACGAATGTCGATCACTGGGCCGATTACTTGTACAATTTTGCCGATACTTTGGGCCATATTTCTTTGTTTAAAAGTTGAAGGGACTCAATCCCGAAATCGAGCGCGAAATTAAGAGAAATTCCTTCAGAAAATGAGGAATGTTAAATAAAAATAACTATTTCACACGATTAATCTCGTCTTCCGCACCAGTCTTGCGATTGCGCGTATCTTTAACATTCTCATTTCCGAATCTATACGTAAAGTTTAAACGCAATTGGTGACTTTCCCAAGTGCCGCTTGCATCCATATACAAACCAGAAAAGTTGCTAATTCCTCTCCAGCGCATCGACCTAAAAATATCTGAAACACTAATATTGAGTGACCCTTTGTCTTTTAAAATCTTCCATTTTACCCCTCCGTCAATTCCCCACATTTCTCTGTTTCTAAAAGTTGCTCCCCAAATACTTGGAGAATTGTAAAAACCAGAAAGCTCTAAACTCAACTTTTTGGAGACTAAAAAAGATTGTTGTGCATACAAATTCCACGAAAAACGCTGCAATACAAAATCACGTCCTTCCCCAAAAGAACCCTTGTTGGTGGCATGCATGGCTCCAAGAGAAATAAAACCGCCCCATTTATTGGTAAGTTGAAAAGGAAGGCTCGAATTTATGTTCACCAAATTGCGTGTTCCTACATTTCTAGTAATTAAAAAGCTTTTATTCCCTTGCGTTGTGTCTGTTACTTCAGTAAAAAAATTAGTAGTGTAACTGTAACCAATGCTTGTGTTTAATACGTAAGCATACGTATGCGTAAGTTGCACATTACTGGTATATTGTGGTCTCAAAAAAGCGTTTCCTTTAAAATATGTTAATTCATCTAATTGGCTTTCAAAAGGATTTAAATCTGCATAACTCGGGCGGTCAATTCTTCTACCTAAGCTTAATCCTAGGCTATTTTTCTGATTCAATTTAAAAGAAACACCTGCAGTAGGAAACAAATTGTTGTATTTTCTCCTCACATTTCCATCCTTCTGCGGAAAAACACTAATAAGATCACCAATAGTTCGCGTGTACTCGTTTCTCAAACCTAACTGAAGGTCCCATTTCTTAAAACTCCGAACATACTGTGCGTAAACTGCTGCAATTGTTTCTGTAAGGTTAAACTGATTGCTTCTTTTTAAATTCAAGGTATCAACACCATTTATTACGTTATAAAAATCAAAACGATTTTTGGTAACCACATGCGAAACTTTATAACCTGTATTAATTGTTCCTTTTAAAAAGGGGAATGAAAAATCTGTCTTTACACTAGCAATATCTATGCGTAGCGGGGTGTTCATTCTATAATTGTTTTCATTCAACACAGTTATAAGATCTTTGGCAAAATAGGTATTGGGCAAATAATTATAAGTTGCGTTGTCGAAAAAGCCATAATCTAAGTCTGTAATGGCAGATCGATTTAAGGTATCTTTCCAAGCCCAGTTTAAATTAAAATTCTGATTTTGCCTGTGTTCTTCACCAATGTTTTTTGCAGACAAATATTTTAAGGGCTCTTGAGCATCTCTTTGTTGAATCGGAGTAAGACTTTCAACACTATTCAACCCATCTTTCACACTCAAATTATACAAAACACCAATAGTATTTTTAGCATTCACATACCAATCGACTCCAGCTTTTGCCGTATGCGTGCCATTAACAGAGCGGTTTGTATTTCTTTGGTCAAAAATGCTATCCGATTGTTCTCTGTAAAAATGATTGTTGTCAATAAAACGACCTCGATTCCAATTATAAGTTCCAAAAAAATTCACCTTTTTATTTCTATAATTCCCACTTACACTTTGATTCCATTTAGGATAAACACCAAAGTTTCCGCCGGCTGCATAATTCCCGTTGAGACCAATTGAAAGATCTTTTTTAAGTTTTATATTGATGATTCCAGCATTTCCAGCAGCATCGAAACGGGCAGAAGGTTGAGTTATAATCTCAATAGCATCAATCTGCGAAGCGGGAATTGCCTTTAAATAAGCAACTAAATCGGCACCAGATATGGGAAGTTGCCTTCCGTCTACATAAAAACGAACACCTTGCTTGCCTTGAACTATTATATTGTCGTTGTTATCTATCACCACTCCTGGAGCTTTGCGCAATAATTCGAATGCATCGTTTGAACTTGCATTCATTGTTCCTGCAACATTTAGCACTACTTTATCTGCCTGTACTTCAACCATTGAGCGGGTTGCAGCAATAGTAAATTCTTTCAGTTTCACTTCCGAAGATGGTAAAGTAACAGTAAGCATATCGTTAGTAAGTTTGGAATAACTGGTCACAAAACCTATTAACTGAGTAACTATTAATTGAGAATTGGATCTCGTTTCAGTAAATCTTGCAACTCCAAGAGTATCTGTCAACGATACTTTTATGAGCGAAGAATCTTTCGCATGAACCAAAGAAACTACTGCAAACGGAACAGGTTTGCCATCACTATCCAAAATTGCAACAGTAATTTGAGCATTGGTTTTAAACAGAAGTAACAAACTAAAGGCTAGAAGTAAAAATAATTTTTTAATAGACATTGAATTTGATGTGAAAAATGAATGTGGATTGAATTACAGTTCTTTTAAGGCGTTGATATCTGGTGGGGACAACGTTGTTTCTTCTGAAAATTCGAAACCATATTTCTTTGCAAATACCAGTTGTGCTTTAGTAAGCTGCGCATTGAGCTCTATCTCATTCTTTTTAACCTCTTGAATGATGTTGTAAATTCTATCCATTTCATCATTCGAAGGATCGTATCCTGCTAAAAAAATATCTACTACTTCTTTGTATTCGTGGTGAAATATTTTACTGTAATACGTAATTAAATCAACCGCTTTTTGTTTCAATGTAGAATCATCCTGATAAGGAGTTAAGCGCTTAATTGTATTTAAATTACTGTCGGTGCAAGCTATTAGTTCTTGGTAATGCCAACTAATTTCTTTGTTGGTTCCTTCGTTATACAATCGATTGAGCTTCACCATTTTTTGTATGATTTCATTTTGACGGTCTACAATAAAATCGTTGTAAGCAATAGGAGTGCTCAAAACAACATCACCACACCTCGCTTCTCTTTCACTGCAAGAGACAATGATGAATGTGAAATACAAAGAAGAAAAAATAGCAGCAAAAGGCTTATTCATTATTGCTGCAAAATTATAAAATATGATATAACTAAAAACAATGTTTTTACGAAACAAAAAAGCACCTTCCTTGTTTGGAAAGTGCTTTAAAAAAAGGGTTAAAATTCTTAATGGGCTACAGTAAATTTCTTTACTGAATCGCCGCCCACAGAGCGCAAAGTAAGAAAATAAATACCGTTAGTCAATTCTTCAATATTTACTTGAATGGTAGTATTATCTATGGTTTGAATGTTGCTTTGTTTTTTTACTAAATTACCAATTGCATTGTAAATTACAATTTCCGTAAGGCCTTCCATTTCCGTTTTGGTAGCAATGTTAAGTACCGAACCATTTACAGGATTTGGATACAAAGTAATGTCTGTAAGTTGTTTCTTAAGAGGAGCCAGAGAAGTTAATTCGCTCAATTGTAATTCCCCAAGATTTAAGCTGCTCACGTTTGTTATGTTAGTACTTTCTTGGTTGTCGTTGTCATCTTTTATAATAATTGAAACGTCTTGTAAATTTATTGGATGGTGATCCGTTCCGTTTTGAAACACTCCCGAAATATTATCTACCGTAATGAAGCTCATCACACCTACTTCAATTCTCACTTCGGGCTGATTTACAAAAGGAAGTAATTTTGTAGCAAAATATTCAATTCTAATAATAATATCAACGTCTACTTTTCCATCAAATGCAGAATTAGTTCGTATGGTGATAGGTTCTGTAAATCCTTTTGGAACTGTTGGTGCAATTTCTCGTACCGTAACACCTTGTGGAATTCCCAAATTAGCATGGATGTGAATAGTCGTACTTTCTGAAAATCTTTCAGTATTTGGTATATGTAAAACGATGGGAATGGTTCCACTTATTTTATCAGCAACAGCGAATTTAGGTGCGGCTAAAACAATAAGAAAAGAAATAAGTCGAAGTACTGTTGCTAGTTTCATGGGACAGTGTATTAAGTTAATGTAAATGTAGGGAATCGTTTTTTGAAAACAAGCATACATGTTTTTATGTTTGTCGACAATTTTGAAATGTACTTTTCACAAGAAAATTCAATTTTTATAGGTTTATCAATAGTTGCAGGAATTGCATTTTGATTCTTTTGTCGGAAACATTCTACGATTAAAAAATATGTGACGGTAAAACACATCGAATAACATCTATTTTTGTGAGCTTCACTACACCATCTAATTTAAAATGCAATCAAGCAAACTCATTCAATTATTAAAAACGCTCTCTAAAAAAGAGATGAAGGAGTTTCAGCAATTCACGAATTCTGAATTCTTCAATAAAAATGAGCAGCTTGCGCGATTTCTTTCGTATTTAATACTATACCAACAAGATTTTGAATCGGAGTTACTAAACAAAGAAACATTCTTTAAAAAGCATTATAAAGCAGAAATATACGACGAACAGAAGTTTCGATATTTGCTTTCAGATTTAACAATTTTGTTAGAAGAGTTTATAGCTTTTGTAGAATACAAGAAAAACAGTTTCCAACAAAAGTATTTTCTTTTACAAGGTTTAAATAAACGCAACCAAGACAAATACTTTTTGCAGGATTTAGAAGTGATAAAAAAACTGAGCGATAACAATCCCTTCCGCGACAGTAATTACTACTTTAATCAGCACAATATCAATGAAATTTCCTACGATTTTACGTCCGAAAAAAGAAACCGCGCATTCGACTCTTCCTTACAGGAAGTAATTGACAATCTAGAAATTACTTATTTAGCAAAAGGTTTTAAGTACTACTGCGAAATGATAAATAGAAGAAACATACTTCAGGTCTCCTACAACCTAAGTTTCTTCGATCAAATGGTGCAATACCTGCAAAATGGTTCCTTCGACGACATTCCTGCGGTACATATATATAGGTTGATATACATTACACTCACCAACCACAGCGACCAACAAAACTACCAAGCATTATTAGCTGCACTCGAAAAAAATGGAAGACTTTTTAGTCAGCGCGAGCAACGCGGCATGTACGTTTTTGCGCAGAATTATTGCATCAAAAGAATTAATCAAGGCGAACCCGCAGCATTAGAAGAAATTTTTAATTTATACCAAAAAATGGTAGAACACGGGCTCATTTACGAGGGAAACTACGTATCGCAGCCTGATTTTAAAAATATTGTAACTACCGGACTTCGTTTAAATGAGGTAGAATGGGTCAATAATTTTATAGAAGATTACAAATCTAAGTTAAACCCAGAATTTAGCGAGAATGCTTTTACTTATTCTATGGCTTGGATACATTTCAATAAAAAAGAGTACGATAAAGCCTTGCGCATGCTGCTCAAAGTAGAGTTCAACGATGTATATTACCACTTAGACTCGAAATCCTTATTGATGAAAGTGTATTTTGAGATGAACGAATACGATGCTTTCTTTTCTTTAATAGACGCCTTCAAGATTTATTTGCGCAGAAACAAATTCATTTCCGACTTTCAGAGAGAAACCTACCATAACTTTATTTTATTGATTAATAAATTGATGAAGATAAAGTTGGGGAAAAATGGAATGAATTGGGCTTTGCACGACGAAGTAAATAACACAAAACCCGCTGCAGATTTAGTGTGGCTTAAATTAAAAGCAAACGAAATAGCAACTGCATCAAAACTAAAACGATGAATCCAATCCACAACAAAAGTAACAGTAACGAATTTATATTTGGTATACATCCATTATTAGAGGCCCTCAACAAAGACATTGAAATAGATAAAGTTATTATTCAGGCAGGCATTAAATCGCCACATATACAGGAGCTAAAAAGAATGCTCGCCGAGCGCGAAATACCCGTGCAAATAGTTCCACAAGAAAAGTTAGCTCGTATTACGAGAAGCAATCACCAAGGAATTATTGGTTTTGTAAGTCCCGTGACATTTGTTCCGCTAGAAGAAATTTTACAACAAGTTTACGAAGCCGGCAGAGACCCGTTTCTTTTGGTACTCGACCGTGTTACAGATGTCAGAAATTTTGGAGCAATTTGTCGCACCGCCGAATGCGTAGGTATAGATGCTGTAATTGTCCCTTCGCGGGGCAGCGCGCGCATTGGTGGCGATGCTGTAAAAACATCAGCAGGCGCTTTGTTAAATATGAACATTTGCCGTTCGTTTAACCTCAAAGACACGCTCGATTACCTTAAAAATTCAGGTATTCAGCTTATCGGGTGCACCGAAAAAACAGATACTTATCTGTACGACACAACATTCGCAGGCCCAACCTGTATCGTAATGGGTTCAGAAGAAGACGGCATTAGTCCCGAATACCTCAAAAAGTGCGACAAGAAAGTAAAAATCCCAATGGTCGGCAAAACCAGCTCCCTCAATGTTTCAGTTGCAGCAGCAATAGTAATGTATGAGGTTTTCAAAGGAATTAGCAAATAGGTTTCTAATACTAATTAAACTTACAATAAAAATTTCTCAATTCGCGATTTGCGAAATGAGAAATTCTGTTTTACATTTGCTTTTATGAGAAAGCACAATGGCATGCGCCCCCAAGATATTCCCATTTTGATAAAGATTATTTCATTTAAAGAAAAGAGTTGGCAACTTTCAGATATTTCCATTTCTTTGAGGATAAGCCTTTCAGAAGTTTCAGAATCATTGAATAGAAGTAAATTGGCTAATTTGATTGATTACAAGAAGAAAAATATCAATCGACAAAATCTTCTAGAATTTATAGAATATGGTATAAAATATGTCTTTCCTCAGCATCCAGGTTCTATGTCTAGAGGAATTCCAACTGCACATTCTCATCCCTTTATGAAAGATAAAATTATAAGTGAAGTAAACTACGTTTGGTCTGATATTAAAGGAGCAGAAATAGGATTAGCAATAGAACCATTTTATCCCAAACAAGTCGATGGGGTTCTTGAAGATTCTATCTATTATAAATTATTGGCGTTGATTGACGTTACGCGAGTTGGTAAAGTTAGAGAAGTTAAATTTGCAATCCAAGAATTGAAAAAAAACATCCTAAATGAACCAACATGTTAATATTGTAAGACTAAAGGTAATCGCAATTGCGTTAGAATCTTTGAAAGAAAAAATTGTTTTTGTTGGCGGAGCAACGGTTTCCTTATATGCTAATCGTATTGTTTTTAAAAAAGGCCAACTGATGATGTTGACGTTATAATAGAAATATTAAGTTATGCTAAAAGAATTGCCTTAGAGGACAAACTCCTCTCATTAGGGTTTTCCAATGATATTGAATCTGGAATAGTTTGCAGATACAGGATTCAAGGAATCATCGTAGATATAATACCGACGAACGAACCATCTATTGGTTTCTCAAATATTTGGTATCCAAAAGGTTTTGAAAATTCCGTGGATTGCAAAATTGATGATCAATGTACTGTTAAAATTTTAAGTGTACCGTATTTCATTGCAACCAAAATAGAGGCATTTAAAGGTCGTGGCGCAAATGATGGAAGAACAAGTCAAGATTTTGAAGATATCGTTTTTCTATTAGAGAATAGACAAAATATTTGGGATGAAATAAATAATGCTACTGATGAATTGAAAGCATACCTAAAAACAGAGTTTTCATTGTTATTTAAGAATTCCTTCTTAGCTGAATGGATAGATTGTCACGTTGAAAGAAATTCTCCACCAGCAACCAATCAAATTCTGGATAATATCAAAGAATTCATTTCAACTAAAACTACGAATTAAACTTTGTTATGAAAATAAAAACTACACTAAAAACCGGCTCCCTCAATGTTTCTGTTGCTGCAGCAATAGTAATGTATGAGGCGTTTAAACCCAGATAATACATTTTTTTTGGGCGCCTGCCGCTTTCAACATTACACAAAACACTCTACTTTAGGGTAAGCGGCACCCCGCTTTTCGCTTCAATCTTTTGCTCGTACCTCACAAAAGGATTTCCGCTGCAATCGGTGGCGCAGCATTTATGTGGTCTCTAACTTGTTCGTTTTTTATATACATGTGGTGTAAAATTATAACATCTAGGATGATGTCACCCCTATGGGGCTAGGCGTACGAAGGTGACACCCCTATTAGACAAAATTTTAAACAAAAAAAAAGGGCGTCCTTTTGGGACGCCCTTTTTTCATTTTATAAACCGAAGCTTATTTTGTTTTGCTGAATTTAGCAACGCTTCTTTTCTGATTCCCTTCAAGAGTAATCTGATATAAGCCAGCAGCATAATCACTCATTTGAACTTGAATAATTTGCTCACCGCGAGCGCCATTCAATACTTCTGTATGAATCAATCTTCCTGCAGCATCGTGAATAGAAAGTGTAGTAAAGCCGATTTTCTCGTTCACTTTCACATTCAATATATCACGCACTGGATTTGGATAGATTACAAAACCTGAAGCATCTGTAGCTGTCTCGATACCTGTTGTAGATTCTTGCGTAACAGAGAAACTAGTATTCGTTTCGAATACACAGCTAGATCCTAACATTCTTAAAGTAAGTGTGTAAACACCTGCTTCGGTAACGTTCATAGAAATTTGTGTACCTGTTCCTTTCAAGATTCCGTTTAAGAACCACTCATAAGTAGCGCCTGCAACTGCTTGTTGTACGGATGCTTCAATAACATCTGTAGTATAGTAGTGAGAGCTAGTTAAAGGAGCGATGTTC
>Ga0105049_10010112_pt1 | contig 10833 bp, 12 predicted proteins | sample MAT06_FD_78087 | JGI IMG/M metagenome (GOLD analysis project Ga0105049, IMG submission 78087) | Freshwater microbial communities from Lake Fryxell liftoff mats and glacier meltwater in Antarctica - MAT-06 | ecosystem: Environmental > Aquatic > Freshwater > Ice > Liftoff microbial mat | place... | reverse complement strand
CGCACTCGGATTTTTAATTTTCATGCCGAGTTGGATTTTTATGACAGAGTATTTTAGAAGTTCAAAACCTTGGCCCAAGACCCTGATGAATCACTTTCAGGAACTGAAATTTCCAGCGGCGATTGCAAGATTTAGCTTCTCAAAAATCCTCAAAGTCAGCTCGGTCGTTCTGGCACTCGCCGGCTTAACCCTCAGCATCGCCTTTTTGAGATTTGACTATAAATTTGAAGAGAGCATCACAAAGCGTAGTATTCCTAAGTCTCGAGAAGCCCTTGGCGCTATTTTCACTGAACGCCTTAAACCCTCGGCGGTGGCTGTGTTTTCAAGTCAAAAAGACTCTGCCCAGTTTCTTAAGTTTTATGACGATCATAAGGCAGACTTCGAGGATATCCCGCTGGCGAGTGGACTGAGTTCGTTCTTACCTGAAGACCAGGACAAACGAATAGAAACCTTGAAAGAGATTGGCGAAGATGTGGAGTACTCTTGGCTAAAGAAAGTGGAAGATCTACAAATTAGGGATTCACTTCGAGACATCAAGGATAATGCTTCCTCGTATAGTGCGATACAACTCGAAGAAATGCCTGCTGAACTGCGAGATCCATTTATTGCGTCGGATGGAACGCAAGATCGATTGATTTATCTCTACGACAAGGGTGGAGAGACCGATGGCTTGAAGGCCATGAAATTTTCTGCCGCTATCGATCGACTCAAAAAACAGAGCGGATTTGATCCAGTGCTCTCTGGACAAGAGATAATCTTTGCGGACGTCGTACGCCGAGTTGTCGGAGAAGGGCCTTGGCTTGTAATCGGAATGCTGATTCTTGTGTTCGCGATTTGTTGGCTCGATTTTAGAGAATTGAAACATGCGCTTTGGACAGTATCTCCTGTGATCTTGGGCTTTTTGATGACCGGAATTGTTTTGGTTCTGAGTCGTTTGCAGATTAATTTCTTTAATATGATCGCGCTTGCGTCGCTGGGTTCTATGGTTGTTGATAACAGCATTCATCTTTATCACCGATATTTGGAGAATCGAGATTCTGGAATGAAGAATCCTTCTTCAAGCGCGGCTTTTTTTGTGGGTCCGACAATCCTACTTTGCACCTGCACCTCTATTTTGGGCTACGGCGGAATGCTTTTCGCTAATCATACGGGGGTTGCTTCGCTGGGTTTTGTAGCAGTGGTGGGACTAATCTGTTGTTTCTTTAGTGCGGTCGTATTTTTTCCGGCTTGGTTAAAAGGGAGCGCCCAGTGAATATAGACCGCTCTTCTTACTCTGACCGCGATGGAAATCGTGCTTGGAATTGATAATATAGTCTTCACTGCGATTCTGGTTGCCAAGCTTCCAAAGTCGCAGCAGGCAAAGGCGCGCCAAATTGGAATCTCTCTGGCACTTATTTTTAGATTAGCGCTCTTGAATTTATTTTCCATTTTTGATCATGGTGGTGGCCATATCAGTAAGGGCTATATCTACTTTGCAATGGGATTTTCTCTACTTGTTGAGTTCCTAAATATGCGTTTCAGAAGGAAGGCAACACCGGTAAGTTTAAGGACCCCACTTCCTCTGGGAATAAATTAGTTTAAGTCAGTTCATTAAAGGCTTGAAAGGCTGCGACTTTGTAAGCCTCTGCAAAAGTGGGGTAGTTAAAAACATTGCTGACAAAGAAATCCAAGCCTCCACCGAGTGCCATGGCGACTTGACCTATATGAATCAATTCGGTCGCCTGAGTTCCCATAGCGTGAACTCCGAGAATTTTTCGAGTTTCGCGATGGAATAAGATTTTTAGGAATCCGTCTTCGTCACCGAGGATTTTTCCTCTCGCAAGTTCACGAAATCGCGCTCGGCCTACCGCAAATGGAATCGCTTGCTCCTTCAGTTGAGACTCTGTTTTGCCGACCCATGAAAGTTCCGGAATCGTATAAATGCCGTAAGGAAATGTTTCTGGAAACTCGGCGTGTGAAAGCCCAAATATCTCAGCGGAAGCCATACGTCCTTGTTCAGATGCAGAAGTTGCCAAGCCCGGCATGCCTTGCAAATCTCCAACCGCGTAAATATGTGGAACTGACGTTTGGTATTTAGAATTTACGGCAATTGTTCCTTTGTCGGTGATACTGAGTCCCACTCGATCCAATCTCAATTCTTCAACATTGGGTTTTCGACCCTGACAGTAGACAACAGCATCAAACATCTTCTCATCGTGAACAGTTTTAATCTTCGCTTGAGATCCTACGATTGCGACCTCTTGGGACTCCCCAAGCCTGAGCGAAATTCCATTTCGAACAAAGGCAGTCTTAACTCCTTCGAGAATCTCCAAATCGAGATCTCGAAGTAAATCCTTTCTTCGGTCGTAAAGACTGACTTCCGCTCCAAGAGCTGCAAAAATCGAAGCATATTCGCAGCCAATGACGCCCGCTCCCATCACGGCCAGAGACTTTGGCTTTCTCTTGAGCGAAAGAATTGTATCGCTATCATAGATAGGAGGTTCAAAGCAGATTCCATCGGGCCGACGGGGGCGATTACCAGTCGCAAGAACGAATGAGCCAGCGGAAATCTCTCGAGTATTTGCGGCCTTTACCTCAATTCTATGCGGGTCAATAAAAGATGCGAAGCCGTGTAGAACTTCGACCTTATTGCGCTCGAGCTGGAGTCGAATAATCTCGCCGTCAGCCAAAATTACTTTCTGCGAAATTTCTTGAGCTTTCTGAAGTGCGCCCGGATCATTTCGATCAAGCTGAAGAGCAGCTTCTCGAAGACTTTTACTAGGAATAGTACCCCAGTGGAGGCAGCTACCCCCTAAATTGCGGCCCTCAACAATAGCCACATTCTTTTTGAGTTTTGCAGCTTGAACTGCGGCCCTTTGCCCCCCGGGTCCCGACCCGATGACGATTAAGTCAAAATCATGCACAGCCTTTAAGACTACGTGGAAACTCGCTTTTCTTACAATCTTTAACCACGAAGTACTTCTCTTCAATTAAGACTTGCCGAATCATTTGATCGTGCGAATTGGGAAGCATATTAAATTTCAATTTTCATATCGCAAACGCTAATATCGCTCAGTCGAAGGCGAGCATTTATGTTCCTGGGAGTTTAAGTGTTTGTGAAATTTTATATTATTTTTCGTGTGCGCCTTGATCCATTCTGTTGACACTTAGAAATCCTGACCTGTAACTTCTACTCGATAGGAAAGTTGAGTGGAGGGTCGGATGAAAATAATTTTAAGTCTGCTAGTTCTAGCATTTTATTCAAATGTTTTTGGTCAACCCGTTTTTCAAGTGACGGACGATGCGGGCCAAATTGGTCTTGATTTCGACATTCACGCATTCACGCCAATCGATATGGCACCCAGCATTCTATCCACGCCCGTGGATGCCTTCAGCTCTCTTTGTCAAAAGCTCTCTCGCAGTCCTCCCGCAACCGCCGTCAATATTAATCTTGTGCCCGTGGGACGAGTGGGAAATCCCAATAACTCAGTCGGCCTTGGGCAAGTCAATTATCTGTATCATGCTGGAAAGTTTGAAGTCACCAATGCTGAGTTTGCTGCTTTCTTAAACGCCATTGCCGCACTAGATGACCATCATGGAATTTTTAAGATCGAAATGGAGACTCATTTATACAGGAGGCATTCGTAGACTCAACTGTGGCAATCGAAGGTATTATGTGACTCGGCCTCTTATGGCGAGCAAGCCGGTGAACTTTGTAAGATGGCATGATGCTGCGCGATTTGTGAATTGGCTTTCGAATGGACAGCCCGAGGGTATCGCAGATGAATCGACAACCGAGACTGGAACCTACAATCTCGGGGGATTGGCGAGAGTTGTCTATTACAATGAGCCAAGGGGCGATGGAATCTGGGCTCTTTCAAGTGGAAGCGAATTTGTGAAGGCCGGTTTTTATAACGGAATCACCAATGTCTATTATCCTTTCGCAACTCAAACTGGATTAAATCCAGAATATGGGGTTGGAAATCTGACTTCGGCTTTAAGTTCTGGAGACTACCTTTTTCCGGGAGTGAACCGAGTAAACTACGCAAGCCTTGCAAACTGGAATGGCTCAACATTTGGCAATGTAACAACTGTTGGCTCGTGCGGAGAGGAGAGTCAAAGTCCCTGGGGAACTTTCGACCAAAACGGAAATGTGGGCGAATGGACTCAACAAATTTTATGTATTGCGGATATGTGTGGCAGGGCCATTCGTGGAGGCTGGTATTCTTCAGCTCCCGCTGGAGTAACCGAAGATGGCTGGCCTATTGTAAACGGGCTAAGACTGAACTTTGCCCCTTCATCAACTTTAGATCCTGATTGGTCCTACGCTCCGCCTGAGGAATATTATGCCCCCTTTGTCGGGTTTAGAGTGGTTCGACTTAACTGACGATGGGCACTGCGGTGCATCTAGAAATAATAACGGATGCCAAGCCCACCCTGAATCACTGCAAATACTTTCGGCACAAGGGCGATTCCAGGCGCGACCTCAATGAAAGGTCCGATGCGTGGCCTACGAGGCAAGTATTCAATTCCCATCGGCACTCGAATATACAAATTTCCTCGAGCGTCACCTGATCGCGGATTGTCTTTGGCAGAAATTCTTAGTCCAGTCCCTGCACCAAAGTAAGCTGAAAGGTCTTCAAGGCTGGGATGAATTTTCGACATTGCATTGTCAAAGTGCCAGAGTGAATTTGTCATAATATGCAAATGAGAAAAGAACGAGTAGGAGACCCCCACATCAAAAGCCCAATCTCGCTCAATCCACCACTTGGCGGTAAGACCTGTTGGCTCGCCAAGTACGATTCCTAAACCGATCACTCGCTTACCAGTAACATATTCAGAGGCTTCTACCTTCAAACCGAGAAGGGAGGCGATTGAAACAATTGCAAGTGAGAGAAAATATTTTTTAAGCATGGGCGGAGTTTATAGCTCCCCAGAAAATTGTATACTCAATCTTATTCGGCTGACTCAAGCCTTCGGAAATAGGTTCTGGTGAAACGTGGATCGAGTGATCCGTAAAATTCAATCATGAGATCTAACTTTCTTTGGATAGTGGGATCTCTTTTAGCGTGTATCCAGATCCATCCATTAGGATCAAAAAGATGCTCAGCGGTCTCAGCAAAATCTTCATGAAAATTTCTTTCAGCATACTCAGAAACAAAACCATCTCGACCAGAACCACTATACCTTCCCTTTTTGTCGGACAGAAGACCAAGGAAGAGGGGATATGAGAATCCCTTTGGCAAAGCTTGTTTCCACCTTTCCTCAAATTCTGAAGTTCCGGACTGGGACCAGAGAAGATGAGCGAGTTCATGATGAAAAATGGAGCCAGGCTGACCTCTGGCAATCGTAATCTCGGAAGGAAAGAGTGGATTAAAGAAGCCACCAGCACGATGAGTGATGACATTTAAATCCCTCACCAAATTCACGCGGTCCAAGCGGCCGTTTAAAAATCCAGGGGGATACTTCTTCATTTCGCTTTCAAAGAGGTGAGCTAATGGCAGTAGATCTCGAGGCTCTTCTGCATAAGGCACAATTTGGGCAACGGGTTGCATGAATATATTATTACCAGGTGCTACGGTTTGCACTCCGTCATACTTACTGATCAATCTGGATTGGCTCCAAATACTCGAATTGCATCCTGGCATACAGTAGCCGCCTGCGAGAACTGCAGAGACTATAATCACTCGCTTACAAACTGGATTAACGGCTTCAAGGGAATGCGTAGAAAGGCCTGTAGCCAAACAAAATATGAGAATCAAATAATTGAGTGATTTTCTTACCAAACCGTTGACCTACCTGAGTCAATAAAGTGCAAATTGTATGCCGTCAAAATGACTAGGAATATTAATGGGACATATGGGCGGATGTGCCGCAGAGCAGCCCCATCGGTTGCCCATGTATCGAAGAGCTCTCCCTATCGATACTTCTCACGCTCTTGCTGTGATGAAAAGTCTACTTACCAATCGGTCGGTGTATAATCTTTTAAGAATTTTCCCCAAATATGCTCTCCGCCATTGAACCCCGAGATGATGGGATCCAGAATCCGAGATGCCCCATCAACAATATCGAGGGGAGGGTGAAAGCGATGCTCCAAAATTTTTCGCTCTGCGAGTTGAGCAGGATCCTCATCGGTTACCCATCCAGTATCCACGGCATTCATATGAATTCCATCGTTGAAGTAATCGGTAGCAGAGGTACGAGTCATCATATTGAGTGCGGCCTTCGCCATATTCGTATGGGGATGACGAGTGGTTTTGAATCTCCGATAAAATTGCCCTTCGACCGCTGAGACATTCACGATGTGTTTGTCTCGCTCAGGCGAGTTGAGCATTAATGGCTTCAGTCGTGCATTTAGAATAAACGGAGCAATCGCATTGACGAGATGAACTTCTAAAAGTTCTACCGTTGGAACTTCTGCCATCAGTAAGCGCCAAGAATTATGTGTTCGCAGATCCACCTGCTGGAGATCTTGATCGAGAATGCCTTGTGGAAAAAGCTCTCGTTGAATAACGGCATCTTCTTGCTGGAAAAGAGGAAGCTGTGGCACCGCTTCTTTCTCTCCTTCAATGAGATGCCGATAGAAATCCGGCGGTCGACTCACCGTTTGACAAGCATTGTTAATAATAAAATCCAGTCGAGGTAGATGATCATTGAGATGCCGACAAAAATTCTCAAGACTAGGGGTATGCCTCAAATCCAGGCCAAAGATTTCGAGGCGATGACTCCACTGCGAATAGTCCGGCTCACGGGCATAACGAGCCGCTGAGTCGCGAGGAAATCGGGTCGTCACAATCAAATGAGCTCCCGAGCGAAGGAGTTTTATGCCCGCTTGATAACCAATTTTCACTCGTCCGCCAGTGATCAGTGCAACTCGATCAGATAAATCAGCCAATTCCGATCGCTTGCGAAAATTCAAGTCGGCGCAGAGCGGGCAGAGTTGATCATAGAAGTGATGAATTTCGGAATAATTCTGTTTGCAGATATAACAGTTCTGAGGATCAATCGAAATCTGTGATTCCAGTACCACGGGCGTCGACGGGCTAGGTGTTGTAAAAATGGGCTTTCGTCTCAATTGGCGAATCCCTGTATTCGAAAGAATTTGCTCATGGAGATTGTTTTTTTCGGCGTTTCGTCGACGACGCTTGTTTTTTAACATCCGACGTCGTTCGCCTAAGTCAGGACAATAGAGATTTCCTGCGGCCCGCACCAGACGCGCCTTCTGTTCAAGCGGAAGGCTCGCAAGTAGATCTCGATCCGCCGAAATCTTCTCAAGCAAGGCTGCCGTAGCCATCAACTGAGTTGATAATGATTCGTCGTTCATCAATAATTGTCCTATGGGATCCTTCTCTATTCACTATGATTTTCAGTTACCCAACAAAGTGACAAGACCATTTGAAGTAAAAATAGACGATCAGACGATTTCGTATATTCCACAGACTAGGTCTACGCCTCCAGAGTCGGCAAAATTAGAGGTAGGACAGTGCCAAGATTGCCCCTTGAATATGGCGGAGTCTCCCTTTTTTCCGATCGCCGTAAACCTTGCGGAGCTCATGCTGGCTTTTAAAGACGAAATCTCGCGAAGTTCAAATCACTTTTTACGGTTTAATGATTTGATTCTAAACTTGTGAATCCTTTGCAAAGGCGACCGTAGTGCATGCATTGATTTCCGTGTTCGGTCGCTCCAGTCAGGCATTCGTCTCGATCCCTCTCTGACTTTGCCTGTTTCATGCAGCTTTTGTATTCATCAGCCCTCTCTTGCTAGCATTCTTTAGCAAGGCGGCAATAGAGCTTCGCCGATTCGCTGTTTGCTTCCACTGCGAGAACTAAGAAAAGTAGAATCATGCCAGAGCAAAAGTGCAAAGTCTATGCCGCCCGTATCCGCCCTTAAATACTTGGGATTTTAAGCGGGGTCTAAAAAAAGTGCGACTTTGACCGCATTTTATCTTGAGGATTGGATAGACCCTCTGAAGTTTCAATTTTGGGAAGCAATCTGAAGTTTCCGCTTGTTTAGAAGCGGCAGATTCAAATAATAAGATGAGAGAAGGAGCTAGTATGAAAAAGATGATCTTAACTGCTTTCAGCATTTTAGTTTCGGCTTCGGCATTTGCCAGCACAGAGCGCTTTGTCGTGGATCCCAAATCGAGTGAAATTCAATGGGTTGGAACCAAAGTTCTGGTGAAAGACGCCCACACTGGAACAATTGATTTGAAAGACGGATATCTCGAAGTCATAAACGGTGATCTTTCCAAGGCTGATTTTATTGTCAAAATGAATACAATTGCGGTGACGGACATCAAGAATCCAAAAGATTCCGCCAAACTTAAAGGGCATTTGGAGTCAGAAGATTTTTTTGATTCGGCAAAGTTTCCTGAAGCTCGATTAGAAATTACAGGATCCAAGAAAATCAGCTCGGGCGGTACTCACGAGATTTCTGGGATTTTAACCATTAAAGGTCACTCCGAGAAAATTACTTTTCCAGCGACGATCAAGACCGAATCCAGCAAACTAAGCCTTATTGCTTCGCTTCCAGTGGATCGAACCAAGTTCAAGGTTAAGTTTGGATCGAAGCAGTTCTTTGAGAACCTTGTAGGGAATCGAATTATTTCCGATACCTTTGATCTCAAAGTTAATCTCGTTGCTTCTGCTCAAAAGAAAAAGTGAAGAGTTTTCTTGGCCCCCGGGGAGTCGGAAAATATTTGCTCAATTGTCCGATCGCCGTAAGGCTCTCTTTGTGAGAGTGGAGGAGTAAACGTGAATTGGTGGTTGAATCGGATTTTCTTTGCGACTGCGACGTTCGTGATGGCTGCAAGCGCCGGGCTCCATGCATGCGAAGTCCCCACGGGTTATCTTGGAATTTCGACGGAAACAGAACTCTTGCAACTTCAAGTAGATGGTGGAGAGCTAAAAGATCTTCAGCTCTATTTTTGCAATGATATTGAGGTGTCGGCCGATTGGCCATTTCAAATCGCAAGAGACCTCATTATTGAAGGAAACCAAAAATCCCTGATCGTGCATGGCATGAGAGCGCGTCCCCTATTTTGGGAAATACATAATTCACTGATTCAGAATTTAAGACTGAAGTACACCTCTGGAATTTCAATGACGTGCTCTAGCCTTTCTGAATGTCGATCCTACACTCCGATAATAAGCTTGTCGGTTCCTTACGGACTTCTGGCTGGACATCTTTTCGCTTCTCGCCTCTCCAATATTCTCGCTTCTGGCCAAATCATTCAAAGGGCTTTGATCTCAAATGCATCCGTTGCAGGAGTAAAGTTCTATTTCGGAGGGCTTGTCGGTCTTTCTTACAATTCTGTTTTAGAAAAAATTTCGAGTCATGTCTCAATTCAAGTTGAACATCAAAGGCCACGGACGGGAAATGTTTGGGGAATTTTTGTCGGAGGAGTGGCGGGATACGTTTATAATCAGACGGAGAACATCCCACTGAACGAAGTGACAAGTCACAATAATATCGACGTCTCAATCAAGGGATCCCTTGACACAACCTATGTTGGTGGACTTTCGAGCTTTATTTTTAACTCCTCTAGCGATGCAATCCAAGTTTTGAATTCATACTCGGATGGAAGAATGACTATTGTTCGAGAGCGCGCTCCAAATTCTCTGCCTCCGCAAATTCAAGGCAAAATTGCCGGACTAACCGTGAGAGGCGATAAAGTCGGTGCAATTCAAAACTCCTATTCCAGACGACAGATCGAAGTTTTCAACCGCGAAGGCGGACTTCTCAGCCCAGTCGCCAGCTCCGCTTATGCGATTGCAAGACCATTTCCAGAAAATTTTGAATACAATTCGAATCCACAGAACACCATTCATTCGTATGCGAGTAGCCCATCACAACTCCAGAAAGGAGTTGTGATGGGCTTTGCCAGTCAGAACCGCACCGATGAAGATCTCCGGCTCCCAAGCACGTTTGAAAATTGGGATTTCGAACAAACCTGGAACATTCCGACAGCGCAATTTCCTAAATTGAATTTCGAAAATATCTGGCAACGCCATCTCTGTCCGATGGATTTTAATCAGGACAACCAAATTTCTGTCCCAGATATTTTCTCATATTTGCATCTATGGTTTCTTTTAGACTCTGCGGCAGACTTTAACCAAGATGCTGTGATTGATAGTGTGGATCTCTTCGGTTTCCTGTCGGAATTTTTTGGGCTGAACGGTCAGCCATGTCCCGAGCCTTAGAGAAATTATCTGCCCGAGCATCCTTCAAAATAGGTGGCGATAAACGCAAAAATGTCCGCCGTATTGACGCTGCGATCTTGATTAAAATCAGCTACTCATAGGCTAGGAAAGTGACAATCAAAACAGCCGGTATTTCCAGAGTTCATCTGATATTCCCCCCACTGCACGTTCCGAGCTTCCGGAGCCAACTCCCAACCTTTCAGCTTGATTCGATTCGCTCCTATATAAATGCAGAAGTCCTCCCACACTGTATTGTGTAGTATAGTTTACATAATAAATATTATCGGCTGATCCATGGGCCGTAGCGATAGAACGTATTGTCATAGCGGCGTATTTCTACCTGTAAGAATCCGTCCCCAATGATCAAAGCCTTTTTGCTCCAGAACAAAATCATCCTGAATAAAGCGGTCAAGAGCTGAACGGCGGTCAAAGGAATTTGGGTTTGAGCCAACCAAATAGTCGTGGAATGTAAGTTTCCAGTCCGCTGCTTCGTTTCGAAGAAGACTCGCAGGCAAAATGCCTCGCAGGTCGGCAACACTCAGTGGCTTGGAACTAAAACAGTGGACCTTAGAAACCCAAGTCTGGCACGAAGCCAAATACTAGTTCGGCAAAACTTTAGTAATTTCGCCCACTAAAGATTCGGGAGATGTT
>Ga0105049_10010109_pt1 | contig 10834 bp, 14 predicted proteins | sample MAT06_FD_78087 | JGI IMG/M metagenome (GOLD analysis project Ga0105049, IMG submission 78087) | Freshwater microbial communities from Lake Fryxell liftoff mats and glacier meltwater in Antarctica - MAT-06 | ecosystem: Environmental > Aquatic > Freshwater > Ice > Liftoff microbial mat | place... | reverse complement strand
CTCTAAATGAGACTGCCTAGATGAAACTCTGGCTAGCGGAAAAAGCATTGGAAGGGTTTTTTGGTTTTTTTGAAATCCCAAATATTTTTCCAAATACTTTTTAAGGATGCCCAGACTTAGGATTCCAGCTATCAAGCGTCCTCATCAAATGCCTTCGGTTCACCCTTTAGCTCTAAACTTCAACCTGCACACCACGCCAAAAGGCATAGTGGCCTTTGATCTGCTTAGCTGCATCTTTGGGGGTAGGGTAAAACCAAACCGCATCTTTATTGACTTGGCCATTCACAACCACATTGCAGTAGCTTGCGACCCCCTTCCAAGGACAGGTGGTATTAGTGTCACTGGGTTGGAAGTACTCTTCCTTAATGGCGTCTGAGGGGAAGTATTGGTTCCCTTCGACGACCACACAGCGATCGCTCTCAGCCAAAACCGTATCATTCCAGATAGCACGGGGCATATAGTTACTCCGAAGGTTGACACAACGGATCCGTAAACGTTTTATTCTGATTTAGCCTACCCAGAGATTCTTCCTGGCAAACGCTGAATAGATCCTGACCCAAGACCCTAACCCAAGACATAGATGTAATCCATGGATGCTGATAGAGGTCGTGCTGGCTAGCAGCCCGCCACAGGCAGCGGTCAGAGGAATCAGAAGTGTATAGACTGCGGATATTAAAGCCTGCGGATATTAAAGTCTACGGATATTAAAATCTGTAACCAGTAAAATCTGCGGACAGTCAAGTCTGCTGTCTACACCGTCTGCTATTCTAACGCTCTGGTGTCTAGGCTAAGCACAAAAGCACTGGATTAACTGGATGAACTAAATTAAACAGCCTTAATCCAACACGCTCAATCCAATCAGCTAGATTTAGGTAAGCCAGATCTAACTAGGTCGGATCTAACTAGGTCGGATCTAACTAGATCGGATCTAACTAAACCAGATCCAAAAAACACAGAATCATATCGGAATCATTTGGATATCCCTACCCTACACCGATCTTTGGCATTTCTTGGGCATTGTCTGCATTCTAGGTTCGCATTCCAGATTTTCCTCTTTGGTTTTCCTCTCTAAATAATCCAAGATAATGATGCAAGCAGATTGAAGAAAGGATGCAAGCGGATTGGAAGATCCTTCAGTAGGGATTCGAGGAGATCTGCTGTCGGGGTTTATCTCGTTCCAATATTCTTTAGGAAGGTCTGAAAATGCCATAGTGGAAGCACATTTCATTGCAACGTTCTAGGCCATGCTCCATCTGTACTTGGCCGATCGCCCCCTGCTTCTAACCCTGCATCCTAACTCTGCATCGTGGTTGGTGCAGGGTATCAATTGAGTCTCCGGTAACTGAGTCTCCCGTACTGTGTGATTTTCCCGTACCGTCGTTCAGTTTCTGCTTCCCCCTCAGGTCTAATTAAATTCGGAGTCCTTCGCTATGAGTCAGGTTCTTAGCCCAACCCCTAGTCTTGTCCCTTCTCGCCCCTCTCAGATTGATTTTGAGGCGCTTCAGGCGGTGCCTGAGATCTGGGCGATCGCCGCTGCACGCTTTGGGTCTGTGGTGGCGCTGCACGACCCCCATAGCTCTCCCCCGGTCGAAATTACCTATGCCGCTTTGCATCAACAGATACAACAATTTGCGGCGGGGCTGTATGCCCTAGGCATTCAAGCCGGAGACCATATTTCCCTGTTTGCCGATAACCAACCCCGCTGGCTAATTGTTGACCAGGGCATCATGACCGCCGGAGTCGTGGATGCCGTGCGCGGTGCCCAAACAGACCCCGAAGAATTGCGCTATATCCTCAGCCATAGTGACAGCGTCATGCTGGTGATCCAAGATCTAGAAACGCTGAAGCGGTTAGTGGCTCAGGCCGACCCGCTGCCTGTCACCCGCGTTATCTTGCTCACCGATGAGACGGCGGGCGACGATGCGACCCTCGCCGGGTTGCAGATTTACTCCTTCCTGCAGGTGATGGAGATGGGGCGTGGCCAAACCCTGCCGCCCATCGAACGCAACCGTGAAGGGTTGGCAACCTTGATGTATACCTCTGGTACATCAGGTCGCCCCAAAGGAGTGATGCTGAGCCACCGAAATCTCCTATCGCAGATCTCTGGAGCCGCCACCGTGGTGAAATTGCAACCGGGCGATCGCATTATGAGCCTGCTGCCGATTTGGCATTGCTACGAACGCACGTTTGAATATTTTGTGTTTGGCCATGGTTGCACCCAAACCTATACCAATATCCGCTTTGTCAAAAAAGACCTAAAGGAGTATCAGCCCAACTATATGGTGGCGGTGCCACGCCTATGGGAGTCGATTTATGAAGGCATCCAAAAACAGTTTCGAGAGCAGCCTGAAGGGAAGCAAAAGCTGGTGCAATTTTTGCTGAAGCAGAGCGATCGCTACATCAAAGCCCGGCGCACCCTCCAAAACCTCAACCTCGACAACCTCACCCCCACCCCAGCCCAAAAGCTAGGGGCGATCGCCCAGATGGCAGCCCTTAGCCCTCTGCATCGCCTCGGAGACAAACTGGTGTATCAAAAAGTGCGGGAGGGGGTCGGAGGCCACATCGAGTTTGTGGTAAGTGGCGGCGGCTCCATTGCCGAACACCTAGAAGACTTTTTTGAAATTGTGGGCATTGATATTCTCAGCGGCTATGGTCTCACGGAAACCGCCCCCATTACCCATGTGCGCAACCCACAGCACAACCTGCGAGGAGCCGATGGCCAACCCTTACCCCATACCGAAACTCGCATTGTGGACCCAGAAACCCGCAAAGACTTGCCGGTGGGGAAGCAGGGGCTGATCTTGGTGCGCGGGCGGCAGGTGATGATGGGCTATTACCACAACCCCGAAGCCACCGCGAAGGCCATTGACCCAGAGGGCTGGTTTGATACCGGCGATTTGGGCTGGGTGACACCCGAAGGGGATCTCACCATCACTGGGCGCGCCAAAGATACAATCGTGCTGACCAATGGAGAAAATATCGAACCCCTGCCGATTGAAAATGCTTGTCTGCGCAGCCCCTATGTGGATCAAATCATGCTGCTGGGGCAAGATCAGAAGGTGGTGGGGGCGCTAGTGGTGCCCAACCTAGAAGCCCTAGAGGTTTGGGCGAGTAGCAATGGTGTGACCCTGCGGCGCGGGGATCAATCCCTTGACTTAGAGCAAAAGCCGATTCAAACGCTCTTTCGGCAAGAACTCAACCGCGAGGTGAGTAATCGCCCTGGGTATCGCCCCGACGACCGCATTGGGTCGTTTCGGCTATTGAATGAGCCGTTTTCTATGGAAAATGGGTTGTTGACACAGACTCTAAAAGTGCGGCGAAATGTCGTGAGCGATCGCTATCGCAGTATGATTGACGGTATGTTTGCCTGAGCGTTAAGCCTAGTGTGTAACCTGGATTTCAACGCAGGTAAATTTTGGCTGGGCATTTTGACTGGGCATTTTCGCAGTCGTCATCGACAGACATTCTAAATCTGTCCTTCCATGGCAATGCAAGATCTACCCAGGTCTATATCGCTGAACATCTTACATAGCGCTGACTAGACAGGGCTGATTGTCGATTGGAATGATGCAGATGAGATCCTGTCATTTTAGGTGCTGTCATCTAGGCTCGATGTTGCCTTGAATGGGCATCTTGATCGAGACAGGTTTCTTGATCTGCCGTCGTTCCATCGACCTTGAGGCGGCATTGACGATGCGCTAAAACGGCACTCCAGAGGATGTGCATTGGCAATTTTTTCTTATGGCTCTCTCGTGGCAACTTATCCCATGGATCTCTCGAAACCTCATTTACTCCTAAAGCGCCCGGTCAATATCAAAGTAGTGGTGACATCTCGCTGGAAGGAGGAGGTGCAAAAACAACTGCAAAACCAAATTAATCAGCTAGATGGCCAATTGCAGCAGATAGAAATGCAAGGCCAACGGATGGTGGCTGAGGTGCAAAAACAAGCGGCCAACCCCAATGATGCGGCGATCGCCCAACAAGTGAGTAGCCTCCAACAACAGGTTAGCCAACGCAGAAGCGAGCTGCTAGAACGCAAAAACCAAACCTTGCAACAGTTACAACAAGTGCAATTGCTGGAAATGGATCAAGAAGTTCCCCAGGGCACGATTGACAGCTTTGTGCAGATTGAAAAAGGCGACAACCTCGTCCAAAAAATGCAAGTCGAGATTCTGCTACGCGATGGCATTGTCGAAGACATTCGAGGAGAAATGTAGAGAAGTGGTTGAGGAGAGGGCGATCGCCCTCACCCTGGCTCATTCTTTTTGACTCAACCTCCTCTATTTTGTTGCCGCGCAAGCCCTTTAGTAACCCGCTTCGCGCTACAATTTTTAACCGCTGTCTTTATTGCGAAATACCCATCCCTGGTGAACCTATGATTCACGAAGTCTTTATGCCTGCGCTCAGTTCCACCATGACTGAGGGGAAAATTGTATCTTGGACAAAGTCTCCAGGAGACAAGGTCGAAAAGGGCGAAACCGTGTTGGTGGTTGAGTCTGACAAGGCCGACATGGATGTGGAATCGTTTAATGAAGGCTATCTGGCCGCCATTGTCGTTGAAGCGGGGGGGACGGCTCCCGTGGGAGAGGCGATCGCCCTGATTGCCGAAACCGAAGCGGAAATCGAAGAAGCCAAGCAAAAGGCGGCAAGCCTCGCCGCAGGCATACCCGCGCCTGCTGCCCCTGCCCCATCGGGCCCATCCGCTGCGCCCGCCCCAGCCCTGGCGGCGCTGCCCACCGTGATTGAAGAGCCTGCGGTAGTAAGCAACGGTGCCAAAAATGGCCGCATGGTGGTGTCTCCCCGCGCCCGGAAGCTGGCAAAAGAATTGAAAGTCGATTTGGCGACCCTGCAAGGTAGTGGCCCCCATGGCCGAATTGTGGCTGAGGATGTCGAACGCGCCGTCGGGAAGGCTCCGGCAGTAGTGGCGATCGCCCCCTCCGTTTCCTCTGCCGCACCTACGGCGGTTCCCGTGGCGGTTCCGATACCCCTGCCAACCCCCGCCCCAGCAGCACCCGGCCAACTCGCGCCGTTCACCACCCTCCAAACAGCGGTGGTGCGCAATATGATGGCTAGCATCCAAGTTCCCACCTTCCATGTGGGTTACACCATCACCACCACCGCCCTAGATGTCCTGTATAAGCAGGTCAAGTCAAAAGGCGTCACCATGACAGCGCTGCTGGCGAAGGCGATCGCCGTTACCCTGCAAAAGCACCCTCTGCTCTACGCTAGCTACACCGATGCAGGCACCCAATACAACACCGCCATCAACGTTGCAGTAGCCGTGGCCATGGAAGATGGCGGCCTAATTACCCCGGTGTTGCAAAACGCCGACCAAATGGATCTCTACAGCCTCTCTCGCAGTTGGAAAGATTTGGTAGCGCGGGCCCGCACCAAGCAACTCCAGCCCGTGGAATATACCAGCGGCACCTTTACCCTTTCCAATTTGGGGATGTTTGGAGTCGATCGGTTTGATGCCATTTTGCCGCCGGGGCAAGGCTCCATTTTGGCCATTGGCGCATCTGGCCCCCAAGTAGTTGCAACCCCCGATGGCCTACTAGGCGTTCGCAACCAGATGCAGGTCAATATCACCTGCGACCACCGCATTATCTACGGTGCCCACGCCGCCGCCTTCCTCCAAGACTTGGCTAAGTTAATCGAAACCAATGCTCAATCCCTGACCCTCTAGGTTAGGCTTCGCTAATACCGCATCAAAAGCAGCCCCCAGAGTGTTTAGAAACTCTGGGGGCTATGACTATTGCCTCTAAGAGTTTGCAAATGCAAGGTGAAAAATTCTGAATGAGCTATAGCAATAGTCACGAATCTTAGGACAGGCCAGCATCATTCCCATGAAAACGGGAATCCATGGGTCGCACGATCCTAAAGATGGATTCCCGCCTGCGCGGGAATGACAGAGAAGCGTCTTATAGCTCATGGTTACCGCTGTATCAGGGCTTTCAGCTAGCCGTTCTTCATACTTTGACTCGGCAACGGGCTGTTTAATCATCCACCAGACACCATGCCAGCAACCCACCACCGATTCCTAACAAGAGCCAGCTAGGGAAGTGCAGCCAACTCACCAAGTTGACAGGCCACACCAGCAGCACTTGATAAAAGTAGACGGCAATGAACATCAGCAAAACGCCGATCAGTCCAGACATCAAGAATTGGCCTTCATAGTTTGTGTCATTTTCTACCTCTAGGGTATCTTCACAGGGTAAGCGTCAGCAAAATTGGCTGATGCCCTGCTAAAGCGTATTTTAGAATCTAGGGCGATACTAGGCGGGTAGGTTCAGCGGCAGGCAACGTTGAGGAAGCGTTATCGCGCTAATGGACTTGCTAGAAAATACCGAACCCGCTGATCCCTTAGGTACGCTCTATCCTCAAACTCGAAGAAAGCGCGATCGCCCACAACTCAAAACCCGCGCCACAGATATTCAGTCAGTTCCCGACCCACCCGCCTTTCCTCGCTTGGGTCGGGCGGCAGGTTCCAGCGCAAGGATTGGTAGAGCAGGTGGCGGTAGAGGTCGAAGCTGGCTTCGATTAGGTCGCCGTAGGTGCTGGCAGCGGCGATCGCCCACCCATAATACGCAAACACCGCCGCCGCAACACCCAACGGAATCGCCCACCAAGCCCCGACCCCTGCCCACCCCATAAACAGCACACTCCACAGCCAGATCCGCGCCGCCGCATTCAAATCGGCGCGGGCTTCTTGCAGATCTTTTTTGACAGATTCGGGGAGTAGCAGCCACAAGCGCGACCAACAGATCACCGCGTCTAACCCATATTTTTCGAGGGGGCGGCGCTCGGCGGCGCGGAGGATGTTGCCGAGGCGGGTGGGCATCAGTTGACCCGGTAAAGGAATCTGTTGCTGTTGCCAGTCGAGTTGAACCAATTCATCCCGTTGCTCAGCGGTAAGTTGGGATGGGTTGATCTGAGAGAGAGCTTGCCAGCGATCGCCCATCTGTTGACTGCGTTTCCCTTCTCTCGCAATCAACCAGCGCCGTATAGGACGCAACCAAGGATACCAGTAGCCTTCGAGAAAGCGCAACACGGCCAGATCAAAGCGTTGTACTACAAAGGCGGAGGCGGCAATGACGCAGAAACCCGCGATCAGGATGGCAATTTGCAGAGGTTCGGGTTGTTGGTAGAACCAGTCGCTTGGCTGTCTCCAGCCGATTTTTTGGAGAGTGGCGATCGCCCCTCCTACCCAAAACACAAAGGCCGGGGTGAGCAAGGTGGCCACCCATTTTTCGGCCAGTTTGCCGCCGACCCCTTCTAGGAATTTGGCAGACACCGTTAGGCCTCCAGCCAACTAAAGAGTTGGCCGACGGTGAGGACAACGGGTTCGGCAAAGGGGGGGACGGGGAGGCGATCGCCCACTTCTTCAAAGACCGCAACACGACTATCCGCAGAATAAACGAAGATCAGCCGTTCCTCTGGATCTATCAGCCAGCCCATTTGGGTGCCATGAGCCAAACAGTGGAGGATGTTGCGAACCACTTTGGTTTGGCCTTGGTCAGGAGAGAGAATTTCGATCGTCCAATCGGGGGCAAGGGCAAAGATATTCGATACTTCGCCATTGGGATCGAGAGGAATCCGTGTCCAGGTAAAAACTGTGACATCTGGGACGATGGAGCGATCGCCAAAGGTGCAGCGCAGATCAGGATAGGCACGGGCGATGCGTTGAGGTTTGAGCACCTGATTGATCTCTGCCCCCAGATCACTCTGAATCGTGCTGTGTTTTCCTTGGGGCATGGGCTTCTGGATGATCTGGCCATCAATGAATTCGCTGGCGGGCTTGGTTTCCGGCAGCGTCAGGAATTCAGCTAGGGTGATGGGCTTGGCGGGGGTTTGAACCATTGCCGTAGGGGTGGAATGAGGATGGGTTTATTGTACCGTTCGTTAGGAAACCCGTTCTAGGGGAACATCGTGGGTGGGACAGCGGGGTGACTCAATGCCAACCCGGAGGCGATGCCAAACATAGTCGCCTTGCGGACAGACGAATTTAGGAGCGCTAACCATAGATGGGTCGCCCGGTAAAGGGCTCCAGCTTCTTAACGCGTCTGGTTGTTGTTTATCCTGCAAAAATCCAGCCAACCAGTCACGGGTGATATCTTGGGCAGCCAGTATTTCTAGGATGCGGTTGTCGATGGGTGGTTGGGTATCGGTTTGCGTCAGCAGGTCGGCCAGTTGTTGATCAAGGTGAGCGGCGGTTGGTTCGCCGACTAGATCTGGGAGGTAGGGACGGATGGATCGGGCGGCTTCTAGGATGTCGGCGGGTTCGTACATGGCAGGTGTTTTAGTTGGGTTCGTCGGTATCAGGGAGGGCTTCGAGTTCGTCGGCAATTAAGCTCTGGAAGCTTTCTCCACAATGGCTATGGAGGTGGATGCTAGCGGCTAAGAGGTTGTCCAGAATGGTGGCTTGTTGACTGGGGCTGAGGGTCGATAGTTGTAGTTGATTGAGCAAGGTGAGAACGGTTTGGCATTCACTCCCCAACTCGACCATTAAGGTGTTAGGGGTGGAGTTGCGAATGGTGAGAGGGCGATCGCGTGTTTGCATCATTATTTCCCTAGTCGTTTTTCTTGCCCATGTGAGTTTAAGGTCTTGATCGATTTCATTCCCAGGGGTTGAGCAGGCTGAGTCCCGTCATGGCAAAGTCTGATACATTACGGGTCACGAGCACCATCCTATGTTGTAGGGCGACGGCTGCGATCAGAGAGTCCATAATGCCCATGGGAGTTCCTTGCTGTCGCTGGTGAGCCGTCGTTTGTCCCCACGTTAAAAATACGTCGCTATCTAAGGGCAGAATGCGGTTGGCAAATTGATGGAAAAGGGATTCGTTGAGCCAGATTTCTAGCTCGGTGCGCCGATTGGAGGGAGGGCGTTTGCTGATGCCGCATTGAATTTCGCCAATGGTGACGGCGCTGAGGAAAACTTGCTCCGGATCAACGGCATTGAGCCAATGAATGACCTTGGGTTCGGGGCTGGGTTTGACGAATTCAGAAATGACGCAGGTATCGAGCAAATAGCGCAGGGTCATAGCTCAAGCGGACGGAGGCTGGGGCTGGGATCTCGTTCTAGGATTAGGTCGCTGTGGCGCAGCGGCGAGGCGAGGAAGAAGTCTCCTAAGGGCTGTGGGGGTGCGGTGAGTGCTTGGTAGTTGGCAAAGGGCATCACCACAGCGACTTCGACGCCATGGCGGGTAATGATTTGGGGGCCTTCGGATAGCGCCCGATCGATCAGCTCAGAGAGTTTGTTTTTGGCTTCTTGGAGTTGCCAGGAGGTCATAGTCATCAGAATTTTCTAGCTAGACTGTCTAGATTGTAGCTGGGTCTATCTGGGGTTGGGAGTATGGCAGGGGCTAGACTCCTGTGTAGCTGAAGGCAGCCCAGTGAAAGGGATGGGTAAAATCGCGGGCATCTGGGCGAGATAGGATGAGGGATTTATAGAGATAATGATCTGGCCATCAATGAATTCGCTGGCGGGTTTGGTTTCCGGCAGCGTCAGGAATTCAGCTAGGGTGATGGGTTTGGCGGGGGTTTGAACCATTGCCGTAGGGGTGGAATGAGGATGGGCTTTGTACCGTTCCTATCATCAGAACCATTGAGAAGCCTGAAAACCTCCAAGGAGACACCCGGTGTCTTCAAGACACCGGGTGTCTCCTTGGAGGTTTTTGACTGGGTTAGGGGAGACGTTCGAGGGGGATGTTGTGAGTGGGGCAGGGGGGCGGCTCGATGCCGACTCGCTGACGAGCCCATGTGTGATTGCACTGGGGACACTTGAAGGTTGCGGCATGGACGCTGGATGGATCGCCAACAAAACGATCGTAGGTGCGATGTACATCTGCAAATTGCTTATCTTCGAGGAATTTCTTAGCCCAGTCCCGTGTGGTGGCATGTTCCCGCAGTTGTTGTTGGATCTGAATGGCGGTGGATGGGTTGTGTTCGGCTTGCGCTAATAGCTCGGCAAGGTGTTGATCGAGCTGTGCTGCGGTGGTGGGATCGAGGAGATCGACCAGGTAGGGGCGGATGGAACGGGCGGCTTTTAGGATGTCTTCGGGTGGGTACATAGCGAATCTCACAATACGGTTAGAGGGATGAGAAGATTTCCGGCTTCTTTAAGATGTCGCAGATCTGGGAGAAGACTCATGCCCCGGTGTAACTAAACGCAGCCCAGTGGAATGGGTGGGCAAAATCCCTTGATTGGGGGTCTTCAAAGCCAATGGACTGATATAGAAATTCTGCGGTTTGCTGGGGCATTCTGTTACCCGCTAGGGAGGGAATTTCTTGCTCAAAGTACAGGGCTTTTTCGTCGTTGTTGGTGTCGCGTACCCATTTTTGAGCCTGTCGGAGTGCTTCGTCTGGGGCAAGGCCATCTTTCCGCCAAAAATCATAAAAGCGGGTGAGGAGCATCATGGTGCTGAGGTCGGAGACTGACCAGAGGGAGGCGACTACCCCAGCTACCCCAGCTTGCAGCAGCCCGGTGGGGAGGCTGATGGCTTCGTCGGCGTTTTTGATGCCAGAAAGTCCGGTTTCGCAGGCGGAGAGGATGGCGAGGCGAAGGCCACCCTGATCTGCCAGATTTAGGGCGAAGATATCCCGCAGGGTGAGGAGGCCATCGCTCATTTCCAATCCGCTATCAAGAATATCGAGCTGCAAAACCTCCCCGGTTTCTGGATTGATAACCTTTGTCTCGCTGGTATAAGTTTTTCCGTGGCAGGCAAAATGGGCGATCGCCATATCTGCTAAGGTCGCTTTCACCGCCGCAACGGTGGCATCTCCATGCTTCAGGACGGTGGATTGGGGGAAGGTGGCGATCGCGGCGGCGACTTCT
>Ga0105049_10010107_pt1 | contig 10835 bp, 12 predicted proteins | sample MAT06_FD_78087 | JGI IMG/M metagenome (GOLD analysis project Ga0105049, IMG submission 78087) | Freshwater microbial communities from Lake Fryxell liftoff mats and glacier meltwater in Antarctica - MAT-06 | ecosystem: Environmental > Aquatic > Freshwater > Ice > Liftoff microbial mat | place... | reverse complement strand
TGCGTGCGATTAAAAATTAAAAGTCTAATGTTGGCGGGCGTTTCAGAGCAAATAGTGCCTAAAATGCCCGCCGATATTAGGCTTTCAAATTTATCAACAGAGCTGCCGCACTAGCTAACGAAGACACACACTGCGTCTCCCTTTCCTAGAGGGAAGCTGAGAGGCATTTTTGGTGACGCGAAGATATAAATTTAGGTAAGCGTATAAGAACGCAATCCCTTTCAACCTCCCTTTTTCTTGCGCGAGCAGCCAATACCGTATTCTTCAACCTCCCACCACTCACAGCGCGTGCTGTCGCAACCTATCGCGATAGCGCCGACTCACGGCCACTTTTTCGCCGTCGCGCATGTTGGCGCGTGCGTCGCCTGCGTCCAGCGGTTCAATGGTGTCAACAAAATCTAGATTGATGATATTGCTGCGATGCACGCGCACAAATTTATGCGGGTCTAGGCGCGCTTCAATTTCAGTCATGGTGGCACGTAGTGGATAGTCACGGCCACGCACGCGCAGGTTAACGTAGTTGCCCCATGCTTTTAGCCACTCCACTTCATTAGCCGGCAATAAAAATTCCTTACCGAGTTTTTTCACCAGAAAACGCGTTGGACGCTCGATAGGCTCAACCGGTGTGCCGCTATCCGGCGCATCAAGCAAGCGCGCTTCGCCTTGTAAGCGTAGCAATAGCAGCTCATAAAAAGTAATGATAAAAATCACGCCAAAGTAGGAGCGGATGTCTTTCAAGTACTCATATAAAAATTCCTGCGGCCACGAGCCAAAATCATAGTGTCCACCTTGCGTGGCATAAATTGCTTTACGCATCACCACCATCGCGGTCACATGCACAACTGAATAAACAATACTGGCGGCAAGGTGTTTCGGTAGATTTTTCTTCAGTTGACCGAGGGCAAGCGGATAGCGCCGGTTAAACCAAATCACGACGGGCACCAACGCGAGTAACGCCAAATGGCTGCTCCATTCCCAAAGCACGGGTTTCCATATTGCGAAGTTTTGCCCCGTATTTTGCAAACTGCGCTCGATATCCATACTCACGATAACGGTATTCACGGTCGCCGCAAAGCAATGCAATACCACCCAAAACCCTGGCTCGACGATATGACGCCATGGCTGGTAGCGCGCCAGCCATTCTTGATTTTCAATAGATGTTTTCATCGCTTGATTGTAATGTGTTGCCTCTCGCACGCCAGGCATTTCATCCCCTACTTCCACCGCTCATCACTAAAACGAATCGAATCAACCCTTTAGGCTGGCAAGGTTTGTCTGGCTTGGTTACGATGCGGTTTTTTAACGCATAGGAACTTTCACAATGCAACGTCGCCACGACATCGACGCCTTACGCGCCATCGCTTTTAGTTTGCTGATGTTGTATCACCTTGGCATGTTGTATGTTGCCGATTGGGGCTGGCATGTCAAAAGCAGCTATCTCACTGAGGCGCTGCAACTACCGATGCTGACGGTTAATCGTTGGCGGATGGATTTGATATTTTTGATTTCCGGTATTTCGACGGCGTTTCTGATGGCCAACACCGCCGTGCGCGATTTTGCGAAAAAGCGCGCCAAGCAATTGATATTGCCGTTTGTGTTTGGCGTGATGGTCATCGTGCCGGTGCAACCTTATTGCCAAGGGGTAATGAACGGCTTAGTCGAGCCGGGCTTTTTCGTATTTTTAGGCCGCTACTATATGGGCTACGATTGGCCGCCTGACGCATTCAATGGTTGGCAAAATAGCTTTACATGGAATCATCTTTGGTATTTGTTAAATTTAATTTTTTACACGGCGCTGATTATTGTGCTTCAAAAGCCGTTGGCCTCTACGGTGGGGCTGGTCGTTAAGCGCGCATTTACCAATCTACGCGGTGCGCGATTATTGGTATGGCCGAGCGTGGTTTTATTGGCTTACACGATGACGTTGCAAATGCAGAACTACGATGCGTATAAACACGCGATTTATTTTTCGATGTTCTTGGCAGGGTTCTGGTTGGCGCAGGATGAACCGTTATGGCAAGAACTCAAGCGTCTGCGCAAATACGCCTTATTGGTGAGCGTTGTCGCCTATGCGTTTTACATATGGTCACGCATGGATGCTACCGATACCAGTCCGCTACACACGCTCGTTGCCATCTGGATTTTTCGCTGCCTTTACATCTGGGCAATGTTGTGCAGCATTTTGGGTTGGGCATTCCACCTACTCAATCGCCCGTTTCGCTGGCTACCGTGGGCGAATGCAGCGGTTTACCCGTGGTATATCTTGCATCAAAGTGTGATTATCGTGCTGGCCTATTGGCTAGTGCCATTAAAAATTGGCAACATCATTGAGCCGATATTGGTAGGTGGCGGCACCATATTGTGTTGCCGGTTACTCACCAGCGTTGTGATACAGCGCGTCAACTGGTTAAGGCCGTTGTTTGGGTTGCGGTAGCGCAATGGCATCGGCTATTGTTGCTTACAAACGCTGCAGCCCCGCCTGCAAATCAGCAATCAAGTCGTCTGCGTCCTCTAGCCCAATTTGATAGCGCAGCAAAGTGCCGCCTTGCCATGGCGTCACGCTGCGTGGCATGTATGCGGGCACGACTAGGCTTTCAAATCCACCCCATGAATAGCCGAGCCCAAAATATTGGTAGCCGTCAATCATGGCGGCAAGTTGGGTGGCGCTGCATGGTTGAAACTCGACACTGAATAGGCCAGCAGCGCCGGTGAAATCACGTTTCCATAAAGCGTGGCTTGGGTCGGTTTCCAGTGCGGGGTAGAGCACGCGTTTTACTTGCGATTGCGCTTGAAGCCAGCGCGCGATTTTTTTAGCGCTTGCCTGATGCTGCGCGAGCCGAACGCCCATGGTACGCATTCCGCGCAGGGTGAGAAAGCAGTCGTCAGGCGATGCGCGTTGGCCTAACGCGTAGCTGGTGTTTTTGAGTAGCGGCCACGTGGCCTCATTGGCCACGACCAAACCAATCAGCACATCCGAATGGCCTGCGTAATATTTCGTGGCGGGCTGCACCACTAAATCAGCGCCATGGTTGAAGCCATCAAAGTGAAGCCCCGTTGCCCACGCATTATCGAGTATCACCTTCGCGCCATGCATACGTGCCGCACGCGCAATGGCAGGAATATCTTGCACTTCAAAAGTGAGCGAGCCGGGTGACTCGGTATAGATGACGGTGGTGTTCGGCCTGAGGAGCGCGGCAATATCTGCACCAAGCGTCGGTGCGTAGTAGGTGGTATCGACATTCATGCGACGTAAAAAAGTATCGCAAAAATGCCGTGTGGGGCCATAGGTGCTGTCTGTCATCAGCACATGATCGCCCGCCTTCACAGTGGCAAGTAATGCCGCCGCCACCGCTGCCATGCCACTCGGATACGTAAGCGCACGATAGCCGTGCTCAATGGCGGCGACTGCGTTTTCGAGGGCTAAGTTTTGCGGCATATTAAAAATGCCGTAAGTGGGCAATTGCTCATCAATGTCAAAGCGGCGTTGCGTTTCGTCTAAGTCGGCCACCGAATCAAACAACACGGTGGAGGCGCGGTGTATCGGCGCATTCACGGTGTTTGGTGTGTGCGCCGTGTTTGTCACATCGCGCCCTAGTTGGGTGAGTTTGGTCGTTGGTTTCATTATCAAGCAACACTAAAATCAGCGGTATTTTCCATCTCTCGGCGAAATTTAACCGCCTCGTTGGCGTCGTCAATGTCAACATCTTGCCAGCGCACGATGCAACCTTCAGCCACATCATTTTTAAGTTTGACGTGATGTGCCAAGCCAATCGGCAATGCATTTAACGTTACCGAGTCGCGTGCCGACAATAACTTTCCGTAGACGGTGTAGCCGCCTTCGCCATCGAGCGTTTCCCCGGCCTTGAGTTGGCGCTTTGCCGTGGCCACACAATCACCTCGCCAGCCGGTTGCCGCACCAGTGGCTTCGCCGCGCAGCGCCACACTCGCCACGCTAATGCCAAGTTCCAAGCCAATTAAATGGAATGGCTTGTACATGCTTGAGTAGTTGCCGCTGCTATCGGTGACGAGGCCGTACTCTTTAAAACAACGCCTGACATAGTCGGTATCCGCCGCAAACGTCACATACACGCCCCAGCGTAAATCGCGAAACACCGGGCGACCATCGCGCTCAAGCGACGAAATAACTTCAACTTGGCCGCGATGCGTCAGCACGCCGCCGTCAGCGCTAGGCTTGAGTAATCGCGCTAAATCATCCACGCCGCAAGGTGGAAATTGCAGCCCATCCGCAGCAGGCGTTAAGCCGGTTGCGTTCGCCACCGCCGCCATTTCGATTGCACTTTTAGTGCCATCCAAAAATGAATTAAACATTTGCGCGTTGAAGTCACCGGCGGCCACCATCGCGGCGCTAAAGCCATAGTGCCCCCAGACGGTAGCGGGCGTTGAGGCGTGATATTGCGGCAAATATTTAGTGCCCTTACCGGCGGCGACAACCTCAAAGCCCGCCGTGCGGGCCCAATCGACCATCTCACAAATGAGGGCGGGCTGATCGCCATATGCAAGCGAATACACAATGCCCGCCGCACGAGCACGTTTGGCAAGCAACGGGCCGGCGAGTGCATCGGCCTCCACGTTGACCATCACAATATGTTTTTCATAGTCGCAACAGGCCAGCACATGGGCAATGCCTGATGCCGGCTGTCCGGTCGCATCAATCACCACATCAACATAGGGTGAAGCAATGACGGCAAATACATCGTCGCTAATAAATGTAGCACCCGTTTTTGCAGCCGCCCCTATTGTCGAGGCCGCAAATTGTGCGGCGGGCCAATGAAGCCTTGTTAAGGCATCACGCGCACGTTGCGGTGCTAGATCAACAATGGCGATGAGATGCAGCCCCGGCGTGCGCGGTACTTGCGATAAAAACATCGCGCCAAACTTGCCCGCTCCAATGAGCGCAACACGGATAGGCTTATGTTCAGCAGCGCGTTTTTTAAGTAGGGCGTGTAGGTTCATCGGCGATGTTATTTGGGATTAAACGTTGTTTATTGGCGCGCCGTTTGGGCAATTATTGTCTTAATAAGTCCGTCATTACTTGTGCTTTGCTTTTCCGTTGCTACTTTGTGCGAGGAACATGCTTACGCAAAAGTAACTAGTCCAAACCACTAAAATTAACAATCATTAACAGTTGAAGAGGCCACTTGTATGGCGAATTGTCAGCTTTTGTGACCAGCATCACAGTATTGCGACTGGCACATCGCTATAGAGGCAGTAGATAAAAAATTTCAACATGTTGGAGTTTGCTTTGAGTAATTACTTTTACGATGTATTAGAGCTTTTGCAATGTAGATCACTCGTCGAATTGCATGACAAAACAATAAAAATAACGAATGACCTTGGATTCGAGTCTTTTTTATACGGCATGCGGATTAAATTACCAGGGGTTGCGCCAGATGATTTTATTCTGAGCGCCTATCCGGATAGCTGGTGGAAAAAGTATTGCGATGAATCCTTGATTGCGGTTGACCCCATTATGCGTCAGGCTTTTCCCGGACGGCTTCCTTATCTATGGCATGAAGCGACCAATTTGAATATTCGTGAGCAATACTTTATGGAGGAAGCGAGGGGTCACGGTTTAAAAACTGGTGTGACGATGCCAGTACACGTAAATACGGGTGAAGCCGGGCTGTTGTCATTAACCCGATCCGATGCTGGCGTGGCACCAAGAAAAGAAGTGGTGGCACGTTTGGCCGAGGCGAATTTACTCGCGATATACCTTCATGAAGCACTACGCAATTTAATCTCGCCTCACGCAGATGGGTTGTTTCAGACCCTGCCAAAACTATCACCACGTGAAATGGAATGCCTACGCTGGATGTGTGTTGGCAAAAGCGCATGGGAAGTCTCGGTCATTCTAGCGATCTCTGAGGCGACGGTACGCGGCTATTTACGCACCGCCTATGAAAAACTGGGCGTCTCCACCCAAAGCCAAGCAATTGCCAAATCAGTCTCGTTTGGATTACTTACGCCTTGAGCAATTAAACGCCCCCGTCAAATTTGACGGGGGCGAAAAATCCCGGGTAATGTTTTCATCTCTCTTGGTACTTAACAGGAGAGAATATGGAAAATTCAATTGATGTTGTTGTCGCACACGCAACCGTAACTGCAGCGCAGGCTAACGCAATTCCGATGTTGACGTCCGAGATTGGGCCGATCAAGATCGCCTCTGAAGACTTATTTCGATTTCGGTTTGGTATCTTTAAAGAAAAGCTTGGATGGGACGTTCCCACCGACCAGAATCAATTCGAAGTAGATGAATTCGATGGGCCACATGCCACCTATTTGATGAGCCGCAGCCAAAATAAAATGACGGGCTGTATGCGCTTATTGGCAACCACAGGGCCGTACATGTTGAAAGATACCTTCCCTGAATTGCTTGATTCCAACTCGGCGCCAATAGACCCGGCGATTTGGGAGGTCAGCCGATTTGCATGCGTCGAGCAAAGCCCCCAGCACCTCCATGGGAGCATTTCCGCATCGAGCATGGCGCTGATGCAAACTGCAATCCGCATTGCGGTTGAAAAAAAGTTGAAGGGCTACGTGATTGTCACCACCACCAGCTTTGAGCGATTACTGAAACGATTAGGGCTCGATACCGAGCGCTATGGCCCGGCGCGAGATATCGGTAAAGAAATGACGGTTGCATTCTTTTTGCCGATCAATCAAAAAACAATTGACGCATTTTTGTCGCCAACCAATCCTCAGCTCCAATACCCCGCATATAAAACTAAGGAGGCAGCACTTGAACCAATGGCATCTCATCACTAAGCGCCCGGCGGCGTTTCAATCGCTCGACATACCCTGCTCTAGCGATCTCACACAGGTCGATCAACGCGCTGGCCTGCTAATTGACAAGCAACTTTTGCAGCAGCACGATCCGTTGATAAATCGCCTGCCACTGAAAACCTGTTTTTTTATAGAGCCTGCCCAACTTGATGACACCTATAACTTAATCAGCGAAATAGTAGTACCCGCGTCAATGCTAGATGGCTTGTTTGCTGGTCGCACCGATGAGACAGCAAGACGAGTGCGCGTTTTTCACAAAAGCCACTCTCGCCATCAAGCACCAGCGGGTGTGGATCTTCAGCCTGGTTCTGGTTTTATGCCAAATGAATAAATTGCGATCGGTTCATAAAGCTGTGGTGGCATCGGGATACCTCGACCTGACGATGCCTCACTAATCAGCCGGGTTAACTCGTCATATAGCGTTAGCCGTGATTTATCAGGCCATTCGATCTGGGTAATGCTTAAGGTGGATTGCGCTGTAAAGAACCGTTTTAGCGCCGTAAGCTGATGATGCGGCGCAACGATTAACGCAGCAGTCACCTGATGATTAACGATATGTCGTAACGACGCTTTCACCGACACAATTTTTACTGCATCAAGCAACAAATCAGTAAAGTCCTGCACCGATATACCAGCATAGTTACAAGCATCATCCGGATAAGACAGTAAAAAAACGACTTCCGCAAAATGCTTTTTAGCTAATTCCACGCGCACTCCCCATCACCATAATTAATTTAATCAAAATACCACTTAGCGCCGTATTAGGGAGAACACTTTGGATCATCAAGAGGATAGAACTAAAGCAATATCGCGGGACGATTCATTTACGCATTTATTCAATCCATCTGACCGACTCGTTGGCCTGCTTATTTTGCATATTCGGCCAACATCGGGTTTGCGAGAACTGCATGCAAATGCATTGAAGACATTTTTAAATAACGTCTTGTTTTGCACAATCGAAAAACAGGCAACAATGTGGACGGCTGAGAACGCACATCAATCTAGGTTCGGCTCAATTTATAAGGGGCTATCGTTTCCGACGCTTGACTGCTTAATCACCAACTTGGAACTACGAAAATTTAGCCCGGAATTATCCTACTTAATGTTTGCCGAGCTTGAGCGTGCGCTACGCGATAAGCCATTGCAATTTGAATGTGGGACGGTAATGTCCGATACCAGCGACATTCATTTTTTTACACGCAAAACCTCGACGGTAAATGTAACGCTCATTAAATAGCGTCGCTGCAAATTCACCATTCCACGGGCGTTTTGGGCAATCATGCCAAATTCTCGTTCGACTTGCCGGACGTTAGGTTGAACCGTGATTTTCCATTAGGCGTCCCTTCGCAATTGTTTGCGTGCTTACGGACTATCATTGGCGTCTTTCCTGTTTCTTCCTCTTGAATAGCGCGCTATTCATTCGTCAGTCAACAGAAAATAAACTCAAAAATAGCCTCGTTATCATTTCAAACCCCAATGGAAAATCTCGGTTGAATTGAATTGGGTGATGAGCAGGCATTGCGGTACTCTTTTGTTTTTTACATCGAGAGCAATACTGACAAGGCTGGCGTAGTGAGCAATATTGAGTTGCGAGATGTTAAGGCATGGCAACAGCGCTTTGGCGTCAGTGTACAGGGGAGCCAATATGAGGCGTTTTTGACGTTCCAACCCCGTCTGATGGTATCGAAAACTCTTGGCGTCCTGCTTCAATGCCGCCAAATCGGCCAAGGTGTCCTCGCGCACCATAGTCGTTGCTGCGTTTGTCGAGTGGCCTCGGTGAGGGCGGCGTCGACAAGTTGCTTCAGGCGCACATGTCCGGTGGTTATTAAGGTTTATTCTCGCGGCAATCGAACAATACAATCCGTACCTGACGAGTTAAATATCAAACTTGGAACACTAAAAATCTGATTGAAAATCAAATTACAACAGACTTCTGCAAAAACCGTACCGACGCTACCCGCACTAGAAAAGCGAGCGCAAGACTGGCGCGTAGAAGAACGCCTGCTTGCGCTACATCAAACGCACAGCCTCACCTAAGATGCTAGAGGTGCATGGTGTCGTGGACGCGGCTTATTTTCCCATGACCTTGCCGATTGGCAGGCCGCATTTTGCAAAACCGCAGTAGGCTCCACACCTCAGGCGCAAACGCAAGCCCAAGCCCAAATCTATGACAAACAAATAATGCGCCAACTCAAAGCGCAAAATCAACAACTACAACACCAGCTCACCCGTAAAGAAAAAGCCCTAGCCGAAGCCGCAGCGCTGCTCATACTAAAAAAAGGTTCAACGCTCTGTTAGAGGACGAGGTGCTATGAACACCCTAGTAGAGCGTGAATTTATTATTAAGCTCATCAACACCTGCGTCACCGCCGGTGCACGGCAACGCCGTGCCTGTGAAATCATTGATCTATCGGCCCGCACGCTTCAACGCTGAAAACGCGACATCAATGCGCCGCAACCCAACGTCCAGTCCGTCCTACAACCTATTGTGCAACCCATCGCGCAGCCCCTTGTGCAGCCCATCGCGCAACCCAATCGTCAAGGGCTAGGAGACCGCCGTCGCACCTGAATCCAAACGCCGACTAACGCCTTCACACAAACCGAGCGCGCGCACATTCTAAACACAGTCAACAGCGGCCAATACGCCCATCTAGCGCCCACACAAATCGTACCGATACTAGCAGACCAAGGTCAGTACATCGGCAGCGAATCGACCATCTATTGCACCTTACGCGCGGCCAAGCAACTCGCGCATCGTGGTCGTGAAAAACCAGCGCAAAGGCGGAGCAAACCACGTGCGCTTGGTGCTGTCGCACCCAACCAACTCTATAGCTGGGACATCACGTATTTGCCCGTAAACGTCACCGGTGAATTTTACAATCTGTAACTATTTTTAGACTTATTTAGCCGCAAGATCGTGGGCTGGCAGGTCTATGAAAGCCAGAACAGCGGGCAAGCAGCACAAGTCATGATTGACATCTGTGCGCGTGAACAGATCGCGATGGATCAGGTGGTACTGCATTCGGATAACGGCGGCGCCATGAAAGGCGCAACCATGCTGGCAACCTTGCAGCAATTAGGTGTAGAAGCGTCGTTTAGTCGGCCTGCGGTATCCAACGATAATCCTTACTCAATGTCATTATTTAAGACCTGCAAATATCGTCCGAACTATCCAAACGCCGCCTTTGCTGACTTGATGGCGGGACGTGTGTGGGTAGGTCAATTTACGTATTGCTACAACTACGAGCACCGCCACAGCGCTATTGGCTTCGTGACCCTGGCACAACGCCATGACGGGTGTGATGCAGCATTACTGAATGCCCGCAAGGTGGTCTATCGGACGGCACAAGCGCGCAATCTAAACCGTTGGCGTAAAGACATACGCAATTGGAATAGAGTCACCATCGTTCATCTCAACCCTAACCAACAACAAGGAGAACCAACAGCGGCAGACAATATCAAAAAAGCCGCTTAGCCCAACGTAGTTTATGCCTCATCTAGCTTGACAGTTACCGCGCCTATGTGGGCATACCATGGTGCTTGCAGACACCTTTCGGTGCCATACTGGGTCGCATGGGGTTGAATGGTCTCGTTGAAACCTTAGCTGCCACCTGCCAACTACTTCTTTTGCTTGCCTCCTTACCATCCAGCAAGGTCCCAAGATCATGAACCACTCCACGCTGAGCCCCGTTGCCGAAACCCCGCACACTACAGAGGCGGACAACCGTGGTGCTGCCGCGGAAAAAAAGAAACCTCGGCCGTTGACGCGCAAAAATTCCACGCCAGCGGGAGCAGATGCCGCCGAGGCGCGATCGCTCCAGGTGCTGGCGGCAGTCTTGGCGTTTCGCGATGGGGATTTCTCAATGCGTCTGCCGATCAATTGGGTGGGAACGGATGGACGCATTGCCGAGGCTTTCAACCAGATCATCGCCTACGAAATGCGCCACACAGGTGAGGTGAAGCGCTTGAGCGTGGCGGTCGGCAAGGAGGGGCGGCTCAAGCAACGGATGTCCTTGCCGGGGGCGATCGGC
>Ga0105049_10010104_pt1 | contig 10838 bp, 7 predicted proteins | sample MAT06_FD_78087 | JGI IMG/M metagenome (GOLD analysis project Ga0105049, IMG submission 78087) | Freshwater microbial communities from Lake Fryxell liftoff mats and glacier meltwater in Antarctica - MAT-06 | ecosystem: Environmental > Aquatic > Freshwater > Ice > Liftoff microbial mat | place... | reverse complement strand
TATCCGCAAACCGCAATAATTGGACCGATTACAATGTGCCTTATCAAGATGGGCAGGAGTTGGAAAAGCTCATCGTTCAAAACAACTGTAAATCTGTATTAGAAATAGGCACTTCCAGCGGTCATTCTACCATTTGGTTGGCAAAAGCGGTAGCCAAAACGGGCGGGAAAGTAATAACCATAGAAATAGACAAAGGCAGATACGAAAAAGCCAAACGTAATTTTGAAGCAGCAGGAGTTTCGCATTTAATAGAAATGAAATTTGGTGATGCCATGCAAATTATTCCAACCTTAAATGAAAAATTTGATTTTGTTTTCTCTGATGCCACTTGGAGTACACAACCAGATGAAGGGTATTTGACTTTCTTTAAACTTTGTGAGCCAAAACTTACTGTTGGTGGGCTTTATACCATGCACAACGTAACAGACGGTTATGGAGACGATGGGCGGTTTTTTAAATATTTAGAAAAATTGGGAACCTATGAAACCGCTATCATAAAAGTTAGTAACAATGGAATTTCAGTAAGCAAAAAATTAAAATAGTAATAACTATGAGCAAAAAAGTAATTGTATTTGGTGCAACTGGTTTGATGGGGCAACAAATAGTAAAGGAAAACATCAAAGCTGGAAATGAAGTAAGTGTTTATATTCGTCAGGCTGAATTTCTTATTGAAAACGTTGACCTCATCACAGGTGAATTGTCAGATGAAACCAAAATTTCAGAAAGCATAAAAGGCTTTGATGTAGTAGTTTCGGCAGTAGGAAACCGTAATTACGAAGACCCAACGCAAGTGGTAACACCTTTGGTGAAAACGATAATTAAAGCTATTGCCGCTAATCAACGCTTTATAGTAGTTGCTGGTTCAGGCTTAACTTTGTTCGATGCAAAAACGCTTAGAAGAGATTTGCCAGGACAGCCTGAATTTCTTAAAAATCAACGTGCCGACCATTGGGAGGCTTATTGCCTTTTAGCACCATTAGACATCGATCATTTAGTTATTTGCCCTACAATGGTAGTAGCCGGAGATGCCGATGGAAATTACCTTTTTGGAGAAAAATATTTTCCAAAATCTGACCAAAAACAAGTTTTTGCAGGTAACGTAGCCCATTTCATAGCCAAAGAAATTAATGAAGAAAAATTTAATAAAACACGAATAGGAGTAGTGAATCAATAAATCAATAATTAATATGAAAACAATCATCATAACCATTGCAATGACCATGTTAATTACATTTGGCTTTGCAAAAACTATTAATAAACCTAAAACAAAAAATATAATCAAAAAAACGGAAAATTCAAATCAATTTTATGGAAAAACGATTCAACATACCTGGACAGAAGGTGCTTTTGCAGGTGGATCATTCAAGAATCAATACAGAAGCGACAACTCGGCCTTGCTTGAATGTGTAGCTGGAGGCTTTAAAGGTACGAAGGCTGAATTAAAAACCTATTCGGCAAGAAACATTGGCACTAATCTATGGCTTATGTCGTGGCTGGAGGAAAGTGGATATTCGGTGTCAATTGTATTTGATTTCGACAGCAAAAAAGTAACAGGTACTGTTTCAAAACCTAATGCTGAATTCTATCCTGTTTCGGGTACAATTGATAGCCTTGAACCAACAAAATAATAGGTACGGTAAATAATCCGTTGCCCTCGTAGTCCCACAAGGAGAAAGTTCGTTTCTGGCATTTTGAAGCCTATTCGCGAACACAGACTCACCATCAGCAACGGATTATTTACAGCATCAATTAACTTATCTCAGGCATTTCTGGCAAGATTATGAAACCCCAAATGGGGGTGAGCGATGATATTTTACTTTAACCCAATAGCATATGCGTCTGACCAGGGGAGTCTTACTCGTTGCCTTTTTCTGTGCCTTTTGTTTCCAGTCTGTTATGGCACAATACACGTTCGAGAAAATCACTTTTCTCTCCAGGGGGGCCGGGGTTGTTGGCAACCTGCTGGTTCCCAACACCGAAGGCCGAAAACCCGCCGTCGTCATTATCGGGCCGGTGGCCTACGTTAGAGAGCAGTCGCCGATTCAATATGCCACCCGGATGGCCAAAGCAGGTTATGTCACGCTCATCTTCGACCCGCGCTACCACGGCGAAAGCCCCGGCGAGCCGCGCCGGTGGGAAAGTCGCCAGGCCAAAGTAGAAGACCTGCGGGCCGCCGTCGATTACTTAGCTGCCCACGCCAGCGTCGATGCGGGTCGTATCTACGGGCTGGGCGTATGCCAGGGTGTCAACTGGATGATTGAGGCTACCTCACAGGATGCCCGGATTCGGCGGCTGGCCATTGTGGCGGGCCATTACCTGATGCCCGAAACGGCCCGGATGTATCTGGGCAGTCCCCAGGAAGTGGACCGGCGGCTAACCCGCGCCAAAACCGCCAAAGTCCACTACGAGCAAACAGGCCAGGTGGACTATATCCCCATTGCGGGCGATGGCGACCCCAATGCGCTGCTGCTCAACAAGCCCATCTACGAATGGTATATTCGCTGGGCCGACCGGGGGCCGTTCTGGAATTTCCACGGCCAGTGGGAAAACCGGATTACTGCCATGAGCGAAGCCGACATCTGGGGCTACCGCGTGGATCAAACGGTGCAGAACCTGCATACGCCCACAATGATGATTCATGCCGACCACGCAGCCAGCGGCCCCAACATCCCGAAAAAACTGTTTGAAGCGATTCCCGCCCTTGACAAAAAGCTCGTCTGGCTGGGCGATCAGGTGCAGTTTCAGTTTTACGAATACCCACTGGCTATCGACCGTGTTTCGGAGCAGGTAGCCGGGTGGTTCAACCATTGACAACATAGTCGGCACAGGAAAAAGGGCACCGGAATTGATTTTCCGGTGCCCTTTTTTAGTTATGAGCAGCGGCTGCAACGGCTTATCATTAAGCGCGTTACCTGCATATTTTACCAGTAATCCAATTTGGGTGGTGGTAGCTGGGAAGAACAGCATGAATCGAGCTTCCCGACGGCTTAAAGTCAGGCCCTACACGTAAAGTAGAACTATTTTCTGAAAGTTTTTCAAAAAAACTTTATCCATGAAGGTTAAATTTAACTATTTCTTACATCAAGAATAAAAGTGGAGTACTTCCACTGCCAGCAAAGGCCACTCACTCTTACTATAAAGCGGATGAAGCAGCGAATTTCTCCCCCCCAGGCGCAACAACTTTGGCAAGACTACAGGACGGGGGATATCTACGCGCTGGCAAATCTCATGCAAGCCTATTACACCGATCTCTATAACTGGGGGCTTCGATTTTGTGATGAGAGCGAAATCGTTCGAGACTGTTTGCAGGAGTTATTTCTTACCCTGTGGCAAAAGCAGGCAACGATTGATGAGGTAGATGATGTGGCAGCCTATTTGTTTAAAACCGTTAAGAATCACCTATTGATGGAGTTTCGAAAAAAAAGTTTCCTCCATGTTTTAGGCCTTACAGATGAGCATTACTCGCTGGCGGTGGAGTTCTCGGCTGACTTTCGCCAGGTTGACGAAGAACATGATGTCTATCGGCTTCGCCAGCTGGAGCAGCTGTTGAATCAATTACCTGATCGTCAGCGCGAGATTATTTATCTGCGTTTTTATCAAAATCTGGAATTCGACCAAATTGCCGAGATTATGCAGATTGGAAAGCAGCCTGTCTATAATCTACTCCATAAAGCGATAAAGCACTTGCGGGAATATGCGCTCATAACCCTAAGCTGGATGCTGCTGGGACTGAACTCCTTCTTCGCTGCGTTTTTTGCCGATTAATAAGGTTAAAAAGCAGGACTATAACCATCCTCTTACTATACGAAGAAACTCAGTGAATCAACCATGAAAAATTTCGAGCAATATGAAGTGGAAGACTTTGTGCTGAACAAAGATTTTCAGGAATGGGTGCAGGGTAACAGCCCTAATGGAGATTTTTGGCTGGCTTTTGCTCAGCAGCATCCTGAATTAAGCGAAACCATTCGATTAGCGGAGCAAGTGATCCGGGCGATGCAGGTTCAACCCCGTGCCGTGAGCGACAAAATCATACGGGAGGATATAAACCGGTTTTTAGATCGTGCGCTGGCCGTTTCTGTTGAAACAGATCAACGTACTCATTCCTTGAAAAACTGGTGGCATTCGCCAGCCTACCGGGTGGCTGCGGTCATTAGTCTTTTGGGGTTATTGTTAACGACTGCCTGGTTTTACAACAGCCCAAAAGTAGCCAACTCGTCTTCACTGGTCAGTAGTTATCTACTGCCTTCTGCAAGCCCGGAGGCATTGGCTGAGACAGTCAATTCCACAAACCGGCCCCTGCGATTAGTGCTGAGCGATAACTCCCTTGTTATTCTAAGCCCGAATAGCCGCCTTAAATATGCTCCTCGTTTTACCAATACCGAACGACGTGTATACTTGACCGGCGAGGCCCAGTTTAACGTAATTAAAAAAACAATACCCTTCAAAGTCTATGCGGGGGGCCTAGTGACCCAGGTTTTGGGCACCTCATTTGTAGTTAGGGCCTATGATAGTGATGAGAAAGCGACCGTACATGTACGGTCGGGAAAGGTCTCAGTGTATAAAATGAACCCGACCAATGCCAATGATGATGCCATACCGAGCAATTTAGATGCAGCCGCTATCATCCTGACCCCAAACCAAATGGCCGTTTATGAACGGGCCGACAGCCGGTTACTGAAATCCATAACCGCCGAACCCATTGTATTACAACCCGAAGCGGTCGAATTTAACTTTACTGAAACGCCCTTACCCGCTGTACTGGGGCAATTAGAGCGGGCGTATGGTATTCATTTTCAATTCGATGAGGAAGCCTTGCAAGGTTGCCAGATTACAGCCTCACTGTCGAATGAGACCATGTACGAAAAACTAACTATCCTCTGCAAACTTGTTGGGGGTAGTTACGAAGTAGTCGATGGCCAGGTGATTATCCACGCTGGAAACTGTCGCTGAATAACCTGATTAATCCAGTCAATTATACCTGCCGTAACCCTTAACCCGACCCACTCATGAATTGATGCCAACTGCCTGAATACCAGCCGTGAACTATCTATCGATTGCCGACTGACAAATTCTTTCCTGGTAGTAATAGCACACTATCTACCAATAGATAGTACAGAAAAATTATCTCCTGAAATTTACTTAAAAACCTGTTGAAATGATGAAAAATTACAACTCAAGTCAATATTGGCTTTGGCTGATGCGATTTTCCCTGACCCAGTTTGTACTTACCCTGACGCTTTTGGGCGTGACCTACGCCCACGACATACGAGCACAGGATTATTTGAACCGACGAATCAGTTTGAACATAGACAATAAGGAAATCAAAAAGGTGCTGCTAACACTGGAACGAACAGCCGATGTGCGGTTCATGTATAGCTCGAATGTGTTACCAAAAGACCAGAAAATATCTATCCAGGCTACTGATGAACCACTGGGCCAGCTATTGGAACGCGTGTTCCGGCCCATGAAAATCAAGTTTGAACTGATGGGTAAGAAAATATTGCTTTCGCCCGCTACAACGTCGGCTTTGGTTGATTTAGTCCCTCATCAAGTGGCCAATCAGACGGGTTTACCTGCGCGTACTATTCAAGGTCGGGTAGTCTCCGAAACGGGTGAAGGCTTACCGGGTGTTACTGTGCTCGTGAAAGGAACGGCTACCGGCACGGTAACGGATGCCAAAGGAGATTACTCCATGACGTTACCTGATGGAGCTAAGGTTCTGGTATTCAGCTTTGTCGGTTACTTGAAGCAAGAAGTAACCGTTGGCAACCAAACAACGGTAAACGTACAGTTAAAACCCGACACGAAGAGTCTTGATGAAGTCGTGGTGGTCGGTTATGGCACTCAGAACCGCCGGGACATAACGGGTTCCATTGGCTCGATCAAGACTTCACAAATCACCGATCAGCGCGTCACGAGCCTCGATCAGGCCCTGCAGGGGCAAATTGCCGGCGTTCAGGTGCAGCAAACCTCGGGGGCGCCCGGCGGAAACGTCAGCATTAAAATCCGGGGTGTGACCTCGATTGGGACGGGTTCCGATCCCCTTTTTGTGGTCGATGGCTTCCCGATTAATAATGATAAATCGTTGGCTGGATTGCCCGGCTCCAACCCGCCTAACCCGCTGAGTGCTATTAACCCGGCAGACATCCTTTCGATAGAAGTACTTAAAGATGCCTCCTCTACCGCTATCTACGGTTCACGGGGAGCCAATGGCGTTATCCTGATTACGACCAAACAGGGTGATTCCGGAAAATCGCGGATCACGCTCGACGTTTCGGCTGGCATGCAGTCGCCTTCACGCACCGTTCAACTCATGGACGCCGGGGACTACGCCCAGGCTTTTATCGAGTCCCGCGAAAATCGTTTTCTGGCGACCGGTGGCAACCCCGCTACCCCTAATGCCCTGCGGGGCGCAAACCGCGTACCACAGTATTTTTTTAATACCGACTCCCTGCGGGCCCACAGCACCAACTGGGTCAACGAAGTGATCAGGCCCACCGCGATACAGAATTACCAACTTTCAGCTACCGGAGGGTCTGCTAACCTCAAATATGCAATTTCGGGTAGTTATCTGGATCAGGGGGGGATTATCATCGGAACCGGCTTCAAACGGTACACGCTCCGCTCCAACATTGAGGCTAAGCTCAACACCCGCACCAAACTCGGTGTCAACTTCGCACCCTCCTACAGTTTCAATAAGATTGGGAAAGTGGAAGGACACTTTGCCCAGGGCAGCTCACTCACGCAGGCCTTCGTGTCTACCCCTATTCTGCCCGTTTACGACGCCGACGGCAGCTATTCCAGTCAGCGGAGCTATGTGTCTCCCGAGGGTTTGACGGCTGTGTTTAACGCCCAGGACAACGCGGTAGCCATGGCGCAGGAAGCGAAATATGAGCAGGGCATTGCGCGGCTGCTGTCCAATATGTATGTCGAGTATGAAATCAGCCCTTCCCTGAAATTCAAAACGACGCTTGGTGTAGATGCCAGTTTTATGCGGCTCTACAATTTCCGGGGTGCATCTCTTATTACAAATGGTGCCTTACAGGGCGGAGCAAGCACCTCGCAGTCGCTCAACTGGCTGAACGAAAATACACTTTCCTACTCCGGCAAATGGGGGCAGCACGCCCTGCAGGGGGTTGCTGGTTTTTCGGCGCAGAAAAACAGCTTTGAGTTTAATGACGTATCGGGCATCAACCTCAATCCTGAGGTTCCCTATGTACGCTCGGGCCGAATAGCCAACGGTAACCAGACCATTGAGGAATGGGCGCTGGTATCTTACCTGGGGCGGCTTAATTATCAATTCAAAGACCGCTACTTAGCCACCGTTTCGTTCCGGTCAGATGGCTCCTCACGGTTTGGCAACAACAATCGCTACGGCTACTTCCCGTCGGCCGCTTTGGGCTGGCGCATGGCCGATGAGCCATTCATGAAAAAAGCGCTTCCCTTTGTGAGCGACTGGAAATGGCGGGTGAGCTACGGCCTTACCGGCAACAACAATATCGGCAACTACTCGTCGCTGGGTCTTACCCTTCCGGCCAACTACGTACTGGGTGGGTCGCAGGTGAGTGGCTACGCGGTTTCAACGCTCGATAACCCTGACCTGACCTGGGAAAAAAACAGCCAGTTCGACGTGGGAGCCGACATTAGCCTCTTCAACAACCGACTGAACCTGACGGCAGATTATTACTACAACAAAACCATTGATTTGCTCTGGAGAGTGAACCTTCCGGCTCTCACCGGGATATCCGTGCCAGGGGGCGGTGGGTATGCCCAGGCCTCGACGCTCAAAAACATCGGCCAAGTGGAAAACAAAGGGTTTGAATTCGCCATCAATTCGCAAAATCTGGTGGGCGCCTTTAATTGGACTACCAACTTTAACATTTCGTTCAACCGCAACAAAGTACTTTCCCTTGGCGTGGTGGGTGAGCGGTTTTTCACCGGCAGCAACATCGTCAACAGCTTCCAGGTTACCGAAGTGGGCCGGCCAACAGCCCAATTTTACACGCTTGTTACCGACGGAATTTTCCAAAACCAGGAAGAGGTCAATGCCTATCAGAAAAATGGTGTGCGGATACAACCCACTGCCCGGCCCGGCGATTTTCGCTACCGGGACGTGAACGACGATGGCCGGATTTCACCCGATGATCGTGACTACACGGGCAATCCCCACCCCCAGTTCTCGTTTGGTTTCAGCAACAATTTCAGCTACAAGAACTTCTCGCTGAACGTATTGCTCTCGGGCGTGTACGGCAACAAGGTGATGAATGTGGGCAGCCGGTGGGTTTCTAACCTGAACGGCAACCTGAACGGATTCAAAGAAGCCTTTGAAGGTCGCTGGATTTCGCCCGATCAGCCGGGTACGGGCTATCCGAGTGTGAGTACAACCCGCGCGAATGAAATCCACAGCTTCAACATTGAAGACGGTTCTTTTGTGCGGGTTCGCAACGTCACGCTGGCGTACGCGCTGCCCAAAACGGTGTTCTCGGCCATAGGGCTACAGGGCGGACGGGTTTATTTTAGCGGCCAGAACCTGCTGACCCTCACCAGGTACTCAGGACTTGACCCGGAGGTTAACGAAAATGGCAGTAACCCGCTGTCGCTTGGCGTTGACGCTTTTGGTTATCCGTCACCCCGTGTGCTTACCCTCGGGCTTACGGCTAATTTCTGACCCCACTTTTCACTATAAATTCAAAACCAATGAAACCTATTCATAAATCAATCGTCGTACTCATACTGCTCTCGCTGAGCGGCTGCGGCAAGTTTCTGGAACTTTCGCCCAAGTCACAAGGGCAAATCACCACCTCGTATGAAACCGCTTCCGACATCGACTATGCCCTCATGGGTGGCTACGATGCGATTCAGCAGCGAGCCTACATAACCGCCCAGTGGATGACGGGGGAAGTGATTTCGGATAATACGGAGGTAGGTAGCGGCTCCGGAGTCAATGACATTCAGCTCAACACCTTCACGTTTGCCTCCAACAACTCCTACGTATCGAGTATGTGGCAGGGTGCTTATACGGGTATTGGCCGGGTGAATTTAATTCTGGACAGGATTGAGCCAATCCAGATGAATGCCACGCTGAAAAATCAGTATAAAGGAGAAGCTCTCTTTTTGCGGGCCTACAATTACTTCAACTTAGTGCGGGCGTTTGGTAGAGTACCCTTAATTACAACGGGTGTCGATAACCTGGCTGCCGTGGATGCTTCCTTCGGGTATGGCCTGGAAGAGATTCCCAGAATATACACGCAGATCATCCGCGACCTGACCGAGGCAGGCAGTTTACTGCCCGTTTCTTACCCAGGCGCAAGCGTAGGGCGGGTGACGCAATGGGCTGCCAAGGCACTGCTCGGCAAGGTGTATCTGCAAAACCGGCAGTTCAGGGAGGCAGAACCTATTCTAAAAGAGGTTATTGACAGAAGTGGGCGGTCTTTGTTGCCTAATTTTGCCGATAACTTTACGTCAGGCCGCAAGAACAGTCAGGAGTCGTTATTCGAGATTCAATTTCTTTCCGGCGGTATTGGCGAAGGAAGTCCGTTTCCTGATGCCTGGCTACCGCAGGGCTCGGGTAGGTTTCTGGTTGGCGCGGGTTCAAACGGCGGTCAGGGGCTTAATCTCCCCACCCGAGACCTGCAACTATCTTTTGCCGATCCGCTGGATAGACGCCGAGATGCTACCATTGGCACGTCGTACCTGAACACCTCCAACAACCGGGTCATCAACATTTTGTTTGGCCGGAAATACACCTCTCAGGTAGCGGCCGCCCTTGATGGTAACGACAACTTTATTGTGCTGCGCTATGCCGATGTGCTGCTGATGTATGCCGAGGCCCTGAACGAGAACAACCAGGGACCAAATGCCGATGCCATCAGCCGGATCAACGATGTGCGGGCACGGGCCGGAGTAGCTGCTTTAAGAGACCTGAACTACACCACTTTTAGAAATGCCCTGCTGCTGGAACGTCGGCTGGAATTTGCCTTTGAAAACCAGCGCTGGTACGACCTGATCCGTTTTGGCCGTGCTGAACAAGTGATGAGTACCCATATTTCTACCCCCACCAGGCCGTTTACGCTCAGGTCTTGTTTTCTGTATTTACCCATTCCCCAGAGCGAAACAGAGTTGAATCCGCTGATTCCGCCAACCAGAAACGAGTGCTATTGACAGGGATTATTTCCTCTTTTTCTAAAAAATAGTGCTGCATCAGTCCCCTGTATCGAACCCTGCTTTGGTTTGGCAGGACTCGATACAGGGGACTGACTGTGTTTTAACTGGTAATAAACTGGGGAATTTTATTCCTGAAACTCATGAAAAAAATAAGTATCCTACTGATTTCGGTGATGCTTTTGGCGTTGAATGCGTTTGCCACGACGTTCACCGTAAGCAACACAAGCCTGATAGGAGCAGGTTCTTTGCAACAGGCAATCCTTAACGCCAATGGCGATAACACCGCTACGGCAACTAATCCGCACATCATCAATATTACCCTATCGGGAACCTTGTCGCTCAGTAGCGGTCCCGCACTGACAAGCCTCAACAACCACATAACGATCAATGCGCCGAGTGCCGGGTTCACCATTGTGGGCAGAGCCACCGTCCGGCCCTTGGGAGCCGGAATGACCGGCTTCGTGGGCTACACCATAGTACTCAACAACCTGAACCTGACAGGAGGCAGCGGGGCCAACCTCGGCATGGGATTCCTCAGCAACGGTTGTTTGGTAACGATGAACAACTGCAACGTATATGATAATTCGGCGGTTCAAAGAGGTGGAGGTATTTATAGCCGCAATTTGGGCGGAGTAGTCCCCCAACTAACGCTCAACAACTGCCAGATTTATAAT
>Ga0105049_10010099_pt1 | contig 10841 bp, 10 predicted proteins | sample MAT06_FD_78087 | JGI IMG/M metagenome (GOLD analysis project Ga0105049, IMG submission 78087) | Freshwater microbial communities from Lake Fryxell liftoff mats and glacier meltwater in Antarctica - MAT-06 | ecosystem: Environmental > Aquatic > Freshwater > Ice > Liftoff microbial mat | place... | reverse complement strand
CATTTTCGTAATTGGAGATTTAGCTAACTTCTCCCACCAAGATAGTAAAGTCTTACCTGGTGTTGCACCCGTAGCTAAACAACAAGGAGAGTATGTAGGTAAACTAATTCAACGACGGCTTAAAGGTCAGACTTTGCCACAATTTAATTACAACGATGTGGGTAGTTTGGCGATGATTGGGCAAAATTTAGCTGTTGTAGATTTAGGCTTAATCAAACTCACAGGTTTCATTGCTTGGGCATTTTGGCTACTAGTTCACATCTACTTCTTAATCGAGTTTGACACTAAATTACTAGTAGTAATTCAGTGGGCGTGGAATTATGTCACTCGTAATCGTCGCTCTAGATTGATTACAGGTCGAGAAGCTATTGTAGAACCAAAAACTGTTAATAATAGGGTGCAACAGGCTTCTGTGACACCTCTATAACTTCAGGTCACAAGGGGCTATTAGAGTGATGAGTGCAGTGTGGTGGCAAATCTTAGGCGAAGATTAGCTGTTCCAGGAAGAGAATATGGGGATGAGATACCCCCCTAAGCAATTTTGGCAATTTGGCATCTCATAACTTCGAGTTGCAGTTTCAATGGAGATATCAACACAACGGGACAGTGAAGAAGTGTACGGGGGATAAGGTAAAACTTTCCGCTTCTGCTGTCCCAGCTATGCCAGTTGTCAAATGAGTGCTGTAGAATAGCTCTACATAATTGATACAGCGCTCAACAGAGTTCAGTTCCTGCTCTGCAACTGGCTAGAAATCAACAAAACCAAATAGAACTTCAAAAGGTGAAAGATGTAGCTGGCATTTTTTTAGCAGCGATCGCGCTTGATGAGAATGAAATAGCCCTATCTGCACGATGTGGCGATCGCCAAACACAAAGCTAATCCCGATTATTCTTCTCTTGCTGAACTCTCTGAGCGATCGCTTCTGCAATTATGCGATTATTCTCTTCTATAGGTTTACCATCTTCAGTAAACATCGACGGATATATAATTGCTTCTGAGTCGGGAGTTCGGCGACTAAATAAGATTTCTAACGCTTCTATATCTTCCCGATTAGCAAGTACATACGCCCTCAATTCTTTTGTGGACATTTCTGCAAAATTAGGTTTCATTTACAAATCTCCAAGTTCCATCACGAAATACAAGGATTTGCAGTTCATCACCTGCCAAAATAAATACATTGCCAGTTGTGTCACTAAAACGGAATAGCTGAATTTCTTGCATTAATGGAGTTCAAAGACTCATTAATGGAGTTCAAAGCCTCATTAATGGAGTTCAAAGACAGAGGCTTGTGCTTGTTCATTGCTTGGGTTTATTGTCTGTTCCTCAATTGTGACATGGATAATAGTAAGCTTTTTTTGCTTTGAGTTCTCTGATTTTCTTGGGCATATACTCAGCTGACATTTATACTTCCCACTGCTTTAACTTCTCCTGAGCAAATTCCCGCACTTGCTCATCTGGGTCATTTTCTGTGCGATCGCGCAACAGTGGTAAAGTCTGGTCATGCTGAGGAAATTGCTTGATAATTATCTCCAGTGCAATGCGCCGAGGATTGGGATTATTAAAACGATCATGGCTATCCTTAAAGGGGTCATTAACAGCGCAGTGGTAGTAAATTTCAAACAACTCAAGCTGATATTTAAAGTGTTTAGCTAATTCTTGGACTGCTGCACCTCGCACATCGCTGTGATCATCCTGGGTAGCGCGTTCTTTGAGGAAGGATTTGGTGTCGGGGTCCTCTTTGAAGTTCTAAACTAATACTTCGACTGCTGCACGTCGCACATTCCAGTTATCATTTTGGGTAGCGCATTCCTTGAGGAAGGTTTTGGTGTCGGGGTCATCTTTGAAGTTCTTCGCTAATGCTTGGACTGCATCACATCGCACATCCCCGCTATCATCGTGGGTAGCGCAGTCCTTGAGAAAGGTTTTGGTGTCAGGGTCATCTTTGAAGTGTTTGGCTAATTCTCGGACTGCTATACGTCGCACATCTTCATAATCATCCTGGCTAGCATGGTCTTTGAGGATATTTTTGGTGTCAGGGTCATCTTTGAAATTCTCGGCTAATTCTGCAATTGCTGTAAATCGCACTTCCCCATTATCATCCTGGGTAGCATGGTCTTTGAGGATATTTTTGGTGTCGGGGTCATTTTTAAAGTGCTTGACTAATTTTTGGACTGCTGCACATCGCACATACTCATCATCATGCTGGGTAGCGCGGTCTTTGAGAAAGGTCTTGGTGTCGGGGTCATCTTTGAAATTCTCGGCTAATTCTGCAATTGCTGCACGTCGCACATAGTCATTATCATCTTGGGTAGCGCGGTCTTTGAGGATATTTTTGGTGTCAGGGTCATCTTTGAAATTCTCGGCTAATTCTCCGACTGCTACACATCTCAGCAACCAATTATCATCCTGAGTAGCACAGTGTTTGAGGATGGTTTTGGTGTCGGGGTCATCTTTGAAATTCTTGGCTAATTCTCGAAGTGCAGCACTTCGCACATCATTATTATGCTGGGTAGCGCTGTCCTTTAGCCAGGTTTTCGTGTCGGAAGATTCTATCCAAGTCGTTGCAATTCCTGCAACAGCTTGAGTGCGAATTTCCTTAACTTTAGTTTCTTGCCCATCATAATAATACCAGAGGTCATATTTAGTTAAATCTTTTAGCTGATTAAGTAATTTATTAGCAGTTAACGCGATCGCCGAGCGATTTCTCACCTCTACAAGACACTTAGCCGCTAAAAAGAGATTAACAAACTTTTCCTCTTCGCCATCTTGCGCCATTAAATAATCAAGAATCTCGCCAACAAATTTAGACTCAATCATTCCCGCAATTAGCAGCAAGACCTCATGCCAACTTTCATCTTGCCAGTGTTTGCCAAAAACTTCATTCTTAAGTTGCTCAATAGTCAGCGTTTGCGTTTCTTTAAACTGCCAGACAAACTCCCAAGCACAGAAATATTCTAAAAATGTCCGATGCACAAAAGCATAATAATCTGCACCAAGGAAACATAACATAAAGTTGCGAGTCCGCAGTTGATTAATCATCACCCGCGCCACATCTCTGGGTTTATCAAACTCTATGGTTTTGAGATAATCAGTCAGAACTTTGACTAAATCATTTTCATTAATCAAATTCCCAGCCAAACCTTTCTCACCAGTCTGCATAAGATAAGCAACCTGACGCAGCATCGCTTGCTTATCTTTATAATCAATTGTCTTGGGATCTAACCTCTGATCTTCTGTCAAAGCGCGTTCCACATCCCATTGATGTAGCAGTACCCGCGATGCTTGATCGTAAAGTGTAGATCTATCTCTTGGTAGCTCTTGATTCCGATTAAGAATTGCCATCATCGTCAACAGCAGAGGATTTCCCGCCAATTCTGTAATAGATTTGGAAGCTGCAATTCCTCTTTGCAGCCGTTCGCGTTTTCTGACTTTATCTACTGCATCGGTAAAAGTTAACTCATGCCAACGGTTGATAAAATCCTGAATTTGTTCTGAGTCTAAATCTTGTAATATGAAGTGGCGAAACTCAGCATTAAGCAATCGTTGCGGTTTATAGCCAATAATCCGAGAAGTGACAATTACCTGCACATCAGGATATTCATTAGTAAAGCGATGAATATCAGTAATTACATCCTCTCGCTTACCAGGGTCAAATACCTCATCCAAACCATCAAACATCACTAAGGCATTACCAGCTTTTAACTTTTTATCTAGTTCAAGCTGATTTAGATGATGAATTGCACCACTACAGTTATGAAAGAATTCTAGAAAATTATTGCACTCTTTATCTTCCCGCCGCCGCATATAAGTGCGTAATTCAATTAGCAACGGAAATGGTAATGAGATAACATTATCTAGTGGAGACTCAGCCCAATTACAAGCCAGAAATTGTAACAATGTAGACTTACCTGAACCAGGATCACCCAAAATCACAAGATATTTACAATCTTGCTTTTTATTGACAACATCTAAGACTGAAAGTATCGGCTGTTCAAAATAAACCCGTTTGTGGCGTTCTAATTCTTCTAGTTCAACTTGTGCTTCTACTTGTCCACTTTCTCGCAGCCGTCTAAGATGTTCTTTAGGCAATTCGTGAACTTGTGCTAAAACTTGATGAGTTTCCCGGACGTTTTGAGCAGTAAAAATCCGCCATAACTTCAGTTCATTATAGGCATAGCCGCTAGTATCCAAGCTATCTAACTTCAGATTGCCATAACGCTCTCGGATTCCTCCTTGATATCCTGGCAAATCAAAGTCGCTAATAATCCCAGCCATCTCTGTTGTGTTCTCCTGGATTTTATCCAGATTTTTGGAATCAAGAACAACTCTGAGTTCAGGAATTTCTAGAATAATCTTTTTAACAGCTTGCAGATATTTTTCACCAATTGCTTTCCATCTAAATTTATCAGGATACTGAGGATCATTAAGTTGATACCAAATTTCTTTTAATTTCCTGCTATCTATAGCGTTACAGTCATCTTTAAAAGCACTTCCCAAAATTTCATTAACTTCTGGATTCTTGATAAATTGCTTTATAGGCTGCGTATATTTTTCTATTTCGTCTTTAGAAAGCTCCCCATCTTCTAAATCTTTCTGCATCAGTTGCAAAAGTTCTTTAAACGCTTTCCCAGCAGCAATTTCTATGTCTTCCTTCTTAAGTTTCTGGAAAATCTTGCCAGGGATGCCTTTTAATAAATCTTTAGCCCAATCTTTAGCAGCATCCTTGGCTAAGTCTTCCAGAATAGGTTTAAAAATCAACCCGGCGGCCTGAGTTACACCCCAAATAGCTAACCACTCCAGCATAATACTCGCTTCTGTTGAGAGTTTGACTACGAGTATATACACTAGCTTGAGTAATGTTTCCAGATTTCAGAGTTATTGCAGAAACAAACCGCTTAGTTACTCTAAATGGCGATCGCAATTTTCCCCACTGCACGCCCAGTTTCGCTATAATTATGAGCCGCCGCGAGTTCTTGTAAGGGATATGTGCGATCAATCACTGGACGAATTTTACCCGCTTCAATCAATTCTTTCAGGTAAACCAAATCTTGAGTGTTGGGTTTTTCAATGATAAGTTTCGCTTTTTGACCAGGAAGGAACGCTGTTAAGATGCCCTCTAAGAAGACTTCCGGGCTAGGTAGCGTGGTGATATAAATTCCGTTGGGTTTGAGGACTGTTTTGGTTTGAGAGAGCGATCGCTTACCCACTGCATCAAAGATAATGTCATACTGCGCTGTATCTGCGGTGAAATCCTGCTGCGTATAATCAATCACCCGGTCTGCTCCCAAAGATTTCACCAAATCCAAGTTTTTAGTACTGCTAACTCCCGTCACCACTGCTCCTAAAGCCTTAGCAATTTGCACCGCAAAAATCCCCACACCGCCCGCAGCACCATTAATCAGCACAGTTTGTCCTGTTTGAATATTCCCCTGATCTCGCAGGGATTGCAAAGCCGTGAGCGCTGCTAAAGGAACAGTTGCAGCTTCTTCATAAGACAGGTTTGTTGGTTTAAGAGCCACCACGTTTTCTGAGACAGCTGCAAATTCAGCATAACCCCCTCCAGGAAAGTTAGCACTGCCATAGATAGCATCTCCTGCTTTGAAACGGGTGACACCAGAGCCAACAGCTACGACTTCTCCCGCCACATCAAACCCCAGAATCTTCGGAAATTTGCTGCCGGTAATCAAACTCAACATCCCTTGGCGAATTTTCCAATCAATGGGATTAACGCTACTAGCATGAACTTTCACAAGTAACTGCGTGGGCTCAATTTTCGGCTGCTCCACCTCTTCATACTGCAACACCTCAGCCGCGCCATACCGATAGATAACTACTGCTTTCATCCCATTCCTCCTGCTACCCTGTTTTGCTGCATGAACTCAGACAGCTTATTGTTAGTTATGACTACAGTGTAGCGATGTCTACGATGGGCGTAGCTACAGCGTGGGATTTAGTGACCATAACAAATGATCTTCATGCTAGCCGCTCTCAGAGATTTCCTAAAATAAAAATATAAGTCTAAAACTGCACCTATATGCCAGCTAAAGACATCTATCACAACAATGTCAAAAATGCTTTGATTAAGGACAAATGGACAATTACTCATGACCCACTGACTCTTAAGTTTGGTAAAAAAGACTTGTATATTCATTTAGGTACTAGGCAATTGTTGGCGGCGCAGAAAGCAGAATCCAAGATCGCAGTTGAAATTAAAAGTTTTATGGGCAGATCAGATGTTGATGATTTAGAAAAAGCGTTGGGTCAGTATATTTTATATCAGGATATATTGACTGAGTTGGAGCCAGAGCGAATGTTATATCTTGCAGTACCTAACAGAGTTTTTGATGATTTGTTTGAAGAACCCATTGGCAAACTGTTACTGAAAAATCATCGTTTAAAGCTGATTGCCTTTGATCCAAAACAGGAGGTGATAAAACAATGGATTTGATTGATGGTAAAATCTGGATTCAACGGGATGGCACTGAAGAAGGCATTGCTGCCGATTTAGAACGGGCTGGAATACCTAAAGAACACATCGTTTTGGGGTTTCGTCCACCGGAGTTAAGACCCTACACCGGCTATGCAGTTGCTTGAGGTGCGTAGGCGCAGCCCGTCGTAGACATCGCGTGTGAGAAAATACATTATTCAGTCGGAAATACAACACTTTCATATAGCAATTCAATCGGGCATTCAAATTCAATGCTCGATAGAGCGACGATATCTCCAGCCGCGTAGGAATAATAAAGCCACATCCTACCCTCACCCCGACAGTAACGCTCAACGGAGATTTTTTCTGAATCAATCAAGATATACTCTTGCAAACTGGGGATTGTCAGATAATAAGTAAATTTTTCATCCCGATCTTTAGCGCTTGTACCTGGCGAAAGAACTTCGACAATCAGCTTGGGATGTTGAATAAATTTGCGGGCATTGAGGTCTTGGGGGTCGCAACTGACAATAACATCAGGATAATAGTAGCGACTCTGGGGAGTGAGTTGCACTTTCACATCTGACACATTCACTCGACAACCCCTGAAACGCAAATGGGGGTACAAAGCTCTGTAGAGATTTAGTGCAATGTCATTATGGGGAATTGTACTGCCTGTCATGGCAAATACTTCGCCATTGGCATATTCATAGCGAACGTCTTGCCGAGGTTCCCATTCGAGATATTCCTCAACGGTCATTTCTGGCAGTTGTTGCGGGATGGCGATCATAACTAAGATTTTTTCACGCTTGGTTTGATTGTAGCTTTTAAACCTCTCTCTAAATCTCTCTCCTGCAAGGAGAGAGACTTTGAATTTTCCCCCTTCCTGCGTCGGGAAGGAGGTTAGGGGGCTAGGTTTTTGCTAAGGTTTGTAATGAGCAATTTAGAAAATTGATTGCGATCGCACAATCATGTTAGATTATAGTTTGTTGTTTCTCTCAAACACAAAATCTGAGAGTTTCCTACCGCTCTCCTAATTGTGGGAATGAACAAAAATGACTGAAAAGTTAGACATTTTGAAAATTATGTTCAGCAGCACATCTGTTTTCACTAGCTCAAATGGCTTACAAGATAAGAGTTAGAACCACAATTGAATGTGATTGTCAAAGCAAAAATTAAAAAAATATAAATTGCATTTCTACCCTCAAAAAAATGATATGTTAGATACAGAATTGAATTTTGCTTTTTTCTGGAGTAAAACGATATAGACTACTCCAGTTTTCACCCTCAAACCCTTGGCATTTATTGCTTTTTACGGAATTGAGGTTAGTCTGAGTACACATTTAGATAGCTCAAAACCAGTTTAAAGTAGGCTAAAGTCTTTGCTGGGTTTGGGTTGTGAGTGAGTACAAAAAAATCCTGAACCCCTGTCTATAAATACTCGAACCCCAACCAAAAAATACTAGAACCCCTACCCGAAAAAAACTTTTTTAATTCTTGTAACGCTTGAAGAATTAGGGTTTTTATTACTTGAGTACAAACGTAATAAATCCAATAAATTCTAGCCTAGATAGACGCAACATCTGGCTAGAGACGGCTGCTATAAATCATATATCGCCAATCACTTAACGCTCTGAAACGAAGCGAAGAGTGAGTGGAGGGATGACATAGCACCATGCCAAAAGTGAATAGAAGTCGCGGCTGTAAGCACAAATTCTACCCAAGAACCGAACCTTGACACACCAGCCGAAGAACCAGATTTATCGCCTGTATTACTTGAAAACAAGTCGCCTAAACCCAGGCGTTTGCAGGCAGTGTGGAAGACGCGACTTCAATTCCTGGGCATAGACATTAGCAACAACATCTCCCACAGTGGCAGCCAAGTCCACCGACCTTTTGCGAAACTCAATGACATCACCGTCTACACGACTCCTTAACTCCCCCGCCACGGAATCGCCAACAACCCAAGCAAAATCAGGTGGTTGCGGTTGCGACAGCACCAGCAGCGCCACAGTGGAAAGGGACGAAAAGCTCCAAGAACGCATTGCTAAACATCCCTGCTACAGCGAAGACGCTCATCACCACTACGCCCGGATGCACGTTGCAGTTGCTCCAGCTTGCAACATTCAATGCAACTATTGCAACCGTAAATATGATTGCGCTAACGAAAGCCGTCCGGGAGTAGTTAGCGAATTACTCACACCAGAAGAAGCTGCACACAAAGCTTTGGTCATTGGTGGCAAGATTCCGCAAATGACAGTTGTGGGAATTGCCGGCCCTGGCGACCCTCTGGCGAACCCTGAAAAGACTTTCCGCACATTTGAGTTGATTGCAGCGCAAGCACCAGATATTAAGCTGTGTTTATCAACCAATGGTTTAATGCTGCCCGACTACATCGATCGCATTAAACAATTAAATATAGATCACGTTACGATCACCATTAACATGGTAGATCCAGAGATCGGTGCATTGATTTATCCTTGGGTTCACTACAGACGCAAGCGTTATAGAGGCATTGAAGGCGCGACAATTCTTCACGAAAGACAGATGGAAGGATTGCAAGCCCTGAAAGATGCAGACATCTTGTGCAAAGTTAACTCGGTGATGATTCCCGGAATTAATGACCATCACTTAGTCGAAGTGAATCGAGTCATTCGTGAAAAAGGTGCATTCTTGCACAACATCATGCCATTGATTTCTGCACCAGAACATGGCACACACTTCGGTTTAATCGGTCAACGCGGACCTACACCCAAAGAACTCAAAGAAGTTCAAGACAATTGCTCCGGTAACATGAAAATGATGCGTCACTGTCGCCAGTGTCGTGCCGATGCAGTCGGATTGCTGGGAGAAGACCGCAGCCAGGAGTTTTCCAAAGAGAAATTCTTGGAAATGGCTCCAGAATATGACATGGAACAACGTGCTACTGTTCACGAAGGAATTGAGAAGTTTAAAGAAGAATTGAAAGTAGCCAAGGATAAGGCACTAGCTGGCAAGAAATTTGCCAATAGTCCGAAAATCTTAGTTGCAGTAGCAACCAAAGGCGGCGGATTGGTTAACCAGCACTTCGGTCATGCCAAAGAATTCCAAATTTACGAAGTGGGTGGGAACGATGTTCGCTTTATCGGTCATCGCAAAATTGACCAATACTGCCAAGGTGGATACAGCGAAGAAGCTTCCTTTGAGCATATTATGAAAGCGATCGCAGATTGTAAAGCAGTTTTAGTCTCCAAGATTGGTAACTGTCCTCAAGAAAAATTGCAAGAAGCTGGAATACAGACTGTTGAAGCTTACGACGTGATTGAAAAGGTTGCTTTGGAGTTTTACGAGCAATACGTTAAGGAATTGGGGAATAGGGAATAGGGATTAGGGAGTAGGGAATTTCAATATTCACCACTCCCCACTTACCAATAGTGCTGTCAAGCTGAGTTTTGTGTTTATTACGAGCCTCTGAACTCAATACGGTTTACTTAAGAAAATTGGAGGTTGGGTAGAACGAAGTGAAACCCAACAAAGTTACGGAAGTGTTGAGCCTCTGAACTCGGCAGTTGAGCCTCTGAACTCGGACGTTGAGCCTCTGAACTCGGAAGTTGCACCTCTGAACTCGGAAGTTGAGCCTTTGAACTCGGCAATTGTACCTCTGAACTCGGAAGTTGCACCTCTGAACTCGGAAGTTGAGCCTTTGAACTCGGAAGTTGAGCCTCTGAACTCGGAAGTTGAGCCTCTGAACTCGGAAGTTGCACCTCTGAACTCGGAAGTTGCACCTTTGAACTCGGAAGTTGCACCTTTGATACCATTTCACTTTAATAATGATACAAATACGTTGGTAGGGGCATGGCAATGCCATGCCCCTACGAGAAATCTATATGTATCAAGGTTTTCGTGAAATGGTATGAACTCGGAATTTTCAAAATTCTAAAAGAACAACTGAAGATTTTGTTTCAACAAATATGAAATTCAAGCGACATATCACCTTGACAGGGCTACGTTCCCCACTCCCCACTTGCAAAAAAGGACAATAATCATGGCTTACAAAATTACTAGCCAGTGTATTTCCTGCAATCTCTGTCTATCTGTATGTCCCACTGGTGCAATTAAGATAGTTGAAGGACAACACTGGATTGACTCTGAACTTTGTACAAACTGCGTTGGTAGCATTCATACCATGCCTCAGTGTAAAGCTGGTTGTCCCACCTGCGACGGTTGCGTTAAGCAGCCTAGCGATTATTGGGAAGGCTGGTTTACCAATTACAACCACGTAGTTGCTAAATTAACTAATAAACAAGATTATTGGGAGCGTTGGTTTAACTGCTATAGCCAGAAATACTCCGAACAGTTGCAAAAGCGTCAACCCCAAACAACGTAATTCGTAATTCGTAATTCGTAATTGAAGACAACAATGCAAAAAAACTG
>Ga0105049_10010098_pt1 | contig 10842 bp, 8 predicted proteins | sample MAT06_FD_78087 | JGI IMG/M metagenome (GOLD analysis project Ga0105049, IMG submission 78087) | Freshwater microbial communities from Lake Fryxell liftoff mats and glacier meltwater in Antarctica - MAT-06 | ecosystem: Environmental > Aquatic > Freshwater > Ice > Liftoff microbial mat | place... | reverse complement strand
CGATGAGCACCAGCGTACCGACCAGGATGACGGGCGTCGGAATGCCACGGAAGTCGGACGAGTCGCTGGCGCGAGCGCCCACACGGTCACCGACGCGAGCGACGGCGGTGTTGTTGGCGGCGGCAGCCTGACCGGCCACAAGCAGCAGGCCAACCGTAACAGCAGCGATGGTCTTGCGCATCTTAGATCCCCTTATAAACAAGTCGTCGGTACGGGCATGCCCGCGATGTATCGAGATACGCGTATAGGCGGCGAAGGTTGCGAAAGCAATATAAAACCGACCATTTGTGAGGCTTCGGCGCCACGAAATTTCCTGTCAGGCTCGCGTCATTCCGGTACCGGACGAACCGTCACAATGGCGACACGGTCAAGCCACGCGGTCGTTTGGTCGTGTCGTTCACCGCCGAGCGCCTCCAATCGCAGCCATTGCGCCGGGCAGTTGGCCGGGATGGCGAAATCGATGCGGTGGACGGTCCATTCCCGCGCGGCGCGGGGCGTGGCGGGTGCCGACATGATCTTCCGGTCACCGGGCGTGCAGGTCATGGTCCAGGCCAGCCGGGCCGCTGGATCGCCGGCCTCGACCCGTGCCTCGAGGGTCAGGCGGCGCGGTCCGGGCGACAGGAACATCAGTTGTTCCACGATTTGCGTGGCGGAAAACCCGTCGTAGTCGACCCGCAGCGCCGGATTGCCGGGACGAATGTCGTCGGGCACGATCTCGACCACGACGCCCGCGTTCTGGGCCAGGCGCCACTGGAACGGCTCCGGCGCAGCCGGCTCGCCGAATCCGCCGTTGGTGACGTTGTCGGACACCGGCGGCCGGTTCAGGCGCGCCTGTACCGTGCGGACGGCCTCGACCTGACCCTTGTCGAGGAACTGCAGATAGAACTGACGCAGTTCGACGTTGGTCAGGGGCGCGCGGCTGGATTGCAGCAGGACGACAAGGCCGGCGGCGGTCTGGAGGCCGTCCGGCGACGTGTAGAGGCTGTCGAGATAGTTTTGACGCCATGGCGGTCGGGCGGCCACCAGGGCCGCGATGACCGGAAGCGCGCGCTGGCGATCGTGGATCGCGGCGGTCGTGAACATGTTGAAGATCGCGGGGCGGATGTCCTCCCGGCGACGGACGAGGGTGTCGGCGTGGGCGAAGGACGAGGCGTAGTCGCCACGCCTGAGCCGATAGTCGAGCAGCCAGGCGTGGGCGGGATCGTCGCGCAGGCTCCAGTTGCCGGCGAGGGTGAGGATATCGTCGGCTTCGACCTCCCGGCCGGCGCGCGCCTCGGTCAGACCGACCACCCGAAGCGCCCGCACGTCGAACGGCGCGCGAGCGAGGGCGTCGCGTGCCAGCGCACCGGCGTTGTCCGGCCGGCCGGCGATCAGTTCGGCCTCGGCGGCGCGGCGCAGCACCATGTGCGAGCCCGGGGCGATGCGGACCGCAATCTCGACCGGTGCCCGCTGAACCACGGGCTGGGAGACGATCTGCCATGCCAGAAGCACGGCGGCGATGATCAGGGCGTAGGGAGCGAGGTCGGTGAACCCGCCGCGCTTGCGCACGGGCGGGGCGGCGGACAGGTCCACCTTGTCCCTCAAACCGACTTGACCTTCTTGCCGCCCGCCTTGTCGTGCCCCGCCTTGTCGTGCTCGGGGTTGTCGGCACCATAGGCCCCGTAGTTGTAGTCATAGGCGTAGTCATAGCCGCCGTAGGACGTGCTCTTGGCGTTGAATTTGGACAGCACCGCCCCGAGCAGCCGGGCCTTGCCGACCTTCAGGCGGCGAAGCGCGCCGCGCGCCTGGCCCCGGCGCGTGCCCCGCGATTCCAGCACGAACAGGACGCCGCTGACCGACGCCGCCAGCAGCGGGGCGTCGGCGAAGCCCAGAACAGGCGGGCCGTCGAGGATGACGTGGTCGAAATTGTTGCGCGCCTCGAGGAGGAACTGACGCAGCCGGTCGCTGCCCCACAGTTCCGCCGGGTTGGGCGGGAGCGGACCGCAGGGGATGAAGAACAGATTGTCCTGGCGGGTGCGCTGAACCACCGAGGCCAGATCGGACGAGCCGGAGAGCAGGTTGCTCATGCCGCGTTCGTTATCGACGCCGACGACCCGGTGCATGGACGGATTGCGGAGGTCGCCGTCGACCAGCAGGACCCGTTTGCCGACCCGGGCCAGGTTGATGGCCACGGCATAGGCCGTCGTCGACTTGCCCTCGGCCGGTCGGGCGCTGGAGACCAGAAGGCTGGTCGGCGCTCCGTCCGGGGTGGAGAACTGCAGGGCCGTTCGCAGGGAGTAATAGGCTTCGGAGAAGCCGGATCGGATGTCGGCGAGGGCTGCGGCGGTGGTCTGCCCCTTGTCGAGCAGAGGCACGACGCCCAGCACGGGAATGCCCAGCTTCTTCTCGACGTCGTCCGGGGAGGCGACGGTTTCGTCCAGCGCTTCCAGAACCAGGGCGGCGACCACGCCGAGGCCGAGGCCGAAGATGGCGGCCAGAGCCAGGTTGATGATCATGTTGGGCTTGGACGGCACCGACGGCGGGGTGGCGCTGTCGATGATCGATATGTTGTTGGCCGTAATGTCAGCGGTGACGCCGACTTCCTTGTAGCGCTGCAACAGGCCCTCATAGAGGGTGCGGGTGGTGTCCAGTTCGCGCTGCAGGATGTTGTACTGGATCGAGCGGTCGCGCTGGTCGAGAACGTCGCCGGTCAGGCCGGTGACCTGGCCCTGGAGCGCACGCTCCTGGTTGGCGGCGATGACGTACTGGCTCTGGATCGAGGTGCGGATGTTGCCGGCGATGGTCTGGATCTGACCGTCGGCTTCGTCGATCTGGGCCTTGAGGCGAACCATTTCCGGATAGTCGGGCTGATAAACGCTGAGTTTTTGCTGATATTCGGAATCCAGCTGCGCCCGTTGTTCGGTGAGGCGCTGGACCGACGGGTTGGACAGCACTTCGGGCAGGGTCATCAGGGCCGTGCTGCGCGCGGACCGCCAGCGCTCTTCGGCGGCGATGCGCTGGGCGCGGGCCTCGGCAAGGGATGCGTTGATCGCCACCAGGCTGTTGGATGTCAGGGACTGGATTCCACCGCCCGAGGTACCGCCCTCGCTGCGTTCGCCCACATTGATGATCTGCTGGTTGGCGGCGTAGGCGACCAGCTGGCGCTCGGCCTCTTCCAGTCGCCCCTTGGTCTGGGCGATGCGTTCCTCGAGGAACTCGCGGGCGTAGGAGGAGCTCTCGTATTTGCGGTCCAGGTTGGCCTGGATGAAATTCTCCGCGAAACCGTTGGCGATGCGCGAAGCGATCACCGGGTCCGGATTATCGAAGCCCACGGCGACGATACGCGAGCCGCGGACGGGGCTGACGCTGAGCCCTCCCTGGACGGCGGCGAGGGCCGCCGCCCGGCGGCGCTCGGCCTGGGCGGCGGCCGAGCCGGTGCGGGCAGGCGGCTCGACGCCCAGCGCCTGCAGGGACTGGTCGGTGGCGGCGAGGCCGAGGCTGGCGATAACCCGTTCGGCCAAGGATCGGCTGCGCAGCAGGCCGTACTGGGTCTGATAGAAGTCCTCGCCCTGGCTCATGCTTTCGCGAGGCGAAACGTCATCGGCGGTGTAGACGCGGGCTGCTTCGCGATCGATCTGGAGCGTGGCCTGCGCGGTGTAGATCGGGGTCATCAGCAGCGTCAGGGCCGCGCCGATCGCGATGACGGCCAGAAAACAACCGACGATCAGAATGCGGTGCTTGATGGCCAGGCGCCAGTAGGACGCCAGGTCGAATGCCGACTGTTCCTCGACGTCCTGCGACCAGCCGCCGTTGGGATCGTCATAGTCGGCATCAGGCGTTCTACCCGGGCTGTGGCCCGGGCGGGGATTGCGTTCGTCAGCGAATTGATTGTCGCCCAGCATCATGCCATCCGCTCAAACTCTGGCGACCGGAAGCCGCCTAATCGAAAACTATCGGGCTGATATCGCAAAGCCGGTCGCCGCGCACACGAATTCGCGCTTGCCGGGTCGTCGCCAAGCACGGCCGAGCGGTTTTCAGGTCAGGGTGCGCGGTCGATCGGCTTCACTGCGCACGTGTTCGCCCGCTGGCCGCAGGGAGCCAGACGGATTCCAGTAGACTTCGCTGTAGAGACCGGCACCGCGACTGGAGTAGGGGACGGGTTCGATCCGCCCGCTCCCGGATGCCGCCTTGGTATTTCCTATGTCCCGGACGCGTATGGTCATCGTTCCCAGCCCTCTCAACCAAAGCTTAACGCAACTCCATGACAGGTACGAATCACGAAAACCGTCGGATGCCGGTGTTCTCCGGTGACGGGCGTAGAAAGCTGTTTCGTGTCGCCACCCTGCTGGTCGCGGTGGTGCTGGCCTGGCTGGCGTTCCGACCATCGACCGGGATGGACGCAGGCCTGCCGTGGGACAAGGCCAACCATGCCGCCAGTTTCGTGGTGCTGACGGTGCTGACCGGCTGCGGCTGGCCCGGCGTCGGCGCGGGCCGCATGGCCCTGATCATGCTGGCGGCGGGAACAGGGATCGAGCTGGTCCAGGGGCTGCCGGCTGTCGGCCGTGACGCCGACGTCTGGGACGTGGTCGCCGACATGGCGGGCGCGGCCACGGGCTGGGCCGCCCTGACCATCGGCGGGCTGAGACGCCGTCTGGGGGGGCCAGGAACCTGATGCCGGACCATTTTCTGGATTCAGGTCGACCTGAATCCGAAATGGTCTAGGGGATCAGGACGCGGCCAGCGGCGCGACGCGAGGCGATGTCGGCCAACACGGGCTGAAGCGCCCGGCGCCGATCGGGGCTGGACCGGTAGACGCCGCCCGTGTTGATCTGGGCATAGTCGGCGCCGGCGTCGACCTGCTCATAGGCTGTCAGGAAGGTCAGGGCGGCGTCGGGATCGAATCCGGCGCGGGCCATCAGGAACAGTCCCATGCGGTCGGCGTCGGCCTCGGAACCGAGCGAAAGGCCCCGCCGCATGGAAATGGCCCAGTTCGACGCGCCGCGGACGCCCGTGACGCTGTCGTCGGTGCGGTGTTCGAGCACCGCATGGCCAAGCTCGTGGGCCAGAACAAAGGCCAGCTCGGCGTCGGTTCCGGCCAGATTGGCCATGCCGTCGGAAATGAAAATGGTGCGCCCGTCGGCGTGGGCCCGCAGCTTACCGGTGACCTCGACCTGGGTCGCATAGGCACAGGCCTGGATGGGTCGAAGCCTGACGGACCGCTCGACGCCCTCGCGACGGACCTGAAGCTGAAGCGGCCCCAAGGTGGCGGCGCGGTCCAGGACGGCGCTGTTGGCCTGAAGCCCCTCATAGGCGGCGGCGGACTCTTCGCCACGTTCCAGCGCCAGTCCGTTGACGGACACGATCAGATCTCCCGGCTGCAGCCCGGCCAGCGCCGCCGGACTGTCCGCCGGGGCCGCGAGGATGCCGGGCAAATCACCGTCCAGGCCGTGGCGCTGTCTGGCCAGGGGCCTGAGTTCCGCGCCGTACTGGCTGGCCGAATGCAGGGTCCAGCCGAGGCTGGGCCGGGTGACGGGGCACAGGTCGGCATTGGCGCGCGCCAGCTGCCAGGCGACCACGGCGACCCGCATGTCGAGGGCGTTCAGATCGCGCAGGCGGGCTTCGGGACCCGCCTCGACGACGCCGGCGTCGGGGGCGTCAAGGCCACACGCGGCCACGCTCGACCCCAGCAGCAGGATCAGGGCGACGACGCCCAGGCGACGGCGGAACCGCATGGCGTCAGAATGGCCGGAAGATCGACAGGGCGGGAATGGCGCCGACGATTTCACGCATCGCCGAGTTCAGGCGCGAGGTGTCGACCACGATGACGTCGTCGCCCAGCACGCTCGGATCGTCGGCCCGGCCCTGGCGGATGGCGGCGAGGTCGAACAGGGCGACCGAACGCTGTCCGTCGATGGTGCGGAAGACGGCCACCTTGGTCAGGTCGGCGACCCGCGTCGGCCCCTCGGCCATGGCCACGGCCTGCAGCAGCGAGGTGGCGCCGCGCATCTCATAGACCCCCGGCTTGGTGACCGCGCCGTCGACGGTGATCTTCTGGCTGGCGGCCTCGGTGACGGTGACGGTCACCTGCGGATTGCGCAAATACTGGGCGCTGAGGCGGGTGGCGATGTCGGCCGACAGCTGGCCCGAGTTCAGCCCCGCCGCCCGCACTGCACCGATCAGCGGCATCTGGATGTTGCCGGAGGTATCGACAGTCAGGGCGTCGAACGACAGGTCCGGCACCTGAAATACCCGAACGCTCAATTTATCGCCCACGCCGATATTGTATTCGGTCTGGGGCGCGGTGCTGATCTGGGCGGTCCGCATGTCGACGGGCTGGGCCGCCGTCATGGCACTCACGTCCATCTTTGACCCGCCGCAGGCGGCGAGCAGGGAGGCTGTCAAAAGCAGTACCAGCGGGAGAGCGCGCATCATGGGCGACAGTACCTTGAAACTCAGGCGGCCTGAAACAGCCGTTTGAAGAAGCCGGACCCGGGGGTCCGTCGAGAAGCGCCGACCGCGGCCGGAACCGAGGCGGGCAAGGCATTTTCCAGCACCGCGAGCGGACGGGTCAAGACCATATCCTGAGCGGCCTGATGACCGAGCCGGGCGGTGACGGCATGGACCGCTTCCGACAGGATGGGCGCGCGGTTGCGAAGATTATGCGCATCGGTGGCCAGAATATGGACGATACCGTCGTCCAGCATCCGCTCGGCCCAGTACTGGGTGCGTTTGCCGAAACGGCCGGTCACGGAGCCGGACGTGATCTGCATCCAGGCACCGGCCTGGGCCAGCTGGACCATCAGCGCGTAATGATCCTCGATCCAGCGCAGCCGCTCGGGATGGGTGATCAGTGGATGGAAGCCGGCCGCCATACAGTCGAACACCGCCTCGGCCATGCGCGGGGGCGCGGTGTTGTGCGGCGGCTCGAACAGGAAATAGCGGGTGTCGGCCAGGGTCAGCTTGGAGCCGTTGCGCAAACCCGGGACGATATCGGTGACCAGATGGACATCGGCCCCGGTCACCAGCTTCAGCGGGATGCCGGCCTGGTCCAGTTCGGCCTGCAGCGCCGCCACGGCCGCCCGGACACCCTCGGAGGTGTTGTCGTAATAGCCCGGCATCATGTGTGGGGTGCAGGCGGTGACGGTGATGCCGTCGGCCACGGCCACACGCGCCATCTGCAGCGAGGTCGCCAGGTCCGGCGCCCCGTCGTCGATTCCCGGCAGGATGTGGCAGTGAAGGTCGATCAACTGGGTCTCGCTCGGCAGCGGCGCCTCTCTAAAGGAGGGCGACGGTTGTGGAAAGGGATCAAGCTGCGCCCCCGCAACGGGTGCGTAACGCGAAGCGTGGCCGTTAGTTCAATCCTGTCGGCGCGTCGGTAATAAGGCTCGCCGCAGTGGCGGCGCAGACCTGATCGAAAGCCCCCATGATATGATAGAGCGAACTGGCGGGTGCAGGCTCGTCGACGAAGCCACCCGATGGCTCGAGCTTGTCACGCCACGTCCCGTTCGGTCGCAGATAACCGTCAAGGCCGCGCATCGCCCGGTCAGCCTCTGCCAGATGCCGATCCCGGTCGCCGCCCGAGGCGCGTGAGGCCATAGCCAGGGCGGCCCTGAGCCATTCGGTCTGGGGCCAGAGACGGGCGCGGGGACTGCGGACCCGCAGCGTATCGTCCATCTCGTCCACCACCACACCGTGATCGGGGTCGATGCCCGCCAGACCAGAGGCGTAGAGGCGCGCTGACGCGGCCATGGCGCGGTCGTCGCCCCGCTGGAGCCCGTGGCGGGACAGCAGCCAGCTCCATTCGAACTGATGACCCGGCTCGACCAGCCGGCCGTCGTCGCCCAGTGCCGGGGCCCAGTCGGCGTCGAAGAATTCGCGCAGGAAGCCGTGTTCGCGGTCGATGAACCGGGTCAGGGCCAGATCGGCGATGGCGTCGACGACGCCGTCCCAGCGTGCATCGACGTTGCGCGCTTGCCAGGCCTGGGCCGCCTCGAACAGGTGCATGTTGGCATTGGCCTGGAAGGGATGGGATCCCGCCTCCCGCCAACCGCCTGTCGGCAGCCGGTCGGCCATCAGCCGGTCCAGCATGGCGCGGGCCTGGATCTCGCAGCGATCAGGCTGGACCCCGGCCGCGTGAGCGGCTGACAGGGCCAGCAGGGCGAAGGCCTGTTCGTACAGCAGGGCGGAATCGTCCAGTACCGTGCCGTCGGGCGCCAGGGCGTTGCGCACCGCGCCGTCGGGCCGGACATAGTCGCGGAGGAAGCGCTCAAGCCCGGCCTCGACACGCTGTCTCCAGGGGCCTTGCCAGCCCAAGGCCCCGGCGCGGCAAAAGACGAAGATCTGGCGCGACTGGACGCGGGCCCGCCGGCGGCTTTCCTCCGGACGCCCGGCCTCGGTCAGGGTTTCGACGAATCCGCCGTCCGCCCGCGTGCCAAGGGTGGCCCACAGCGGCAGGGCGGCAGTGCGCATCCAGTCGCCGAAGCGGGCCCAGGGCACCGGATCGGTAGTCGGGGGAAAATCCGCATGGATGGGGGTCTCAAGGCGGATGCGGTCGACAAGGGCCTTGACCTCCTGCGACCGTGACAGGTCGCAGACAAGCACGGCGTCGCGTTCGGCAATGATGGCCAGATTGGAGACGCCCAGCGTCGCGACCACCATGCCATCGGCGGCGCGGACGAGGCAGTGATCGCTGTCGATGCCGACGTGCAGGCCGGACTGGCCGGCGCCGGCGGCCATGACGGCGTCCCATGCGCCCAGATCGGACCAGGCGAAATCGACCGGCAGCACCGAGGTGTGGTCGCTTTTCTCCATCACCGCATAGTCGATGGAGATCTTGGGCGCGGCGCGGAAGGCGTCGGTCAGGCGGATGACCGATCCGGTCAGGTCGGCCGGCAGGGCGGCCATGGCGGCCTCGCCGATAGCCGGCGCGTGGACGGCAAGCTGTTCCAGCAGGACCCGGGCCGCGACGATGAAATTGCCGCTGTTCCACAGGAAGCCTTCGGCAACATAGCGGGCGGCGGTCGGCACGTCGGGCTTTTCGACGAAACGTTTGACCGGGGACAGGCCGGGGCCGTCGGGGCAGATGTAGCCATAGGCCGACGACGGCTCGGTCGGTTCGACGCCGAGGGTGACGATACGGCCCTGCTTGGCCTCCTCGGCGGCGATCATGACGGCTGCGCGAAAGGCCTCGGCATCGGGAATGTGGTGGTCCGAGGCAATGATGGCCGCGATGCCATCCGGATCGCGGGCGTGGATGAAGGCTGCGGCCGCAGCCATGGCCGGTCCGGAATCGCGGGCCTCGGGTTCCAGCACGACCGTGGCGGCGATGCCGATCCCGGCCAGCTGGGTCGCGATGGCTTCGGCGTGTCCGGTGCCGGCGACCACGATCAGACCACCGCCCCCGTCCGCAAGGGGCGCGACCCGCAGCACGGTCTCCTGAAACAGGGACCGGGACCCGGCCAGGGCGAGGAATTGTTTCGGGCGGCCGGGACGGGAGGCGGGCCACAGGCGCGATCCGGCGCCGCCGCACATGATCACCGGATAGATTTTCATTGTTTCCCTGCCGACACGCGTTCGGACCGGCTTCTAGTGGGTTCCGGCCGCTTCGTCTTCCGTCCGTTTCCCGATGCCCGTGGCAATGCAAGGTGCCGAAAGCGACGGATGTGAAGACATCACGCGTTTTGACTCACGTCCCGAGCGGCCAGGTATCTGCAATGCGGCGCACTACCCCGGACAGGTGACGTGTGGGTGACAGATGGCGGATAACCGTATAAACGCACGAGACTTTTTTCCGACGACCCCATTTGATCGGTCGGGTGTCGTCGGAGGGGACCAATGGTGCGCCGCCCGACCGGGGGATTGTCGTCAAGGACAGGATCGTCGCGTTTCGTCACCCTGCTGTGATGACCCGGCGCTATTACTCTGGCGAAACCCTCGTCGCGATGAACGCCTACGAACAGGACTGACCCGGGTATGTTGAAAGCAATCGCGAGTAGAGGCGTGAAGGTTTCGGCCCGTGCCGGTATCCGCCTCGCCGCCGTGATCATGGCCTATCTTCTGGCATCCGGCCACGCCCTGACGCTGGCGTCGACGCTGAAAGCGGCCTACGCCGCCTGGCCTCATGCCCTGGCCTTCGCGGTGCTGGGGCTGGCGCTGGACACGGTGTTCCGCACCGACCGGGCGCTGTGGCGCTATGTGTCCATCGTCGACGTCGGTCCGATCGTGCGGACCTCGGTGCTGTCGGCGGTCATCTTCCTGATCTTCAACTTCTTCCTCGAGCGGGGGGCTTCGCTGCCCCGTTCGACCCTGCTGATCCTTCCTATGCTGGACATCGCCATGACGCTGGCGCTGGTGCTCGTGCGCCGGCTCGTTCACGACAAGGAGGCGCTGCGCGCCATCGCGCCATTCCTGAGCAACAGGGATGCCCGCGTACCGCTGATCCTGGCCGGCGACATGGATCGCGCCGATACCTTCCTGCGCGAACTGGCGCGGAGCGGCGATGATTATCGTCCGGCCGGCATCATCACCGCCACACCGCGGGCGGCCATGCGCGTGCTGCGGGGGGTCAAGGTCCTGTCGGGCCCCAAGGCAGCCGCCGACAAGCTCGAGGACCTGCTGAGTCACGGCAGCGAGGCGGCGATCGTCTTCCTCGACGAGTCCGTCATGCCGACGGACTTCGGCGTTGAGCGGCTCGGCCATCTCCGCACGCTCGGGGTCCAGCTGCTGCGGGTGCCGAGCCTGGTTGAAATGAGCGGCAAGGCCGATGAGCCGGTCATGCGCAAATTCGAGCTGGAAGAGCTCTTGGCGCGGCCGCCCGTCCGCCTGCCCGACGGTCCCCTCCGCGCCCTCGTCGCGGGCAAGCGG
>Ga0105049_10010096_pt1 | contig 10844 bp, 10 predicted proteins | sample MAT06_FD_78087 | JGI IMG/M metagenome (GOLD analysis project Ga0105049, IMG submission 78087) | Freshwater microbial communities from Lake Fryxell liftoff mats and glacier meltwater in Antarctica - MAT-06 | ecosystem: Environmental > Aquatic > Freshwater > Ice > Liftoff microbial mat | place... | reverse complement strand
GTTGCGGCATTCCTTTCCACCCGCATCGGCGAAACCCTGCCCACCCGCATCACCGGCGTCGCAAAATTTGGCTTTTTCGCGCAAGTCGTCGGGCTTGGCGGCGATGGTCTGGTGCCCGTCTCGACACTGGGCGACGAACGCTTTGTCTATGACGAAGCCAGCCGCGTGCTCGAAGGCATCGAGACCGGTACGCGTTATACCGCCGGAATGCGGCTCGACCTTGTGCTCGCCGAAGCCAATCCGATCACCGGCGCGCTGCGCTTTGCACTGCCGCTCGGCGAAGGCCAGACCCGGCCGCGCCATGATCGCGTTCATCGCGGCCGGCGAGTTGGCCAGTCGCGGGTGCCAAAGGGCGTGCGGCGCGGCGGACGTTAGGGGCCGCTGGAGGCCCTTTCTAGCGCGCCATAAAGCCACCATCGACCGCAAGCGGGTGGCCGGTGATGAAGCTGGCGCGCGCCGAGCACAGGAAGACGACAGCATCGGCGACTTCGCTTGCTTCGCCCATCCGGCCGAGCGGGTGCATCTGTGCCATGAAGGCGGCGCCCTGCGGATCCTTGGCGAGGGCGTCGGTCATCGGTGTGACGATGGCGCCCGGACAGACGGCGTTGACGCGCACGCCTTGCGCCGCATAACGCAGGGCTGCCGATCGGGTGAGGCCGACAACGGCGTGCTTGCTGCCGCAATAGCCGGCACCCCCGGCACCCGATAACCCGGCGATGGAGGCGGTGTTGACGATGGCGCCGCGCCCGGCCGGGGCCATGTGGCGCAGTTCGGCATTCATGCAATTGAGGACGCCGGTGACATTGATGGCGAGGCTGCGGTCAAAGGCATCGCGCTGCCCCCAGGGGGTGGTCATGCCTTCAAGCGAGACGCCGGCATTGTTGAGCGCGCAATCGATCCGCCCCCATTCAGCGACCAGCGCATCAACTGCGGCGTCGCAGGCGGCGGCATCGGTGACATCGAGCGCAGCGGACATGGCTTCGCCGCCCTCGGCAATTATCATCGCGGCGGTTTCAGCGGCTCCGGCGGCGTTGATATCGGTGACCATCACCCGCGCGCCTTCTTGCGCAAAGGCCAAAGCAGTGGCTCGGCCGATGCCGCCGCCGGCACCGGTGACAAAGGCGGTCTGGCCATCAAGGAGCAATTTCATCCGGTGGTCCTTTCACAATCCGGTCGATCCAGCGGGTGAGTTGGCGGCACAGGATCTCAATGCTGGCAAAGCCGAAATGGTTGTGGCCGGTGGCGGGCAGCACCAGCAGCGTTGCGTCTGAAACATCGGGAAAAGCAGCGATTGCCAGCCGTGGCGGCGCGCCGATGTCGTTATCCCCCGACGCCAGGAACAGCGGGCAGCGGATGGCGCCGGCTTCGCTGGCCAAGCTGCCGGGGATCATCGATTGCATTGCCCCGGCGTTGAAAAGCCGATCGCGTGCGGTGCGCAGCCATTGGGTGGCAACCGCGCTTTCGCCGGCAAAGATCGCGCCGGCGCCCGGTTTGACCTGCATCGGATCAAAGGCGCTGCCAAAGCGCGCCGCGACCAAAGCCGGCAGGTCGCGGGCGACCGCGGCTTCATCATGGGCATAGCTGCGTTCAGCCTCGGTCAGCGCCCAATCGAGCCCGCTGGCGTTCGACCCGAACAGCGCGACCCCCTGGAAATCGCGGTAATGTGCCTGTTGCAGGATGATGAGCATGCCGCCCATCGAATGGCCGACCCCGATCGCCGGCACGGCGAGCCCGGTGTCGCTGCGCAGCACCGCCAGCGCGCTGTGCAGCACGGCGGCGGCATCGCGCGGGCTGAAACGATCGAAATCGGGCGGCGTCTCGCTGCCGCCGACACCGGGAATATCGATCGCGGCGACGGCAAAGCCAGCTTGCGTCATCCGATCGGCAAAGCTGAACTGACGGTCGGCGGCATCACCAAGGTTGAAATAGCCGCGATTGGCACCGCCGCCGGCGAGGCAGAACAGCAGGGCGCGCGGCAGCCCTTCGGGCAGGTGCAGGTTGGCGAGCAGCGCCAGCCCCGGCCAGTCGCAGCCGTCCGGCAACACCAGCCGAAGCGCCGCGTTGCGCATCAGGGTTGCGGCGCGATGGTGATGCAGATTCCCGAAAGTGCCGGATCGACGCGCAATTGGCAGGCCAGCCGCGAGCAGGCGGTCACCGGCACGACGTCCGACAGGGCATCGAGCATGTCGCGTTCATCCTCGCTGACCGGACCGAGCCGCGCCAGATCGGCTGCCGCGACATAGACATGGCAGGTGCCGCACGAACAGGCGCCGCCACAGATGCCGGCAACATCCTGGCCGGCGCTGCGCAGCGCTTCCATCAGCGTCGTTTCGGCCCCCGTTGCCAGCGTGGTGCTGGTCCCATTGCGGTCGGTGACGGACAGCGTGATCATCGTGGCTCCTGGTGCGGGCACTGCGCCCGATATCGCCGCAGACCTATCGGCTTTGCCAGCGGACGACAAGCAGCTTGGCAAACTCAAACTGGCCATTTTATACGCAAATGCCTGTCGATATGGTTTTAGCTGTCGATTGTGCGTAATTTTAGCGCGGCAAATCATTGCGCACTGCTTCGGGCATGTTAGTCTGGCGCCATTGGGGATAGGGATTGTCATGACGGGTGTGCTGCATGGATTGAAGGTGCTCGATCTCAGCTGGGGGATCGCCGGGCCGATGACGGCGATGCTGCTCGCCGATCATGGCGCTGCGGTGACCCGCATTGAACGGCCCGACGGCGATCCGTTCCCCGGCCTGCTCGGATACAAGGTGTGGAATCGCGGCAAGCGCAGCGCGGTCTTTGATTTGAAGGATGTCGCCGATCACGCGCTGTTCCTGCGGCTGGTCGCCGATGCCGATGTGCTGGTCGAAAGCTTCAGCCCCGGGGTGACGGCCAAGCTTGGGCTTGATTTCGCGAGCCTGGCAAAGATCAACCCGCGCCTCATCATGTGCTCGATCACCGGTTATGGCGCCGATGGCCCCGATGCGGGCCGTCCCGGCTATGATGCATTGGTAGCGGCGCGATCGGGATTGCAATTTGAACAGCGCGGCTGGCCCGAAGGCGCCGTCTGGCACATGACGGGACGCGAAAACCCCTTTGTCGAAGCCGCCGAGATCGATCCCGATTGGGTGCAGGGCGCCAACCGTGAAGGCCCGTTATTCGTCGCCTCGCCCTGGCCGTCGCTGGGGGCGTTTTTTTCGGCCTCCACCGGCATCGCCGCGGCCCTGTTTGCCCGCGGCAGGAGCGGTAGCGAAAGCGGCCAAGGGCTGGGCCAGCATGTCCAGACATCGCTGCTGCAAGGCGCCATGGCGTGCGGCACCGGCGTCTGGCAGCGCATGGATGACCCTGATGCGCCAGGCTTCAACACCTGGATCCTCGCATCGAACAGCCCCAAGGGGCATTTTCAGTGCAAGGATGGCCGCTGGGTCCATAATTGGGTGCCCAACCCGCGCTTCATCTTGCAGGCGTCGGCGGGTGATACGCTCAACGCCAGCCCCGATCTGACCGTGCAGAACGACCCCGATCGCTTCGGCATCGGGCCCGAGGAATTGCTGGTGATGGCGCATTACCAGCCGATTCTGGCTGATGCGTTGAAGAAGTTCAGCGCGGCGGAATGGGTCGATGCCGCGCGCGTCGCCGAAATGACGATGCAGGAATGCCGGTCGATCGAGGAATCGCTGACCGACCAGTTGCTGATCGATGATGAATGCGTGGCGACGGTCGATGATCCCGAACTCGGCCCGATCAATCAGGTCGGGATCACCTATCGATTGTCGGCGAACCCGACGAAGGTGCCGGGGCCGGCGCATGCGCGCGGAGCGGATACAGCGGCAGTGAAGGCCGAAGCAGCGGCGCTGCCGGAACCAGTGTCGAAGCCGGTGCCGCAGGGGACGGGCGACGCTGTGCTTAAAGGTATTCGCGTCCTCGATCTCGGCCTCGCCATCGCCGGGCCGTTCGGTTGCCAGTTGCTCGCCGATCTGGGTGCCGATGTGATCAAGATCAACACGTTGTGGGACAAATATTGGCACGCGACGCATATTGCCTACATCGCCAACCGCGGTAAGCGCAGCATCGCGCTGATGCTGAAAAACCCCAAGGCGATGGCGGTGTTGAAGCAGCTTATCGCCACCGCCGATGTCGTGCAGCACAATATGCGTTATGATGCGGCGGTGCGGCTCGGCATCGATTATGAAACGCTGTCGAAGGAATTCCCGCGGCTGATCTATTGCCACACGCGCGGTTTTGAAAAGGGTCCGCGCATGGGCCTGCCTGGCAATGACCAGACCGGCGCCTGCCTCGCCGGTATCCAGCATGAGGATGGCGCGATCGCGGCGGGGGGCAAGCCGTTGTGGAGCCTGACGTCGCTGGGGGATACCGGCAATGGTTTCCTGTCGGCCATCGGCATCATGAACGCGCTGACGGAACGTGAAAAGACCGGTAAGGGCCAATTCGTCGATACCTCGATCGTCAATGCCTGCCTGCTCAATACCAGCTATGCGGTGGCAAAACCCGATGGTAGCGCGGTTGAGCGGCCGCATCTCGATGCGATGCAGACGGGATATTCGCGCCACTATCGCCTCTATCCCGCGCAGGATGGCTGGTTGCAGGTTGCCGCTGTATCGGCGACGCAGCAGGCAGCGTTCGATGCGCTGTCGGCTGATCCGGCGGGCTTTATTGCCGGGCAGAGCGTGGCCGCAGCGCTGGCGGCACTGGCGGCGGCCGGAGTGCCCGCAGAACTGTCCGACCCGCAGGCGTCGCTGCGGCTGTTCGATAATGCGGCATTAAAGGCCAAAGGTTGGACGGCGGAATATCAGCATCCCTATGTTGGCAAGCTCGAACAGATCGGGCTGACGTTCCAGTTGTCGGCCAACCCTGGCGTCATCCAGCGACCGCCGTTGCTGGTTGGTGATTCGACCGACGAATTGCTCCGCGAACTTGGGTTCGACGAGGACGGGATCGATGCGCTGGCCGGTGAAGGCGCGGTGATGTCGGAACCGCCGCGCAAATCGCAGCAGACGTTGAAATCGCCATGGCAATAGGCGCCGCGTTTCAACCATGCTGTCATCCCGGGCTTGACCCGGGACCCAATTTTGTCGTGTGCGGCCCCGAGAAAACTGGGTCCCGGGTTGAGCCCGGGATGACAGTTCGTTTTGCAGGAAGCTTGCTATGACCCGAGTCTCGTCCGCTAATCCGCACCGCCCTGACCCGGTGCTGACCGTTGACACCGCTTTTTTCTGGGCCGCCGCCGATGAAGGGCGCTTTGTGGCGCAACAGTGCGGCGGGTGCGCGACGCTGTGGCATCCACCGCGGCCGGTGTGCCCCAAGTGCCTTAGCCTTGAAAAGCATGCGCATGACCTGTCCGGGCGCGGGGTGGTGATGAGCTGGATCATGCCGGTTCACCCGCCGGCGCACGGGTTCGATACGCCGCCGATCGTTGCGCTGGTCGAGGTTGAGGAGGGGTTGCGCTTTGTGACCAGTATCGAAGGCATCGATCCGCGCGCGATGAAGAACGGCCTGGCGGTCGAGGTTGCGTTTGCGCGCACCAAGGGCGGCCACCAGGTGCCGATTTTCGTGCCGGTGGAGGACGAATAATGGTCAACCCCGGAAGTGAAGCGTGCATCGTCGGCATCGGCCAAACCGAGTTTTCACGCGAATCGGGGCGTTCGGAGCAGCAGCTATGCGCCGAGGCGATTCTGGCGGCGTGTGCCGATGCCGGCTTGAGTCCCAAGGACATCGACGGGGCGCTGACCTTCGATCTCGATAACAGCGACGAGGTCGACCTGATGCGCAACCTCGGCACGCCCGAAATGAAATATTCGATGCGCACGCCGCAGGGCGGGGCCGGGTCGGTGACCACATTGGTTCACGCCAAAAAGGCGGTCGAATCGGGGCTGTGCGATGTAATGGTGATCTGGCGGGCGATGAACGAGCGCTCGCAATATCGCTTTGGCCAGCCGCACACGATGGTCAACCCCAAGGGCATGAGCAGTACCTTCATGGAGTGGTGCATGCCCTATGGCGCGCAGACCCCGGCCGCTTGGGAGGCACTTTCGGCGACGCCTTATCTGGAACGCTACGGCGTCACGTCAGAGGATCTGGGGCGGATTTCGGTGCTGTTCCGGCAAAACGCCGCGACCAACCCGGCGGCGTGGTTCTATGGCAAGCCGATCACCCTTGAAGACCATCAGAAATCGCGCTGGATCGTGCCGCCGCACTTGAAATTGCTCGATTGCTGCCAGGAATCTGATGGCGGCGTGGCGATCATCGTGACCAGGCGCGACCGGGCGCGCGATCTTCGCCAGGTTCCGGCGCGGTTGCTGGGGGCGGAATATGCGTTCCTGTTCAACCACGAGATCATCTCGGATTTCTACGAAGGCGATCTGGCGGAACTTGCCAACAGCGTGCGGGTCAAGGAACGGTTGACTGCTGCGGCTGGCATTTCGCCGGCGCAGACCAATGTTGCGATGATCTATGATAATTTCACCCCTCAGGTGCTGCGCCAGCTGGAAGCGTTCGGCTTTTGCGGGCCCGGCGAGGGCAAGCATTATGTCGCCGATGGCCATATGAACCTTGATGGCAAGACCCCGCTCAGCCCCAATGGCGGGCTTATCGGCGAAGCGTACATCCACGGCATGAACAATATCACCGAAGGGGTGCGGCAGCTGCGCGGCACCGCTGCCAACCAGGTAAAGGCCGTTGAAACGGTGTTCATGTGTTCGGGCGTCGCAGGCGCGATAATCGGGCGGTGATGCAGCAGGATGTAACGGTCGGCAGCGCCTTTGCCGGCGCCATCGGCTATGATGTGCTGGTTCCGGCCGCGCTGACATCGGCAAGCCGGCTGTTGTTTTGCATCCCCGGTGGCGGCGTCAATCGCGGTTATTTCGCCATGCCGGGGTTCGACTTTGCCGCCGCGATGCGGGCGGCCGGCCATGTCGTGGTGTGTGTCGATCCGCCCGGGGTGGGCACGTCGACCCGGCCTGATAATGGCTATGCATTGTCGGCAGCGGTAATGGCCGAGGCGCTGCACCAGGTGCTGGCGCGACTGCGCGCCGAACATGCTGGGCTGCCGGTTGTTGGGGTCGGCCATAGCGCTGGCGCGATGCTGGCGGTGGTGCAGCACGACATGTTCGATGATTTTGCAGCGCTGGTGCTGCTGTGTTTCGGCACCAACGGCCTGGCGCAGTATTTCAAGCCCGGTATCGCGGCGCGCGCTGCCGATATCGCCGATCTGCGCGCCGATCTTGCTGCGATCACCGCCGACCAGTTCGGTGCGCCCTATCTGCCGCCGCTGTCCGACCCGCGCGATACGCCGGCGGCACTGGCAATGCGCGCGGTCCACGATCACGTCGTATCGGCGGTGGCGATGCAGGCGATGGCACCGGGCAATGTCGCCGCCGAACTGGCGCGCATCACGGTGCCTGTCTTCATGGCGGCGGGGGATCGCGATATGACCGGGCTGCCACACCTGTTGCCCGCTGCTGCTGTCGCCTGCCCCGACCTTGCCTTGCATGTCGTCCAAGGTTCAGGGCACCATGTCTTTGTCGTTGCCGATGCCGGGCGGCTTTATCGGCGGCTGGTCGAATGGCTGAAATTCGTTCCCGAGGAGACCCGATGAGCGTTCAATACAACATACAATACAAGGCCGGTGCCAAGCTTGGCAGCACGGTGTGCGACGGACAGATACTGGTGCTGCGCGTGCCGGCGGTTCCGATCGACCTGCGCATCGGCGGCGCGCCTGTGGCAGCGGCGAACGCGGGCGCCGAACGCACCGCCATCGATGCGGCGCTGGCGGGCGGCATCCAGACCGGCAAACGCTATACCGACGAAGCCGAAACCATGGAATTTCTGTGCACCAGGGGCGGCGCGGGCTCGATCAGCGTTAATGGCGCGGTGCTCGGGATAAAGGCCGCCAAGGCGCTGCCGTCGTCGGATTGATGCGGTGAACCTGTTCACGCTTCTGGAAATGGCCGCTGATGCGATGGGCGACCGCATCGCGATCAGCCATGGCGATACCGATATCGATTATGCCGGGCTGCTGGCGGCTTCACGACGGGTGGCGGCGCGGGTCCGCGCCACGGCGGCGACGCGGCTGGCCTATCTGGCGGTCAATGGCCCCGCGGCGCCCGCGGCATTGTTCGGGGCGGCGCTGGCCGGCGTACCCTATGTGCCGATCAACTATCGGCTGGCGCATGACGAGATTGCGGCGTTGCTGGCGCGGATTCCCGGCGCCCTGCTGGTCACCGATGCTGCGGTTACCGCTGCGGGCATAACGTGCCTGACTCCGGCCGAACTGCTTGCCGATGGGCTGTCATGGCCCGGCGAAGCGCCCGATGACGATCGGGGGATCGCCGTCGAACTTTTTACCAGCGGCACCACCGGCGCCCCAAAGGCGGCGATTTTGCGCCACGACAATTTGATGGCGTATATCCTTGGTACGGTCGAATTCATGGGCGCCGATGAAGCTGATGCGACCATCGTTACCGTGCCACCCTATCATGTCGCCGGGATTTCGGCGGTGCTAAGCTCGGTTTATGCCGGGCGGCGGATGGTGCAATTGCCGGCGTTCGATCCGGGTGAATGGCTGGCGCTAGTCCGGCGGCACGGCGTGTCGAACGCATTTCTGGTACCGACCATGCTCCAGCGCATCACCGAACATCTTGGCACCACGCCGCCGGTGGTGCCAAGCCTGCGGGCGCTTGCCTATGGCGGCGGCCGGATGCCGCTGGCGGTGGCGGAACGCGCCATGGACCTGTTCCCGGGGGTCGATTTCACCAACGCCTATGGCCTGACCGAAACCAGCAGCACTATCGCCCTGCTCGGCCCCGATGATCACCGTACCGCCCGCGCCGCCGCCGACCCGGCCGTGCGCGCCCGCCTTGGCTCGGTCGGGCGGGCGCTCCCAACTGTTGAAATCGAAATCCGCGACGATGCTGGCCTGCCCGTCGGTAGCGGCATCGCCGGGCTGGTGTTCGTGCGCGGCGACCAGGTTGCCGGCGAATACCAGGGGCTGGGCAGCCTGCTCGATGCCGATGGCTGGTTCCCGACGCGCGACCTTGGCTGGATCGACAGCGACGGTTATCTCTACCTCGATGGCCGCGCCGATGATGTGATCGTGCGCGGCGGCGAAAACATTTCGCCCGGCGAAATCGAGGCGGTGTTGCTGGCGCACGCGCACGTGCGCGACGTCGCAGTGGTCGCGGTGCCCGATCAACAATGGGGCGAAAGCGTTGGCGCGGCGGTGGTGCTGGCGGCGGGCGCCGCGGTGACGGCCGCCGAATTGCAGGCGCTGGTGCGCGGGAAATTGCGGTCTAGCCGGGTACCGGCGCTCATACGGTTTGTGGAGGTGCTGCCGTATAACGAGACCGGCAAGCTGCTCCGCCGGGTGGTGCGGGGGGATTTGAGCCGATGACAAACCTGGGGCCTGAGGGCCCAGACCCCGATTATTGGGCTGGTGCTTATGCCAGCCGTCTGGTGCCGGGGGCTGGCGGTGTAGCCGATGCGCCGGCGCTGGCATGGCGGCGCGCCGGTTTGATGGCGGTAACTGGCCTTTCGGATGCGCCGGCGCTGGTCTGCCCGCTGGCGCTGGCCAACGCTGCGGATGGCGCATTGCTGGCGCTGCGTCATCTCGCGCCGGCCGCCGACTTGCCGCGCAATGGCGCACTTTTGCTTGGCGAGAGAGCGCGGCTACTCGGGTTGACCCGGCAAGGACGCATATCGGCGAACGGCAGCTGCCACCTCCTCGATACCGCCGATGGCCGCATCGCGCTCAACCTGGCGCGCGGCGATGACTGGGGCCTGCTGCCCGCGCTGGTGGAAGACGAAGCTGCAACCGATCTCGCCGGCCTGACGGCGCTTGTTGCGCGCCGGCCAACCACGGCGCTGGTCGTGCGCGGCGCCGAACTCGGGCTGGCCATCGCCGCCGACCGGCCGGTACGGCCGCCACGCCACTGGCGGGTGCAGCGCTCCGGCCGGCCGGTTCGGCGCCGGGCACAGCCGCTGGTGCTCGATCTGTCGTCGCTCTGGGCCGGGCCGCTCGCCGGGTCACTGCTGGCGATGCTGGGGGCGGAGGTCGTCAAGCTCGAAAGCCTCAGCCGTCCCGATGGCGCGCGCGCCGGCCATGCCGGGTTCTTTGCGCTGCTCAATGGTATGAAACAGCAAATCAGCCTCGATTTCGCCGACCGCGCCGCGCTGGCAGCGCAAGTAGCACGCGCCGATATCATCATCGAAGGTTCCCGTCCGCGCGCGCTGGCACAGCTTGGCATCGATGCCCGGCGCGAGGTGGCGCGCGGAGCCGTATGGATCGGCATTACTGGCCATGGCCGTAGCGGCGCGAACGCGCTGCGCACCGGCTTTGGCGATGATGCAGCGGTGGCGGGCGGGCTGGCGAGCGCCATGGCAGCGGGTTGGGGCACGCCGATGTTCGCCGGCGATGCGATCGCCGATCCGTTGACCGGCATCCATGCGGCGCTGGCGGGTTGGCAGGCGTGGCGGGGTGGGCACGGCGCGTTGATCGATGTGTCGCTGCGGCGAACGTTGGCGTTTGCGCAGCATGCCGGGCGCGCGCGGGGGCGGATGCTCGCGGATTGGCAGGCGGCGGCGATTGCCGATACCGCGCCATTTTATCCGCTGCGGGCGCTACCATGCTGATCCGGGGGGCCGAGCTTGCCGGAATCCTGTGCGATGTCCGGCTCGCGGGCGGGGTGATCGCTGCCATGGCACCGTCGCTGGTGCCCATCATGGGTGAGCCTGTGCTGGCGGCCAATGGCGGCGCGCTGCTGCCGGGGCTGTACGACCACCATATCCATCTTGATGCGACCGCAGCGGCATTGACCTCGGTGCGCTGTGGCCCG
>Ga0105049_10010095_pt1 | contig 10844 bp, 4 predicted proteins | sample MAT06_FD_78087 | JGI IMG/M metagenome (GOLD analysis project Ga0105049, IMG submission 78087) | Freshwater microbial communities from Lake Fryxell liftoff mats and glacier meltwater in Antarctica - MAT-06 | ecosystem: Environmental > Aquatic > Freshwater > Ice > Liftoff microbial mat | place... | reverse complement strand
CGCCCATCCAGCAATCGATCGACAATGGCTTGACGAATGGCAGTGTCATCGTTCGCTTCCAAGTGCCGTCCGTACCAGGCAAGGGTAGCGGAGTCTAGGCTATCCCAGTCAATTTCACCGCTAATATTTTGGCGAAACTGCTCGATCGCCTGACGTTTTTGTAGCCATTCTTTGAAAAAACTGTCACCGTTGGCTAAACTCACAGACTCCTTGGGAACTGGATTTCCCGCCAATCGGCTGACCATATGCCCTTTCAACTCACCATTACGATCCAGGTCGTCGCTGTTAACGGTGATGAATTTCAAGTTGGCATCGAGAATTCGATGGATGAAGTAGATGCCAAAATTGGCAGTCTTCTCGGCTAAATCCCAAATTAGCATGGGATATAGGCAGATTTCTCCATCCGATAAACCGAGATAGAAGCGGCGGTCTTCTTGCAAGCCGTTATTCAGTTCAACTTCTTCTGGTTGGGGGTCAGAGGAATCCCCCATGAACAGAAGCCGTCGAGCGATGATCTTGCTAGCTTTTAGCCGTTGTTCCTCGACCAGGAATAAGGGCGATCGCAGAATTTGGTTCAACGCTTTTAGGGCAGCCCTCAGGGTGACATCTGGAGATTCTTCAGCCGAAAAGAGCGTAGTGGCTTTTGCCTCGGTCACGCTCATCAAGTCGTGCCCCAGTTCGTTGCGGAGATTGAGTAACGCTGTGAGGCTCTTGTCTGCCAATCCAGGATTGCCGTCTTTGCTTTTGAAGGCAGCTTTGAGGGAACCAGCCAGGGGATGGTCACAATCAACAGCAGTAATGAGTTGAACGACGCTAAGAAAACTGCCAAAGCTGAGATTGCCAGCAAAGATTTCTAATCCTTTGGGAGCAGGATAGGTTTGATCGGTTCTAGCGGCAAAGGAACTGATGGCTGCGGCTGCCAGATAGCGAGTCAGAACTTCAGCACATTTGAGAATGGCATCTAGGCGTTCTTGAGGAGTTTTAGCCCGACAGATGCGACCACAACTCAGGGCGATCGGTTGGGGATAGAGGTAGCTGCCTTGCTCAAAGGGAGTTTTGTTGAATGTCATACATCATCCCCTTCAATGTCCTCATCTTCGTCGGGGAAATATGAGGATAACAATGGCTGGCATTCTTTCTGTAAGTCCGTAAAGCTTGAGGAATAGCGATTAAATAAACTTTCCAACGAACGCTTAAAGGCTTTACCTACTTCCGATTCAATAGTACGCCATCCGCTCTGGATCCTACCTTCTAGAACACCTTTTATAGCTTCATTAAATTCGTTGGGAACTCGTAGTGGATTCCGTTCCGATAACTCATAGACAGCATCGAACAAGTAATAAACATCACCAAAATTATTTTCACCACATTTCCACAAAAAATCCTCCGAAAGCATTAAAAAACTTATAAGAATATTGTCTCTCCAGCTTTTCACGTCTTCAAAAAGAAGATGATATTTTTCAGTTTCAAGTCGCTGTATTGCTTGCTTTATAATTCTTCTGATTTGCGTTCCAGAAGGAGGTTCATCATTATTGTTATGAATAGTGTCAGATTCCTGACCTAAAGGGGAAGGTAGCAAATTTATTAGAGCTGAAGCCGCCTGATTAGATAAACTATCATCTTCAGTCATTTCGACTAAAAGTTTATACAGATCAATACTTCTTGCTTGTAAAAATTCGCTAGGAAAGTGTTTGGATAAGACTCCTATTTTTTTCCGTAAAAGCTCAAGATCACTCTCTTCAAATCCATCTTTAGCACATATGAAAGCCCAGGACTCAATCTCTTGGTGTTTAGCTTTGGCTAATTGAACTAAGGAAGCACTTGCTAATCTAGCTCGCGCCTGATCACGTTTTTGTCTACTCCAAAACTTGTCAACTCTCACATCAAGACCAACTAACAAGGCAAAAAAATCTGGAGCTTTTTCTTCAAAACCCTGCATTCCGTTGGCAATCTGATTTGCTAGTGAATCGTCTTTACATGCTTCTAATAAATTTTTGAAAAAAATGCATGCATTATTACGCCATGTTTCACCAATAGCTTCTGGGCGTTCTGCTGCTGCGAGAATTGTGAATAAATTCCACAATCGCATTGGAACCTTGTTAATAATATCCAAACAAGTTTCTTTGATTCGCGGCTCATACGATAGAAAATACGAATCGTCAAATTGTACTGTTACAACATCCTTAATGAATGGTTTGCCTCGATAACCTTTTCTGCACAAAACAAATTGAGAACAGATTTCTAAAATATGCCTTACTGCTTCAGACGATGGATTAACACCGCTTGGATGTGCACACTTAGAGCGGATATCTCTTGCAAACCTTAGGCATTTTTCTTCATATTCATCGAATAGCTCACATTTTCTAGATTGAGCAATAAGTTTTTCTTCATAGACAGATTGACCCTCTACAGGTGCTAGAACGGTATCTATGGCATCGCGAGCTATGCTGTCCCCTTCTCTCTTTAACTCTTCTAACCTGCGTTTCAGGCAATCTGCAGTTGCCATCCAGACAAGAATGACAGCGGCGCGGTGTGATTCGATGTGATAACACTTGATTGCCTCGCGAAACATATCGCGATCGCCGCTGTTAAGAATTCGCTCAGTAACTATGTCAAGGTCAAGAAATTTGTTTTCTTCCCGATACATTTACTCTTCTCCTGCCCTTGTCAGCGCCTGATCGTACCACATGAGCAGTTTTGGGTCTTCCTGAAGGATATTTTCAGGAATCTTACGAGCGACATTGATAATCGTTGTGTAATCTCGGTCTTGCCATGCTCGCTTAAAGCCTGTACGAACTGCCTCTAGTCGAATCACCTTCAGTTGTTTCTGGTTAGCCTGGCGGTACTCCTCAAACACTTTAAGTAAGGCACGTTCCCTTAGTTTTTCCAAATCTTCTGCCTGGTTAGGATTGGGAACATACCAGTGATCTTTCGCTGCATTCAGCAGTTCTGAATCGTTTGTCTCTAGCCCATTGTTGGAGGGAGTATCACCCTCAATCTGGCGAATTTTCTCTCGGTAGTGAGACGATTGCTTAAGCCAGGAGACAATTTGCCGAGGAATTTTACCGTCTCCTTTGAAACAGAGGAAGTTCTCTGCCAGGAGCTGATCTCGCAAATCAGGTTCTCTGTCGTATTTCACCCATGTTTTCTCTCGGAGAAATTGGGGCTGGAGTTCTGCAAAGGTTTGCGGCTTGGTGGTTAGCTTTTGCTTGAGCCAGAGAATCGCGCTGGATTCGTCGTTCACAAAGAGGTCGAGTTGCAAGAGTTCTTTTACAGTTAGCCGTTTGCGATCGTATTCGGCAATTTGGTCCGGTAAAAAATGCATCCCATCTCGGCTAGGGAAGCGCTGATTTAGCCCAGCGTAAAATGCAGTGGCTGATAGGGGAATGGTTGCGCCGCGCTGGATATGGAAGGCAACCATGCGATCGAACAGCAGGTAGTCGAGCCGTTCGGCAATCATTTCGGACTGTCCCCGGTCAGCGATAAACACTGGAAGCTGCTGGAGATGGGTACGGATAAAATTCCAGGCTCCCTCTTCAGTGCCTTTTTCCAGGTTGAAATTGTTCTCTAGGCTCTGGCTAGGCTTATAAGCAGTGATGACGAGATCTTGTTTAACAGCCGTGCTGGTCACTTGGCGGTAAGATCCCTGTTGCTTATCGAGAGTGCGGACTCCTGCCACCACAAATTTTGCTGCCAGCATCGCTTCTTGAATTGCGTTCCATACAGCACTCTGGGAGTTATGAAATACAACCGTCATCCATCGCCCTGGTTTAAGAACGCGGTAGTATTCCTCAAAGCACTCTCGCATAAGATGCTGATAGTCAAATAAATTCTTCTGCTTTGCTTTATCGACTATCGCTTCGGGTCCTGCATCTGTTTTAACCCGATGCCAAGACTCAATTAAAAAATTCAAATCAGCGTAGTAGATATTTTCACCGAAAGGAGGGTCGGTGAAAATATAATCAATTGATTGGTTAGGTAGTCGTAGGTTTGCGGCTGTATTGGTGGAGATATAAGCTTGATTAAGTATTGCTCGGAATTCTTGAAATGCCCCTACTAATCTTTTTAATTTTCCAACCAAAATATACCAGGGGCTACATTCAGAATGTTGAGATGCAATGTAGTAAACTCCTGTCATATATTGGTTGACTTGTGAGTACCCTGTAGGGCGATAACGGTTTAATAATGACATTGTCCAAAAGCTTTGTTCTGCAAAGAACAAGAGGACATTTCGGAGCCGTATATCTTCAACTCTCTCGGCTTGTGACCATAGTTTTCCTAAAGCCTGAGCTGCGCGAGACAAGAAAAGATGGTGAATATGTGTAAACCCTTTGGGTGCTAATCGAGAACCGTGATACATTTCCTGAATTGGAAAAGCGTTAGTTGGGATTGCAGCAGGCAAGGGGAGTTGTTCAATCTCTTGCAATATCTGGAGATCGGCTTTATCTACTTCTTTTTCATACTTTGCTTTGCCAACACTGTAGTTAATGAGCACAGGCTGTAGGCGAATGCGCTGCCAAGGTTTATTGGTTGCTGGATCAATTAGAGTTTCCATCAATCGCTCCAATCGATCTTTGTTCAGCTCAACTGAACAGTTAGGACAGGGAAAAGAATCCCTAACACGCTTTGTTTCTAGATCCAGTGCTTCTTTCAGGAAAACAATTTCTGTAGAACATTCTGGACAGGCAAAGACTTCACTCCAAACAGTGTAATTAATCTGCCCTTTGGTTTTGCCATCAGTATGGTTCGTCTCATACATCCAGCCAATTTCTTGCTTTAGCTCTTGCAGAATGCGTGTTGCTTCTCGTTCAAAGGCGTTGACATCAAACGGCAGGTTGTAATTGGCACTAATAAAGGTTGCTGCGGGGCTAAGGTCATTCAACACAACTCGCCGCGCCCCCCACTGAACCGTTGGCAGATCAGCCGCTTGCCGCTCTGTCTCCACGCTGTATTTAAAGTCTGGGTCAGGTTTAGCACACATTTGCGCCGCCACCCCTGTCATCCCAGACCCCGAAAACCCATCTAGCACCATATCCCCCGGATTGGTGTAGTGCAGGATGTAACGAGCTGCTGCCTTGTGCGGCACTTTAGTGTGATAGCTATGAGCTGTAAAAATTCCGTCTGTTTTGCCCTCACTCACATCCGCTGCATACGGCTCCCGATGATAGTTATCAGTTTCTGGGTCATAGGGTGTGCCGTAGTGTTGGATAAACGCTTTCAGAAATGGATTCGGGCAAGCTGTGTAATAAGGCGGATCAGAAATTGCCAGAATGTCTGCATCGGTGCCAATCGGAAATCCCTCGATTTCACGAAATTCCGGATCTTTCAGTTTTTCCCATAATTGCTCTAAAAAGTATGCTCGTCGGGCTTCATCGCTCTCGAAGGTCATGCCTAGACATTCGACCTTCTCAATTCTTGCCTCTGCGTCAAATAAGCCTGGAGCGTGGATATGTTCTGTCATTTACTGCTCCTGCTCCAAAATAATCCGCACTGATTTGCGGTCTTTTCCTTTTATCAGTCCGCTCAGGTAGTCCTTAAACCGCTGCTCCATCTCATCCGGAGTCATGGGTGAGCCACCTACCACCAATGCTGCGGCTAAATCTGCTGCTGTAATCACCACAGGGTTTAAGTTACTTAGCGCCTCGTTCAGTGCCTGGATAAACTCATTACCCACCTGGTCTGGCAAAGCTTGAGATTGACGGAATCCTTCAACTAGCTTTTTCCGCTTCGAGGACAGCAACCCTAGATTAGATTGTACCGTCGGATCCTCAGTTACCTCACCCAACAACTGCTGCGTCCAATTCGCCACCAGTTGATCAAGTTCCCCATCCAATGCTTGCAATCGTTCTGCTGCAGGTCTTTCTAACGTATCCCTCTCCTTCATGTCACTGGACTTAAAACCACAATGATGGCACACCGACACACCCTGAAGCTCCGATTCTGTCAGCGCAAAACAACTCTTCAGACCCGCCAACTGATCCTGAAACTTGTTGAGTTGGCTAACGTGCATTCCGCGCACAGCGGCAAGCTGATTCAGTTGTTGCAACCGGCGATCGCCCATCAACTCCGCTTTACGCTGATCCTCACTTCCTCCCAGTCTCGCCTGGGTGTGCAGCACCATATAGGCATTGATGTAGTCCTGCTTAAGCTGTGCCAATCGTTGAGCCATCTGCTGAGAGAACCCTGGTGCATTGCGCTTCGCTGGCGAATTAATCTCTGCCAGCATTTCATCTCGCTGCGATCTCATTTGGGCTACCCAAGGATGCTCAGGTGGCAAGACTAACTCTGCCTGTGACAAGTAACTGGCAGTTGTACCCAAATTCATGACTAACTGTTGAAGGGCTTCTACCTCCCGCAGCCGATCTAGTCCAGTTTGCTGGGCATACACCTCAGTCGCTTCATATCGGAAATTCTTCAGCTTGCCTGGGGAGTTGTACGCTTGCAGCGACTCTAGAAATCCCTTCATGGTATCAAGCTGCGATCGATAAGCTGTCTGTTCCTGTTCCGTTAGCAAGGGACGACCCAGTAGGCTGAGTTTGCCTTGGAGTGCCTGCCGTGCCATCACCAACTTCTGAGTCAGTTCACCAATGGCAGTTTGCAACTGCTGAATCGCGGTATCCCCTGCCTTTCCGCCCTGGGTAACGGCGACCCCCATACCAGTTTGCAGCCCCAATACGGCATACAGCGCCTTCAGCGTCTCAATGTCGTAGTCTTTAGGTGCCTTGACATGCTGGAAATTCACTAAATCACTGACAGACGTGTTCACCAACTCACCTAAGTTCATGGCATTAAACGTCTTACCTGGAATGGTCAAGGTGTAGTTGAACTCCTGCACTAACGCTGCAATTAGCACAACTACCCAGTCTGGCTCTAGCCGATACTGACCCAACGCCATATACTCAACCTCTAGGTTTTCCTCCTGAATTACCTCACTCCGATTGAGCACCTGCCCCTGCCCCTTCTGGCGCAGCAGATTCAGGATGTAATTCGCATAGGGAGACTGGGATGGAACAAGCTGAGCGCCATCCAGCAGCTTCAGCGCGTCTAAAACGGCGATCGCTTGCTTAGTTCGATTCGCACTCGCAAGTCCTTTCAGCGCATCCTGGGCATAAAACTCCCGGCTTTTTTGCGTTACCAGCACCGAAAACCGAGGATATTCAGGAGCCTGGTCTTCAAAGTGGGGAGCCAGACAAAATGCACTAATCGAATTCATGATTTCTTGGACGTTATCCCGTGCCCCACCGCTGAATGCCACTTTCCCCTTTGCCCATTCCAGCAGTGGCTTCGTGACACCACCATGCGTCACTTCATAGGCAGTCATGATATTGTCTCTCAGCCAATTTTGCAGATTCTGAAGGAGATTGCCCGCTTCCTTGCCATAGACACTTTTTGCCTCTCCTGATGCAGTAGATTCCAAATCGAGAGCCGCCGCATACCGTTTCAAGGTCTGGTAAAAGCTGTCGTCAATTCCCGTTAGCCTGAAGAACACATCATAGGGTCGGCGTTCATCTCTAAAATCCACGGCACGGAAGCGCGGCAGAAAGAACAGATAGAAATCTCTAGGAGGCTGAGCCGTTGAGCGTTCGTTCGGAATGCCAAAAAACAGATAGCCTAATCGAGAAGCACGGCGATCGCGCCATTCTAACTCGTGCTGCCAGATTTGATAGCCCGGTACGATCGGCTGATCCGTTTCTACAATCAACTGCTTCAATGCGTTGAAGTAGTAGCGATCTAGACTCTCGTCGCCTAGCGTCGTCATCCGCTTCTCAATCTGGGCATCGTAGTCTACCGTTTTCTTAACATCCAGGTAGAATTGTCCACCCAAACGCCCTCGGCTATCCCGCTCGGTTGCCGAAATAAATTGTCCATTGACGGTTGAGCTAATGAGTCGTAGCGCCGTTTCGATCGCTCCTCGTAAATCCTCAGATGGATCGCCTCCCAGCCCGGCTACCGTTGGGTCATACAGGCACAACTGATCTCGCAAACTTTCGGCAGTCAAGCCTACCCGAGTTTCAATATCTCCCACCGCTAATCGGAAAACACTCAATCCACGAATAATCCGCAGCGCAAATGGCTTATTTTTCCCCTTAGGATAATTCAAACTGACGATGCCTTCTAACCTAGAATGGCACTCAATCACCAGGCTTACATCTGGAATCGTTCGGAAAGAGGCATCCTCCTGTAAAGTCTGCCAGTAACTATCGAAAGCAACTAGTCCCGGTTCAGTGGTCGGAACTTCCTGATCCAACAACCGCTGCATTATCTGGGAAAGGCTTCGCATAATTTGCCGTTTTTCTACGACAGTCAGCCGCTCAAAGACATCAATATAGTCGGGATGAATCGGAAATAGCCGCACGAACTCATCCAACCGCTCGTTCATGTCCCCATAAAATTTGGCAAAAGGCTTAAGATGCTCCTGTACCTTAACTAATTTGTCAGCCGTCTTGCCCAGTAGGCGTTCTGCAACCACATACTTAACATCAGTTCGAGCAATATAAATTTGCTCAAATCGGTCCTTTACACGGCGCAATGAATCCGCCACGAACTGAAACTGAGGATTATCGAACAGCGAAACTTGAATACCAGCCACGAACCGAAATTTCAGATCCCGCGCGACTTCCCCTAGCTCTCGCAAAAAGTTCAGATCCAAAATGATGGCAGCATCACCTCGTCCCATCCGAGAGCGCAGATAATCCAACAACTCATCCACGACCACCAATAGCCCTTGATCAGGGTACCTTTCCTCAAAGGCTGTCATCATGTCTCTCAGTGCGCCCTTATTATTCGGGATCTGGTCGGCAGGTGGAAACTGATAGCTAACCCCGATGGATTCAAGATAGCCTTCAAGCTCTTGGCAGAGGATATCTCGTAACCCGGCTTCTGTATTTAGCTCAGTTCGGAAAACCTTGAATTTGCCTGCGATCGCCTTTGCCGCCTCTGCAACCTGAGCGTTTTTCAACACTGAGGCTAAATCTGCGTGCTCAGCGATCGCTGAAATCACCGACATCAAGTGAGACTTACCGGTTCCGTAATTGCCGACAATCAACAGTCCTTTGTTATCGGCTGGCTCCTCAAACTGAAGCTGTGGCAGAACGATGTTGACAAGCCGATCCGCCATTTCATTAGAGATAACGTAGCTGCCAACTAGCTGCTCTGCCCGATTCCTCTCATTGGCATGAACCAACTGGATTGTCGTCTCTAATGGCTCGAACTGGATTAGCTCTCCATACTTCATCGCCCTATCCCCATGCCTTTGGCTTTGGTATTACTTAACCGACTACCATGATGTCGCTAATCTCGTCTGATCCATAAGAACGATACTCAGGATGTCCAAACTCCGCATACAGCAAATGACCATCCTGCAATTTCCCATCCCAAATAGCGATCACCGTCCTATATCTCGCTAACTCCTTTAATCGTCCCAGTGGGTTAAGTTCCAGCGATTTTTCAAACAACAGTTCCAACTGCTCTAAAATCACCCCATTAGGCTCTCCCTCTTCAACCAATGCTTTCAGCAGCTTTGGAGCTTGCTTACCTCGATCGGGTCTGGCAATTTCTATCAACCTCTGACTAAGCTCTAAGCCTACGTTAATGCGGCAAAATTCAGTCAACTCTGAGAGGTTTTCAGTAGCAGCAACTTGATTGAAACCTACTGGCAGAACCACAATCAACAACTTATAGATACGCCGAGACACCTGGTCGATCGCTGGCAGAATTTGAGGAAGCAGGGTTTCAAGCATGAGACTATATTTTGCTTTCAGGAAAGTATTTTTTGAGCAGATCCACACCGCGATCGTCCATCTTTTCTAGAAGCTCCTTCATTCGGTCAAACGCCATTGGCGAAGGCATGGCCCGCTGTCGCTCCCATCTACTCACCGTTGAGAATGTAACGCCCAGCTTTGCCGCAAACTTCTCTTGCGACAATCCAACTCGTTGCCGTAGCTCATGAACTAGAGCAGCAACGCTGGCTAACTCAGTTGCTTTCATGTCTGTTGTCATCTATTTAGAGAATATCCAGAGAGCTTGATATGCCATATGCTATATCGATTTCCCCCCTTGTGCCTTAAATATAAGGCAGTAGACCATTCCCCAGTGATCCCAAGAGGTCGAGTTTAGCCAAGGTTGCTGCTCTCTTATTCAACATCAACTCGAAAAATTGCTAGGGTCAAGGATCTGCATCTGACAAGGTGGAGTGCAGAATGAGACCCTTTTTTATGCTCTAGGAGCTTCTCAATAAACCTCTCAGCCGATGTGCAATGGATCTGGATGGATGTTAGTCAAGCCTAGTCAGATATTGCTGCGTGTCCATCGGGAGAGATTTGGAGACACCTGACAATCTCATCAGCAACTCAGGCACCAATCCTATAAATTTCACCCTATGGACTTTCATCAATCAGCTAAGCGATCGCCCGTTCCAGCACCTCAAATGGAACATTAGCTCTCAGCCAATCCCGCTCTTCAGATGTCACACTGAACTGCCACAACTGCCGAACATCCTCCAAGACCTCCACCGTCAACCAGGACTCCAATTCTAGGGCTTTCTTCAGTAAATCTTCTCCTGGATCTCCCCCCTCATTTTTGATAGTAAAACAACCGGGTGATCCAGCCACACTCACGTCTGCCTGTCCCTGACTTGCAGCCGGGTGTAGCCGTTCTCGCTTTTCCCGGCGGCGCTCCAAGATGCCCGAAACCCTCTGCCAATGATCCCCATCCAGTTGATACACCCGCAGCTTCTCCCCCTTTTGTCCCTCCACCGATCGCGACCAGCAAGATTGTTTGACCTTGATCCCTAACTGCAACAGCAACTGATGGACAATCTGGGTGTCATAGAGCTTCGAGCTAAT
>Ga0105049_10010092_pt1 | contig 10845 bp, 10 predicted proteins | sample MAT06_FD_78087 | JGI IMG/M metagenome (GOLD analysis project Ga0105049, IMG submission 78087) | Freshwater microbial communities from Lake Fryxell liftoff mats and glacier meltwater in Antarctica - MAT-06 | ecosystem: Environmental > Aquatic > Freshwater > Ice > Liftoff microbial mat | place... | reverse complement strand
GACGTGTTCGACGAGGCCCGCTATTTCGATTCAGGATCGGATGTCTCGCTCTTCGATATCGGAGGAATGACCGCCGCGATCACCGTCTGCGAGGATATGTGGAACGACGAACTCTACTGGTCGCGGAGGCTGTACACGCGGGACCCGATCGCCGACTCCGCGCGGGCGGGGGGGCGGCTGATCCTTAATCTCAGTGCCTCGCCCTACACGATTCCCAAGCGCCGCATCCGCGCCGCCATGATTGCCAGCGCCGCGCGTCGCCACGGTGCGGCGATCCTTCAGGTCAATTCAGTCGGCGGAAACGACGACCTGATCTTCGACGGAGGATCGGTCGCATTCGATGGAACCGGCACGATGCGAGCGCAGGCTGCGTCGTTCATCGAGGACTTCGTGGAGGTCACGGTTTCATCCGCGGGAGATGCGAGTCCGCTGGTGCTCGCTGGACGCATCGTGCCGGAGGAGGCGGAACTTGAAGAACTTCGCCGCGCGCTGGTACTTGGCATTCGCGACTACGTGGGAAAGTGCGGCTTTACCCAAGTGCTGATTGGCCTCAGCGGCGGGATCGACTCCGCGCTGGTGGCGGTCCTGGCGGCGGAAGCCCTCGGCCCCGCCAATGTCCATGGAGTCTCGATGCCTTCGCGCTATAGCAGCGATCACTCCAAGGACGACGCGCGTCAGCTTGCCGAGGCGCTTGGCATTTCCTATCGCACGATTCCCATCGAGGCGATGTTCTCCACGGCGCTTGCCGTGCTCACGCCCCACCTTGGCGATCCCTCGCGCGGGGCCGCGGCGGAGAACATGCAGTCCCGCCTGCGCGGGCTTACATTGATGGCGCTGTCCAACTCCTCCGGCGCGATGGTGCTGACCACGGGAAACAAGAGCGAAATGAGCGTCGGCTATTGCACGCTCTATGGAGACATGTGCGGCGGGCTTGCCGCCATCGCCGACGTGCCCAAGACGATTGTCTATACGCTCTCCCGCCATATCAACGACACCGCCGGGCGGGAGGTCATCCCCTACAACACCATCGAGAAGCCGCCCTCGGCGGAGCTCGCGCCCGACCAGAAGGACACCGATTCGCTCCCGCCCTACGACGTGCTGGATCCGATCGTGCGCGGGCATGTGGAGGAAGGGCAGGACGAGGAGCGCCTGATCGCCCTCGGCCACGATGCCGCCACCGTGCGGCGCGTGCTGCGCATGATTCGCCTCAACGAGTACAAGCGGCGCCAGGCGCCCCCCACGCTCAAGGTCACATCGCGCGCCTTTGGCTATGGCTGGCGGATGCCGCTTGCGCGAAAGTAGCACCAACCCAGCAGCACGAGAGGGAATCGCATGAAGATCACCTTTTGGGGCGCCGCCCAGACAACTACAGGATCGTTTCACCTTGTCGAGCACGATGGCCACAAGGTGGCACTGGATTGCGGGCTCTTTCAGGGGCGCCGCGCGGATTTCTACACGCGCAATATCGAGTTCCCCTGCCGCCCGGAGGACGTGAAGGCGCTCATCCTGAGCCACGCCCACATCGATCACTGCGGCAACATCCCCAACTTCGTGAAGCAGGGCTTCGACCGCGGCATCCACTGCACCCACGCGACGCTCGATCTCGCCCGCGCGCTGCTGCTCGACTCGGCTTTCATCCAGGAGAAGGAAGTGCGCTTCCTCGCGAAGCATCGCGACCGCAATCGCGAGCAGCCGCGCGAGGAACCGCGCAAGCCACTCTACACCATCGACGACGCGGAGAGATCGCTCCCGCTTTTCGTCGGGATCGGCTACTATCGCTGGTTCTCCTTCGCGCCGGGCTTTAGTGGCAAGTTCCTGGAGGCGGGCCATATCCTGGGCAGCGCCCAGGTGGAACTCGATGTCGAGATTGGCCCGGATCGCAACCACCGCATCGCCTTCAGCGGCGACATCGGTCGCGGGCACAGCGCCATCCTCCGCCCGCCGGAAATCCCGAGCGAGGTGGACACGCTCATCATGGAGAGTACCTATGGCAATCGTGACTCCTCGCCCCTGGCGGGTCTAAAGGACGACCTACTGGCCATCGTGCGTCGCGTCTCCGCCCGAGGCGGAAAAGTTATCATCCCCGCTTTCAGCGTCGGCAGAACCCAGGACATTGTCTATCAGCTCAACCTGCTCTTCAACGAGGGTGCCATCCCGCGCATCCCCATCTACGTCGATTCGCCGCTCTCCACCAACGTCACGCGCATTTTCAAGGAGCACCCCGAGTGCTACAATCGCGAGACGCGCGACCGGCTCATGTCCGACAGTGATCCGTTCGGGTTCGAGACGCTGACATACACGCGAGATGTGGAGGAGTCCAAGGCCCTCAACGACACCACCGATCCGTGCGTCATCATCTCCGCCAGCGGCATGTGTGAGAACGGGCGAATTCTCCACCACCTGCGCAACTCCGTCGGCGAAGCGCGGAATTGTGTCCTCATCGTGGGCTATCAGGCCGAACACACACTCGGCCGCCGCCTGCGCGAGCGCCAGCCCGTCGTCCGCATCTTCGGCGAGGAGCACGCCGTTCGCTGCGAGGTTGCTGTGCTCGATGGATTCTCTGCCCACGCCGACCGTTCTGAGCTGCAGGAGTACGCCTTCCGCGTCCACGCGCGCAGTGGCGGGCACCTTCGCCGCATCTTCCTGGTGCACGGCGAGCCCGAGCCGTCGGCGGAACTGGCGGCCTACCTTCGCGAATCGCTCAAGATCGACGTGTTTACGCCTAATCGCGGCGAGACTTTCGAGTTGTAGCCCCCCCATTCGGGAAAGGATTGCGCTTCGGGGCAAAGTGCCCCACCCTTCCACCGAAAGCCATCCCAGCCGGAGGTTCGCCGAGTCATGCCGGAACGCGTATCGATTTTCGTGGAAAGCGCGCCCAGCGCCTTTGGCCATTTTTCTCAGGTCGTAAAGTACGGCAATGCGCTGCATATCAGTGGCCAGTTGCCGCTCGATCCAGCGACCAACCGCCTCGTAAGCGACGACCCGGCGGAGCAGGCGCGCTCCATCCTCACGCACCTCACCGCGATCGTGCAGGCCTGCGCCGGCCAGCTCTCCAACGTAATGTCCACGCGGCTGTATCTGGTCGATCTCAGGGACCACAAGGCATTCGATACGGTCAGCAAGGACTTCTTCTTCTTCATCCCGCCCGCGCGGACGGTGATCCCCGTGGCATCGCTACCCTTCGGCGCGCGGATGATGATTGAGGCCGTGGCGGAATTGCCGATTCTGGAGAAGAAAACTGGCAGCCTGCTCTAGAATGAGGGAAAGCTGATGGGGCGCATTCTTGCAAAAGTCATCGTCGTGCTCATCCTGCTCGTTGCGGCCGCGGTGGGTGCCGCGTTCTACCTCGGCATCCTCGATTGGGAAGACGCCAGCACCAAGGCCCGCGTGGGGACGGCAAACACGATCGCAGGCGTTGCGGGAACGATCGGCGATGCAGCGGGTGTCGGCGGGCCCGCGCGCGATGTGAAGGCGGGGGCTCCGGCCTGCCGCGACAATCTGCGCCGCATCGAGGCCGCCAAGCGCGTCGTTGCCGGGAAGTCCGCCCAGAACATTGGAGAGGTGAATCGCGACGCCGTGATCAAGGAACTCAAGGGAGAGATGCCCCATTGCCCCTCGGGCGGGAGCTACCTCATCGGCACCAACGAGCAACAAGTGCGCTGCTCCATCGGCGGCAATGGGACCAGCGACACCACTGACGATCACATGGTCGCCGCATTCTGAGATTCAGAGGATAATTTCCAGATCCTTGCGCCGCGCGCGGAGCGTGGCCAGTGCCTCGTCGTCCACTGTGACGCCGCGAAGGTTCACGCTCTTGAGCTGCGGCATCCGAGTGCCCAGAATTTCGAGCGCCGCGGCGCCGATCCCTGTGTGTGCCAGATCGATATATTCGATGGAGGGCGAGTCGGCGATGAACCCCACGCCGCGATCCGTCACGTCGGAGTAGTCGAGCACCACCTTGCGAAGTGCCGGAATCCACGCGATGGCGGCAGGGGAATTCGGGTGAATCTTGCAGCCCGCGAGATCGAGAGTCCACAACTGGTCGAATCCCGCGATGGCATCCGCCATGCCCGGGGTCACCTCCGTGTCGCGGAGCCGAAGTTCCGCCACCGGCGGCGTGGGCATGTGCAGGTAGGGGAGCAGATCGTCCGCGACCGCGCGCGCAATTTCCAGCCGCATCTCGCAATCGCGCCGAATGCGAAATCCTCCGCCGCGTGGTTCCAGCAAGCTCCACAGCGCGGGCGATGGTTCGCGAAAGTGGCGAATCGACAGCTGGAGGCGTGGGCGACTCTCCTCCGTCAGTGCGATGCGGCGCTCGGGATGGTGGACGCGCACGGCAGGAATCGACTCGGCGAAGTTGGCGCTCCGGCGCGGAGAGAGTGCCGACCGCCGCAGGGTCAGTTTCTTCAGCGCGCGAAACTGCTGAAAATAGAGATAGTCGAAATCGCCAAGCCCCGGCAGGGAAATGTTCAGCGCCTCGATGGTTCCAGAATCGCGCAGCGGCAGCGCCTCGTTGACTTCCTGATCGAAACCGAGCAGCGCCAGCCGCCGCAGCTTCGGCAGGCGCGCCAGCACCGCCGCCTCCTTCCACGTGAGCCGAAGCCAGAGGTACAGATCGCTCAACTCCGGCTGGCGCGTCAGCTGGTACAGCCCATCGTTTGTCAGGCGAGTGCAGGCGAGCGAGAGCGAGCAGAGATTCGCAATCGGCGGGAGGAGCCTCAGCACCTCATTGTCAAATCCCGCCGGAAGGGAGAGGATTTGCAATTCCCGCAGCGCGCCGAAATCGTAGGCCGACTCGAAGGTCAATGCCGACGCGGACGCCTCGATGCTCTCGATGCGATGCAACCGCGACACCGTCCGCATCCACGAATCCGTGGCCGCAGCCGGAAGGAGAATGTCTCGTAGCTCGCCAAGCGCGCCGACCACCTCGAACTGCGCGGCGCTCAGATTGCAGCCCCGCAGCCACAACGTCCGCAGGTTCCGCAGCTCGCCGACGAAACGGAAAGACCTCTCCTCGAAGGCGATGTTTTCGAGCACCAGCCGGCGGAGATTCGTCATCTGGCCCAACGGCCTCATCTCCATCGCGCGAATGGGTCTGCTGGATGCGATGCGCAGCGATTCCAGTTGGCCAAGCGCGCCGATGCGTTGAATTGCTGCATCGGAGAGGCTGTGGCTCTCAACTTCCAGATGCCGAAGTGAGTCGAGCGAGGCAAGCTGCTCTGCCTGCTCCTCTCCAAACGTCTCGCCCGGGAAGAAAAATCCCTCGATTCCCGAGGCGTCGAATTCCTTCAAGGGTAGGACGGACTCGCCCGGCATCGGCTCCAGCCGAACGGTCAGCGACCAGCCTGGCGGAACCGAAATCGCGCCGCGAGCCTCTGTCACCACGGGAGCCCCACCCGCCACCGGGCGAAGGATCGCCTTGCCCAGGCTTCGCCCGGCGGGAAAGTGAATGCGTCGGCTGGCTGACGTATCGGCAATCATCAGTTGGAGAGACGGCGTATCCATGGCCAAGCGCAAGCGTGAATCCCCGGCGGCCTTCGAGATCACCGAGGCCCAGCCGGGCGACGAGGAAACGATCGCGGCGTTGATTTACGCCTTGGCCGAATACGAGAAGGCCCCCGAGCAGTGCAAGGCGACGCCGGGGAACGTGAAGCAGCAGTTTTTCTCCCGCAGGCCCACGGCCTATTGCCTGATCGCGCGCGTGGGTGGGGAGGCCGTCGGTTATGCGATCTACTACCTCACTTTCTCCACCTGGCTATGCCGCCCGGGGCTCTACATGGAGGATCTCTTCGTCAAGGCCGAGCACCGCAAGCGCGGCATCGGCGGTGCCCTGATGCGTCGGCTTGCTGCGATCTGCGTCGAGAACGGCTATGGCCGCATGGAGTGGATGTGCCTCGAGTGGAACGAGCTTGCCAAGCAGCAGTACCGCAAGGTCGGTGCGGCGCCGCTGGATGAGTGGCGCACATGGCGTCTGACCGGCGAGGAGCTTGCCGCCCTGGCTGCTCAACATGTCGTCAAGACCGTGGCGACGGAACTGCCGCTGGAACTCCCGGAGCCACCAAAGCCCCCCGTCCTGTCCGTGTCGGGAACCCGTGTTGTTGTCTATACAGATGGCGGCTGCCGACCCAATCCTGGAGTCGGTGCTTGGGCGGCGGTGCTTGAGACCAATGGCAAGACCCGCGAAATCGTTGGCGGCGAGCATGACACCACCAACAACCGCATGGAGCTCTCCGCCGCGATCGGCGCGCTGGAGGCGCTGAAGCTGCGCTGCGAGGTGGTCATCCACACGGATTCCCAGTACGTGAAGAACGGGATCACCACGTGGATCAAGGGCTGGAAGAAGAAGGGCTGGGTCAGCTCCCAGAAGACGCCCGTAAAGAATGTGGACTTGTGGAAGCGCCTCGACGCCCTCTGCCAGAGTCATGACGTCAAATGGAGCTGGGTGCGCGGCCACGCGGGCGACAAGTACAACGAGCGCTGCGACGAGTTGTGCTCCGCGGAGATCGACCGGCTTGACCACGCCGGTTCTTGATCACACGGCGGGCTGCTGCTGGCTCACGCAGTGGTAAGCGCCAAGACCCCACACCAGGTCGGCGGAGGGAATGCCGACGATCCGGCGACCGGGAAACAGGTCGCCCAGAACCCCCAGCACCTGCTGGTCGCGCTTGCCGCCATTGTAGGTCGGCACCAGGACCACGGCGTTCCCGATGTAGAAATTCGCATAGCTCGCCGGCAGGCGAGCATCCTCGTGAATCACGGGAGGCGGCATGGGTAGCTCGACGATCTCGAACTTGCCGCCTTCCAAGTTTCTCAGGTCGTGGAGCCGCTCGAGATTCTCCCTCAGCATCGGGTAGTTCTCGTCGGACTCGTCCTCCTCAACGACGGTAACGATGGTATTGGAGGAGACAAACCGCGTCAGGTCGTCGATGTGACCGTCGGTGTCGTCGCCCACGATTCCATCGCCGAGCCATAGGACTTTACTCACGCCGAGGAACTGCATCAGCCGCTCCTCGATCTGCGCGCGCGTCATGTGAGGATTGCGATTGGGATTTAGCAGGCACTGCTCCGTCGTCAGGAGGAGGCCCGCTCCGTTCACGTCGATGGATCCGCCCTCCAGGATCATCCCGCCCTCGACCACGGGAATCCCAAGGCGTTCCGCAATGCGCTGCGGCACGCGATTGTCGAGGTCATAGGGAGGATACTTGTCGCCCCAGGTATTGAATCCCCAGTCGAGCGCGATCAGCGGGTTCGCCGCATCGTCGCGCTTGACGAAGATCGGCCCGAAGTCGCGAATCCACGAGTCGTCGGTCGGGATTTCCACCAGCTCGATGTTCGACGAATCGGCGCCGTGATCCTTCAATATCTTGCGCGCCACGGCGTGCATCTCGTGATCGTTCACAAGGATCCGGACAGCCTCGCCCTCCGAGAGTTCCTTCGCCATGCGCGCCCAATAGGGCGGAACCTCCTGAAACTTCCCCGGCCACGAGGTTTCCCGCTTGGGCCACGACAGCCACGTCGCCGCGTGGGGTTCCCACTCGGCGGGCATTCTGTATCCAAGTGAGGCGAGCGAGGCGGTGGCTTGAGTCATGGTCTCTGGAACGATGCGGGTGGTGTATACGTCGGAGCCGTCAACTGACACAAGGCGCCCCCGCGTCCGCGAGCGCAAAGTCACGGGAGCGTCGGATTCTGCTCGCATCTCGACACCGAATTGGACTGGAATGCGTCAACGACAATGCCGCGCAAGGAGCCAATCCAGATGCCGCACAATCCCCAGGAGCTTCATCGGCTTCTCCACCTTCAGGGGGAGATCAAGGAGATCCAGAGCGCCTTCGATTCCTACCAGCGGGCGTGCTTCAAGGAGCGCCCCGCGGAGTTCTTCGCCCTCGAGCTCAATGGCGAGGCGGGAGAGCTGGCCAACAACGAGAAGAAGCTCTGGAAGGGCGAAACAGTCGCGCGCGAGCTGGTCGAGGACGAGGCCGCCGATGTCTTCATCGCGCTGATGAACTACTGCAACGCGCGGGAAATCCCACTGGGCCGCGCCGTGGCGGCGAAGCTCGTTACCATCGAGAAGCGTCGGCAGGATGCCAATCCCGCGCCGGATATCCCTACCGAACCCGAGGCAACGTGAATGCCTCGCTGAACTTCCGCGTCTCGATGTTCGTCGTCACGCGAAGCTCCTGACGCTGATCCACGAAAAACCGACCGCCGGCCCCCATGTTGGCGAGGCCGTCGAGCTCCTGCCGCAACCGGCCGATCTCGAGGCGCTGACCTTCCGTACGGCTGAAGAATTGGGTTTGCGCCGTGCGAAAGTTCACCGCCGCCACCGCTGTCCGCGCGCGGTCCGTGGTGCTGAACATGAATGGCTTCCCGCCTGGGACCGACGGCGCGAAATAGCCCTGCGTCAGAACCCCGACAATGAGCACTCCCATAAGAAGTGCCAAGAGCGAGTTGCCGCGACGTGATCGGGAGCGAAGAGCCATGGGTCGGAGCCTGACGCAAGCCGCCCACTCGATCAATCGGAATTGGGCGCAAACGACAGCCAGCCCGCCAACGCCAAGGCCAGAAAGATCACGCCTATGGCGATCCGATAGTACCCGAATGGCGCCATGCCGTGGCGATTGAGGAACCCCACCATCCACCGCACCGCCGCCAAGGCCACCACAAATGCCACCACATTTCCCACGACGATCAAGGCGATGCCGGGACCAGCGACAGGATCGAAGAGGATGTCGCGTTCCTTGATGAGCTTGTACACCGTGGCCCCGCCGAGCGTCGGCAGCGCCAGCAGGAAACTAAGCTCCGCCGCCGCCGCCGTGGAGAGCCCCGCGAATCGCCCACCCAGAATCGTACACATCGACCGCGACGTGCCGGGCCACAGGGCGAGGCACTGCGTGAGGCCAACCAGCGCCGCGTCACGGAAGGTGAGGTCCTCAATGCGCTTTCCCTCTCCTGACTTTCCAAGTGCGCGCTCCACCACGATCATGGCGATGCCGCCCGCGATCAGCGCGATCGACACGGGGACCGGGCGGAAGAGATAGCCGTCGATCATATCCTCAAGAAGAAGCCCCGCCACCACCGCGGGCAGGAAGGCAACGAACAGGCGAAGGAACAGCGCCAGGCCCGCGGCGTCGCGCCCCGCGATCCCGCGTAGCATGGCCGCGACCCGAGCGCGATAGAGCGCCACCACGGCCAGGATAGCCCCGAGTTGGATCACGATCGTATAGACGTTTGATGCCCGCCCCTCGATCCCCAGCAGCGCATTCGTCAGAATCAAGTGCCCCGTGGATGAAACAGGCAGGAACTCCGTCAGGCCCTCCACAACACCAAGGACCACTGCGTCGATCCAGTTCATCGGTCATCCCTTCAGCCGGAGTACCAGAATCGTCCACAGCGCGGCGAACCCATCGGCCCAATAGACCTTCTTTCCCTCCGCGCGCCCGCGCGGAAAGTACGAGATGGGAATCTCCGTCAGACGGTAGCCTTCCTTCACCAGCCTGACCGTCAATTCCACAGTGAACGCGAAGTCGTTGGCCTTGATCTCCACACCATCCAGGCACTCGCGGCGGAACACTTGGTAGCAGGTCTCCACATCGGTCAGCCAGAAGCCGCGCAACTCGGGGCGAAAAAGGATGTTCACCGCCCAGTTCACCGCCTTGTTCCCCCAATACTGCAGGAACGTCATGCGCGGGCGTCCGCGCAGGAAGCGCGAGCCAAAGACCACGTCGGCCTTTCGCGCAATGATCGGCGCCAGCAGTGCCGGGTAGTCATTTGGATCCAGCTCCAAATCGGCGTCCTGGAAAATCACCACGTGGCCGCGTGCCTTGCGGATGCCCAGTTTGAGAGCGTGGCCTCGGCCGCTGCGGCGTTCCTCGTAGAAGACGCGAGTCCCCGGCACCTTCTCCTCAAGGCGAAGGAGTTCCACTGTGCCGTCTTCGCTCGCGCCATCGACTACGATGATTTCCTTGTCGATGGGCACGGCGCGAACCTTCTGAAGCAATACGTCGATGGTGCGCCGCTCATTGTACACGGGCACGATGACGCTCAGCAGTGGGCGGCGCCTGGATCTGGGCTTCTTGGCTGTCATGGCAGGGTCGTCTGCGCGGTGGGCATTCGTGTATCGATGCGGTAGAGCACCGGCGGAGCAATCTGAATGGAGCCCGAGGCGAGGAGGCCTTCAATCTCCGGCGCGGTAAGGAGTTCCGCCGCCGGAACAATACCGTACTTCACAGCCAGAAGCCCAAGCTCGTCCGGGTCGTTGATCGTCGTATAGACAGGCCCGCCGGAGACCAGCGGACTAATCGCCAGTTCGTCCAGTATGGCAACAAACTCCCTTGCCGAGTTTGGAAGCCCGGGGCGAAATCCCACCATGCCGCGCCGGGGATCTTTTGGATTCATTGTCATGCGGAACCAAGGAAAGCGGCTAAAATTGGCGCCATAGGCGAGAACATCCAGCCGTTCCTTCTCGGCAAACTGCTCGTGCCAGATCGTGTAGGTGTCCGCGTCGCCACGTGTCACGATGGCGGCGCCCTGTGGCAGGGCGGCGAGGAGGCGCTCACGCCAGAGCTGGTGAATCGCCCTCGCGTCGCCCTGCTGGTCCGAAAAGCTGGAAAGCAGCGCCACCACCGCCAGTGCCCCCGCAAGGACGCGGCTCGCGCGATCAACCTTCGCTGCATCCATTGCCCACCGCGAGACGAATCCGCGCAAGCCGACGCCGAGCCCCAGCAGCAGGAACGGAAACGCGACCAGGTGGACCCCCAGGAAGTAGTCCTCGATATCGGGGATATTATAAGTGAACACGAATGCGAGTTGAAGAACGCCGGCGACAATCAGGCAGATTGACCACGG
>Ga0105049_10010087_pt1 | contig 10847 bp, 8 predicted proteins | sample MAT06_FD_78087 | JGI IMG/M metagenome (GOLD analysis project Ga0105049, IMG submission 78087) | Freshwater microbial communities from Lake Fryxell liftoff mats and glacier meltwater in Antarctica - MAT-06 | ecosystem: Environmental > Aquatic > Freshwater > Ice > Liftoff microbial mat | place... | reverse complement strand
ATATACTCAAAATGGGGACAAAGTGCGGTTTAAGCACTTTGAAAAGGCGCAGTTTATGACCTTTTAGAGTATATCCAGCGTCCCCCTCTCCCCTGAATTTCTGCTATCCTTTTGGGCATCGTCATTCTTTTAATGTGCCCGGAGCTATTATGGCCGTTACCTTCGTGAATGGGCAGTACGTCAATGCTGATGAAGCTGTTCTCCCCGTCAATGATCTGGCCGTTATTCGCGGCTTTGGTGCGTTCGATTTCCTGCGCACTTATGGCGGCAAGCCGTTCCGCCTGACGGCCAATATTGAGCGTCTGCGCCGTTCGTGCGCCCTCATTACGCTCGCCTTCCCCTGGTCCAATGAAGAAATCTCTGAGATCGTTTACGAGACGCTGCGCCGCAATGATCTGCCGGAAGCGAATATCCGCATTCTCGTCACGGGCGGCGTCAGCCCGGATTTCTTCACGCCCACCGGCGAGTCGAGTCTTCTTGTCATGGTCGCGCCGCTGCGTCCTCTGGTGGCCGAGATTTATGAAAAGGGCGCAAAGGCTGTGACGGTGCGTATGGATCGCATCGTGCATGGGGCGAAGAGCATCAACTATATTCCCGGCATTATTGCCATGAATCAGGCCCGCGCCGCCAATGCCATTGAAGCGCTGTATCTGAGCCCGAATGATGATGTTCTCGAAGGCACGACGACCAATCTGTTTGTCGTCAAGAATGGTCAGCTCATCACGCCCGAAGAGTCGATTTTGCCGGGGATCACGCGCAACGTGGTGCTGGAATTGGTAGAGGGGGAGATTGATGTGGCGATTCGCTCAGTGCCGCGCCCCGAACTGTATGACGCAGATGAAGCGTTCATCACGGCCTCGAACAAACAGATTGTGCCTCTTGTGCAGGTGGATGATATGACGATTGGGGCAGGCGTTCCCGGCCCGATCACCCGCCGCGTGATGGAGTTGTTCCACTCTGAGACAGCACGCACGGCTGTGGAGGCGTAAATACAACCTCACCCCCGACCCCTCTCCATAGGAGAGGGGAGCAGGACATATTTGCATTTTGAACTGAGAGTCCTCGTTTTAACCCCACCCCAACCCCTCCCCGCTCCGCAACTGAGGAGAGGGCACCTTTTCAAACCCTCACCCCCGACCCCTCTCCCACAAGGGGCGAGGGGCGCAAAACAGGTCAAGACGGCTCCAATCCTGGAGCTTCAAGATGATCGTTGAGAGCGTTCTGAGTACGACATAAAAACATGTCCTCCCCTCACCCTTGAAGTGGGAGAGGGGTCAGGGGGTGAGGGAAAAACATGTCCTCTCGTCAGCCATAAACGGGCAAGGGGTGAGGGCAAAACTCCATTCAATTTCCCTCCCCCAATATTGAACACTCCATCCCCCTCTCGCGTATAGCTCAATAGGACACGAGAGGAATAGTAGTGGAACACGCGGACGAGACAGCACTCTTACAGGCAGCCCAGGCGGGTGATATCGACGCCTATACCGCGCTGTATGAGGAGCTTGAACCCCACGTCCGGCGGTTCGTGCGGCGCATCATCCAGCACCTGGAGGTCGAAGACGATATTGTGCAGGATGTCTTTATCGCCTTCTATCGCAATCTCGCAACGATCCAGGCCGAAAGTTTGCGCCCGTACATCTTCCGCATTGCCCGCAATCGCTGTTATGACGATCTGCGGCGAGTGGTGCGCACGGAAGAAATGTCCCTCGATGATGAGCCTGTTGAAGTGTATGTGTCATTTACGGAGGCGCACCGTCAGCCCGCACATGATGATCTGACACATTGGATGCTGTTGGAGCTGGAAGTGCGTGAGGCGATGGATCGACTGCCTGAGAGCCAGCGCCAGACTCTCATTCTGTTCAGCGAGGAAGGTCTCTCGTATGCCGAAATTGCAGACATTATGAGTGTGAGCGTGGGGACGGTGAAATCGCGCCTGTTTTACGCCAAGAAGAATCTACGCGGCCTGCTGCGGCCTGCAACGCTTGCCGTCCTGGAAGACGAGTTTGCTCCGTCGCCCAAACGTGCGCATCCCGAACCGATTATCGCTGTTGAAATGACAGAATTAAACCAATCTCAACAAGGAGAGAATTTTCATGAGTGACAAAGACAAGAAAGACAAGAAGAAAGACGGCTTTGAGTTTCGCTTTGAAAGTGGCTTTGTGCCGCCCATCCCACCCATCCCACCGATTCCGCCGATGCCGTTCGGCATGGGTCGGATTGAAATTAATCTGGGGCAGGGCCAGGGTGATTGGGGCGATAAAGATGTCGAGGCATTGCGCAAAGTGCATGCCGCTCTTGTGGCCCTCAGCCGCAGCGTAGAGCACTCGCTGAACAGCGGCCAGTTCACAGGGACAGGCGAGATGATCGCCACCAGCTACGAGCGGATGCGTCAGAAAGTTGAAACCCTTCTCCCGGAAGACGATTACATCTCGGATGTCCTCAAGGTTGATACCGGGGCCACCACAGATGAAAAATCGCGCATTACTCAGGTGCATCTCGCGCTGCGTCAGCTGACCTCCTATCTTGAGGAGATGCTGCGCCATGCCCCACGCGATAAGACGAAACCGATGGACCCCAGCGAATTCCGTTCGCTCGGCTCCCAGATTCGTGATCAGGTGTTGAGCATGACGAAGGGCATTTTGCAGCGCGTCGTCTCGGATGTGAATATTGAGGTCGGTTCATCCCACACCAGCGGACGCAACTATGCCGGGGCCAATCTGGTGGGCCGCGATCTGAGCGATGAAGATCTGGAAGACGCCAATCTCACTGGGGCCAACCTGGAACGCACCAATCTGAGCAGTGCCAATCTGGAAAGCGCCCGCCTGGATGGGGCCAATCTGACCGATGCCAACCTGAGTGACGCCAATCTGGAAGAGGCACACCTCTCCGGCATTCGGGCCCCACGCGCCAATTTCCAAAATGCCAATCTGGAAGATGCCAAACTGATGGGCGCACTGCTGAATGACGCCAATCTGGAAGGTGCCAATCTGGAAGATGCCAATCTCAAAGGTGTGAATGGCCGCAACGCCAATTTCTCGAACGCCAATCTGGGCGATGCCGATCTGACCGGCGGCAATCTGGCGAATGCCAACTTCAACGAAGTCAACGGAGAAGATACCCGTTTCATCAGCGCGAATTTGATGGAAGCGATCTTCACACATGCCAATCTTGAGGATGCCAACTTCAAGCATGCCAATCTGTCAGGGGCAAACTTTGAAGGAGCCAACCTGAACGATGCCGATCTCACCGGGGCCAACATCAAAGGCGCGAATTTCACCCATGCCGAACTGGATGACATCGTGCTGCCAAGCGGCGAACGTCTGCGCAATCGCGATGATCTCTATCGTTACGGGGCCTTCGATAACGAATCCGGCGGCAAGCTCAAGCGCCAGGATGTAACCCTACCAGGGGATGGTTTGTCGGATGACGTGGAAAATCTGGAGAATTATCAGGGCGCAAATCTGCGTGCGGCAAATTTGTCGGGGCAGAGCTTTGTGAGCCGTGATTTCTCTGGCGCAGTGCTGGCCTCGGCCAATCTCAGCGGGGGCGCGTTCCATGATTGCACCTTCAACGGCGCGGTCATGATCCACGCCAATCTGAACGGGGCAGACTGCGTGCGCAGCCAATTCCGTGAAACCAATCTTGCGGGGGCCTCGCTGGTGGGAGCCAATCTGACCCAGACTGATTTCACCAATGCCAATTGGGGCGGAGTCAATCTAACAGGCGCGATGCTGGATGGCGCGACCCTGCCCGATGGAACCCTGTATGAAGCGGGAACAGACGTGTCTCGCTTTGGGGCCCGCATGGATTTCGTGTAATTTAGACCTCACCCCCAACCCCTCCATAGGATAGGACACCTTTTCAACCTCTCACCCCCACAGCCCCTCTCCCACAAGGGGCGAGGGCAGGACGAAAAAAACAGGGCTTGCTCTCCTCAGCGCTCCATAGGTGAGGGACGGAGGTGAGGGCAAAAATTGTCAAACCTCACATTGGCTACCCATCATAGGACACAAGCATCAGTTCATGAGTGCCATAGCGGAGCTGTACCTGTGTTTCATCCAGATCATTGATCATCACGTCATGGGCAGTGCCGAAATCACCCAGAACGGTCGCGCCGTCTGGCAGCCATGTATATCCCCATGTCTAAAGCCAGGGGTCTTACGGCGCTTCTTCGATAAACATTTTAGCCTAGAATAGGGGGAGAGACACAACATCACCGACCTGACAAAGGACACGCTCATGACCCTCTCTCCCTTAGAGGACACATCCGCCGCACCCAAAACACCCAGTGCACCCCCCAAAACCTGGAACGATCATGCCAAAAACCTGGGTGGGGCGGCAGCGCTGGTGCTGTTTACCCTCATCCTGATCGAAATTCTGTTACGCGCCGTTGATCCCTGGGGCCTTCACTACTTTCAAGATTTAGAGACGATGGGCAATACCATCTTCCAATCCGATCCTGTGCGCGGCTATATCATCCCGGATGGAGACTACACCTTCACGCGCTGGCATGCTCAGGTGCAAGATAGCGGGCGCGTTGTGCCAGACACATACAGCGATTCAGCCTGTAGGATTGCCATTCTGGGCGATTCGGTGGCCTTTGGTTACGGCGTGAATGATGATCAGACGTGGCTCAATGTGGCTGCGCGTGAATTTCCCGGTGTTCAGCTCATCAATCTGGGCGTGCCGCGCTATAACAGCACCAACGTTGTCGGGACTTGGCACGCCTACCCAAATGCAGACGCCTATCTATACCTCATCATCAGCAATGACCTTGAGCCTGCCCTGAATCTCGAACTGGAGCGCTTTGCGGGGGGTGGCACAGGGCAGCCCTGGATCGTGCGCTACACCAACTTTGCCCTCAAGCGCGGTGGCGGAACTGATCAGGTCGAATTGCAGGTTCAAACCGATGACGCAGCTCCCCCTCTGCCTGATGATTACCCCGGTCTGGCCCGCTTCTGGAGCGAAATTGAGGACATGCGGACGGATGAGCGCCTCTTTTTTGCCGCCTTCGAGAAAGAGCCGCTCACGAGCACACTCGTGGCCCGCGATCTCCCCCTCACGACGTGGACATACCCATTCAAGCGCCGCATTAGTCTGGCAGATTATCATCTCAATCCGACGGGCAACGAAGAATTAGCCGCTCAGGCCGTCCCGCTGCTCAGGCAAATCGTACAAGATCGCTGTCCCAACACGGAGTCTTAACAGGTTTTTACCAATGGTAAGGCACTAAACCCCTTATAATGCAACGTAATCTGCGACTGTTTCGTATAAGTGGATTAGATTGCAGAATACCCGTAGGAGGGTCTTCATGTTGAAACGAATGAGTCTTGTCTTCACGCTGCTCATGGCGCTGGTTGGTATTATCGGCGTACAAGCCCAGGCCGTTGCTGAACCACAATCGATGGCCCAGTATGTGCCTGCTGATTCTGAGGTGTTTTTTGCCATTCGCACAGATGGTGCATTCCTTGATGAACTCAGTGGCATCATAAATGGTGTTGTGACCAAACTGCCTCCTATAATTTCGGCACAGGCGCAGAATCTGGATCTGAAAACACTTCTTGAAGCCCAGGTTGGCTCGCTTGCCGAAACAGGCGTGGGTGATTACGTCGCCGTGAGTATGAGCAATACCGTCGTGCTTTATGACCAGGATAACACCAACGATGATGATATTGTGTTTTACGTCGTTGTGGATTTGAACGATCGCGCCAAGTTTGAAGCGCTCTTTGAGAAGAGTGTGCCCAACGCGCAGAAGACCGCAGAGAACGGTGCCACTGTTTACAGTGGTCCAGAAGGTTCGAGTGATCAGGGGCGTTTGATCGTACAGGATAACCTGGCCTATCTCACCAATACGACGGCAGTCCCCTCCGGCAATATGCTGTCATCCGACGGCCTATTTGCCAACACCATCGCCAGCCTGCCCGAACCCAGCTACAACTTCCTCGTCTATGCTGATTTTGGCCCGTTGTTTGAGGCATTGATGACTCAGATGCCGGCTCAAAGCACAGAGATGTTTGACATGATGGGTGTCGATTTCACTCAGATGGGTCCGGTGGCAATGGGCGGTACAATACTGGACGGTAAAGCCCTCGTGATCGACAGCTACAGCCCGTCTTTCACAGCGATGATGCCAATGACAGGCATGGTTGATCCCGAGTTTGCCACCAATATCCCCGCTGGATTCAGCTTCATGGTGCATGGCACGGATATTAAAACAAGCGCCAATGCAGGACTTGACTTCATCTACAAAGCCAATGAAGCCCAGGGCGGTAGCAACCCGATACCGAGCCGTGAAGAACTCAATTCGCAGCTCAAAACCTTCCTCGGCATCGATATTGACAATGATATTCTGGGTTGGATGACGGGTGATTATGCACTCGTGGCTGACCTGGATATGATGGCCGCGTTGGATGCGATGGATAGCGGTAATCTGGCCGATATTACGCTTGCGCCCCGCTTCGCCTTTATCGTTGAAGGGGATGCTTCTGAGAAGCCTGCCAAAGTCGCCCAGGTGATTGGCAATCTGCTCGTCGCTCAGACAAAAGATATACCGGATGCGCCCAAGATCACTCTCACGACAGAAGACAGCTTGACCACCGTCATCATCGAAGATGTGCCACTCTCGCAAAATCCAGAAATTCTGGTGGATATTGAAATCGCAGGCAATGGTGATGTCTTTGTTGTCGGTGATCAAGAGACTGTTGAAGCCATCCTCAGCGGTGAAGGCGACCGTCTCACCGGAGATGCCAGCTTTGTTGATGCTCAGAAATACATTCTGCCAAATGCAAGCAACATTGCCTATGCCGGTGGTGAAGGTTGGGGCGATCTGATCACCCTTGGCGGCACCCTGGCGGCAGTCTCCAGCATATCAACAAGCAATGAGGACGATGTTAAAGCGCAGATGCAGATGATGGCGAGTGTATTCCGCTCAGGCTATGACATCATCAACAGCAGCTCGATCTCGGTCTCTTACAACGCAGATGGCTCGCAACTCAGCCGCGTCGTGCTTACCCTGAAGTAGAAACCATTCTGTAGGGGCATGACATGAGATGTCATGCCCTCATACAATGGTTTTGTAGGGACGTGCGTCTGCGCGGCCTCATTAAGCTAAGACCTTTGAGCCTATTTTGGGTGCGATCCAATCAATTCGCGGCCTCCAAAGCACCAATCGCCAGGGACTGAACGAAGTCAGCGAAGCTAAAGTCCCTGTCTCCCTCTTTGCGAGGCTTAAAGCCTCGCTCACACGCTCACAGACGAGGGTGCGAAGCGGGGTTTTGAACCCCGCAACAGGCAAGGCAGGGGTTTTCAACCCCTGACGACAGGGCGAAACACGCTGAAAGAGGATATTTTCTCTTAGGAATGAGTTTGGAATAAATTCAGCATTGAGAAATATAAATGAGCCTGTGCTCCGATGATACCCCATCTCTTCTGCCCAACTTATTTCAGCCTTGTTCCTTAGCTTAATGCCTATGCGCGTCTGCTTTATGGCTTTCATCATTTGATACCATACCATGTCATCATGCACACCTTCCATCTTGCTGCATCACCTCGATTCTATCTGCCCAAAGAGCGGGGCCTCGCCTCACTGTGATCCTCTTCCCACTGACGCGATATATCAGTTTTGTTGCACCCTCAGACCATCACGCTATAATCGTGACACGGGTCATTGCGGCACGCCCTGTTTCTGAGCCGCCAAAAATTTTATAAAAAGGATGTTTTCTATGCTGCGTCGTAAAATGCTCGGATTATTGAGTCTTGCTGTTGTGGCTTCGCTGTCCTTCTCGCTGGTCAAAGGTCAGGATGTCACGCCGATTAAAATTGGTGTTGCCGTGGCCCAGACCAGCAACGTTGCTCTGCTCGGGCAGGAACAGGTGATCGGCGCGAAAATCGCTGAAAAGTATTTCAATGACAAAGGCGGCGTCAATGGTCGCCCGATTGAACTCGTCATTCAGGACACCGCAGGCGATGAAGCAGGCGCGATCAATGCCTTCCAGACCGTCATTGCGGCGGGTGTTGTTGGCATCGTCGGGCCGACACTCTCACAGCAGGCATTCGCCTCGGACCCGATGGCGGAAGAAGCTGGAATTCCTGTGCTTGCCCCGTCCAACACCGCCAAAGGCATTCCTGAAATCGGCGATTACATTGGTCGCGTGAGTGCGCCTGTGGCGGTTGTGGCACCGAATGCCATTCGTGCCGCGCTGGAAATTGACCCTGCTATCAAAGATGTGGTCGTGTTCTATGCGCAAAACGATGCCTTTGCCAGCTCTGAGACAGTCACATTCCAGGAAACTGCTGCCGCTCTTGGCTTGAATGTCGCAACAGTCCAGACCTTCCAGACGACGGATACCGATTTCAGCGCCCAGATCACCAATGCCACCGCGCTCAATCCGCAGTTAGCGATTGTGTCGGGTCTGGCGGCAGACGGCGGCAACCTCGTGCGCCAGCTGCGTGAGTTCGGCTATACAGGCCTGATCATTGGCGGCAACGGCCTCAACACAGCGAATATCTATCCAGTATGCCAGGCCCTTTGCGATGGCATCATTATCGCGCAGGCCTACAGCTATGCGGCTGAGAGCGACATCAACACCGAATTCCGTGATCTCTATAAGGCCGAACAGGGCAAAGAACCGCCCCAGTTCAGCGCCCAGGCATTCACAGGCGTGCAGGTCTTCGTGGAAGCCCTCATTGATGTGGATAACATCGTCAAGCTCGATACGCTCGATCTCGCCACGCAGCGCAAACTGCTGAATATGGCGGTTTTGGCAGGCGGCTACGAGACACCTCTGGGCCCGATTTCCTTCACACCCATTGGTGAGATTGTGCAAGCACAGTATTATGTGGCGCAGATCAAGATGAATGAAGACGGCCAGACCGGACAGTTCATTTTCATCCGCTAATCTTGCATCCGGATTCAGGCTGTGGGGATAGAGGCTTTATAAAAATTTGACATGTAGGGGCACGATGTATCGTGCCCAGAGCAAAAAGATTGTGGGCGCAATGCATTGCGCCCCTACACGTCAAAATCTGAGAAGCACAGAAAATCGTGTTTTTCTTCACCTTTAAATAGCCTCTTCCTCCTGCTGACCATATCCATTAACAGTTCGGACGCCTGTCCCGCGTCCTGTCCCCATATGTCCCACAGGGTTCGAGGCAGAGAACACCCCATGCAAGCCACCCTTATCTTTCAGCAGATCGTCAATGGTCTGGCGATTGGCAGTGTGTATGCCATCTTCGCACTTGGCTATACACTCGTATTCTCAATCCTGGGCATTATCAATTTTGCGCATGGGGCGGTCTTCACGCTCGGCGCGTATTTTACCTATATGCTCCTCGGCAGTCCGGTGGGCTTTAACGGCCTCCTGGCGCAGCAGCGGCTCCCGTTTGGACTGCCATTTGTTGTGGCTGTCATTGGTGGGGGAGTGCTGGCAGGGCTGGTGAGCATCCTCATTGAGCGGCTGGCCTTTCGTCCCCTGCGAACACGCGGTGCTGACCCTCTGCTAACCCTGGTCTCAAGTCTCGGCGTCGCGGTAGCCCTGGTGAATTTCATTCAATATCTGGTAGGGGCCGAAGCCTACAGCTATCCCTCCAATGTCATCCTGGGCGGGCTGCCTGTCTCGATCAATCTGAGCGTCCCCGGCCAACCGCTGGTGCTGCGCACAGTCCAGATCGTTATTTTCGTCATCGCAATCATTATTCTGGCGATATTGACCTACTTCATCAATCGCACGCGCACAGGCAAAGCGCTGCGGGCTGTGGCTGAAGATGCCACCACCGCGAATTTGCTCGGCATCAACACCGATCAACTCATCTGGATTACGTTCTTTATCAGCGGTCTTGTGGGGGGCATCGCGGGCACGCTGGTTGGTATGAGCGTGGGCATCACCGGGCCTTATTTTGGGATTTCCTTTGGTCTTAAAGGTCTTGCCGTGATTGTCCTGGGCGGATTGGGCAATATCCCAGGCGCAGTGGTGGGCGGTCTGGTGATTGGCATGACTGAAGCATTAGTACCGTCACAGTTCATCGGCTTGAAAGATGCTGTGGCGTTCGCGATGCTGTTTATTGTGCTCATTGTGCGGCCACAGGGCATATTGGGCCGCGCCCTCGTGCAGAAGGTCTAAGCCGATGGAAACGTTTTTCAATACCTACGGCTTTCTCATCGTCTCCATGACGTTTGCGGCCATGCTCGCCCTATCGCTCTATCTGCCCCTGATGACAGGCCAACTCTCGCTGGCAAGCCCCGGCTTTTATGCGTTGGGCGGCTACATTGCAGCAGTTCTCTCCACCACCGTCTGGAAAGTCGATAAAGGCGCGACCTATCCCCTCTTGGCCCTGTTTATCGAAATGGCCCTGGCAGCAGGCGCAAGCGGTCTTTTAGCGCTCATTATCGGCATGCCTGCGCTGCGATTACGCGGGGTTTATCTGGCTCTGGCGACGATTGCCTTCGTTGAAGTCTTGCGCGTGCTGTCGCTCAATCTCGATATTACGGGCAAAGCCATCGGCATCTTTGATATTCCGCAGCCGTTCGACAACAAATTCACCTATCTCCTCATCAGCGGCCCAATGCTGCTGCTCACGATGCTGTTTGTCTACCGATTGGAACGCAGCCGCGTGGGACGAGCCTTTGCTGCCTTGCGCGAGGATGAATTGGCCGCCTCTGCGATGGGCATCGATCCCACGCGCAACAAGGTGCTCTCGTTTGTTATGGGGGCAATGCTGGCGGGGGCGGTGGGGGCGATCAGTGCTCACTTTCTCAACACATGGAATGCGAGACAGGGCACATTTGATGCCAGCATTCTGTATCTGGCCTTCGTAATCATTGGCGGATCGCGCACCTTCCTCGGCCCGGT
>Ga0105049_10010086_pt1 | contig 10848 bp, 7 predicted proteins | sample MAT06_FD_78087 | JGI IMG/M metagenome (GOLD analysis project Ga0105049, IMG submission 78087) | Freshwater microbial communities from Lake Fryxell liftoff mats and glacier meltwater in Antarctica - MAT-06 | ecosystem: Environmental > Aquatic > Freshwater > Ice > Liftoff microbial mat | place... | reverse complement strand
GCCCTGGTGGCGCTGGCGTTGTACGCGGGCTTTGGACTGCGGCTTGCGCAGGGGCGGTACTTCGAGTTCTACAACCTCGCCTTCGATTTCGATCCGCCGCGCTATGTGGCACTGCTGGCGCAGGCGGAGTTCGACCGCGGCAACGTGAAGCACCCACTCACCCTGTTGATGCGCCCGCTGGCCTGGCCGATGCTGGCCGCGGGCATCGCGCCGAAGGCGGCGGCTGCACTGGTGATGGCCGGGTTCGCCGCGGCCACGGTCGTCGTTGTGTTCCTGTTCCAGCGCAGCCTGGCGGTGGCGCGCGGCACCGCCATCGCGTTGACCGCCTTGTTCGCAGTGTCGGGCTGCCAGGTGTTGACCGCCATGATCCCCGAAGCCTATGGCCCCGCCGCCTTTGGCATCGCGGCGGTATGGTTGCTGGCGGTCTGGCGGCTGGCCGACCTGCGGCACGGCCGCATGCTGCGGTTCGCGCTGGCGGTTTTCAGCTATGGCGTGACCGTCACCAACCTGCTGCAGCCGGTGCTGGCCGAGGCGCTGGCCTGGTGGCGCCATCGCGGTCTGCGCGGGGCAGTGCGGCCGATGCTGCGCTACGGGCTGGCGGTGGGCGCGCTGTGCGCTGTACTGACCGCGCTGGTCTGGGCCGACGTGGTGTGGACCTTTCTCGCCGACCCCGCGGCGATGGCCAAGGAAGTCTACTGGCAGCGCACCAAGGGCGAGCGCGTGGGGCTGGTCGATGTGTTGCTGCGGCTGGTCGGCTATGGCGTGGTTTCGCCGCGCTTCGTCGCGGTCGTGCTGCCCGACGGCATCACCATGTTGGATTTTCGCGCGCCCGATTTCGGCCCGCTGGCGGCACTCGCGTTCGGGCTGTGGCAGCTGTTCTGGCTGGTCGGCGCCATTGCGGCCTTCAGGCACCCGCCAACGCGCTGGTTGGCGTTGGGGCTGGCGGCGACGCTGGTGCTGAACATCGTCTTCCATCTCGACTTCCAGTTCCGCGGCAGCATCTACCTCTATGCCGCCCATACCCATTTCCTGGTCTTTGCCCTGGGGGCGGGGTTGGCGCCAATGCTGCGACCGGGCAGTGCGGCGGCGCGCGGCTATCTCGGCGTCGTGCTGTTGCTGGTGGTGTTGGTCGGCGCCGTCACCTACGAACGCGCAGCCTTTCTGGCCACTGCTTTCGACGAGGTTCACGTGACCTGCAGTGCCCCCTGCATGGAGGTGCCCAGGTGAACGCGCCCGCCGCCATGCTGCCACTGTGCGTCGACCTCGACGAGACGCTGGTGCGCACCGACACGCTGGTGGAGGGGTTGCTCGTTCTGGCCGGCGAGCTTCGCGTGGGCGCGCTGCTGGCGGCGTTTGCAGGTGGGCGCGCTGCATTGAAGGCGCGCGTCGCAGCCCTGGCCCCGCTCAACCCGGCGCTGCTGCCGTACAACCAGGCGCTGCTGGACTATCTCGGCGAACAGCGCGCGGCCGGGCGGCGCATTGTGCTGGCGACCGCGGCGAACGAGGCGGTGGCCGATGCGGTTGCCGCCCATCTCGGCGTGTTCGACGAGGTGATCGCCTCCAGCGCCACGCGCAACCTCAAGGGCCGGGCCAAGGCGCAGGCGTTGGTGAACCGCTTCGGCCGCGGCGGCTTCGTCTATGCCGGCGATGCCCGCGCTGACCTCGCGGTTTGGGCCGAGGCGGGTGCGGCGGTGCTGGTCGATGTAGCACCCGATGTGGCGGCGCGCGTCGGGGTGCCGATCGAGCGTCGCCTAGCGACCAAGCCGAAGCTGTTGCCGACGTTGTTGCGCGCCATGCGGCCGCACCAATGGGTGAAGAACCTGCTGGTCTTCGTGCCGATCCTGACCGCCAATGCGCTGGCAGATTGGCCGAGCTGGTCCGGTGGGTTGATAGCCTTTGCCGCCTTCGGGGCGGCCGCCTCGGGCATCTATCTGATTAATGACCTGCTCGACCTCGCCGCTGACCGGGCCCATCCGAAGAAACGCCACCGCCCCTTCGCCGCCGGCGACGCCTCGGCCGGCGCGGGTCTGGTGTTGGCGGTGCTGCTGCTCGCGCTGGCGACAGCGCTGGGAGCATGGGGCGGCATCCTCGGCGTGATCGCGGTCTATACGGCGACCTCGCTGGCCTATTCGCTATGGCTCAAGCGCCGGCCGCTGATCGATGTCTTCACCCTCGCCGGGCTCTTCACCATCCGCCTGTTCGGCGGCGGGGCTGCCACCGGGCACGCGCTGTCGCTGTGGTTGCTGGCCTTTGCCAGCTTCCTGTTTCTCAGCCTTGCCCTGGTCAAACGGGTGGCCGAGGTGATGGACAGCGCCGGGCGCGGTGCCGGGCGCGTGGCCGGGCGTGGCTATGGGCCCGACGACCTGGTGATCCTGCAGTTGTTTGGCGTTGCCGCCTCGTTCTCTGCCAGCCTGGTGCTGGCGCTCTATGTGCAGAGCGAGGCGACCAGCCGGCACTTTGCAGCCCCCGGCCTGTTATGGGGCATCGTGCCGCTGGTGCTGCTGTGGAACTGCCGCATCTGGCTGGCCACGGCGCGTGGCTACATGCACCACGACCCGATCCTGTTCGCGGCGCGCGACCGCGTGACCTGGGCGATCAGCCTCGCCGTGGTGGCGGTGATGCTGGCTGCCCGCGCCGGGCTGGGGTAGGCGCGATGCGGGGCGTGGTGCTCGCGCTGGCGCTGGTCAGCATCGCGATGTCGGCGGTGGCGCAGGTGCTGCTGAAGGCCGGCATGACCGGGGCGGGAGTGCGCGACGCGATCGCCGACGGTGCGCCACTCGGCATCGTGCGCGCCGTGCTGCTGAGCCCAGGGGTGATGGGCGGGCTGTTGCTGTACGGCCTCGGCACGGTGCTGTGGTTGGCGGTGCTGACCCGCGCCGAGCTGTCGCAGGCCTATCCGTTCGTCGGGCTCAGCTTCGTGCTGACCGCCGCGATGGGGTATTTCCTGTTTGCCGATGCGATGACGGCCGGGCGCATCGCCGGTATCGCCCTGATTTTCGTCGGGGTGGTGCTGGTCGGACGAAGCTGAGCTGTACGTCGCGCTGGCGTCGCCCCATCCCTCCTGCCTAGACTGCCGTGCCGACGACCCACAGGAGGGATCATGACGACATCCGGATGGCCCCCGTTGCTGCTGGCCTGCCTGGCCCTGGCACTCGCCGTGCCTCCCGCTGCAGCCCGCGTGCTTGAGGTGGGTGAAACCCGCGCGTTCAAAACCCCGTCCGAGGCGATCCGCGCCGCGCGCGACGGCGACCGCGTGGTGATCGACGCCGGCGAATATTTCGACTGCGCCGTGGTTGCCGCCAGCAACCTCATCATCGAGGGTGCCGCGCCCGACGGCGGCGCGGTGCTGACCGACAAGACCTGCCAGGGCAAGGCGCTGCTGGTGACCACCGGCAATGACATCACCCTGCGCAACCTTACCCTCACACGCGCGCGGGTGCCCGAAATGAACGGCGCCGGCATCCGTGCCGAGGGCACCAACCTGACGGTCGAGCGGGTGAAGTTCATCAACAACCAAAACGGCATCCTGGCGGCGCCGAACCCGCAAAGCACCATCATCGTGCGCGACAGCGAGTTCCTGCGCAACGGCTACTGCTCGCCCTGTGCCCACGGCATCTACGTCAACGCGCTGAAACTGCTACGGGTGGAGAACAGCAAGTTTGCCGACACCCGGCAGGCCCACCACGTGAAATCGCGCGCGGCGCGCACCGAGGTGATCGGCTGCGAGATGCGCGACGGCGACACCGGCACCGCCAGCTACCACATCGACATCTCCAACGGCGGCAGCGTGGTGGTGCGCGATACCACCATGCAGAAGGGCCCGAAATCGGAGAACCGCACCGGCGCCATCGTGATCGGCGCCGAGGGCGTGACCCAGCCGACGCGCGAGATCACCATCGAAAACAACACCATGATCAATACCGGGTCGTACCAGACCTTCATGGTGGTCAACCTGACCGCCACGGGGGCGATGCTGAAAGGCAACAAGATGGTCGGCCAGGCGCAGCCGTTGAAAGGCGACGGCGAGGTGCGCTGATCCCGGCAGGCTGGCGTGCGGGTGATATTGGTGCATAATTCAACATTGCACGCATGAATTGCGTGAAACACCGCCCAGCCAGGGCGACGGGAGCCACGCCATGACCAGCACGCTCAAGCTTGATCCGCCGCTGCGCGGCCGCATCTACGACAGCATCGCCGAGACCATCGGCAACACCCCGCTGGTGCGCATTCCCAACATCACCAGGGAAGACGGCATCCGCGCCGACATTCTGCTGAAGCTGGAATTCTTCAACCCGCTGTCCAGCGTGAAGGACCGCATCGGCGTGAACATGATCGAGGCGATGGAGGAAGCCGGGACCATCGGCCCCGGTGCCGTCATCATCGAGCCGACCTCGGGCAATACCGGCATCGGGCTCGCCTTCGTTTGTGCGGCGCGCGGCTACCGGCTGATCCTGACCATGCCGGAATCGGTCTCGATCGAGCGCCGCAAGATGCTGCTGTTCCTGGGTGCCGAGATCGACCTCACGCCGCGCGAAAAGGGCATGACCGGGGCGGTGAACCGGGCCAAGGAGCTGCTGGAACAGCACCCGGGTGCCGTCACCGCCAACCAGTTCGGCACGCCGTCGAACCCGGACATCCACCGCCGCACCACCGCCGAGGAGATCTGGCACGACACCAGGGGCGGGGTGGATGCCTTCGTTTGCGGCATCGGCACCGGCGGCACCATCACCGGCGTGGGCCAGGTGCTGAAGGCCCGCAAGCCCGGCGTGCGCATCGTCGCCGTCGAGCCGGCCGCCAGCCCGGTGCTGTCGGGCGGCACCGCTGGCCCGCATCCGCTCCAGGGCATCGGCGCCGGCTTCGTGCCCGATGTGCTGGATCGCGCCGCCTATGACGAGGTGATCCAGGTGACCAACGAGGAAGCCTTCGCCACGGCCCGGCGCCTGGCGCGGCGGGAGGGCATACCCGGCGGCATCTCATCGGGCGCGTCCCTGGCCGCGGCCCTGAAACTGGCGGCGCGGCCGGAGATGGCGGGCAAGCAGATCGTGGTGATCATCCCGTCGTTCGCCGAGCGCTATATCACCACGGCGTTGTTCGACGGGTTGGGCTGATACTGAGTCCTGTTGACGACGACCTATGGAAGAAAGGCAAGGCCAGGGCTTTGCCTGGCAAAGGGTCGTTCTTTACGGCTCTTAGTAGAACAGCCGCAGGGTTTGATATTTCGTATCCCTTGTGCACCATAAATTTCGGCCCGGCAAACCTTGGATCGCATCATCAACATGCGCATTTCTGTCGTCATCCCAACCTACAATGCCGCCACCCGGCTTGCGCGCACAATTGCATCCGTGCTGGCGCAGACCGCGCCGGCGCATGAGGTGATCGTCGTAGACGACGGCTCGACAGACGAAACGCCTGCCGTTTGTGCAGGGTTCGGGTCACGCATCCATACACGACGCGTGGTCAATGGCGGACAGCAACATGCCCGCAACCTTGGTGCGGCCGAGGCGAACGGGGACTGGATCGCCCTGCTCGATCACGACGACCTGTGGGACCCTGAATATCTTGCCGAGACAGGCGCGCTGATGGCGCAAGGCGGGCTGGATATGATCTTCTGCAACAGCCGCACGATTGACGAGCGGAATGGGCAGAGCAAGGTCCGTGTTGCCGACCGCTTCCGCGACCGCGCCCCAGACGGCTACTGGGGGCGGATGGGGATCGATGCACCCGCGCGGTGGAGTGTGCTGGAGCGGTATCCTCTGGCGTCCTACCTCGCTTTCCACCCGGCGGTGCCGAGCGTGACGGCGCTGCGGCGCGAGTTTTATCAGACCCTTGGGGGCTTCGATCCGGCGTTACGCGGTAGCAGCGCAGAAAACTTCGAGTTTGAACTGCGGGCGCTGCGACTTGGCCGTGTTGGACTGGTCTGGCAGCCGCTTGCCAGCGTGGTGCGCTACGGTGGGAACGCCAGCGCCGACGGCACAAAGATGGCGATGGACGTGGTTGCGTGCTTGGAGTTCGTACTGGCTCACCATGAACTTGTGCCCGTGGAGGCGCGGGCGGTGGAGGCGGAATTGCAACGCCGGCTGCCGAGTGCCATCGACGGCGCATTCCTGAACTGCGCCTTTCCGGCCCTGCTGCACTACCGCTCCTTGGCCCGTGTGGATCTCGGGTTGAAAGCCCGGGTGAAATGTGCCGTTGCCCAACTCCCGGCGCCTATTGCGACGCTAGTCGCGAAGCTCCTCATCCGCCCGGGTGAGGTACGCGAGGGACATTCCGGACGGTGACGATGGGCGGCATCCGCACCATGTTTCGGGCACGCTTTCTTAGCGTCTGCCCGAGATCATTTTGAGTCATTTGAAGCACTTGCGGAATGGCCTAGAAAATCCACTACTTGAAACTGCTGGAAAACATTCGTTTCGTAGATGTTTTTTAACGGTCAGTATGGATACAACACATTGAAACATAACCCAACTCATCCGGATAGACTCTTAGATCAGAGCGCGTGTGAGAAAGAATTTCGGGCGAGAACGCCTCTGGACCAACCATATCTGAACCCAACACCCCCGCCGCCCCCTCCTGCAACCACACCTTCCGCCTCCTTGCGGAAACCGCATCACACCCACCATGGTCAGGAAATGAGTTTTACGGGTCTATGATACCAACCCGTGCTGGCTATGACTCTTCCATCACTAGTCCGGGATGGTAACGCGCGCCGGGCTGGCCGAGGTCGTCGCGCAACCGCACGACCGCCGCGGAAAAACTGCTGGCATCGCCCGGTCATCTTTTCACTGCGATGTGGGCCTAGCCTGGAACCCGAACTGCAGGAACTGCATCTCGGTCCAGTAACCGAAGCTCATCACCCCCAGCAGGCGGCAGAGGATGAGGTATGTCCAGGACCTGAGGTCGTTGCTGGACGGTACGTTCCGGTTGATGCCGGTGATGTGCACCACTTCGAGTCCGCACGCGCGAATCGTCCGCAGGAAACTCTTGCGGGTGAAGAAGGCGACATGCGTCCTGTCGAGGATGCCGCTATCCTCGTACATCCAGTCCTTCTCCAGGAACATCCGGCAGAAGTTCTTGTAGAAAAGGACGTTGGGTATTGACCCGATCATCACCCCGCCGGGCTTGAGGTACCCGCCCACGACTGACAGGAACGCGACGTGATCGGCCATGTGCTCGATGACGTCGTTGCAGATAATCAAGGCAAAATACCGTGTCGGGAGGTCCGACGCGACATCGGCAAAGGTGCCGCGCAGCACCTTGGTCAGGCGCGTGCCGGCAACTTCGCCGGCGGCCGACGGCTCCACGCCCCAGGTCTCGCCGACACCAGGAATGCTGGCGATGAACTCGCCCGCACCACATCCCACCTCCAGGATACGGTCACGTTGCGCGGGGATGAAGGCGAGCATTTCGGGACGAGGTTGCGCGAAGTAGTTGTTCATAGGTGTCTCCCTGATGATCTTGGCGGTCGGTCAATCCAACGCTCGTAAAGCATAACCGTTGGAATAACCGTGGTTTGGCGCGCCGCCACCGGCCAGACCCGCCATGGCGGCTACGCCGTGGCAGGCGCGCGATACCAACCCGCGCTGGCGATGGAAGAGTCATCGCCAGCGCGGGTTGGTATCAGACGCGCGGAACCGCCTGCTTCCGGCGGAAAAAGCCACGCAGCATGGCGTGGCCGATCTCGCCGCCCGGCCCGGCGCGCAGCCCGGTCCGCAGCCAAGGGCGGCGGCCTCCGGCAGCTCGGCGTTGACGGAGGTGTGCTCGTCCTCGCCATAGGTGGGCGCGGCCACTACCACACGCACCCCTTGCCGCCCTACGATCACTTCGGCCGCCCACCCAGGCCGGCATTGGGGCGCAACTGCGCCACTGCACGCCGAGCCTCGCGCCAGAGTGGATGTTCCAGGTAGCACAGCCCCCCCGCCCAGAAGGTCACGCCGGTTGCAATGCCGGCCAGAACCTGAAGCAGCGGCGCATGCGGCGACCAACCGTTCAGCACCATCACCAGCGCCGCCGGCGCCACCGCCAGCACGGTCAGCATCGCACCACGCCGCAGCTCGGGCAGGCAGTCGGCGAAGGTCGTGTCGGTCATACGCTGTAGATGCGGGCGATACAGCGCCACGCCGACCGCTGCCTCGACGATCCGTGCCGCCGCCGCCCACCCCACGCCGCCGAGGCAGCCGAAGGTGAAACCGGCCACGCCGAACAGGCAGCGCACCGCCTCGCACCGCGCCAGCCGGGCGGTCTCGTCCGAGGCGACGAACACCTCCCCGGTCAGGATGATCGTCACGCTCACCATGGTGCCCACCGCCAGCAGGCTGAGCACCAGCGCGCCGCCCACCCATTGCGCGCCATACAGGGTCAGCAGCACCGGCCCCGACACCACTGCCAGCCCCCCCAGGGTGGGCCACAGCAGGGCGGTGGCGATCGCCAGTACCCGCAGATAGGTATCGCGGAACGACAGGCCACGGCGGCGCTGCTCGATCAGGTCGACGAAGACCACCCGCCCCATGATCAAGGAGAAGTTCTCCCAGATCATGGCCAACAGGCCGGCGGCGCGCGAATACACCCCCAGCGCGTGCAGCCCCAGCAGCCATCCCAGGATGAAATCCGACAGCCGCGCCGCCAGCACGCCCACGCTGGCGGCGAGCATGTTCAGCCCGTAGCGCGCGATCTCGCGCCAGCCGTGCCGCCCGAATGCCAGGCTCGCGAAGCGCCGGCCGATGGCGTTGAAGGCGACGACCGCCACCACTGCGCCGGCCACCTGGCCATAGGCCAGGCTCATGTAGCTGTGGCCAGCGAAGGCGAAGGTCAGCATCACCGCGGTGGCGACGAAATTGCGGCCCAGATTCACCATCGCCACGGTGCGGAAATTACCGGTGCGCTCGATGCACGCCGAGGGCAGGAATTCCAGGCAGGCCAGCAGCGGGATGACGGCCAGCACCAACAGCACATCGCGCACGCCGGGCTCGCCCAGCAGCGCGCCGCCCAGCACGCTCATCGCCACCGTCAGCACCGCCACCACGGCCGACAGCACGGCGTTGACGGTGAACACGCCGGCCAGAAACGCCGGGCTGGTTTCGATCGCCCGGATCACGTAGTTCGACAGGCCGAGGGTTCGCAACATGCCCAGCAGCCCGGCCATCGCGGCGGCGAGCGTGAACACCCCGGTTTCATAGGGGCTCAGCAGCCGGGCGATAACCAGCGTGGCGCCGAACTGCATCACCACCAGGCCACCCTGTGACATGGTCATCCATGCCAGGCTGCGGCGAACCGAAAACGCCATTGTCCCATCCATCGGCGCGCGATTCCGCCACGGGCACGTCATACAGGCGGCCGCGAAGCTTCACCAGCATGGGTTGCGCGGAGAATTCCGCAGCGCCGCCACGCCACCTCCGCGCTACTTCCGCCCCGGCATCCGATGCCGGAACACCAGCGCCTCGGCCACATCCTGCCGGCGGATGGTCGCGGCACCGGCCAGGTCGGCGATGCTGCGGGCCACCCGCAGGGTGCGGGTAAAGCCGCGCGCCGACAGCCGCAGCCGGTCGGCGGCCTGTTCGGCCAGAGCGCGGGCTTCGGGCTGCATGTCGAGCTTGGTCGCATCGGCCTCGGCATTGCTGCCATGGCCGGCTTGCCTGTAGCGCGCGCGCTGTGCCTGCCGCGCCTGCGCAACCCGCGCGGCCACCACGGCGCTCGCCTCGCCCATCGGCGCGCGCGACAGTTCCGAGGGTGGGATCGGCTGCACCTCCACCGTCAGGTCGATGCGGTCGAGCAGCGGGCCGCTGATCCTTCCCTGATATTCCTCGCCACAGCGCGGGGCACGGCCGCATTCGCGCGCCGCATCGCCCAGGTAGCCGCAACGGCACGGGTTCATCGCCGCCACCAGCTGGAACCGCGCGGGGTAGGTGATGTGGGCGGCGGCGCGCGACACGGTGGTACGCCCGGCTTCCATCGGCGCACGCAGCGCCTCCAGCGCCGGGCGGGGGAATTCGGGCAACTCGTCGAGGAACAGCACACCGCGATGCGCCAGCGAAACCTCGCCCGGCTTGGCCCGCTGCCCGCCACCGGTGAGTGCCGCCATGCTCGCCGAATGGTGCGGCTCGCGGAATGGCGGGCGCATCACCAGCCGCCCGCCCTCCAGCATCCCGGCCACCGAATGCACCATGCTGACCTCCAGCGCCTCCATCGGCGCCAGGTCGGGCAGCAGGCCGGGCAGCCGTGCGGCCAGCATCGACTTGCCGGAGCCCGGTGGTCCCACCAGCAACAGATTGTGCCCGCCGGCCGCGGCGATCTCCAGCGCGCGCTTGGAAGCCTCCATGCCGCGCACCTCGGCCATGTCGGGCACCGGGCCGCTCACTGCCAGCCCCGCGGCTTCGGGCGGCGACAGCACCTGGGTGCCGCGGAAATGGTTCACCAGTGCGAGCAGGTCGGGCGCCGCGAGCACCTCGAACCCGCTGCCGGCCCAGGCTGCCTCGCCGCCTTGGGCGGCCGGGCAGATCAACCCAAGCTCGCGCGCCGAGGCCGCCATCGCCGCCGGCAGCACCCCGGCCACCCCGTTCAGCCGCCCGTCCAGCGACAACTCGCCCAGCGCCGCGAACTCACCCAGCTCCTCGCGCGGCAGGATGTCCATCGCGGCCAGCACCGCCAGCGCGATCGGCAGGTCGAAATGGCTGCCTTCCTTGAGCAGGTCGGCGGGTGCGAGGTTGATCAGCACCCGCTTGGGCGGCAGCGACAACCCCATGGCGGTCAGTGCCGCGCGCACCCGCTCGCGCGCCTCGCCCACCGCCTTGTCCGGCAGCCCGACCACCAGGAATGCCGGCAGGCCGGGCGAAATCTGCACCTGCACCTCGACCG